>Ga0209045_1000025_pt1 | contig 185383 bp, 115 predicted proteins | sample SaaInlLV_10m_DNA_4_FD_184664 | JGI IMG/M metagenome (GOLD analysis project Ga0209045, IMG submission 184664) | Marine microbial communities from expanding oxygen minimum zones in the Saanich Inlet - Saanich Inlet SI072_LV_200m_DNA (SPAdes) (version 2) | ecosystem: Environmental > Aquatic >...
TCTTAATTTTATGGAACTTAAAACTCCTGTTAATGTAACACCAGATCTTGTGCAGAAAATTGCAGATTATGATAAACAACATTTAGATGTTGGTATTGTTCCTGTTATAAAAGATGGCCAATTCACTAGGGTTGGAACATATGATGCACAACCAGATGCATATGCTCAAAGACATCTTCAAACTATTGTTGAGTTATTAGAAAAATAAATTTATTTTTCTTTCTTCTTTTTGATTTTTGATATATAATGAGTTTTTCTTTTATTCACTTTAACATTGAATTAATAAAACTGAATTTTTATGAGAAATATGTCCTTCGGACCTAGTGTTGTAGAGTGACATGCAGTGTAATACTCTTCAACAATTGCGAATGCTTTTTTCTCACTAAAAACCTTTTCCAATTTAGATTCTAATTTTGTTATTTTTTGCTAATACTATGTTTATTAAAGAACATTACAACTGCGAATGCTCTTTTCTCACTAGGAATTTTTTTAAAAATCTTTTCCACCCATTCACAAACTTTTTATATCATAATAATCAATTAAAACCTATGGAACCACATATAAAAAAAACAATTGACTCTTACGATAAAACAGTTAAAGGTTATATTGAAAGAACTGATCCTTTATATCGGGAAGAAAGAGTTAAACTGTTTTTAGATTTAATTGATCAAAACTCTGATGGAAAAGAAATTCTTGATATGGGCTGTGCCCAAGGCAGAGATGCTGAAAAACTAGTTGAAAAAGGTTATAACGTAACAGGAATTGATCTTTCTGAAAATTTTATAGAATTAGCTAGACAAAGAGTACCAAAAGCAGAGTTTAAATTAATGGACATGAGGAAATTAGAGTTTAATGACAAGAAATTTGATGGTGTTTGGGCAAGTGCTTCATTTGTTCATATTCCAAAACAAGATTTACTTAAAACTTTAAGTGAAGTTAAAAGAATCTTAAAAAACACAGGCATTTTTTACATCTCAGTTAAATTAGGAGAAGGAGATGGAATTAAAGAAGATCCAAGGCATGAAAATGTAGAAAAGTATTGGGTATTTTTCATGGAGGAGCAAATAAAAGAGTATCTAAATAAAGCAGGGTTTGAAATTGTTGATACTACATCTAATGACTCCAACAATAAACATGTGGACTATACTTGGCTAAACTTATATTGTAAAAAGAAAAATTAATAATTTTACTCTTTCAACATCTTAACAACTTCTTTTCCAAAGCTTTCAGCTGCTTCTGGTCCATTTCCTGTTATCATGTTACCATCTCTGACAACTAATTCTTTTACATAATGTGCTTTGAATCTTTTAAATGCCTCAATTGCTTCAGGTGCTGGAAATACAGTTGCTTTTTTATCTACAAGAAGTCCTGCTTGGGCTAATAACATTGGTGCAATACAAATTGCGCCTATCTTTTGTTGGTTTTCCCACGCAGTTTTTATTACATGATTAAATTCAGGTAAATTTCCAAGGCTTAATGCACTTGGACCACCAATTACAATAATAATGTCATAATTAAAAATAGTTACACTATCAATTGCATGTTCAGGCATAACTTTTCCACCAAATTTACCTATACATTCACTTTTTTCAGGAGCAGCTGTTTCTACTTCAATATGTGCTTTTTCTAGAACATCTTTTATTGGATTGTACTCTTGGTCTTGAAATCCTTTTTGTGAAATAATTAATAATGCTTTCATTTTATGGCCTTATTTTTTAATTTGTAATTTAATTTTTTTATTTTTGAATTATTATTTTCACTTACAACTTCTTACTTCAAACTTACTACTTAAAACTTCCATCAGTATCCTTCTACTTCTATTTTCTCCTTGTTTGCACCTTGTTTTAATAAAATGTCTTTTACACTTTTTATAAAACCTAAGGAACCACAGGAAAAATAATATGGTGTTTTGAAATCTTTTATCATTTTAGATAACTTTTTTTTATCTAATCTTCCAACAAAACCATATTCTGGATTTTTCTCGACTCTCGTATACGTTATAAAATAATTGAAATTTTTACTTTTTGTTTTAAGTTTTTCAAACTCTTCTCTAAACACCGTATCATTTGGATGTCTTTCACTAACTATTAACGTAATTTTTGTGTTTAATTTTTTGTCTCTAATATAGTTAACCATACATCTAAATGGCATTACTCCAAAACCACCTGCAATAAGAACAATTTCTTTCATTTTTTTTTCAAATATAAATCTTCCATAAGGCCCTTCAATATTCATTATGTCTCCTTTTTTTAACTCCATTACATAATTTGACATTAAACCTTTTGGGACTTTTCTGATCGTTAAATCCATGTATGTTTCTTGAGGTGAACTTGAAATAGAATAAGCTCTTTTAACAAGTTTATTGTCTTTTTCTACCTTTATTTCTGCAGTTAACATTACAAATTGTCCAGGTTTAAAGTTTATTATTTTACCCTCAAGGGGAACTAATCTAAAAGTTCTTGTTGTTTTTCCTTCTTGTATTAACTCTTTTATTTTGTACTCCACTTTTACCTCTTTTAAGTTTTAGTGAACTTTTATTATCCTTTTATTACACCTAATGGTTTAACTTTAACAACTAGATTACCGATACCTAAAGCATTGCTAACTCTTACAACTTCATCAATATCTTTGTAGACACCAGGTGATTCTTCTGCAATTCCTCTCATTGATGCAGACTTAACCATTATATTCTTTTCAAGTAAATCTTTTTTAACTTTTTCACCATGGAATTGACGTAATGCTTCATGTCTGGACATTACTCTTCCAGCACCGTGAGCAGTACTTGCAAAACTTACTTGTTCTGCTTTTTTTGTTCCAACTAAAACATAACTTGCAGTTCCCATACTTCCAGGAATTAAAACTGGTTGGCCGCTTGTTTTATAACAATCTGGAAGTTCTTCTCTGCCTGGTCCAAATGAACGTGTAGCACCTTTTCTGTGTACACAAAGTTTTTTAATTTCTCCCTTTGCATCAGGATCATCAAGACTTCCTACAGTGTGTTTTTCCATTTTTGCAATATTATGACAAATATCATACACAACATTAAGGTCTGCATTTCCAAGAACTTTGTTAATACTCTCACGAACCCAATGAGTAATCATTTGTTTGTTTGCAAATGCATAATTAGCAGCTGCATTCATTGCTCCTAAATATTTCTGACCTAAATCAGAATTAATTGGTGCATTGATTAGTTCTCTGTCTGGTAAATTCTCAAAACCATATTTACCTTCCATCTCTTTAACATAATCACTTGCAACTTGATGTCCTAGGCCTCTTGAACCACAATGAATCATGATTGTAACATTGCCTTTTTCGTCTACACCAAAGATTTTTGCAATTTTTGGATCAAATATTTCTTGAATTTCTTGTACTTCTAAGAAATGGTTTCCAGCTCCCAAACTTCCAAGCTGTGGCATTCCTCTTTTGAATGCTCTTTCTGAAACAGCATGTGGATCTCCTTTTAGGTTTCCAGAATCTTCTGTTTTTTCATAATCTTCTTTTTTACCATAACCTTCTTTAACAGCCCATTGTCCGCCGTTAGCAAGAACTTCTTGTAACATATCTTTAGTAATTCTTCCCATCCTTCCTTTAGAACCAACTCCACTAGGAACATTCTTAAATATTTCTTCTACAATTGCTTCTCTGTTTTTAAGAAACTCTGCAACAGGAATACTTGTGGATAATAATCTAACTGAACAATTAATATCATATCCAACTCCGCCTGGAGAAACGATTCCTTCATCTACATCAAACGCCGCAACTCCACCAATAGAAAAACCATTTGTGGTTTAGATAGCACATAGCTAAACTAAATATCCTTGATGAGCATCAGGCATAGCATATGATGCTCTCTGGATTCCCTTAAGGCAAGCTACATTTGATATTTGTTGAATAGATTTATCTTTCTTAATTAATTCCATTAATTGATCAGACGCATAAACAATACCTGGAACATTCATGTTACCTGATTTAGGTATCTGCCAGGTGTTTTCAGCAATCTTTTTTATGTCCATTTTCTTAAACCTCCTATTGAATCTATAGATATATAATTAATTTATATAGTTTGTGTTATAGTATATTCATAAAACAAGAATTAAACACTTAAGTAAAAGGGTGGCTGGGTGGGGGTTATTAGGGGAAGGTTAATCTTTTCTCACGAATTTCATTTAAAATAAAATAAGAAAAATAGTGAGTGACATGTCCTGACGGACCTAGTAAAAAAAGAAAATTAATCTCCATACTTTTCCTTAACCTTATCCATCTTTTTTTGCGTCTCTATCTCTCCTCTTAACCTTCCTAAATATTCTTCATCCATATTTAGTGTGATGTATTTAGCAAGTAATGGGTATTTTTTATCAATTTCTGCCCAGCAAAGTCTTGCAATTTTGATGTAAGAAATATGTCCCTGTACAGAACTTCTTAATCTAATAAAATGTTCTAGTTCTCTTAGGTTCCATCTGAATAAAACCCTTACTCTAAATGCTAATGGGATAAAATATTGTGCTTCGTAAGGAAATTTTGTTTCTAACTTTTCATACAATGTTCTTGCTTTTTCCATCACTGCAACATATTCTTCTTTTAGACCAAATTCAGTAATTTCATCTGGAATTTCATAACCAAGATGAGTGTTAAATATTTGGTTTGTTTGCGTGTTCATTCTGTGTCTTTGGATGTCTCTAAATGCACCATAATCACAAACAATTTCAGTTGTAAAAAATGCATGTTCCCATGCTCGCATTGGTCTGTCAAATGCTCCTCTTCTTTTTACGTATTCATCAAATACTTTTTCTTTTTCTTCCCTTGGAAGTGCTTTAACTTCTGAATATACGTCGTTAAAACTTAATTGAGAATGTTCATAAAGAATTGCAGCAATTATTTTATCTTCTGCATTTTCATCTACACAAATTGTTTTTACTGGTTTTATGTTTGGGTCTTCAGATGTTTTTGCTCCACTCAATGTTGTTTGCACATCTTTTTTAAGAATAGATTGTGATAACTTTTTCATTTCTTTGTTTGTTTCAGAAATAAAATTATTATGTCCTGCAAACTGTAATAATGTTGGACAAATTTTGCTTCCTTCTTCTAATAACTTTTGACCTACTTCTCTTGCTTCTGTTAATGGGTGTGATAATAATTTTCGAATTGCATGTTCTGCTGCTCTTGCGTTGAATGTAAAGCCCATTGCAGTTAAAGTTCCTGCAGGTAACAAATATCTAATAACATCGCAAACTTTTGCTTTGATTGAGTTTTCATAAGCTCTTTCATTAACTTCTACATCTCTTGGGTTTTTTGCTTTTACTTTTTCAGTTACAATTGGCAAAAACTTTTCATAAGTATCAAATAAAAGATGAACTAGTTCTCTAACTTCTCCTTGAAACTCAGAACTCATTAGTTTTGGATCCCAATAAAATACATTCTTATCAAAAACTTGGTATCTTGTTGATTTTTCTGTGTAACTTCCTAGTCTGTTGTCTTCTAGGATTTTTGTAGCGACAATTGAAAGTTTGTCAATTGCAAATTTAATGGATGCATGTTCTGCAACACTTCCATGTCCATAACCAACAACCCATTTTTCATGGAATTTCATTGCTTTTTGTTTTGCTTCTTGCATTGAAGCAGCATCCCCATACATATCACTTACTTTGTTAACATCTAGATTTAAATCTCCACTTCCTAATAATTTTAATAAATTTCGTTTAAAAGAATTTGGACTTCTGCTAACATATGCAAATAAAACTGCAACAACTTCTTCTGGTAAGTTTTTGATGCAATAGATAGGATTTTCTATATCAGTAACATGTTTTTTTAGTAATACTTTTTCTTCTTCAGTAAACACTTCTTTTTCCATTATTAATGCCCCCTTTTGAAAGTTTGGAGGGTCCGGAAGGTGTGGAGGGGTTGGAAGTTTTACCTTCCAAACCTTCCCTGCCCTCCTAACCTTCCAAACCTTTCTATCATAAATCAACAACTACTTGCACAAAATCATCACAAATTTCCATTTCATTATATGTTACAGCTTTTACATCACCGCTAATTTCATATTTGTCAATTTCTGTGTCTCCGTAGATTTTAGCGTGTAACACTTTTCCTTCAATTTCCATTTTAATAACTTTGTGTAATAAAAATGATTCAGTATCAAGTAAAAATAACAATTCTTCTAGAAAGTTATATAATAATTGGCAATCATCATCGCCCGTTACATTAATTTCTTTGATAATCTGTGGACTAACTGATAAAGGATCTACCATAACATTAAACATAGCAAGAGCTGCATTACTAAACTGCTCTTCCTTTGTCTTTCCAAAGGCTTTAAATTTACAATCTGCTGTATGATCTAGGTATTCAAATGGTTCTTCTGTCATAGAATATTGAATATATGAGGTATTTATATGTTTTATTAATGATTAGATGTTAATATAGTAGTGGGTTTTGAGTAATGGGTTAGTTATGGGATTTGGTTATGGATTAATTAGTAATGAGAAAATACAGTTAGACTCATAACTACTTACTGATTACCCACTCAGAACTCATGACTCAAAATAATTTTAGAATTAATATCTACTTACTTGTTGCCGGAGGCAGATAAATTACCTTATTTTTAGGTCTGTTCCAATGGTTATATGCTTTAACAGCCATCATTATAACATATGGCATTGCTTCTACAACCTTTGATTCATCAATAATAGCATTAGGATTCTGTTTCCAAAGTGTTTGAGTAATATCTCTTGGCTCTGTAGGGAATGGATGTTTTGCAAATCCAGATTTTTCAGATGGACACCAACTTGTCATTAATGTTTGATCAGTTTGTTGCATATTAGCATATAGGGCCGAGATTGCACCAGTTTCTAGCATTAGAACAAGACCGAAGTCACTTGCTAATGTGGCTTTTGCTGGAGATGGTAATTCTATATAATCTCTTTCACTAGTTAACACCATGACAATTCCTCTTAGATTTTCATTACCAATATGTTCTCGAAGATGAGTTGTTGTAATACCTAATCTTATTTGAACACCTAAATATTCAGACTCAGATGGTTTTTCCAGTCTTCTAAATCCTTTTTCTTCAACCATATTACTTGGAAATCCTTCTGGAACAATTTTTCTGTATCTTTTTGAGCCATATAGTTCATCTTCAAGGAATTTAAACATAGGGAGAACATGGCTGCTAGAACCGGTTGATCTATACATAGCTACTTCTCTGCTTATTACTTCTAAACTATCTTTAATTAAGTCTCGTGACATGTATATAAGAATAAATTCTCTATTTATAAAGTTTATTAGTTTGGACTACTTGTAAGTAGTTATTGTCTGTTGTAAATCTACTTTCCTTTGAAATTGACCCTGACAACTTTGCCTGTTGAATATCCCTCAGCAGTTATATAGGCAAGAGCTGCTAACCATACTAACTCATGAGTATTTCTAGTTCTTCCTGTTTCTAGGCCTTTATTGTTAGCTTTGAGTTGTCTAGGTAAGTAATTTAGGTTTGTTTTATTTTCTGGATATCTTGCACCCCATCTTTTGACATGTGAATTTGGGGCCCACACATAACCAGCTCTTGCATTAGTTTCAGAATTAATATAATCCAAATGAATAATGCCTGTTTCAAATAATAATATTTGTGATAAATCACGAAATGGTTTTTTTTGAGCAATTGTTTCTTCATCATCCGTCTCATCTATTTTAGTTGATATTGGTGAATGATAGTTTATTATGATCGCATTCATGTTTTTTTCTGCATCTTTCTGTTTTAGAGCCAAAGGTATTATTCCCAGATGGAACTGCACATCAGAATAACTTCCCATTGCATATTGTCTAATTTCTCTGTGGCTGTTTCCATTTATTATATGTTGCTTATCAACAGATAATGGGCTATTTTCAAACCATGAATTTGTTTGATATATTTGTTCAACAAACTTAATTAAAGCATCAGAAATTAATCTGTTTCTTTGAAATGAAATAACATCATCACATCTACTATGGATTTCTCTTAAACACATTTCTAACATACTTGGCTTGTTCATATTTTAAAGATTGCTTTTATGTCTTTTAAATGTTTTGACCTATTTTTTGAGATAATCTTAACTTTTTTCCTATTTTTCTGATATAAACACCATCATCAATAATGGCGGCAGACGGTTGAAATCAAGATTTCAACCTATGGCCCACCCCGGATGGGGCAATCCCTGAGCCATCTGCGCCATTGATAATGGTGTTAACAACAAAATTTATATTAATCAAAAAAATCATGTTAATAAAATGAACAATAACCAAATAACACCAAATATATTTGGATCATTAATTGATCATACACAATTAATGCCATTTGCTACAAAAGAACAAATAAAACAACTTTGTGAAGAAGCAGTTGAGTTTGGAACAGCAACTGTTTGTGTGAACGAATCAAGAGTAGAAGATGCAAAGTTCTTTTTAGATGAACTAAATGCTGGGCATAATAGTGAAGATCATTCTGATAAAGATCATCACAAAGTTAAAGTATGTTGTGTAGTAGGATTTCCTTTGGGTAGTGTTACAACAAACATTAAAATAGCATCTGCAATTGATGCAATCTATAAGGGAGCAGAAGAAATTGATATGGTTATTAATGTAGGATATTTGAAAGATAAAGATTTTGATAGGTTTGAGCAAGACATTGAAGCAGTAATTGAAGCAATTGATAATTACAATGCAGAACACTCTACTAACATCATCTTAAAAATAATTCAAGAAAATTGTTATTTAACGGATGAAGAGATTGCATTTACAACAAAAACAATTGCAAAGTTAGCAATGAATTTTAAAAATGTAAAAGTATTTGCAAAAACATCAACAGGTTTTGGTTTACCAAAAAAAGGTCCAGTAGATAAAGAGGATGTTGGTGCAACTATTCATGATGTTGAAATAATGAGGTCTGCAATTTTAGATGTGACTGGTGAATATATTGTAGGTATTAAAGCAGCAGGCGGAATTAAAGATAAAGAAACAGCATTAAAGATGCTAAAAGCAGCAGGTTGTTTTACTGAAGATGACTCTGAAGAAGGGAATAACGACAGCAATTTAGTAAACAACTACAAAGAACTCTTTAGAATTGGAGCAAGTGCGACTAAGGAGATATGTAAATAAATATTAATTTTTTTATTTAATTTTTTTAATTCCTATACTCCTCTGTGTTATATTCTTTTATTACCTCATCTGCAATTTTACCAAGTTTTCCAATATAATCCATTCCTATGTTTTTTACTCTTTCTTCAAACTTATCTGTTTTTTCAGGAGCTTCTGTCATAATTCTTGCTAAAGGCATCATTAATTGTTCAATTAATATTTGTGGTGTGCCATCTGTTGTTATGAATTTAGTAATTCTAGAATAAAATTCATCTAAGCTTGCTTCAGATTCTTCTATTTGATTTAATGCATTACCTAATGTTTCATAAACTTCATGTTCACATTTAAAATTATGATAAGGAAGATCATTATAAACATTTATAAATAAATCACATATATCAAAAAAAGTGTCTGCAACTTCTGGAGATTCAAACCCATCTATTTCCCTACCAAGTATTCTAAGGTTTTCTTCGTCATAACAATCACTAAAAAAGTAACATCCTCTTGGACTTAAAACTTGACATGTTTCACTTCTATCATCAGGTTTTGAATTTTCATATTTTACTTCATGCCGTGTTCTTTTAATTTCTAAACCAATTGCTTTAGTAAAATAACCTGCTAAGGCTGGATTAAATGTATTTATTTCTTGTGTTATTTCTGCAATATCATAAAATAATCTAGGAACTAAACTTTTATCTGTTCCAAATAAAGAAGTGATTATTTCTGTAAAAAACTCAGCATCAGAACTATAAACAGATAAATTCATTGAGTTTGCAAATTTTTTAATATTAGTCCAATTAGCTCCACCAGGGGATGTAACATAAGCAACAGCAATGTCTAAAAAACTTTCTTTTAATTCTTCTCTTACATGTTTTAATGATTTAGCAATTGGTATTACATATATATTTGTTTTTCCAAGATCTTCACAATTATCTAATAATTCTATCACTGCATTTTGATATAATTCAAGATCTTCTTTATTGGTAGCAACTAATGTCTCTACCAATACATCACCAAAATCCATTAAATGTATGGGTGATAAATCTTTATTAATTGCATAAGCTACAATCTCTCTAAATGTTTCATATTTTCCAGTTAACTTAAGTCTTGCTTTTCCTGTCCATTTAAGAGATCTTTCATGTGATGCAAGCCTTCTCATTACATCAGGTTTAGTTAATATATCCTCCAGAAGTTCTATTTCTGTTGTGTTTTCTGTTCTTTCTTCTGCTATGTCTGTCATTTTAAGTATACCTCTGTTCAAACATACTTTCTTGCAATTTCAATTCCTTCTGCAATCTTATCTTTAAGTCCAGCAGTGAAATCTTTTAATTGTGTTAACTTATCAATTGTTGGTAATTTTTCACCTAATTCCTTAATTAAATATCCTGCATTTGTAACTGGCATTATTCCTTGTCCTTCTACTGTTTCAACTCTAGCAATTATTTCAGTACATAAATCTTTGTATGCAGCAAGGTATATTTGATCTCCTTTTAATTCTTTTATTCCTTCTGCTAATGGCATACCTAATACATTAAGAACATCTCTTACTTCATGGTTTCTTTCTTTTTCATGTGCTTTTTGAAGTAATTCATCATAAACAGTATGTGCTTCATTATTTTCTGAACTCATCTCAGCTGTTGATCTAACTAAATCCCTTATGTTTCCAAATTGTTCAACATATTGGCACATTTTTACTCCATATCTTTCTGCATTATTTGTGTCGTCAGCTTTTTTAATTGCATTTACTAAAAACATTCCATGTGGGCCATGTCCCATTATAGTTGGATAAACATCATTTTTTAAAGAAGCTTTTGAAATATCACAATAAATATCTCTTAATTTATTTCTTTTTTCTTTTCCCCCTTTTGTATCCATAAAGAGATGTGTAAGTCCTATGCCTGAAACAAGAATTAAAGTATTAATAGCTTCTTCATAGTGTCGATGATGATCTCTTTCATAATCAGCAGCTTTAATATGTGTTACAACAAGATCAGCAATTCTATCTGCATTGAAACGATTCATAGGATCATTATCTAATGTTTCAACTAATCTTTTGGGATATTTTTCGGATAAGTTATAACCTTTTTCAAATAAAGCAGTCATTATTTTTATGAATGGTTTCTCTGCTCTTCTACTTTGAATATCATTTAAAGCATCAATTGTTGCCCAAACTGCATCTATTGGTTTTGTAAGATCATTTGAATCAACTTCTGTTTGAGAGATGTTATCCATAACTAAACCAAGATGCACAAAATAGATTTTTTTTAAATCATTATTTAATTTTTTGAATCGTTTTTTTCTTAAATATCCAGAATTCTCAGCTAACTCGGTAGCTTCTGCTCTGTGTCTAATAACTAATTCTTCTAATCTTGATAGTTCTGTTGCTGTATCTGCCATTCTTTCTCCCCCATATGTAAGATAAGTATATATCTATAGGGAAACATAACTAGATTTAAAAAGATTATTAATCTTTAACCCTTAGAAATCACTATAATCTGCTAAAATCCCTCTGCATCAACCTTGCATCTACTTCAATATTAGGACTTTCAGAAATAACAATACCTTTCAACTTAAAGTCTTTGAAGGCTTTCATTAATTCTTTATAGTTCATATCACTTTCTTTCAAAATTAGATGATTTCTTTCTCCTTTTGGTCCATAATTAATTCCAGAAACATGGCAATGCATATTATTCAATGCATCTCTTCCAAGATGTTTTTCTACATAACTTAATATCTCACAGAACTCATCATAATTATTATATCTGTTTTTGTTTTCTTCAGGTCCAGCAGATCTTGCATGCACATGACTAAAGTCAATGCAAGGTAAAACTTGTTCAACTTCTTCTGATAATTTAACAATCTCTTGGAAAGTTCCCCATTGACTTCCTTTTCCAGTTGTTTCTGGTCTTATCCAAATTTTATTCCCTTCATTTTTTAAAGTTTTGACAATACCTTTCATTTCTTTTTTAACTTTTGCATAAACTTTTTCAGCTTCAAGCTTCATATAATACGCAGCATGAAAAGTCATGCTATAACCACCACACAAATTAGCAATTTTTGCAGCATTCAATATTCTTCCAACACTTGCAGTTACTTTTTCCTTTTCCAAACTATTCAAGTTAATATAATATTGGCCATGACAAGTAAGAATAATTTTATTTTTGCTAGCAATTTCTTTAATCAAAGGTGCTTTTTCCTCAGAAACATTTACTGATCTAACAAACTCTAACTCCATTCCATCTAATCCTAACTTCCTAACATGCTTTACACCATTAGGAATATTTCTATTAGGTGTAGATAAAGGAATTCCTGCAGTTCCAAAGAAAAGTTTGTTTGGTTTTATCATAAGTAATTATAGAACTATAAACATATATATGTTTTTTCTTTAATCAAGTATAAATTCCAAAACAAATTATAAAATTATTAAGAAAGGCATTTACTCAATACCAGCTAAAAACGCTCTTTCATACTGCTGTTTAACTGCTTTCCATTTTCTAAAGAATTCATCTTTAATTGCAGGGTGAACAATTAAGATTCCATTTTCTGTGTGTGGATTTCTTTTGTTATATTCTAAACTTTGTCCATCAACATCAGTAACACTTACCCCTAATGCATTTAAAATAACATGGCCTGCCACAGTATCCCATTCTTTTAATTGTCTTGTATAACCAATTATTGCATGTGTTTCTTGATTAATAACATGTAACATTCTTGTTCCCATACTTCCAGAAAGAACAACTTTATTCCTATCAATCCCTAATTGTTCATAAATTGTTCCATATCTTCTTCCACCATGATTTCTGGGATGACCAATTTTCATATCTTCCCATGTTAATGAAACATCTTTTAATGAAGGTAATGGGTTTATTTTAACAGCATCTGGACCAGTAGCAACATAGGCTTTACCTTTTTTCCTTGCAAAATAAATTTCACCTTTTATTGGATCGCAAATAACTCCTGCTTTTGGAACTCCTTTTTCAGTATAACCTAACATAAAACAAAAGTCTTTTCCCCCCCGAGAATAATTTCCACTTCCATCTAATTCATCTGCAATAAATACTTGATCATAATCCAATCTCTGAAGTGTATCTTTACTTTCTTCTGTTAATAGTGCAACATTCGGATATCTTCTTGAAATTGTTTCTAATAAAAAATCCCTTACTCTTAAATCAGCTTGTGTTACAATAGAATAATCTCCCTTTCTTTTTGTATTTCCATTTTTTCCTCTATTTTCCATAATGATTTTTCCAGATTTAACAGCAACATATCGCATAAAACTAAGCATGACCTCAAGTTCATCTTTACTTCTTATAGATGGATTTTTAGTTTTCTTTCTTTCTTTCTTCTTAGTTTCTTCTTCTTCTTTCTTTTGATCAGTTTCTCTTGTAGTATTAGTTTCTTTTTCTTCAATTCCATTATTTATAATTCCCATCATAACTGCTGCGTTAATCACTGCATCATATCCATTCATTCCTTCTTCTGATTGAAGTTCATAACTTAATGCATATAACCCATAAGCAATTTCTACCATGCCTTGAGATTGTTTTGTCCTTAGAAAATCTTTATTTAACATTCCTACTCTTACTCTATCTAATGCATCACTATCTTTTAGTATTTTCAATTCAAGAGTCATTTCAGGTGCACGATGATCATCAGGTTCATGCCATCTATTCAAATATGCAACTGTTTCAACATTAACTGTAAGTGAACTTTCTTGTTCTGGAATAACATCTGCATATTTTTCTAAGATCCATTCTGCACTGTATTGGCCATGGTTCCAACCAAAACCTTCTCCAATTCTTCGAGTATCATGTGTTGAAGCAGCCCATCTAGTTTCTTCATCATATTTTACTTCGTTTCCTTGTTTTTGTATTAACCTACTTATTAGTTCTGAAAAAACTAAAACTCTTGTAGAATGATCAACACCATGATCTCCATGAGATTTTCTAGCAAACCATTCTTCTTTTGTTCTATATTTTTCAAAGAAACTAGCATGCGGTAAATCATTTCCTAATAACTCTCTTAATAATTTAATTTCATATTGTAATTTATGATTCTCTGCAAAGTCTTCTAATATTGGTTGTGCTGTTTCATGAATCATTTTTATTTTTTTATTTTTGTTTACCTTACTAAATCTCTAATTCTACTGTTTCTGTTAAATTTTCCAGTAGGGAGATCCTGACTAGGAACAACATCATCTCTAAAATAATTTGTTAATATTCTTAATATTCCTGATTTGCCATCATTATACTGGAGTCTTCCAGTAAAGCTAATTGGGTTAAGACCAACTCTTTCTCTTGGTGGAAGATAGGCACCTACAAGACAATGATATCCTGTTTGTAAATTATGGACCATGTCATACATTTGTTCAACAACTTCTTGATCTGTTAGTGGTCTGTTTGTTCCTGCTTTAATTTCTTGATCCATTATTTCTGTATATTTTGAACCAGGCATTGGTGTTGTTGTTAAGAAAGTAATAAATCTTGGTTGAATTCTATTTAATAATTTTGCTGTCTCAACAACATGATCTTGATAATATTTAATCCCTCCTAATCCTGGCATTATCATAACAGAAGTCCAAATATCAGTTTGTCCTAATTTTAAACCAGCCTCTACCATTTGCTCATGAGTATTGCCTTTGTTTACATATGATAAAATAGAATCTGCTCCTGTTTCAATACCCCAATAAACCATTCCAAGACCAGCATTATCTAATTGATTAAGTTCCCTTGCTGTTTTTCTATTTATTCCTTCTGTTCTTCCGAAAGCAGCAATTCTTCTTATATTAGTTCTTCCATTATATTTTCCCCCATGATAATGGTAGTTTTCTATAGTATATGGTTGGTTATCAAATGTTTTTTTTGCAATTTTTAGATAATCAAGTAGTTTTCTTGTTGGCAACATAAATATATTTCCACCAGCAAGAAATATTCTTTGAATGTAAGCAATATCCTTTCCTAATTTTTTCTTAATTTCTTTTACATGCGCCTTAAACTTTTCAGGGCTTCTAACAAAGAATTTTGTGTCACCATAGGCAGTACAATACGTACATTTTGCATAATCACAACCATTACCAACTTCTACTTTTATTACTCTGTTCATTTCTTCTGATGGTGGTGAGAATGGTTCACTATTATATACGTCTTCGTCGTGATACAAAAACATTCTTCTTAACTTTGGTATAAAATTACTGTCAAGTAAAGCTTTAAATGTTGCTCTTAATAATCCTGTATTATCCTTAGCATATCTTTCATCAACTTGAGCTCTTCTCTTTACTATGTCATACTCTGTTCTAATTATGTTAGCTAAAACATCTGCTTGTTGTTTTGCAATAGCTATTCTTGCTGGTTTAAATTTAGTTAATGCTTCTGTGATTTGATTAATATATTGGACAAAACCTCTTTGTGAAGTAACTTTTTTCCCTTTTGGTTTCACTTTGGCTTTATATTGAAATGCATGTTCAGCTAATGTTACTAACTGTTGGAATGGTAAATCTATCTTTCTGATATCACCAATGCCTCTTATTTCATAATCAAAGTCGTCTCCTCTTTCAATTGCAGCAATTTGGTCTACATTTAAATTATATTCTCTTCTTAATGCAGTAGTCGCTTCTTCAACCTTTTTATCAAATGTAATCCCAATAATTCGTCTTGCTTCTTTTTTATATTTTGGCATTAATGATTCTTCAGCTTTTGCAATTAATTCAATGGCTGCTTTTTTTGCATTTCCATCGTATTGGGCAAGCATGCTTTCAAAAATGTTTTCTCCTGTTGCAGTGATTTCATCAGGATGCATCTGCCATGATTTGTATATTTTTTCTACAGTTTTTTCTTTTGCTGCCTTGGCTTCTCTTCTTCTTTTTCTTTTTCCTTTTTTTCTATTTTTCTTTTTTTGTCCACCATCTTCTGTTTCTTGATTTACATTTGGTATATTTTGTACATCATCAATTTCAAATAAAACTTCTAATCTATCACCTGTTCCTAAACCAATTACTTCACCTTTGCTTCTAAGTGGAATATCAGTTTCATTTCCACCATGATAATAAACAGGATCAAATGTTCCTTCATCATAATCAATTTCCATTAATTGTGTTGCTTCTACTATATCTCCTAATCTAATCTCATTTGTTTTATCTTTCTTTAACCGTTTCTTCATAGTTTTTTCAATTTGTTTAACTAATTTTTGTTTATAACCTTGATATTCTTTTTCTGTGTTTATATTTCCAAAATTTAATTCAATTTTAAATCTTTCACTAAGGTCTTTTAATAACTCTGCACCATATTGTTGATAATTAATTATTGGATTCTCAAGGGCAGCTGCTCTTTCTGTTTGTATTTCATTAACAGTTTGATCCATTCCTTTAAATTTACCCACAATTTCTTGTTTTAATCTTTTTTCCAATTCTTCAAGAGAAGGAATCTCATCTAGAAATGCATCAAAATCTTCTCTATGATTTATTCCTGGAATTAATTCAGAATAAGTTTCATATAACTCTGTTTCTCCTAACACACCTAAGACTTGTTTTAGTCTATCTTGAGCTGCAAGCTGATAAAAACTAGCAAAAAGATTTGTAAATATATCTTTCTCAGTAATTTGTATCTTTGCTTGTGCTTTTTTTACTTCTGTTCTTGCTACTGCCATTTTTTCTATATTTCTTTTTCTTACTATTATTACTTTTTACTATTTCTTTTTAATAATCTTTTTTCAAATGTATAACTTAATTTCAAATTTATAATTGTAACTTCCTTTGGACCATCCACTCTTGAAGCATTTGTGCTTTTTGTGCTGCTTCTAGCCCTACTAAACTTTCTTGAGTAATCTGTTCTCTTTCCATTCTTTTATGTGCATGTTCACGTAAATAACTATCCGCATTATATTTTGCCTCTGGAATTAATAAGCTTGGGTTGTGTTCCTCCCCGCCAAAATAGTTATATTCAATAGTTGACATTATATCCCTTTTTTCTCCTCTATGAAGATGTCCTCTAAACATAATTGGATTAATTGCTATTTTTGCTGCAGGAGGATAATATGTTGCTACAAGTGATCTATATTCACCAGTTACTCCCCTAACAATATCATACATTTGTTCAACAACTTCTTCATCTGTTAAAGGTCTATTTGTTCCTGCTTCCATTTCTGCTTTCATATTAGCTACATATTTTGTACCATGTTTTGGTGTTACTGTGTGAAAAGTTGTCCATCTTGGTTTTAGATAATTTATCATTTCTACTGTTCTTTGAACATGTTCTTCATAATATTTAATTCCACCTAAACCAGGCATTATCATTAATGAGAGCATCATACGTGTGTCAACAACCTTTTTTGCTGCTTTATCCATATCTTTTCTAGTAATTCCTTTATTAACATATTTTAAGACTTCATCAGAACCTGTTTCAACACCCCAATAAAGTAATCTTAGATTCATCCCAACCAATTCTCTAATCTCAGCAACTGATTTTTTTAATAAGCCTTCTGTTCTGCTGAATGCTTCTATTCTTCTAATCCCATTTATTCTTCTTCCTCTATTATTTCCTGTCCCATTCTGAATTGGTTGTCTATCAAATAATCCATTAACAACATTAAGATATTGTTTTAATCTTTTTGTTGGCAAACTAAATATATTTCCACCAGCTAAGAAAACTCTTTCAATGTATCTAATATCTTCTCCTAACTTTTCTCTAACTGCTTCTGCATGTTCTTTAAACTCAGTTGGGTTACGAACAAAATAATCTGCCCCTGCATATTCTTTACAAAAAGTACATTTTGCATAATTGCAGCCATTACCTGTTTCTAATTTAACTACTCTTGATAATTCTTCAGATGGTGGTGCAAATGGATCTCCTCCTTTAAACAAAGATCTATCAGCATACATTATTAATCTTCTAGTCCATGCAGCATTTTCTGGGTGTAATAATTGTTTAATCATTTCCTGCATTACATTTGCATTAGGATTTCTTAATCGTAATTCTCTTTCTTTTAGATAATGTTGCTTTGCAACTAGTGCTCCAACTTCATCACAAATAGTTTTTGCAAGTTTTATAGCTCCTTTTTTCCCAGTAACAGTTTTTGCTTGTTCTGTCACATATTTTCTTAATGCCCTTTCTCCTCTTATTTTTGCTTTGTGAGGTCTTTTTATTTTGTCTTTCTGTTTGTTAGAAACTCTTATGCTTAATGCTTCATAAAACAGCAATCCTAACTCATAAAATGGTGCCCTTGCATTAGTAATTGCTTCTAGTCCAGCAACTTCATACTTGAAATCTGCTAATGCTTCATCTCCTTCTGCCTTATGAATTGCTAAAATCTGTTCAATATTTATTCCATATTTTTTTCTTAATGCAGTTGTTGATGCTTCTATTTCTTGATTATAACCAAGATTAATAACGGTTTTCTTAGCTTCTATATGTATTGGCATTAAAACTGCTTCAATTCCATCAACTATTTCTTCAGCAAGTTTTAATGTATCTCCTCCATGAGCATCTATATTTGCTTTTATATTATTAACACCTATTTTAGTTATTTCATCAGGGTGCATCTGCAATGTTTTGTATGTTTTTTCTCTTGTTTCTTCCCCTATATCTTTTCCAATTCTTGCTTGTTTCTTTTTCTTCACTCCTTTTCTTCCACTTTTTTGTCCACCATCTCTTGTTTCTTTTACTTCTCTTGTATTTTCAATTTCAAATAAAACTTCTAATCTATCATCAGCTCCTAAATCTACTACTTCACCTTTACTTCCAAGTGGAACATCAGTTTCATTTCCGCCGTGATAATAAACAGGATCAAACGTTCCTTCATCAAAATCAATTTCCATTAATTGGGTTGTTTCTACTATATCTCCAGCGTTAAATCCAGATGGATGTGCTTTAACAAATTTATCCTCTAGACTTTTAGCAATTTGTTTTGTTAATTTTACTTTATATCGGTTAAACCCTTTTTCAGATTGATTTACTCTTTCATAATCTGCTCTACTTATATTAATTTCAAACCCAGGGACGCTATTAATTCTGATTGAGAGATCATTAAGATATAGTTGGTAATCAATCAATGGGTTTTCAAGAGCAGTTGCTCTTTTTTCTTCAATCTCTGTAATCTTATTTTGCATTAGTTTAACTTCTTCAATTGTTTCTTTTCTTAATATTGCTTCTAACTCTTCTTGTGCTGGCAAACTTTCTAAATACTCTTGAAAACCTTTTGCATCTTTAATTTCTGGTATTTGTCCAAAATAAACATCAAATAATCGTCTTTTTCCAAGTACTTCTAAAACTTTTCCTAAGGCTTCTTGTGCCATTAAATTATAAGTAGTAGAGTATAATTTAGCTGTAACATCTTCTTTAGTTTCTTGTGTTTGTATCTCTTGCATTTTTTTTCTTGCTACTGCCATTTTAATTTCCTTTAATTATAATTTTTTTTGGTTTATTGGTTTTTTAATAACTTTTTTTTAAAAACAAATATTTTACATTAATCCTCTTTGATGAATATAATTCGGATTACTTACTCTTTCTGCAAATAATTCTTCTATTCTTGCATCATCAATTCCCATAGACCTAAATGCATCAATTGTTCTAGATGTAAGATCATCTATTTTTTGATATACAGTTGCATGTGCTTCTTCAGCTTTTGCAATTAATGGAGCTAATTGTTGTTCAATCCTTGTTTGTAATGCTTCATATTCTGCAAATTTTACTTTGTATACTTCTAATTTTTTCCCTTCTAATGTTTCTAAAGGATTAACTAATTCTAAATCCTTTCTTCTGTAATCATTTTGATAACCATTATCAAACTTAACTTTAGTATATCTTTCTTCAGTATTATCTCTGTAATCAGCTAATATTGTTCCAATTACTCCTGGTTTAGTATCAGTTTCATATTCACTATTTCTTTTTATTGTAACTCTTGCATCTTTTTTTAATTCAATATGTGGCATTTCAGGAATTTCAAATGCAGGTTCAAGTGCCATAAAATCAGGCATATTATCTCTAAAACACTTATCATTGTGATATCCTGGGAAATTTGCATGTATACTTGAACCGCAATCTTTTCCATAAGTCCCAATTGCTCCCTTTGGAACACTTTGTGCTGCTTGCATAAGCATTATTAATTGTCCTTTTTTAAATCCCTTTTTAGCAACTTTTGCTTTTTTCTTTCTTTTTTTATCAGGAGTTTTGTAACCATTTACTACTTTTTCTACCAAGTCTTCTTTAAGTCTTTGAAATTCAGAATTAGTTGTAATACTTCCTTGTTCATAACCACTTATGTAAATCCCTAATTCTTCTTTAATAGATTCAACTAATTGATCTGCAACACCATTGTAAGAAAGTTGTGATTGCATAATTCTAATTTCTTCAAATGCATCTCTTTCTGATAAGATACCGCTTCTTATATATTTACCCATATGGTCTTGTTCATTTCCTAGGTAAAGATCAAAAAATGTTCTGATAACTCCTTCATCAACACCCATTGCTTTAAGTGTTTCAACACCTGTTGTAACTAATTCATTTATTTTTTCTTTTGCTTCTCTATATTCTTTTTCAGATTCTTCTACAATTTTTGTTAAGGTTGTAGTTAATTCAGCTTTTTCTTCCTCAATTTTTCTTTTTTCTTTTTTCTTCAAGGGCATTTCAAGTTCATCAGGATGACAATACCAACCATTGCCAGAAAAATCAATATAAATTTTGGTCTTATCATCCTCAGTTTTTATTATTGTACCAACACTACCTAAGGGCACCCTACTTATATTACCGCTATAGTAATATTCATCTTGTCCATGCCCTCCTTTTCTTCCAAGGTTTTTTACAACCTTAACTTTTTCTCCTCTTTTTATTTTTCCACTTGCAAAATGAACATTTTCAAATATTTCCAACTCATCCATTGTAAGTCCGAAATAACTACCAGAACCTTTAGGAACAAAATCACCATCACTATCTAATTTTCCCCAGGTTCCAATTGGAACTCTTGAAACAGGAGTGCCATTACTATATTTAGTCCCACGTTCTGCGTTTACTGTTCTTGCAAATTTATGTCTATATGCATAACGACTTTCTCCTTCTTTTGTTTCTATTTTTTTATACAGTCCTACTTCGAGTCTTAACAAAGACTCTTTAAACTCTTCATAACTAGATTCATCTCTAAATTCATTGCTAATAATGAATAAACCTTTTTCTGCCTCAAGCTTTGCACTCATTTCTGCAACAATTCCTTTTAAGCTAATATCCACATCTTTTACTCCAGCTAATTCTTCTATCAAATGTTGTGAATAACCAAATCTTGATCTTAATACTTTATTATATCTTTCAAGTGCTTCATCCACATTTAGTTTTGCTAATTCTTCATCGCTTTGTAATGCAAATGAAAATACTGTTCTTAACATTATATCGTCTAAGTCTGCTTTTGGATTCATTATTTGAGATTGAATTAAATCAGCTGTTTCAGTTAATGTTGTGGTTTTTGCTTTTTCTTCTGTTCCTGCTTCAATTCCATCTTTTGCTTTTGTTCCATTTCCATTTTGAGAAATATATCTTTGTGTTTCTGCTAAAAACACAATTTTAGCTAATTCATTTGCATTTTTTACATTATTTAATCTATCTTCATATCCTTTTAATAATGGTAAGACTGCTTGTGCAGCAATTAATGCTTCTGCTTCAAAACCTTGGAAAAAGATATCTTGGTAAGGGAATTTAACATTGTTAAAATCACCAACTACAACATTTTTTCCTTCTACAGCCTCTACTTCAAGAGCATCTCCTTTTGTGGCATCTCCATTACCATTATTAACATCAACTAATTTGTCTTCATCAATTTCTATACTTAACATTCTTTTGAGTTGTTTTCCAAACTTCTCACCAACAAAATTCATATACTCTGAAAAAGTTCCGCTTCCAACGCTAGTTCCAAATCTCATTCCAGATAATGCTTCCCCAGATAATACCACGCTTGCAATATCTTGCATATTATTACTATGTCCATTAGAAATTAAAGATTGATAATTACTTGCAGACGTTTCTCTGACTAAATAATTACCTAATATTTTTAATAATGGGTTTGAATGTGAAAATTGTGATCTCGGATTAGGTCTTACTCCAAGTTCCAATAAATGTGCAAGTGTTTTCTGTGCATCATGTTCAATATAAGGAATTTCTACTACTTCTTCTCCACCATATAATCTATCGTTAATTGCATTATCAACTAAACCTGCGAAAAAATCATCATCCTCATCCTCACCCCATTCAATTCCATCATCTGCTTCCTTAGTTAAAGCTTCTTCAGGTAAAACTTGCGGAACTACTACCTCTGTTGTTTCCCCTTCTTGGGTTGGAATTTGAATTCCTATTGTATCGTCTTTATCTTGTGTCATTTTGTTTTTTTATTAAATCATTGATGCTTTTTTGTTGATATTCTTTTCTTATTTATTTTCTAGTTTTCTTAATTTATTCTGTTCCTGTTTGTTGTAATAATTGTGGATTTTTTGCAACAAATTTATCAATATCTTTTTGTGAAATTCTTAAATCAGGAACTGGTTTACTATAACAATCACATGCACCAACTAATTCTGATGTTCCAAACCTTGTAGATAAATCTGCTCGATACATTAGTTGGCCATTAAATGGTTCACCAAATTTCTCTGGTTCAAAAACACTTAATGCTGCAATTACTGCTCCAACACCACCAACAGCATTACTCATTACAACTGACGGATTTGGGTTTGCAGCACAACTTGCTCTTCTGATCATTTCTTCTTTCATACCTTCTTTATAGATATCCATTAAATGGTTCATACATTGTGTTTTTCCTTCTTGATGTGTGTCCCATCTTGCACTATCTGGCAAAGCACCTGAACTAATTAATGGTGTTCCAGTTGAGATTGCATATGCACAGTTAAGTGCTCGTGTATATCTGTTATCAACAAAATCAAAGACTAAATCATATTTTTCTTTTGTCTCAAATCCAGGTAAAATTAATTCATTATAACCCGTTGATCTCGTTCTTCCTAAAGTCATTGCAACTATTTTTGCTGCAATATGTTCTGATTTTAATTTATCAATCCCATCATATGCTAATAATTGTCTATTAACATTATGTGATTCAAATTTATCATAATCAAATGTATCAACTCTTCCAAAACCCATGTGAGAGGCGGCAATTGCACCCCAGTTACCTAATGCACCTACTCCTAAGAATCCTAATTTAAGTCTTGCTAATAATGCTTTATCAGGCAAAGGAACATCTTCACCTTTTTCTAAAAATCCATATCTATAACCCGGTCCTAGTTTGTATCTTACTGGTTTCTCTAAAAATTTATCAAAATTTCCCATTGCAACTTTTTTAACTTCTTCTGCAATAACTCCGCACATCATTAATGCCATTAGTGGATCTTGTTTATATCCTTCAAACATTGGCATTAACATTTCCGTATTTTGAGCTCCAAGATCTCTATTGTGATCAGTTGCCATTAATTTAGTATATCCCCATTTTGATGATGTACTAATTACAGGAATGCCTTTTTCTCGTCCATAAGCAATTGCTAATGATTTTGATTTTATTGAGTTAGTTGCATCTACAATAACAGTAGCGCCTTCTAATGCCATTAAATCCATTCTAGATTCAAGATTTGTAGTGTAACCTTCAAAATTAACTTGTTGATTTATTACTTTAAGTAATTCAGGATATGATTTTGCTCTTGAACCGCTTTTTACAACCATGTCTAAAAATAATTCACTTTTTGCAGTAGTGCCTTTTCTAACATTACTTCCATCAGCATCACTGCCATCAATTAAAACAACATTACCAACTCCTAAAGCAGCTAAACACAAAGCAGTATACTTTCCTTGCCAATCTAAACCAACAATTGCTACTCTCGCATTAGCTAATTTATTCTGGCCTTCATCACCCCAGAGCATTTTCTGCCTAAGGTATCTTTCAGCTTCAATCATTTCTGTTGTTTTTTCTTCTGTCATTTTTGGTTTTTATGATCTTGTTAATTTTGATTTTTTAATTATATCTTTGTCTATTTCTTATCTGTTCCTTTTTTAGCAGGACTTTTATTAGCAGAGCCTTTTCCAGTTGTTGTGTTAGTAGTAGTTTGTGGTGTAATTGGAGTAACAGTTGCGCCTGGTCCAATATAAGTTGTAGACATTGGTTGTCCATGTGTATCAACTATCCCAGTATATTCTTGGGCAGGTTTTTCTGCAGTTCCAATTGGTACATAGTTCTCTGGTCCTTGATCATATGATTCTAGAACGCTTTCAACATATGATTTCAATAAAACATTTCTTCCAAAAGTTGTTCCTACAATAAATTGAGACATAAATTGAACTGTTTCGTCATCATATTCTACTCCCTTTGGTCTATGAGCAATTTCCCCATAAATATTATCAGTCATGTTATTGAGTTTGAAAAAATCAATCTTATGTCTTTTTACAACTAATGGGTTGTCTTCTACTAATGGTCCTAATTCCTCAATACAACTTCTTAATCCCAGAATTGGCCCCATATCAATATAATTCTGTTTTCCTGCATGACTTATTGATGTTCGTAAGTTTGCAGATTTATGTGGACCATGGTAAGCAGAAAGTAAACTTACTAAAACAGATACATAAGTTGAATATTTACTTTGTGGATGTCTACCTTCTCTTAAATAAGAAAACAATGCAAGACCAAATAAATCTGTAATTTCAGATATTGAATAATATTTCCCATCTGATTTTTCTATTTGATCCTTTGGCATGTCTTTTTTCCCATTACCCATTCCAATTGCTTCACCAGTGTCAATTGCTTCTAATAATTCAGAACCAATATTATCTTCTACTTCAGGCTCTGGTAATACTAAATCTTCAATTCCTTCTTTTAAAATATGTCTTGCTGTTTTTCTTCCCCGTGCATAACTACTAGTTGCAGTGCTTGTTCCTTGTCCATGAAAACCTTGTGGTCCTCTTGCCCCACCTTGATAAGCTTTACCTTTTCCACCTTTACTTCCTTTTTTACCTTTACCCTTACTTCCTACATCTCTCCATACACCAGCTACGTTATCAAAGAATCTTCCAGCTGCTGCCTTAGCAACATTTTTTGGTGCTACATAAGGAAATTTAACTCTTTGTTTTACAATTGCAGCAACTTCTTCTGCTGTTGGAATATCAATTCCTACATCAGTTATTTCATAAGGAATATTTGCAATTGAATCATAATCTTCTGTTCCAGAAAATGCAAATCTTTCTCTAATCCCTAGCTTAACAAATGGATTATCTCCACCATTATTAAATACAAAACTAATTCCATATGCAACAATTCTTGGTTCATATGTTTCTTTACCAACCATGTCTAATAATCTTGCTAAAAATTCCGCTTTCTTGAAATCTTTTGCATCAGGTTTTAGACCAAATTCTTGTAATGCTTTGAAAAATAATTCATCTTCTGGATAAACAAATCTTTGAATATAATCAGACAGTGCATCTCCTCTTAGATAAATTCCATCATCACCATATTCTGTTCTTATCTTTTCTTGGAACAATGCAAATGGTGCATCATATGGAACTTTTGTTGTTTTACTCATCTTGTTTACAAGATTAACTAAAACTTCATTATCATCTTGAGAATGATAAAGGCCTTGTCCTTTTTCTGATGGATGTATATGAAACATTGCACCTATTCTTCTTCTTATTTTTAATACTTGATTTTCAGCTCTAACTTCTCTTGCTGCTTGATCATAATGTTCAGCAATGTAAATACTTCCTGTTGTTACTGGTAAATCTTTTGGAACAATAAAATCCATGAGTGTAACTTTATCTTCATCTATGTCTCTAAGAAAAAACCCGCCAACTTCTAATCTTTTTTTACCTTGTTTTCTTGTTTCAGGACCCACCATCTTCCCAAATTGGATGCATCTATCTCTAATGTAAATCTTTTCAGGAGCTAATTCTTTTAATGGAGTTACTTTCATCTGAACTTTTTCTTCAACTTCTTCTCCTAATACAGAAGCTAATAAATCATCTCCTAAACCATCATCATCAAATGAACCATTATTTAATCCACAAGTCCCATCAGGACATTCATCTACTGTTGTTCCTGTCTTTTTTGTCTTTTTAGTATTTCCAGTATCTCCAGATTGTTCATCTGCATAAGCATCAATAATATCATCCATATCTTCTGGTTCTTTTCCAGATTTCTTTTTTGTAGTTCCTTTTTTCCCTGGTACTTTTCTGTCTGTTATTTTTATCCTTGGCATTTTTTCATCCCCATAATCATTTGATTTATTTTCATGATTTTCTTAATTTTTGTTGAGTAACATATTTACCTTACTTTTGTCTCTAATACCTCAATAATTTGATAACCTTGTTTTTCTGCTTCTTTTCTTGTTAATGATCCTTGTAACAGGATTCTATCAATATGAGTTCCAAAAAAGGAGTGTCCTGTGTGTCTTTCTAAACTTGGCGTGTTTAATGGCTCAAAAAATGTCCTTACACCTTCATCTAATTTTTTTACAAAACCCATTGGAGTCCTAGCGTATTCTGCTGCATCTAATGTACACATATCACTAAATTCTTGATTTCTTTTATACATACAAGGATGGTCTTTTCTTTGTTCAACTGATTTTGCTTTTCCACTTGAATAAGGTTTTCCTCTATCCCATCCCATATGGATTGCAATTCTTGTTTCATCGTATGGCCAGAATACTTTTCCATTTCTGCTATCTTGTGTTGCAATCTTTGGTGTTCTTGAATAAACATAATAACTTCCATCATTCATAACAAATCCACAAGTACCTAAATCTAATTCATTTAGTTTAGCTAATTCATGCATTTGTCTTTCTGTAATATCTTCTGTTTTTAATTTATCTTTTATTTCACCAAATGCATCTTGGCTTCTTTCTAGTGCAGAAATTCTCCATGTTCTTTTTCTTCTTTCTAAACTTTCATTAGAAATTTGTGATACATTGACTGGCATTTCACTTGGTTTGTAAGTTTTACCGTTTAAGTTAAATACTAAATCTGTTCCATTAACTTCTGATCTTTTTACTAATTCTAATTGATATGCAACCCCATCTAAAATATACATTGGTTGTAATGCAGTAACTTCTCCTAAATATGAATTAGAAATTGTTTTATCTTTAAGACCCATTTTTCTTAAAGATTGTTTTTCACCAAGTATTGTACGTGTTTCTATTCCTTTTTTTTCCTTTCTTAATACCTTTTCTCTCATTTCCTCTGCTGGATCTTTTTCATCATCTTTTTTATCCTCTAATCCAAATTTTTCAGTTAATATTTCATGGATTTCTTTTTTAGCTTTTTCAACAGGTGATTCAACTTCATCTTCTTCAATTACACCAATTGCCGCTAGTAATAAATCATTAGAATCATATTTTCTACTGTACACTAATGGTAAAAGTTCAGTCATAATAAACTTTAATGTTCTTAATCTTGTTTTTTCTTGTCTGACTTCTAATTCTTCTCTTAATTCTTGATCAATTGTTTCTTTAACATAATTTCCACAGTATATTTCTATTTCTTTTTGTTGAAGACTTTCATCTAAATTTTCAAAGTCAGAAAAAGACATAGAAGGAACTAAATCCATGGCTTTTATTTGCCCAGCTTCTATAAAATCATGGCTCCCATTAGATTCCACAATATCATAAACTCTTCCGCCAAATAAAACAAACGAAGATTGCCTTTCAACAATCCTGTCTAAAAATGTATTTAGTTCCGTCATTGTTGTTCAACCAGTAATTTGTTCAACTCTTACAAATGGTATTTATAACAAATTATACCCTTGTTAAAGCCTTACTTTATTACTGATAATTACCTCAAATTTTAGTAACTAAATTGCCTTGTCAAGTGTAGCATATCTAGTTGTGTCTTGTTGTTTAGCCATATCTTGGTATTCATCACCAGGGATAATTATTGCTGTTACAACAAGTTCAACACCACCCATCATTTTTACAGGGTTTTTCCCTCTCATAAGTGGGGTGTCATTTTCAGTTACTTCTTTACTTGCTTTTGGAACTGGTTTATCACCGTCCATAACAAATGTCATTTCTTGGAAATAACTATTAGCGTATGAATCTTCAGTAACTCTTTGTCCATTAATTTGTACAGTGTAACCACCGTGTTTTCCACCTTTAGCTTTAATGATTTTTTCAATTCCTGCTCCTTCTCCTGTCATTTCAGCATTAATGCTTAGAATAGCATCTTTGAATTTGTCTGATGGGTTTCTTTTGAATGGTCTGTTTTTATAATCTGCAGGAATTCCTTTAGCAGTTAATGTAACTTCCTGTCCAAGTGAATATTGGATAAGTTGGCTAACTGTTCCATATGCAATTACTGCTCTCTGATCTCCTCGAACAGAGTATGTCATTCTGTCTCCCTCAGTACATCCACCATAAATGGTTAATGTAATTGGTAAGTCTGCAATTTCATCTAATTTAAACTTCTTTTTCTTAACCTTTTTTTCGCCTTTTCTGTCTGCAGGCCTTTCATTTCCACATTTTGTCATTTTCTATTCCTCCTATGTCTTTCACTTTTTATCACTTCTTTGTTAGCATGATCTCACTCTTCTTTTTTTGTTAAACTTAAAATAATAAAAATAAATATTTAAAATGTTAAATCATCTGTAGTTGTTTTGGTTGTATCTGTCCCTGCAAGAGCAGTTTGTCCAAGATCTTTGAAATGTCTTTGATATGATCTTGTGCCAAAATACCATGGTTCTTTTATTTTTCCACCATGGTTTGCTTTTAGTTCTTCAGCAAATTTTGCATCTCCAACTTGTTGTCTATATGCAATTGCAAAATCAATCATAACACCTGGAATATTTCCACCACCACAACATCCACCAGTATCTGGTGTGCCATGTTGGAAACATCCACCAGTTGGGCATGTTTCCATTAATACACCATCTGTTAATTGTAATAATGTTGGTGTTGCTGCATATTGTTCTTGAAGATTATAATATTCTCTTGCTGTTCCATATTGGTCTCTAAGTGAAGTAGCAAACAATAATTCATCTCTTGATTTTTTGACTCTGTCTGAGATTCTTTTTCCAATCTCAACCATCTCATTTACGCCTTCTGCTCGACCTTCTCCGATTGCTTTGAATAAACTATTTACAATAGTCTTTCCTACAAATATATCTTTATTATCATCATGCCATCCATTATATTGTGCTTTTATTCCTTCTGCATTAAACACTAGGACATCTCCATCTGGATTTGCTTTGTGAATTGCAGCTTCTTTTTTAGCAGTACTTGCTAAGTAAAGAACTGTTGCAGATGGAAATTGTTCTTGTATCTGGCTTTTTGTAATTGCTTTATCAGTAATAATCACAAAAGGCATTCCAGTTTCTTCTACTGGTGGCAAATTAATATAACTTCTAACTTTTTTTCTTGTATGTCTTTCCATCCCATATTTTGTTAATCCATCTTTCTTTCCAGAAAACAACATTACTAATTCATGGTCAGTTCTTAATGGCATTTTATATTCGCCTTTTTCAACCATTTCATCTACAAGTACTCTTCTACCAAGAGCTTCTAATTCTTCTCTAACATCATAAAAATGCTCATTGCCTTTTGAGATTAATTCCTTTGCTTCTTTTAATTCTGATACTATCATCTCTCCTAAATCTTCTTCTCCTTTTGCTCTTCTTGCATTGACGAAACTCAAATGATTACCTATAAGGTTTCTTTTTTCTTCGTCACCATTTACTTGAGATATATCAACAATTAATGCTTGAACTCTTTGATTTATTGCTACTTCATCAACAACACCATCAACTGCAATTATTCCTGCTGTTAATTCTTCTGTTAATGTTTTTTCAATTGCTGCTTTTTCTTTCATAGTTGTTGCTAAGTATAATACCGTTGATCTGTCATATAATCTTGAAACATCTTTTAGAGGAATAGCATCATTAACAATAACCATTGCTGGATTTTGTCCATTATTATTTGGACGAGCCATGATTTCTTTTGTATATTCAAATGCTACTTCAGTTATTTCATCAATATGATTTCTATTATTCTTAGAGGAAACAAAAATAGCATGTTTTTCAGATGGTTGTTCAAATAAATATTCTAGTGAACCCATTTTTTTCATTACTTTTTGGTATTGTGATGTAAACCCTATTCCTGGTTTGAATAAACCAATTTCTAAAAACTTACCTAACATTTCTGCTGCTCGTTTTCTATCAGCAGTCCCAATCTCAGCTGGAATTTCGTCAGTAGTTGAAAAAGAAAGTTTAGGATCTACATCTGCTAGTAAATAATCTAATCCAAAAAATTCATTGTCTAGGGTTGGTGCATCCATAACTGCACTTAAGAATTGTTCTCTTAATTCTGGTTTTAATAATGCAGTTGCATTAAAGACTTCATCTAAAAATCCTTGTTCGTCTTTGTTTTCTGCTCTTTTAAGAACAACATCAAGTGCTTTATCAAATATTTCTGCGCCAAGATATGCACGTGCAAATGGTGCAATTTTAACAATATGTACTGGGTCTTCAAATGCTTTACATGCTTTTTCTAAAAATGCTGCTGTATTTTTATACCCTGCTGCTAAATCTACTTCTTGTGTAGGATCTTCCATATTCATTCCAAAAGAAGTTAATAAGTTCATGCCTAACATTGTTACATTATCTTTGCATATAGCATTTGTTCTTACAGTGTTTAAATTTAATAGTTTTTCTAAATAAATAGTATGGTTTGTCTCAGTCATTTTTTAACCTCTCACCGTTTTACTAATTTCTTCTACTGCAATTGCTGCTTTTGCAACATCTGCTTGATTGTTGTAAACATAAAAACTTAATCTAACGCTTCCTTCAATTCCAACATATTGATGGGCTAGTGATGCACAATGATTTCCATTTCTTGCTTCAATCCCATTTTGATTTAATTGAAAAGCAACTGATTGTGATTCAATTCCATCAATTTCAAACGCTGCTAATCCACTTCTTTTTGTTGCATCCATTGTTCCATATATTTTAACTCCAGGAATTTCTGCTAAAGCATATAACATTTTCTGAGTTAACTCTTCTTCATGTTGCATTATGTTTGTCATTGCTCTTTTTACAACATCTCTTGATAATGCTAATCTTGCTTTTGGTTCTCTTAAGCTCGCAACCAATCCAGGATTCTGGCCTAGATAAGCTCTCCAAGTATCTGCTAAATGTGGTGCAACATTATAAGGAATGTTTAATTCTCCTCGAGGAGTATTCATTAAAACTTCTGTTTTAATTTGCTCTCCAGTTAATCTTACTTCTTCATCTTTTGATACATCTAAAATATTAAATATATTTCCTAATCCAATATTCATCATGTGCATAATTCCATAACCTGTTCCAATTGTTCCTAATATGTTTGGAGTTCCTGCTGTGAATTTCCATGGTATTTCTTTATATTCAACAAGTCCTTCTTGAACATCTTCAATCATATCTCCTCCATAAAGGAATGGATCTAATGATTCAAGAATAGCTTTTTTTGCATATAGTCCTCCAACACCTAATGGTAACGCCATTTTGTGGAATGACCATGCTAAGAAATCACAATCTATTTCTTGTACATCTACTGGAGTTCCAGGAACTAGTTGTGCTGCATCTACTAAGAAATATGATCCACTAAATCCATCTGGTCTTGGTTGAGAATAACCGCTTGCATGAGCAATTTTTCCAATTGTTTTAATATCAGGTTTAATTCCCATAAAGTTTGATGCACCAGTTGCAGTAACTAATTTTGTTTTATTATCAACTAATCTTTCTAGTTGTTGCATGTCTAGTTCTCCTGTTTCTTTATTAAAATCAACTAATTTTATTTCAATATCAATTCCTCTTCTAGCTAAAAGTTGTTGTAAACCATACCATGGAACATAGTTTGAATTATGTTCTAATCTAGTTGCAACTATATTATCTCCATCTCTAAAATCATCAGACATAGTTCTCATTGCAAGATTAATCATTTCAGTTGTATTTCTACCTAATACAATTTCTTGCCAATGCTCAGCATTTACTAAATTAGCTGTAACATTATATGCTCTTTCAAATTCTTCAGTAGTAATTTGAGAAGCATCATATTCTCCTCTGTGAATATTAGCATAAGTGAACAAACTTTTTGCAATATGTTCAAGAACAGGTAATGGTAATTGTGTAGAGGCAGTATTATCTAAAAAAGCTCGTTCTTCTTTGATAGAACTTTCAGCCCTAATTTCAAGAACTTGTTGTAAGAATGGAAATTGTTTTCTAATTACTTCTGTGTTTAACATTTAATTTACCCTGCCATCACCCCCTCTTTTAATGATTTTAGGTATTAATAATGTTATAAAATCTTGATTTTTTCAAGATTTTCTTTGGAATTATTAATATTTCACTTCCCCATAAAGTGAATTTTTAACTTTATCCTTCATTCTTATATATTTTATATAAGGATATTACAATTAGGATGGCTATCCCCTTTATAAATCTTTTGTTTAAAAACCACTGCATAATAGTAAAAACAGCATTCTTTTTCGTAGTATGTCCTAATTCATGTGTAATTATGGAATTAATTAGCAGATTATAGAATTAATTAGTATATTTACGCCAAAAAGAGGGAAGATTAACATTTTAAGCAAAATTCATAGAAATTAATGAAAAATCAAGAAAAAAGAAAATAAAAAGTAAAAGAAAAAAATAAATTTACTCTTCTTCTGGTTTTTTCTCTTCTGCTGGTTCTTCAGCAGGAGTTTCTGCTTCAGGTTCTTCTGTTTTCTCTTCTTCAGCTGGAGCTTCTTCTTCTGCAGGTGTTTCTGCTTCAGGTTCTTCTGTTTTCTCTTCTTCAGCTGGAGCGCATCCACAGCATCCTTCTTCTTTTTCTTCTTCTGTACATTCTTTTTTCTCTTCACTACATTCTTCTTTGTTTTCTTCTGTACAGCACTCTTCTGTTTTCTCTTCTTTAGGTTCACATGTTGAACATGTTTCTTCTGTTTTTTGTTCTTCTTCCATTTTAATTTCCTCCAATACTTTTTACCTGATATTCAGGTTTTAGTGTGATTATGACTTTTCTTTTTTATCATCAGTTTTTTCTAATTTTTTGTTCATATCTTTAACTAATTTTTCAATTTTCGCGTCGTCAAAACCATGCATTTTACAGCCTTGTTCTACTGATTCAAACGCAGCTCCACTACATCCTAGGCAATGCAAACCTGCTGCCATAATTACTTCACCAACTTGCGGATATTTTTCTAGGATTTCAGCAAATGTCATGTCCTTTGTTATTTTTGTCATGATATCAACTCCATTAATTTTTTAATTTTAAACTTGTAATGTTTTATAGATTTTTCATCAACAAATCTTTAAACATATTAATGAACATTTTATTTTTCAGAGAATAAGTAATAAAAAACCCCTGACTTATTCTAATTTGATTGCATTTACAGGGCAGCTATCACAGCCTTCTTTTGCTTTGCTTTCTTCGTCTCCAGAAACTTCTGATTTTTTAGCTTCTGCTTTTGTATCGTCTGTCATTTCATAGACATCTGGTGCAATTGCTGCGCATGCTCCACAACCAATGCATGTATTTTTGTCAACTGTTACTTTCATGTTTTCACCCTTATAATTCCTTAACAATATTAACTTGAGGCGGAATAATAAAATTCCAACCAAAAGTACAATCCCCGCGGACAGATTTGAACCGCCAACCTTTCGGTTTTGGCTGAGTACTTATCATTTTAGTGGAAATTCCACAATTCAAAGCACCATCTACAGCCGAACGCTCTCTAACGCCTGCATATATCAATATTATTGCTAATTTTGATCCACACTGGAACCGTTGAGCTACGCGGGGGCATTATATGATGATGTTTAAGCTGGCTTTTTAAATCTTTTGGTCGATTTCTGTTTTTATTCTAAATTCTGGGGTTATAAGGGGCTTTTATGGGAAGGTTAATCTTTTTTCATTAGGAATAATTCTTATAAAAACTATCATAATTTAAAACAAAAAGAAAATAAAAAATCTATTTTGCAGTTATGGTATTTGAGAAACATTTCTTTAATTTCTTCCCTGTACCTTTGAACTTTATTATTGCTGCTGGTAATCCTAATCCACCAATAATATTTAATTTAGATTTTATAGCATATGAAATAATTCTTTCTTCATAAGGCTCTAATGTTTTTATCTCCCATTTCAGAATTGTACCCTTATGTTCATGCCTAATTACCTTGTCTGGATGTAAAGTTCCCACATCAAACCCGTGATCTAAATTTGCTATTTGTGGTACTCTATCAATTAATTTAACTTCATCAATTGCTTTGTTAGCTCTATTCTTAACATGGACTAATACTTTTAAGTGTGAAATTCCTTCGTCTTCAACTTTTAAAACCTTTGCTTCTTTTCTTAATACAATTGGACTTCTAAATAAAAAGTAAGCGATAGTTCCAATAATAATTAGAATAATTGCATAAACTAATGGTCTATAATTTCTAGTTACTTGAACTGTTTTTTCTTCTCCAGGCATTAATTCAAATTCCCAAAAATAAAATCTGCCTTCATTATCTTTAATAATTGAAGCTTTTGGAGTTGTTTTTGTAAATAATCCCAATAATAAACTAGATTTTACTTTAACTTTTTGTGTATCTGCAACATTTCCATCATTTGTGTACTTATAGTTTCTTGTTTTTTTAAGGAAAGATTTTTCAATAACTTTATCCTCTATTAGTTCTTTGTATGGAACAATTGAAACATATTTGCTAGATGGTGTAAACTCAACATCTCCAGTTTTTATTTTTACAGTGATTATGTCATCTGTTGGTTCAAGATCATCTGCATAATCAATTTTAAATGTTTCAATTTTATTTCCAAGAGGTTCAAGTGCTACAATTCTGTCCATATTATATAATTCACTTCTTACAGAGATTACTAATTCCTTTATGTTTAATGGATTTTTGTTGATAAGATGAATCTTTAATTCAACATCTTGTCGTGGATCAATTTTATCAGGAACATCCACATTAAAACTAACACTTGGCATGTATGTTTTTGTTGGTGGTGTTGGGTTTCTTAATAATAATTGTAATGTTTCTTCTTTAGAAATATCACTTATTTTTGATTTAATTATCAATGGAAAACTTTGCATTCCATAGCTTAAACCATCTCCACTTGCTTTTATTGTAACATAAAATGTAACTTCTTCTCCTGCGTCAAGAGTGATTCCAGAAAGATATGATACTGGATCTGCTGAAAAACTCCATTTTGCAGCTGGTCCTAAATTAATTTTAAACTCATCTTCAGTATCTAATGGATTCAATAAGGTTATTTCAAATTTTGCAGTTTGTGTTGGATAAATATCATTTACCAATGTCTTAGTGATCATCTCAAATTCTACATCTGCTCCAATAACAGAAATCACACTAATGCTCATTATAAAAATCATGGAAATTACCACAAATAATAGAATCTTATTTTTCATAAACTCAAACCCCTCTCTATTTTTATTAATTTATATTAATTTAGGGTTGTTACTTATATATATAATTTTCGTTAGATACTATTGAAGAATGGGAACCTGATTCCCAACAAATCACTTTAATTGTAACTAATTTAGAATTCTAACTGTTTGTAGTAGCAAAGGGTATAGGTCCCCAGTAAGTAGCTACTTATAAGTGGATAATGTAGTAACATTTATATATCTATCTGGATTATTCTATTATAACATGGGGGAATTTAGTATTGATGATTTTTTAGATATAGATTTAGTTACAGATCGTGCTCTTGCTTATAGAATTCTTGGTGTTGAGTCTGGAACAGATAAAGATGCATTGAAAAAAGCTTACAGGGGTCTTGCTTCTAAATATCATCCTGATAAAGTTCAACAAGAAGAACCTGAATTACTAGAAAAACATGAAAAATTCTTTAAGTTGCTTAGTGAAGCTTATAGTTTTTTAACAGATCCAAAACATAAAAATGGTGTGACAACAGCAGCCCCTACACCGCCACCTGCTAATTTTAGAGATAGGTTTGCTGCAAAAGCTAAGGAAAGGGCAGCAGAGGTAAAAGCAGAACAAGGTGAGGAACGAAAAAGATGGGCAAAAGATCCTTACGGCAGAGGAAAAGTAACTCCTGCTGATTCAACTACTTCTGAGGCTTCTAAAATAATTATGGATGCAGATTCTGAGGGAAGATCTTTAACTTTAGATGATTTGCTTCAAATAGTTAAATCAAAAACAAAGAAATCAAAAAGTTACAATACATTTTATGATAAAATCACTGGTGATTATGTTGATGCCCAAGGTTTAATAGAGTTAAACTGGGGAGATCCACTTTTTGGTGCAGAATATGAAAAAGCAATTCAATTAATTATTGGTACTGATCAAAGTAAGTCTAGTAAAAGAATAGAAAATAAAATTGCAAAAATATCACAAATGGATTTTAAGAAGGAAAGATTTATACAAGCTTTATTATATGCAGAAAATATACTTTTTGATCATCCAACTCTTGCTTTTCCATTTCATTCTTTAGAAGTAGCAGAAGAAATGGCTGTTGCAAAATCACTTGAACAAATGTTGTTAGCTGGGACAGTAGCTGCAACTGTTTTAAGAGATCATGCTCTTAAATGGCCAGGTCTTTTTTCAATGGAAGAAGCATCTAATTATTCTGATTCTTTTCTAGAATTATATTCTGCTTTATTACCACATTGTTTAAGGCAACCATTAAGTTCTTTTTTATCTAAAGATGTTATAGATCGTTTTTATAATGATGCAGGGAGACTTTCAGATGATCTCAAAACATCAGATCCAAAAAATGCTGCTTATAATCCTGCCTTTATTGGTAATAGGGTAAGAGATCTTGTTGACATTGAAATCAGAAGAAGATATTCATCCATTGATTTTAAATCAGATGACGTCTGGTGGGAATTAACTGTTAATTTATTATCAAAAGTAATTAGGTCAGTTGAAAAGTTTACTAAAGATCCAAAAGCTGCATTTGTAACTGCCCCCCTTACAGCAGGCATTATGGCAAATGTTATTTCTGGAGAAGAAGATTTACATTATGTTGGAGAGGTATTGGATAGAGTTTATGGTACTATTCGTTTTAAACCAGAAAAAACACCTAACATAAATTCGTTGTCCTCTAAAATAAATAAAGTATTTTCAACTCTTGATCGAATTAAAGAAACACAGGGTTACTCAAATGAAAATATTAGTCAAATATTATATTTTGGGCGTTTAATTCAAAGCTATAAGTCAACTAGATTTTATATAAAAACACCTCAAAGATTTGCAGAGTTTACAAATATAATTGCAGATACAATTCCTATTGAAAACATGAATGAGGCAAGAGGTTTTCTTGAAGCATTATCAGTTGGTGCAAGCGAATACCAAATGTCAAATATAACTGGAATCTTTACAGAGTGGAAAGATGTTCTTCAAAACGCATTTCCCTTCTATTGTGGTATAAAACAAGATCAAGATAAATTAGAATTGTTCAATAAAGCTATGACTGCTTTTTCTGCATTTAAAGATTTTGTAGATGATAACTCTTCTTCGAGGAAATGGTATGAATGGATCGAGGTTCCCATTTCAGTTGCCGCTTATGGTGGACAAAAAGTTGTTGAAGAAGCATTAAAATGTGAAGACCCTTTAGAAGCTGTCAGTGAATTTCAGACATTTATATCAAGCTATGCTAGGTCTAAATATTTCCCTGCCAGAAAAAAGAAAGATATAATCTTCTTAGGATCAACACCTAAACAAGAAGAGGCATATAACTATCTACTCTCAATACAAAATAAAAAAAGAACTTATGGTGTTAAATTTAAAAGAGAAGAATTAGATAAATTTATTGATATTTATTTTAGTAAGGATCATTCTAAGTAAATTGAAATTTAATTAGATTGTAATCTCCTTCTAATCTTAATCTAATTTTGATTATTTTAAAATTCTCCTCTGAAAACTAAATTTTAAAATAACAACTTAAGAAAATAATAATTAAATTTTGTTTTTATTCAGGTCCAATTTTAGGGGCAGTTCCTTTTTTTAAACTTGCACTTCTTTCTGCTAGTAAATCATCAATTTTTGCTTCAACTTCTTCTGGATTTAATCCAAGTCTTTGAAGGAGTTCTTTTGCTCTAACTGCATCTCTAAGATCCATTCTATCTCTTGGAGCTCCTAATAATGCATAACCTAAACTTCTTTCGTGTTGAACTAATTGACCAACTAAATCTCCAACCGCTTCTTCTGCTTCTGTTTCTCCTGTATAAGGAATTAATGCTTGTCTTGCAATTTCTTCTACTTCTGCTTTTTCAGCAGCTGCTTCTGCTTCTGCTAGTTCTTTTCTTCCAGTTGATTTTTCCTGACTTTCAAGAAAGTATGCTGCCATTTCTTTGTCACCAGCTGCAATTTGTGCTGCAATTTTTCTAGCGCCTTCTAATTGTTTAACAGTAACTTTATGTTCATCAAGAACTTTACCTTTTAGCCGCATTACTACTGATTCTAAAAATCTGTTTGTTTGGCCTGTGATTATCATATAATTTTCTTGTCCATCAACATTAGGATTACCATCTTCCCATTTAAATGGTTCCCTATGCCTATAATGAATTGAAGCTTCATAACATTCAAACATTAATCTGCTTTCTGCTATACCCAATTTAATTTTTGTTCCTTTCTCATGTTCTTGAAGTCCACTAAGAAACATAATTACTTCTGGAAGATATTCATTAAATTCCGGATTAGAAATTATTCTGCTATAAGCAGGTTCAGAACTTGAAACAAATGCTCTTAATATTCCTCCAAGACCTGGGATCTCACCCATAATTCCATGGAGTGATCTTGATGATTTTACAAACTGGCTCTTTTGATGTGCTCCAACTTTTGCTGAAATTCCTTCTAAATAATGATCTAATCTTGTATCTTCTGCTCTAATCATTGCACCAGCATCTTTGCTTTCTTTATCATACATGTCAACAATTTCTCTAAATGTGTTTTCATTTCTATTATTATATTCAGGATCTGATCTAAATCTATGAACAAGATCTTTCATTTGTTGCGGATACAAATAATCTTTTGCTAATCCTAAAACAGATTCAAGAACAAGATTTCTGATCTCATTTCCATTTAATCCTTCAATTGTAGTTTTTCCAAATCTATCTTCAAGATCTAGCCTCCCCATACTGTTAAATGTTAAGTATAATGCAGCAATTGGTTGAATTGCAGTATGCATGTTTTTTGGAACAAATATTGCATCTCCACTATCAAAACCTATACCAGATTCATTTCCATGAGCATCTAAGAATGTATTTGGAGCAAGTTTATACTTTAATTGTTCTCCTGCAAAATCTATTTCTTTGTAAGGAAATCTATTTGCAGCAATTTGCACTGGATCATCTCCTACTTTTTGATCCAAATATAAACCTAATGTCCGAGTTTGTCTTAGTTCTAATCTCATGGTATTATTTGGAAATTTATTCTGATTTATAAAGTTTATTGTGTGTACTACTATTTAGTGGGGATTTGGATATGGTTTTATTTTTTATTAAGAACTTTTTTGATTTTAATTAAAAAATTCGTGAGAAACATGTCCTACGGACCTAGTGTTGTAGTGTTTTATTATTCTTTTTTTGATACAAAAAATAACAAGGCCAGGCGAGTCGAAGACGAGTAGGACTTTCTACGAAAGTCCGTCTGTGCCATTGTTGTTATTTTTTGCTAATATATTGTTTACTAAAGAAAATTACAATTGCGGATGCTTCTTTTTTCACTAGGGTTTCCCCCCAATTTATATTACAACATAGTTATTTTTTGCTAATACCTTGTTTACTAAAAAACATTATAATTATGGATGCTCTCTTTTTCACTAAGATTTATTTTTATTATTGGTATTAAATTTTAAATAATCAAAAACTATCCCTACAATTAATATAAATAATAAAAAGTAAAGAAAAAAAGAATTATTGTATTAATGGTTCACATGCACTTCCATCTGCGTAACATCCAGCACCTAAACCAGCAGAACTGCATTTGTCAAACTTGGATTTAATTTCTCCATTTTCACAATAATATTCCATATAAACTGCTGCATGGCTTTCTGTACTTCCTGAACAACTGTCTTTTTTACTTTCAATCATTATTCCATCTTCGCCTACAGTGTATGTTTCTCCTGCTACTCCTGGGAAAATTCCACCATCACTATCAAAACATGATGCTGTTTTCTCTTCTGGTATCCTTATTTTTGGTCTTCTTGCTTTGTCTTCGCAAATGCAATCTTGAAGAAGATTAGATAAGCTATTTTCTGATATACTATTACTTAGATATCTTATTGCATCAGTATTTTTTTTCATTTGTTCAAGTAAATCCATTTCATTTGCTGATGTTAATCTTGTTCCTTCATTATTTGCTTCTCTGTTAGAATTAAGATTTCTTGTTGCTTCTCCTACGAGATTTGATTTAGTTCCCCAATTATAAGAAAAAAATGAAACCAAAACAATTAAAAGTAGAATTATAAAAACTGTTGAAGTGTAGAAATATTTTTTATAATCTATTTTTTTAGTATTACTCTTTTTTATAGATTTTTTTGCCATTATATCACCTTTTTTATTGTAATTTTTAATATATTTGTTTTCTGAACAGAAGAGTATATATATTTTACTAAAATCTTAATCAGTTTTATGAATTAAATCTACTCCATCTTTTTTAGTGAGTGACATTGCCTTCGGCCTAGTGTTGTAGGGTAAAACGCGGTGTAATACTCTTTTACTCCGGCCGTCAGGCTTTTTTCATTAGGATTTTCCTTTTTTAAATTTCAATATTTTTCATTAAGAATTATTTTTATTTATTAGTTAATTAAAAAGAAAAATTATTCTATCAAAACGCCATATCCAATTAATCTAAATCTATTACCAATTCTTCTGGATATAGTAATTCTAGAACCGACTTCACAACATACTGGAAGTTTTAGTTTACATTTGATTTTATTCTTTGATAATTCAGTTACAAAACCAACAGTTGCTGCACTATTAACATTCAACATTAATGGTTCCATTTTTTTGATTGGTTCAACGATTGAATCTTCTTTTGTTCCAACAACTCTTTCAAGAAGATTAGTTTCAAGTGTGAATTCATAATATACCTTTGGTAATTTTCCAGGTAGTCCAACAATTGAACCTGTAAGTTTGTCTGATTTAACAATTGCAGGGTCTAATGTTGTCATCAAAGCCATTGATCCTCCTGGTAAAACTTGTTTTATAGAAACACCACCACTTACAATTGAAGTGATTTTAGTTTTTATTGGTTTGTAAACTTTTTGATTTCTTTCTTCCACAGCATAACCAGGTTTTATTTCTATCTCATCTCCAACGTTAAATACACCTTGTGCTACACTTCCTCCTATAACTCCACCTGTCAATGTATCTATCTTTGTTCCTGGTTTGTTGATATCAAAACTTCTTGCAACAAACATCATTGGATCTTTTTTAGGATCTCTTTCTTTTGTTGGAATTTGTTCTTCAATTGTTTGAATTATTTTATCAATATTAACATTAAATTTTGCTGAGATTGGAATAATTGTTGCGTTTTCATAAGGTGAGCCTTTAATGAAATCTTTTATTTGTTTATAATTTTTCATTGCCCCTTCTTTATCTATTGCATCTATTTTATTTTGAAGAATTATTACATTTTTGATTCCCACAATTTGTAATGCCATTAAATGTTCTCTTGTTTGTGGTTGCGGACAAGTTTCATTTGCTGCTACTAATAATAGTGCACCATCCATAATTGTTGTGCCTGCAAGCATTGTTGCCATTAAACTTTCATGGCCTGGAGCATCAACAAAACTAATTTTTCTAATTGCATTAGATTTTCCACCACAGTCGCATTTTTTCTTTACTGTGAATTTATCACATTTCTCACATTTTCTAAAAACAGCGTCTGCATATCCTAATCTTATTGTAATTCCTCTTTTAAGTTCTTCAGAATGAGTGTCTGTCCACTTTCCTGTAAAACGTTCTGTTAAGGTGGTTTTACCGTGGTCAACGTGCCCAATTAAACCAATGTTTAAAGTTGGTTGAGATTTTTCAATGTTTGATGAATCTACTTTAGATTCTTTTTTTTTAGTTGGAGTTTTTTTAACTTTTGTTTCTTTTTTAGTTTTTGTCTCTGTTTTTTTTGGTTTTTTTGTAGTCTTACTTTTACCTGCTTTAATTTTTTTTGCTTTTGTTTCTGTTGTTTTGGCTTTAGCCATTGTTATTCTGTTTTCTCCTCTACTTTTTCTTCTTTTTTAGCAGGTTCTTCCTTTTTTTCCTCAACAGGTGCAGGTTTCTCCTCAGCCTTAGATTTTTCTTCAGCTTTTGGCTCTTCCTTTTTTTCTTCTACTTTTTTTTCCTCAGCTGGCTTTGCTTCTTCTTCTTTTTTAGGAGCCTCTGCTTTAGGTTCTTCTTTCTTTTCTTCCTGTTTTGGAGTTTCTACTGGTTTTTCCTTAGTTGGCTTTGCTTCTTCTTTAGGAGCTTCACCTTCACTTGGTTTTTCTTCCCCTCCAAGAGGTTTTGAACCATGTTTTATAACCATAAGATTAATTTGTGAGACTTCTTCATGAATTGTGTTTCCACATACTGTTTTCTTTTGTTTTACACCATGTCTTTTTCTTCTGATTTTTCTATCTCCTTTTTTAGTGAATGTAACTTTTTTTTCCATACCTACTCCACTAACAGCAAAGATTTCTTTTCTACCAGTTCCTTTGACATCTTTTCTCATTGGAAAGCCGCATTTATCACTGCCACCTTTGATTTCAAATTCATATCCTGTCATATCTAGGAGTTCTCCTTTAACTTTTTCTCCTATTCTCTTGTTCAAGAAATGTTTTGCATTATCGTCTTTTACTTCTTGCTGATAACTTTTACCAGACTTAGGGTCAGAAATTACAATTTTAAATTCAACCATTTATATCATCTCCCCGAGCATTAGTTTCTACTTACTAACCTCAGCATACACATGGAAATGAAGGCTCTTTATAAAGTTTATTGTTGATTTCTTGGGTTTTCTTTGTTTAGTGTAAAGATATTTTTGTTGTTTATTGTAATAGTGGTGATAATGGCGGCAGACGGCTAAATCTTCACTGTGTTCAGATTTGTCCTACAGACCACCCCGGATGGGACAACCCCTGGTCTGTCTGCGCCATCACCACTTTTTCAACCTTAATTATTTTAAAGAAATACAATTTTTCACCGCAAAATATATAAACTAAACCATAATTCATTTATATATCTAGTTCTTCTGAAATTTGCAGAGCTAGATTTTAATACGATATAAATTCACCAATCAAGTTCATAATTAAAGATTAAAAAAGATTAGTAAGGAGGCGAACATTATGGTTATTAAAGAAGGAGATTTTATTGAAGTTGAGTACACAGCTAAAACAAAGGAAGAAGGTTTGATTTTTGATACAACTTCTGAAAAAACTGCTAAAGAAAATAATATTGCTCAAGAAGGCCAAAGATTTGGTGCAGTTATTATATGTGTTGGAGAAGGTCATGTTTTAGAAGGCTTAGATGATAATCTAGTTGGTAAAGAAGCAGGCAAAGATTATGTTGCATTAATTCCTCCTGAAAAAGCATTTGGGAAGAAATCAGCAAAAATGATTCAGCTTGTTGCTGCTTCTAAGTTTACAAAAGAAGGAATTACTCCCCAACCTGGTTTGCAAGTAAATATTGATGATATGTTCGGAATTGTAAAAACAGTTACAGGTGGAAGGGTTTTAGTTGATATGAACCATCCTTTATCTGGTCAAGATATTGAATATTCATTCAAAGTTCTTAGAATGGTTGAAGATGCAGGTGAAAAAGCACAAGGACTTATTATTTTACAGCTTGGAACAGATAATGCATCAACAGAATATAAAGATGGAAATCTTACAATTAAGACAATTGCAGATTTTCCTCAAGATCTTAAAGAAAAATTTGGAGAACAGATTCAAAAATTGATTCCGGAGATAAAAAAAGTAGATTTTACAAAAATGGCTGCTAAAAAAGATCAAGTTGTAGATGCAGTACAAGCTGCAAAACCAACTACTCCAGCTGAGCCAACAAAACCTGTGGAACCAACAGACTCTGTAGAAAAAGCAGAATCAGTAGAACCTGCAAAACCAGCAGAACCAGAAGATCCAGAAGAATTAATTGAGAAATCAGCAGAATCTATTGAGCAACCAAAAATTGAATAAAAGTTTAGGATTATTTCCTTTCATTCATATTTCATTTACTTATAGATGACAAATGCCTAAGTCTTTTAAGATTTAGATGTTATGAAATAATTAAATATATAAACAAAAACACACTGTAATATAGAAAAGAGGTAAAATCCTAACGGAACCCTTGTAGAAATCAAAAAAAGAAGTGATAAGAAAAAAAAAGTGGGTGAATAGAAGATGGAAAATTATGAAAGCGATTCTAACACAAAAGCCAATGAGAATGTTGAAGCAAACGTTAATACAAATGCTGAAGATTCAAATAACAGTATCAGTGTAAATGAAGTAAATACTAACAACATGGGCTCAGGGAGCGCAAATACTAATGAGCCTAGCAAACCAGCTATGGAAGTAAGAGAAAAACCTCACAGTGAAACTAGCTATAAAAAATCAACAGCTGATATTGATGCAGAGCTAGAAAAACTATTAGCAAAACAACGTGCAACCATTAAAGTTGTTGGAAGTGGTGGTGGTGGAAATAACACTATCAACAGAATTTCAGAAGTTGGAATCATAGGTGTTGAAACAGTTGCATGTAACACAGATGCTCAAGATTTATTATATACTACATCAAACAAGAAAATTTTGTTAGGAAGAGAGCTTACACATGGTTTAGGTGCTGGCTCAGTTCCAAAAATAGGTGAAGATGCTGCAAAAGAAAGCGAGCATGAAATCAAAGATGCGTTACAAGGAGCAGATATGGTATTTGTTACTTGTGGTCTTGGTGGTGGTACAGGAACTGGATCAGCCCCAATTATTGCTGAAGTTTCAAAGAAACTAGGATGTTTAACAGTAGCAATTGTTACCATTCCATTTCAAATGGAAGGTCAGCGAAGATATGAAAATGCATTAATGGGATTAGAAAAACTAGAATCACAAGTTGATACGTTAATAGTTATCCCAAATGATAAATTGCTAGAGCTTGCACCTGACTTACCATTGCAAACAGCATTTAAAGTTGCAGATGAGATTTTGACAAATGCAGTTAAAGGAATTGCAGAGCTTGTCACAAGAGCTGGTCTTGTAAATTTAGATTTTGCTGATATCAGAGCAGTAATGGGAAATGGTGGAGTTGCTTTGATCGGTGTTGGTGAAAGCGATTCTGAGAATAGAGCAACAGAAGCTGTTGAAAAAGCAATTAACAATCCTTTACTGGATGCAGATATTAGTGGGGCAAATGGCGCTCTGATTAATATTGTTGGTGGTCCAGACATGACTTTAGAGGAAGCAAAGAAAATTGTTGAGACTATTTCAGGAAGATTAGATGAAGATGCAAGGATTATCTGGGGTGCACAACTTTCAGAGGATCTAAGCAATATGATTAGAACAATGTTGATTGTTACAGGAGTTAAGTCTTCCCAAATTTTTGGGCCAAAGACAAAAGTATCACAAAAAGAGAAGAAAGAAATTGAAAGTGAATTAGGAATAGAATTTGTGGACTAATAATAACCAGAATCAAATGAGGTTAATAACATGGAAGAACAAGTAAAACCATCGCTAAAAAGTAAATTTAAAAACTTCATAGTTGAATGTAAAAGAGTGTTAGCTGTTACTAAAAAACCAACTAACATGGAGTTTAAAGCTATTGTTAAAGTTAGTGGCTTAGGTATTTTAGTGATTGGTGCAATTGGATTTTTAATTCAATTAATTCATATATTCCTGATCCAACCATAATCAAATTGATTAGATTGTGGGGAAAACAAAGAGAGACAGAGTTAAAGAGACACATAAGAAAAAACACAAATGGATTTGAGATAAATATAACTCAAACAAATTAATGGTGAAAAAATGTCAGACGAAAATCTTAATCAAGAAAAACAAGAACAACCAGAGGAAACAAAAGAACCTACAAAGGAAGAAACTCCTGATGAAAGTTCAGAGGAATCTGAAACAAAAGAATCAGAAGAAACAATAGAAACAACAGAAACAGAAGAAACTACAGAAGAAGTAGCTGAACCTGTTAAGGAAGAAGCTTCAGTAGAAGAAAAAGAAGAAGAAGAACCAGTAGAAGAATCAAATGATGGTCCATTAGGAAAAAGTAAAGCAAAGGGTCCACTTGAAACAGTTAAGAATGAAGAACCTAAATATGATGGTCCACTAAAAAAAGAGTTATTGCCAGATGAACCTGAAGAAGAACTAGAACCTGAAAAGCCTAAAGAAGAATCAGATTCTGATGGTAAAGATGTTCCTGTTCAAACAACTCATATTTTTGCATTAAGAACAACTGCAAACAGGGAAGATCAAGTTATGGATTTTCTTAGTAGCAATATTACAAAGAAAAAACTCGGTGTTTATTCTGTAGTAAGACCTCATGGTATGAGAGGTTACATCTTTTTAGAAGCAGATAAAAGAATTGAAGCAGAACAAGCAGCATTTAACATTCCTTATGCACGAGGTGTTCTTAAACATGAAATAGTATACAGTGAAATTGAACACATGTTAGAACAAGTTAAAAAAGAAGTTAACATTAAGAAAAATGATATTGCAGAGATTATCTCTGGTCCATTTAAGAGAGAAAAATGTAAGATTACAAGAATTGATAAAACTAAGGAAGAAGTTGTTGTTGAATTACTTGAGGCAGCAGTTCCAATTCCAATTACTCTTAAGATGGATGCATTGAAAGTTATCAGAAGAGAATCTGATGAAAACGATGATGATGATTAATCTTAATTGTTATTTTTTATTTTTTCATTAACAAAAACAGGTTTTAATTTAGATTCAAATTAAAATTTCAATCAGGAACTTAAAAAAGAAATTAAAAGCGAGGTGCAAGATGATAATAAAAAGAGCGTGTCTTTCATTTAGAAATATATTTTTTGTTATGCTTTTAATTTCATTATTATCTGTTTTTTCTTTTTCAGTTTTTGCTTATGAGTGTACAGAACCTTCAAGTGATTTAATTACAGAAGATACTACTTTATGTGAAGGATCTTATTATCTTCCTGATGGTGTTTCAGTTGATGATGGGATTAATTTAAATTGTGATAATACTGAACTTATTGGCAGTGGGTCTGGCCAAGGTTTAATTCTTGAAAATAAAGTTAATATAACTGTTCAAAATTGTAATTTTATGCATTTTTATGAAGGGATTTTTGTAGTGGACTCAGAAAGTATTAATTTAGATCATAACATTATTCAAAATAATACAAGAGGTATTGCAATTTACTCTTCTAAGGACATAGTTCTTACTAAGAATACTATGAAAGATAATTTAGATGCAGGTCTTTATTTAATTGATTGTTTTGAATGTCAAAAAAATAATCAGATTTTTGATGGAAACGGACAAGCAATGGTAATTGAACATAGTTGTACTGGCGGAGATAATCTTTGTCCAAGTAATTGTAATGGTTCAATTGATTATGATTGTCAAGCTATTTGTGGAGACCTTATTTGTACAACAGAAGGTGATTGTGATTGTAGTGAAGGAGAAATTCCTTTGGATGAAATGATCTCTACCACAGATGATGAAGATGATGAAGATTATGAAGATGATGAAGAAGATGAATCTACAGAAGATGATGAAAGTACAGTAAATGATGAATCTACAGATCTTGATGATGTAGATGAAAATGAGATTGAGGAATCTGAAACAGATGAAGATGCAGACTCTTCAGATAAAGATGTTACATTAGTAGAATTGTCCGAAGGTTTACTTGGAGAAGGTATCGATCATAATGGTAATGTTGATACAATAGATTTTGAAATTCTTGGTGTAATGGATGAAGAAACACCAGATGATGGACTAACCGTTTATCCAATTGTTGCAGACTTTAAAAATAATGTGCCATTAGTTGCTTTTGAACAATTAAAAGTTGATTCTGTGAAACATTCAGAGTTTTCAGATGAATTAGTTTTTTCAAAAGTCAAACGTTTGTATAAAGATAGTACAGAGATTGTTTTAAAAATAACACCAAAGAAAAATATGGTGTCATTAACTGTTTTTGAATATTTTCCCAAAGAAATTTTAAAAGATGCATCTTTGTTAAGTTCTGATATTCCTTTTAAGCCATTAAAAAAACAGCAAGCAGTAAAGATGACTTTAAAGAGATTAAAAAAAGGTGAAGAAAAAATAATTACTTTTACAATTAATAAACAAATTAAAGATGATGAAAGTTATACTTTGTTTGTTAAATCATTACCAAAACGAGATTGGTTTGTTGCATTATCATTTGTTTTAGTGATTCTGATGTATCTTTATTATGCATTACATGCAAAACCAATTATAAAAAAACATGCTATGTATTTGCATGATCACATGAAGGACAGATATTTCTTAATTGCAAAAGATGAACTTCTTATGTTATTTTTGATTGGTCCTATTTTAGTTGTTGGTTTATTTCTTTTAGAGCCAACTTTAAAGTTATGGTTTGGGCTATGGATATTTAGGATAGTTGTGTTTGCATTATTTGTGGTGTATTTGTTATTATCTTTAGCATTATTTGCAGATATCACTTATTTTAAAAAGAGATATAAAATTGGTGGCAAAAAACAAAAAGTGCATTTTCCTTAATGTTTAAAGTGTTACAACTATTTTCATTAAATTTTTATAGTCTTGATGTTTTTTAACTTTTTGAGGGATTAACTTGTTTGAAGCGAACGATAATAATGGAAATAAAGTAAGGGCAGCAATAACTTCTAAAGATCAAGGACCTTTTTTATGTACTGTTTGTAATGAAGATCTTTCTTATGTTAGTGTAGGAAAAAGAAGAGTTCAGTTAGGTACTAGGGAAATCTCTGTTAGGCCCCATTTTAGGCATAAGGAAAAAGCATCTCATGTTGTTTTAAGGCATACTGCTGAAACAGATGACATTACATCTCATTTAATTGATAATTTTGATTGGTTTGAAGATGGTTGTTTTGATGTTGAGACCGACAAAGTTTTTAACGCAGGAAGATTAGAGTTTGCAGTTAATTTATATGTTCAAGATCTTGTTGAAAGTAAAAACACTGCAATTTTTGTTGAGTCCACTAGTTTTAATGGAACAGAATTAGGGGATAAAGTAAGGTATCTTTCTGCAAATGGTATTCGTTCAATGTTAATTTTATCTTCTAAAAATTATTTTAAAGATGTTTCAATGGGCAAATATGCAAGGGATGATCTTAAAAGTATCAAAGGTAATGAAAAAGATGTTTATGATTTTTTTGGGAGAAACTTTTATTTTGATCATGAAAGTGAATTATTTTTAACAGTGGGTTTTAATGATTATGCTGATCCTTTAAGTAATAGAGATGATCCAAGGAATTATTGTAGAAGATGTCCAGGAAAAGCATCTGAACCAGAATATTTAATGGGTAGTTATGATGATTTTTGTACCTCACATTGGCATAGCTTTGGTAAATGGATTAAGAAAGGTGCAATTCCATATGGAACAGTTAAAGATCCAATTATAGAACTTGAAATCAAAAGGTTTGATTTAGCTTATTTTAAAAGAATGGGAACAACATTAATAAGCAGAATGAAGCCAGTGGAACAATAAACTTTATAAATACCCTATATTTCTTCAATCTAAAATGGCACGATTAAAGAAAGGAGTTGCATATAGAAGATTAGACAGACCTTACACAAGGAAGTCTAAATATAGAGAAAAGAATTTTGTTAGGGCAACCCCTACTTCAAAAGTTGTTAAATATGATATGGGTAACACCCAAAAGGAATTTCCTATTCATCTTGATTGTATTTCTCTTGAGTCATTTCAATTTAGACATAATGCAATTGAAGCAGCAAGATTAACTTGTAACAGAGCATTAGAAAGAGATTTAGGAAAGTCTGGATATCATCTTAAAATTAGAGTTTATCCGCATCAAATTCTTAGAGAAAATCCATTGGCAACTGGTGCAGGAGCAGATAGAATGAGTACTGGTATGAAGAAAGCATTTGGAAAACCAATTGGTTTAGCGGCAAGAATTAAAGAAGGTCAGGTTCTTTTTAGTGTTAGTGTTGAGAAACAAAATAAAACAGCTGCAAAATCAGCTCTTCAAAGAATTAAAAACAAGATTCCTTGTAAATGCAGAGTTCTTGAAAGAGTATAATCACATTCTCATTATTTTAATCTTAATAAAATAGAAGTAATAAAACATTTGAAGGGGGAGAGAGACATGGCAAATGATAAAAATGATTTCTTAAGTTTAGATGAGTTAACAACTAGAAGTGAAGTTTTTACAGTTGATAAATTAGTTACTGGTATTCTTACTGGTGGAGTAACATTAAAAGATTGGGTTGAGGTGCATGCTGTTCCAGCTGATGTAATTGCATTACCTGGTGTTAAAGCTGCAGCAGTAGAAGGAAATGATCACTTAAGATTAACAAATTATAGTTGTATGATATATTCTCCTGGTGGAGAAACAATCTTGTTTCCTGCAAGAGGAGATGATCATGTGTCTTCATTAGATGTTTCATATTTAACAGCATTATCTGAATTAAATTCTGATTTACATTCTGCAGTTATGGATGGGGATTTTCGTCTTTTTGGTCAAATTGTTAAAGTAAAAGATAGAAACAATGAAGTTGTTCCTTATCTTAAACTTGAAAGAATTGATTCAAGAGAATATCAGGTTGAAACTGGTGTTTCAGAACCTTCTTTGGATCCAGTTAGTATTGAAGGGTTTCCAATGGGTTTAGTTTCAAAGAAAGTTTGGGCTCAAAAAGATGGTGTTTTTGTATGTGACCGAGTTTACACAGGACATTTAGATAATGGTGCTGGTTTAACTCCATTTATTGGTTATGACCATGCAGAATGTCCAGCAGATTATCAAACTTTAAGAGCATTTTCAAAGCTAAATGCAAACGGTACTGAAGGACGTGTAACTCTTCATGGTAAATATGCATCTAGAGAAGCAGCACATCTAGCTGGTAAAGAAGTAGCAGTATTACATGTTCAGAAAGTTGAGTTAAGATAATTTTTCCTTTATTTTTCTAGTTTTTTCAATTTTTTCTTTTTCTTTTTTTACCTTATTTCTACAATACTACTCTCTAATGATCCCAAATCTTAATATAGTATAATCTATATATGAGATAAAATCAATTAAATTAATTAGATTAATAGATCATGAGTGATAATAAATGGGTGGGTTAAGAGCAATTATTATAGTTGCAGTTGCATTTGTATTAGCTTATGCTATCAAGGTTTTCTTTGAAAAAAAGTTGAAAAAGTCAATAAAAGAGCAATTAAATAGATTTAGAATGATAATCTATGCATTAATGGCCTTAGTTATTTCAACAGGTATTTATTTTGCATCTGAAGCATTATCTGTTCCAGTAGAAACAATCTTAGTTATTAAAGTTTTAGTTATGTTTGTTGCTCTTTATTTGTTATTTTTGTTAACTGATTACTTTACTGATCATTTAGTTCATGTTTGGTATCAAGGACAAATAAGGTCTAAACTAAAATTAATTACTTTTTTTAATTTGTTGATTAAACTTTTAACAACTGTGTTTGTTGTATTTGTTTTGTTCAGATTTTGGAGTATTGATCTTGTAGAAGTTTCAACATATGTTTTTTATCTAATACAGGGAAACTCTGCAACATTAGCATTATCAGTTTTCTTGATTTATTTAATTATTGCAAAAATTGTTTTATTTATTTTTAAAACATATTTTACAGAAGTTGTTAAAAAAACTAAAACAAAAATTGATGACATCTTAGTATCACGGCTTGAGTATCCAATATCATGGTTTATTGTTTTGTTAGGTATAATTATTTCTTTGAAAACAGTTGAAACTGGTGTGACGTATGTTATTCCTATTGTTAAATCAATTATCGTTGCTTTAGTTGCTCATACACTTCTTAAATTAGCAGACGATCTTTTAGAAGAATGGTGGATTGAAAGCCCTCAACAAGGATTAGATGAAGACATTATCCAAATCACGAGTAACTTTTTGAAAATTATTATTATTGTTATTAGTTTGATTGTCATGTTAATTGTTTGGGGCGCAGATATTAAGTCTTTATTATTAAGCGTAGGTATTATTTCCGTAGTTTTAGGTTTTGCACTTAAAGGTTCACTTGATAATATTTTTAGTGGAATATCTTTAATGCTCGACCACACATTTAGGGTTGGCGATGTTATTAAATTGGAATCAAGTGAGATCGGGGAGGTAATTCATATAGGTCTTAGAAGTACAAAAGTTAAAACTTATGATAATGAATTATTAGTTATTCCAAATTCAATTCTTGCAAATATGAGGGTTATTAATTATGCACGTCCAGATAACAATTTAAGAATTATAATCCCAGTTGGTGTTGCTTATGGATCTGATGTTGAAAAAGTTAAAAAAGTTTTAAGAAATGCATTAAAAAATAGAAAAGAAATTTCTCTACCTCATTTAAGTGATGTTTGGTTTGTTAAGATGAATGATTTTAGTTTAGACTTTAAAGTAATTTTTTATATTGACGATTATAGAAAGAAGTATAAAACAGAAAGTATTATTACAACAATGATTTATGATATCTTAAAAAAGAATAAACTCAATATTCCGTTCCCAACTAGGACTTTGTATATGAATAAAGGAAAGAATGGAAGGGAAACAAGTGAACCTCAAAGGAGAGTTAAGAAAACAAGTAGTTCTAAAAAGAAAGTAAGTAAGGGTTCAAAGAAGAAAGTTAGTAAGAAAGTAAAGAAAAAGTAAGTGAGAATTCTATTAATAAGTAATTAAGAATGAAAAAAAGAAACTCTTAGTGAAAAATAGCATCCGCAATTGTTAAAGAGTATTATGCTGTAATTTACTCTGGAACACTAGGGCAGAGCCAATACAGCTCAAGAGTTTTTATTTTCATTAGAAATAATAAGAAAAAATTAAAGAGAATTATTTCATTATTTTTTCGCCACAATAACTACAATGACTAGGGTGACCTTTTTCTTTAGTAAATGAGAATGTAAATCCGCAACTCTTGCATTTCATTTTTTCTCTGGTAGTTTCTTGTTTTGGTTTTTCTTTTACTTCATTATTTGTTTCTTCTTTTTCTTGATTATCTTCTTCATCAGAATTTTCACCAGTTCCTGCTAATTTATTTGTTTCATAGCCTAAATTATGGCAATCTTTGCAAACAAATGATCCTGTTTTTGTGTCTAAAACAGCGTTTCCTTCAATAATTGCTGTTCCGCAACCTCTGCAGATAATATCTTCCTTAATTTCTTCTTTTTTCCAAAACATAGTGTTAGTTGTGATTTTGTTGAAATTTATAAAATTAATTGTTCTTGAGGCAATATGTTTCTTAGTTTTGTCGCAAATAAATTGATTTTCTTAGTTAAAACCAAAACATTAAAGTATTACTCAATTTACTTTCAAATTATGAAACAAATAACCACAAATGACAACTCTATTACCTATCATAATGAAGAATACGATGAAACATATCATTCTACTAGTGGTGCAATTGAAGAGGCGCAAAAGAAATTTGTAGAGGCCTGTGAAATTAGAGAATTTGTTGGAAAAAAAGACAATAATGGTAAATTTGTTCATAATTCTATTTCAATATTAGATGTGTGCTTTGGTCTTGGATATAATACTGCGGTTGCAATTGATAATATTCTAGGCATTAATCCAGATTGTAAGATTATTGTGGTGGCATTAGAGAATGATCCTACTATTTTGAATGAAATCAATAAATTAAATCCCAAAATCAATTCTTTTCCAATAATCAAGCAACTAATCTCAAAATTAGCTTCAAATAACGAATATGAAGTTAATCTAAATAATATCAAAATCCTATTATTATTAGATGATGCAAGAGAAACAATAAAAACACTCCAAAATCAAGAAATTAAGTTTAATTTTTGTTTTTTGGATCCATTTTCACCTAAAAAATGTCCTGAATTATGGACAGAAGAGTTTTTCAAGGATATTTTCGCTGTAATGGCTGATAACAGCTCTAGCCCGGAGAATAACAGCAAACTTGCAACTTATTCCTGCGCTAGAATCGTGCGTGAGAACCTTGCAAAAGCAGGTTTCACAGTAAAAGACGGACCAATTGTAGGTAGAAGATCTCCTGGCACGATTGGTGTAAAGGAGTAGACAATTGTTTAGTTTTCTTCTATCCCAATAAGATTCTTACTGGCAGGTAGTAAATTAACCAAAACCTTTATATATTACCTATTTTTGCTATATATATATAATGGCAAGTTGGAAAGATAGGAAAAAAGTTAATTCTGATAAAGATTATTATGCTGTTCTAGAATTAACAAGTATAGCTGCAACTAAAGATGAAGTTAGGATAGCTTATAGGAGAATTGTCCAAACATGTCATCCAGATAGATTTCCTGGAGATGCAGCTGCAGAAGAAATGTTTAAAGAAGTTAATGAAGCACATGAAGTTCTTTCTGATCAAGATGCTAGACAGAGATATGATCTAGAAAGAAGATTAGGTGCTGGTGGTCCAAGTCCTCATTTTGGACATTCACATAGGCCATCTAGTGCTGGAGATCCTTTTTCAAGAGGTAGAAATCCTTTTGCACCTGGGGGATCTATGGATTATGTGGATATGGGTAATTTAGATCCGCGTATGGTTGAGATATTGAGTCAATTGTTTGGTTTTGATGTTACTTCTAGATCCGGTTCTAAAACAGGAAGAGGTTCTGGATTTACAGAACGAAGAGGTCCTGGATTTAAAGCAACTGGTGGTGGCATGAAATCTGGTTTTTCTAATGGTTCTAGTTTTGAAGATATGGTTAATGGCATGGCACAAAGCATGGGAATTAATCCTGATGATCTTGATGAAGATTTCCTTTCAAGGACTAAGAATAAGTATGAACAGAATAATGGTTCTATGCTTGATAATTATGAAAAAATGTTTGCTCAAAATAAACAACCAAAATCAGATGATCCCAAAGGTTTTAGAGAAGCATGGACTAATTTGGGAATGATTATTTCTAATATAAATCGTACAAAAAAGAAATATGAACAGATTGGACTTAATGCGATATTTGCATTTGGTTCAGATATTGGTATCTCATATGATCAATTAAATGAAGAATTAAGTAAATATGATGTGGAATTTAGACCTGATGTGGAATTATTTTTTGATAATGTTAATCTTAATCTTTTTGGTTTGGCGTCATTAGAACAAAAAATGTTAGCTTATCACAAACAAAAATCTACACATCAAAAAAACATTTTCACAATGGATGAATGGTTAGCTGGAGAACCTCAACAACATGGTCCATATCAAAAAGGAAGTTCTAAAGACTTTAGTGTTGAAGTAGAGCTTACAGTGAATTCAGGATCTTTTGCACAAGAACTAAGTATTGATCTTTTCATGGGAGATGCATTTATTGATACTCATTCAAAAATGGCACAACAAAAGTATAAACTAGGCAGAGCAGTAACAATCCGTCAAAAAGGAGCAACTGGACCTGTTGAAAGATTTTATGACTTTTATCTAGGAGCACCAGATACACCTCAAAATAAATCATTAGCAATCAAGTTACTTGATGCTGAATTATACGGGTATATTTCTTATCAAGGAGAAATTAGGTTAGATGGTGCATCAGTAAATATTCAATGTTCAAGTGATTTAAGAGTTTGTTTATCTGGTGGTACATTTGGGGAGTTATTTGGGGGTCAAGTTAATGTTACTGGTTCAATAGATTCTAGGGAACAGGGAATAATCGCTTCTGATTCAGCTGTGCCTTATGACATACCAGTTGAATATTTCACACCAAAAAACTATGATCCTGATCATGGTAGAACTTTAACTATACTTGGGAATAAAGAGTCTAACGTTAGTATTCGTTTTAATGGAGATTAACTTGTATCTTTGTGTCTATTTACGTCACAACCTTTAAAAAAGAATATCAATTACTTTACTTACATAATTAATAATCATCATATAGGGGGTTTTATCATGAAAATAAGAAAGCTATTTGTATTTGCACTCGTTTTACTATTAATTGTTAGTTTGTTTGGTTCTGCTGTAATGGCAAGAGAATCAGCTAAGGACTCAAATTCTAGAAAAATTCAATCTTTAGAAGATAATAGAATAACAAAAGATCTAAAGAAAGCAGATAAAACTCACTCAAAAGAATTACCTAAAGCATATGATGAAAGAAAATTTCAAGAATATCAAGAATATAGAGAAATAAAAAAACAACATGAAGAAAGAAAAGAAAACTATAGAGATAACTCAGATAATACTCCAAAAACAAGAGGAGAAGATGACGCAGATGATAACAATGATGCAGATGATGAAGAAGATTATGGGGAATTAAGTTGTATAGAAGGAGATAATGGTTTTGATATATTTAACTTTGCCTATGCTTTATATGATAATATTCCTGGTTCAATACAAAATCCTGCTTATGACTTTTGTAAAACACCTGAAATGTTAGTTGAGAACCAATGTAATGCAGATAACCACATTCAAGTTTCAGGAGTTAATTGTGAATTTGGTTGTTTTATGGGTCAATGTTTAGAAGAAGTAACAGATTTAAGTTGTGAAGATACAGATGGTGGTGCAAATGAGTTTGTTTATGGAGAAGCAACCGGTGTTTTTCCTTCTGATCCAGAATATGGTGTTTATACTGGTACAAGGGAAGATACTTGTGTTATAGTTGAAGAAAATGTTTATGTCTGTGATGTTGAAGATGAGAACTGTTCTTATGAAACTCTTATAGAAGAATTAGAAGAAAACCAATGTTTTGGTGAAGGTTGTGCGGTAGAAGAAATTGTTTGTAAAAGTGTGGATAGCTACAAACTAAATCATTATCCTTATGAGTTTGTCTCACACGAATATATTCCCTGTGAATATGGATGTCAAGATGGAAAATGTTTAACAGAAAATGAACTTTTTTTTGATTTAGCAATTAATGATTTTAAAATAAATTCTGAAGTTAACCCAGCATCTATTGAATATGGAACAGAATTTCAAGTTAGCTTTGATATTATAAATTTAGGCAATAAAGTTTCTGAAGACTTAGCAGGAGTACAAATTGTAATCTGCAATCCTGATGAAACAAATTGTCACATTCCTAATTGGTCCCCAATGCCATATAATATTCCTGCTAATGATGGGATCCCTGTAGAAGTTACATTACCAATGGTGTATCATGATAACATTGTAAACAGCCAAATTAAAATAATGGGTGCATTGGTTGGTCTTTATAATAATAATTTTCAAGTTTATCAAGATTTTAACAATGACAATAATGTTGTTGGAGAAGTAGTAGATGTAACAGATGTTTCAACAGTTCAGATTACAGACATTGAACTAAATGCTAAATCTGTAAAGGATGAGTTTGGTGATGTGATTCCTAATTTGTATTCTTTTGAAAAGTATGATGACGAATTAGAAATGGAAATAACTGTGGAGAATTATGGGGATGAAGATTATGAAAACCTTTATCTAGAACTTAATTTTATTGTTGACGAAGAAAACTATATTGTTGGTGTTGAAAGTAATAACTTTATTCTTAATGCTGGGGAAGATGACGAAATTGATTTAGAAGTTAATGAAAATATAATTGGGGATTTGCCTCTTGGAGAATATATGTTAGAAATTTCTTTAATGGAAGGTGTAAAGGTTTATGATGTTGATACAATTTTTTTACAACTTGAAGCAGGTTTACCTTATCATTTAGATCTTGATCACTTTCCAAATATTTTAAATAATAACTCCTGTAACTATGATGATTTATGGTTTATTGTTGGAGAAAATGGCTTGGCAGAAGATATTATTGCAATGAATTATGTAATGGGTGCAATAACAGCATATGTTGAAAACAGCGCTTGGTGCAATCCAAATATATTTAATTTAGGTTATGAACTAGGAAATAATCAATTCTTAGATAATTATTTTACATTAGGTAAATCTGCAAATGACGTTGATTCAATGTTAACAGAGGCAGAATTAAAAATGTTAAAAGATGAAGAATTTGAATATGAACTTGTAAATGATTTTGGTGAAAAAATAGAATATGAAATTGAATATAAACAACGAATTAGATTTGAAAATGAAGAAAACTTTATTTTTACATACGAAGATAATCCTGGTTTTCCTCCAGAATATTCTTATTATATTGCAATAGACGATTCTCCTTCAAAACCAATGTATAGTTATGAAGTTATGTTTGATAATTCTGTTGTTTTTGACATCAATAACTTTGATGAATTTGAGGATCAGTTAGTTCCATTACGTTTTGAAATGCAAGGCGGGATTGATGCTTATATTACTGATTTAATTAATGATGGCAGTGAAATAACAGGCATGACATTCTTTGCAGGAGATTACACCTGGTTAACATTTAATGAACAAAAACAAGTAGAGAATAAATTTGGAGACTTACTTGATATTGAATTTGTTGACTATGTCATTAATCCAGAAACCAATGAAATGGTTTCAGCTGGTTTTACAATTAATGGATTAAATGTTTGGATTGATGTTGGAACAATGGAATCTGCTTTTGGTTTAGATTTTGCATTTGTTTATGGTTCTTCTGAAGAAGAAGATCTTGAAGAAGATAAAAAAGTATGCAAGATGATTCTCAATGCAAGAGAAATTAAATTAGAAGAAGGAAAGGAAGTAAGGATCAACGACGAGAAGATTTCCGACATTAGTGGCTTTTATGCAACTTCTCATTTTATAGGCAATCCTGGACAGTGGTATGGTTTTTCTTATCAAGTTAATCCAGACAATGATATGATTTATTTTCAAATGAACGATCAAATAATTGATCCTGTCTTAGAGCAATTTAAGTTTGTGTTTTATGATATTGCTGGAAGTCCTGAAGAAAGTGAAAATTTTGAACTTACTGCTTCAGATAACTCTGGGCAACTTATTTTTCATAATACAGATGATATGCAAGTTAAATTAAAGGTTGAATTAGATGTTGATGGTAATGTTTATTGGGGAAAGTTACACACTTCTGATGAAGTTGATGAGATGTATTATTTTAATGGTGATGTTTGTGCTGGTCAAACTGAGATTACGGAATGTAAAGGCGCAATGTTTTTAGTTTCTTCAGGTGAAGAACATGAAGCACACTTTGTTAAACTTGATAAGATTGATACTGTTGATCACAAAATTAGTTTTGAAGACAAAACTTATGGGACAGAAACAAATGAATTAAGTTTTATTTCTTGTGTTGACCAATACGTCCATCTATCTGGAATTTCAGATGATTTATTAATTAATATTTGTGAAGCAAACAATACAGTGTCTTTCAAAAGTCTTGGTCAAGGTTATTCGGACGACAATTCCTTTGTTCAGTTTAAAACAAAAAACCAAGGGATAGTTAAATTAAGTTTATTTGATAATGACAATACTCATCCAAAAGTTGGAGATATAAGTTTTACAGAATCTACTGATGTTGATTCAGTAGATCATTTTATTGATGGGAGTTCTTTAGAGAATTCATTAATCTTTAATTTTTATTATGATCTTGTTAATAATGCTTTGGAAATTAATCATAATACAGAATGGGAAAATGGTGCAGATTGGATAAATGATTTTGATAATTTAAATGACGACAAATTATTTGTGTCATCATTAAAGGGCACATTTATTTCTCTTGATAATGATGATTCTCCACAAAGTGTTTATATTCAGCATCCACAATTTGATGAGCTTTATTATGCAAGAGTTTTTGTTGCAGAAGCAGACGCAACCACAGATGTTTATTCTCCAAATTTTGGTGTTGATCAGATTAAACTAGACACAGAGGTTACGCAAGAAGAAATTACAAATAAAAATATTGTTTTAGTAGGAAGACCAACTATTTATGCAGGAAATAATGCAAACCCATTAATTGATAACTATGAATTACCAGAACTAAATCCAGGAGATGGTTTTATTGGTCTTAGAGATAATGGTAATATTGACGATAATGGTTGGTTTAAGCCTTTAACAGCATTAATTGTTTCAGGAAATACTCCTCAGGATGTATTAAACGCAGGCCACATATTCAATGATTACAAATATTATGATCTAGATGAAGTTGGTCAAGAAGCAATAGTCAATGATATTAATGGGGAATTAGTTTTAATTTACTAATTCGCTATACTTTTTTTCTTAGATTATTATTAAAAATGTTAGTGAGTGATATTGCCTTCGGCCTGGTGTTTATTTTTTTAAGATAATTATGTGTTAATAAAAAACAACAACCTTGGCACAGACGGATATTTTACTTTGTAAAATATCCTACTCGGCTGCGCCTCGCCTGGCCATTGTTGTTTTTTGTATAGGAATCTGAGTTATAATACTCTTCAACACCCGCCGACAGGCTTTTTTCACTATGAATTATTTTTTTATGATGTGATTTTTTATATTTGTTGTCATGCTATTTTTTCAATAAGATTTTTTTTCTAATCCTAATTATATTCAAGAAATACTAATTAAAACAAAAAGAAAAAATAAATTATTTAACTCTAACTGCATCTAGATTCTTAGGACAGACTGTTTCCATTCTGCAACTTTTATGAAGAGAGCTTGCTAAGTCCATACATCTGGAAACTTCTCCGTGGTTGATCATAACCTTTCTAGGTTTTGGATCACACTTATGTACAAAGCCCATTAATTCTCTTCTACCACAGTGTCCTGTAAATCCTTCTAATGTAAGAACTTCCATTTCTACTTTGGTTACTTCAGTTTTATTGCTGCCTCTTGCAAATACAATCTCTTTTTCTCCTCTCTGTAGTCTTCTTCCTAAAGTTCCTTCTGCTTGATAACATACAAAAATAATTGAATTTCTTTTACTTTGTGCAAATTCTTTGAAATATTCAACACTTGGACCACCAGTCATCATTCCTGATGTTGCTAATACAACGCAAGGTCCTTTGTCATCAATAATTTCTTTTCTTTCTTTTGCAGATCCAACATGTTTGAAGATATCACTTAAGAAAGGATTTTCATTTTTATGGAAAATTAGTTTTCTTACTTGACTGTTTAAGAATTCAGGATATGCAGAGTGAATTGCTGTTACATCCCATACCATCCCATCAACGTATACTGGCATTTTACTTAGTTTTCCAGTCCTCATTAGATTTTCAAGTATCATCATAACTTCTTGTGCTCTACCAACACCTAAAACAGGAATTAAAATTCTTCCTCTTCTTTCTAGTGTTTCTGTTATTTTGTTTGCAAATTGTTCTTCTGTTTGTTTTCTTGGCGGTAACACATTATCTTTTCCACCATAAGTTCCTTCAATCATTAAAGTTTCTAATCTTGGGAATGAAGTTGCAGCAGGATCTAGTAATTGTGTTCTTCCAAACTTTAAATCTCCTGTATACAACATATTATGTAATCCATTTCCAACATGTAAATGAACCATTGCACTTCCTAAAATATGACCTGCATTATATAATGTAATTCTAATGTCTGGAGTTATGTCTGTAACTTCTTCATAACCTAAAGGAATTGTGTGCATAACTAATTGTTTAACATGTTCAGAAGTAAAGATTGGATCTTTTCCTTCTGACTTCATGATTTTAATAAAATCTAATAAAAGTAATGCAGCAACATCTCTTGTTGGTGAAGTACAGTAAACAGGTCCTTTGTATCCAAACTTAAACAAGTAAGGAATTAAACCACAATGATCTAGATGTGAGTGACTAAGAACAACTGCATCTAATTGTGAAATATCAAATTCTGGGGCATCAAGGTAAGGATAAGCTTCTTGTCCTACGCCTGCAACGTCTACTCCACAATCTAACAATACTCTGGATTCGGGAGTTTGTAACAAAAGACAACTTCTACCAACATGTCGTCCAGATCCTAAGTAGGATACTCTGACCCATTCATGTTGTTTTTCTCTGATCCATCCGTCATAAATTCTGTGCCCAACATTATCTAAGAATTTTCTTCTTTCGTTAGAATGTTTGTATAATGCGCCTCTGATGTTTTCAATTAATTTTGATCTTAATGGGGGAGTTCTTCTAATGTGTGGCACCCATAGTGTTTTATTTTTGATCTCTCTTAATAATGATCCTTGTTTTCCAATTGCTAATCCTGGTTTTTCTACTTCAACAATTACTCTACTTCTTTCTTGTTCAAAGAAAATTTGAGCAACACCAGCTTCTTCTGGAATTATTTTTCTTATTTTCTTCTCTGCTTCTTCAGGTGGGACAGTTATACTTGGATCTGATCTTAGTTCAACTCTTTTCTTGAACATTTTGACAACGTCTTTTATTGTTCCCCCATTATCAAAGAAATATTCTTTGTCTTTAGTATAAAGAACTATGTTGGCGCCTTCAAAGGCTACATCTGATATTTTTCCTTCTGGTAAATTCTTTAGAATTTCTTTTATTATTTTTGTCATTTTATTTAATACTCGTATTTTTAGATTTCAGTTTTAATTTAGTTTCTCCTAATTTTTAATTTGTGCACAAAAATTTCATCAAGAATTTTTGTATGGGGTTTAACACCCCACCATTAATGGTGAAATTTTTGGCATCCTAAAAATCCGTCAATAATGACAGATTTTTATGATTTTTTAAGATCGTAGTTGTTTTTTATTAAAAAGAAAATAAAAAAAAGTTATGATTTTATTCCAGTGTTAATGAATTTCTGAATTTCTCTTTTCACTCCATTTTTTGTTATTGTTATAACATTAATTCCATTTCCTGTGTATGTGTCTCTTTGAAGTGCTGCGTTTAATGCTTTTACTGCAAGATCAACACCTTCATTAATACTTAGACCGTCTTTAAACATTGTTTCTAAAACACCAATTGCAAATACGCTTCCAGATCCGCTTGTAACATACTTTTTTTCTTCTGTTAAGCTTCCATCTGCGAAAATATCATAAAGATAAAATCCTGTTCTGTCTTTTCCACCCATTATAAAATGAGCTACACCAGGAATCATTGACATTTTTCTAATGTTTCCATAAACAAATCCTGCTAATAAATTTGCAGCTTCTTTAACTGTTGCTTCATGTTGATTTCTGATTCTCATTAATGATAATTCAGCTCTAATATGTTTTGTTAATAATTGAGCATCACTAACAGTTCCAGCCATTGTTATAACTATGTTATCAGTTATACTATGAACCTTATCTGTTTCTTTATTCACAATCAGATTTCCAGCTGTTGCTCTCATATCAGCTGCCATTACAATACCATCTTTACATACTAAACCAATGGTTGTAGTACCCTTTAAAATTTTCTTATCGCTTTCTTCCATTTAATGCACCTTCTTTATTGTTTTATAAACCCCAATTTGTTCAGATTAGATACTTCAGAATTCATCTGTTTATGGCAAAGAGGGTTGTTTTTATATTTAAACTTTTCGATTTTTGTTAGATTAAGTTGAAAATCTAAGTCAAAGGGTGGTGGGTGGGGGCTATTAGGGGATGGTTAATCTTTTCTCACTATTTTTTATATTTTCAGTAAGTTTCCTTGGTGATATTCTTCTCATTCCATTAACTTTATATATCTCACCGTTATTATACTTTACAGAGGAGTTAAAATGGAAAAATACGAAGCAAAAAGCATTATAATTGGTAGGAAAAAACGAGTAGATCCTGATGATACTAAACATCCGTTTTTCATTAGTTTGTTTGATATTTCAGAACCACACAAATCAGGGGATGTTCCAAAGCAAATAGTTGATTTTCCTTTACTTGATAGGGTAGATATTACTGGATTAAATGTTTCTTATCTTTTGGGTGGGAATGATATTGTAATTGATAATCTTGAGTATATTGAAGTAGAATCAGATGATAATTTTAGAGTTTATATCACTGGAAAACAAACAAAATAGTAGATTTTTTATATTTTCTATCTTTTCTTTTTATTATGGCTCAAAAAATTGATGTTTTAGGAGATTCAAGTTTAGAGGGTATTATTCTACCAGAGGATATTGCACATGTCTCTTCTTTAATTGAAGATGCTCGTGATAGTCAAGATGCAAGTAGATATACTTTTTTGTGTGACAAATATGATGTATTTCCAGAAGACAATACATTGTATGAATCAGGTCTTGCAGCCATTGCTCATGAAAACGCAAAATGGGGATCTTATGAGGTTCAAGACGAGAGACTTTCTGGTTCTGTTGCGGAAATAGCAAAACAAGACAAAATATCAAGATTTCTTCATGATGCGGAGTCTTTATATCCTTTGGCTAGTTTGAGTAGAAATGCCGAGGCTAAGGCTGCTTTATTAGTTGAATATTTTCCACAAAAGTTTGGTGAGGATTGTTCTCAAGATCTTATTAAATATCCTAATCCTGCATCCATTGGTGCTATTTTTAAAAAACTTGTTGAGTTCTATGAAAAAAAATCAGTTGGTTTTAAAAAAGCCAGGTTCTGATTATTTGCCCGGGTCATAATTGTTTGTTTTAGTCAGTTATATCAAATTGTGGTCAAAATAATTGTTTATTTGTGTTTCTGGTCAACATGTTTATATACTTCTTAATGGCATAATAGTATTTATAAACAAAAAAATAACTACTGAAAAATGAACTGTGTGTTTTTTTGTATACTGGTTGTATGGCCTTTCTTGCTAATGGTCATAACCAACTGCTAATATACTGATTTGTTACATTAATTAAAAATAAAACAACTAATAAGATGCAAACGGAAAAACAAACATTCGATAGGGAAGTATTTAATAGGAGTATGTTACTTGGGAGTATACAAGAATTATTAGAAAATGCTACTTCTTTAATAACTGAGCAATCTCATTATCAAGTACCTAATCTAAATATTGCAAGGGAATTAACTTCTTTGCATTCAAAAATTAATTCTGCTCTTGATCAAGGTAATCCTGCTCTAAATCATTTTAGGGATGAAGTAGTTGCAAAATTCTTGGGGGAATTTTATGGTTTTTTACCAAACCAAAATATGTCCTATTTTGCATCTACTGAAACCAATCCTTTTGGCGTTAAATTAGTTAAAACAAGAACAAAAACAACAAAAAGATTAATTGAGAAATTAATGATGGGAGAAGAAGTTAGGGATACATATGGCTTAGCAATTGTTGCTAACTCTTGGCATGATATTGAAACAAATGTTAGGCCTTACTTAATGGATAAATTTGTTGTCTTGGCAGATCAAACAAACTTCTATAGGGATGATGTTGAAAAATTAAAAGGTTTCACGTCTGCACAAGTTAAAGGAAAAATGTCTTCTGGTTATGAGTCAGAGCATCATTATGTTCTATTCGGAGATACGATGATAAATGTACATTTACATAGTTTAGAAGGTTTTATGGAGGCTGAATGGGGAAGGGCAGCTCTTGATAGGCACTTAGTACAAGATTCACATGTTGTATTTGAATTAGCAAGGATGATAGGCTTGGGTGATGAGGATTTAATGAGATTATTAAATCAAGAAACAGATGTAAAAACAATTATGGCACCATCTGGAAAAGTCTTGTATGTTGGAAATGGATATGAATCAAAAGCAGATATTTACAAAGAGCGTGTAATGGGTAAATTAGCTGTGTTTTACAAAGGAATGGAAAGATTCTTAGACGAGGAAATGAGGTTGCCTTTCCCTGAATTATCTAGTCCTGATGTTGATAGGGTAGTCAGTGATGTTGTTAACAAGCATGCAGATTTAGCAAGCGTTTATCGTAATCCAACTAGTACTGATGAATTATTACATCCAACAATAAGAAAAGTAGTTGGAATTGCTGAAAGAAATGAAAAGCCATTAGTGTTGCATTAGTTTAGTTATAAGTAATAAGTTTTAAGTTTGTAGTGGGTAAGGAGTTAGTGGTTGGAAGTATATTCATAACTACTTACTATAAACCAACTTCTTACTTCAAACTTAGAACTACTTACTTATTTTTTACTTCTTAAATCCATCAAACATTTTTGTGCTGTTACTAAATCATCTTCCTCTACATAAATTAGAATTTCTGGTATGGCAATGATTATAGCTTCAATATTTACACTGTGCAATGCAAGTTCACTTGAAAGTCTGGAAAGAAATCCTCTTAAATGTGTTGCATCTTTTTCTAACATAATTCTTATTTCACATAAATTTTCTTTTACTCCTATGAAATATTCTTTATCAAATGCTGCTTTTTTCTTGTCAAGATCTTTTTGGTTAACCATAATTTTGATAATTTCTTTTGTTTTAACCATTCTAAAATTATGTTTTAATGTAAGTTTTGTTAAGAAGTCATTTGCAATGTTTGTGAATGCATCTGATCTTAATTTTATTGCTGCAATATTATTCTTAGTTAATACGACCATGTTTTGAAGTGCTTTTTCAATCTCTTTTGTGTGTTCTTCAAATTCTTCTTCAACAGCATATCTTCTAACTGCAGATAAAACTCCATCTAATGAAAAACTAAGACTATATTTTTCAATCAAATGTTTTGCAAGTGCCCTATTATTAACAATTCCTGCTGACAAACATTTCTGTATTGCAATATCTCTAGAAATAATATTCCATATGTGTCGATTTATGTTAATTTTGGCCACAATTATCTATATTTGGTTAATTCTTTATAAATTTTGTGGAGATGGTGGTATAATGAGATCTCAATTAATTAACAACATCCACAAAAATCTTTTAAAATAAATTTCAAACCTTTACCCTCAAAATGATAGTAAACTTTATAAATAACCCCCTCATTCAAAACAATAACAGATTATACTCAAATCCCAATGACTATCGTTGTTTTTTGAAAAAAAAACGTATTTAAACGATATTTGCGATAGTGGGGCCATGAGGTGCTATTAATGGATGAAGAAAAGATTAAAACAGCTCTAGAAGAAGTAAAGAAGAATTCTAAGAAGAGAAAGTTCTCTCAAAGTTATGATTTAGTAGTCTCTTTACAGAACTTAGACTTAAAAAAAACAGAACAACAAGTAGATTTCTACACAACTTTGCACTATTCAAGGGGCAAAGCAGTGAAAATTTGTGCTTTAGTTGGTCCTGAACTTAAAGATGAGGCAGAAAAGGTTTGTGATACCTTTATTACTGCAGATGATTTTCCTAAACATGCAGACAAAAAAGTAGCAAAAAAACTAGCAAATAATCATGATTTCTTTATTGCGCAAGCAAATATCATGGGTAAAGTAGCTGGTGCATTTGGTAAAGTATTTGGTCCAAGAGGAAAGATGCCAAACCCAAAAGCAGGTTGTGTTGTCCCTCCTAAAGCCCAGCTAAAACCATTATATGAAAGACTTCAGAAAACAGTAAGAGTTTCTGCAAAAACAGCTCTTATGTTTCAATGTGCAATTGGGACTGAAGATATGAAAGATGAAGAAGTAATTGACAATATTCTTACAGTTATAAAACAACTAGTTCATCATTTACCAAATCATGAAAATAATATTAAAGCAGTTTTCTTAAAGCTTACAATGGGTAAGCCTGTGAAGGTGTCAAAGTGACTGACATAAAACCAGAAGAAACAAAGGAAGCAGTAAAACCAGAAGAAGTAAAAGAAGTAGCTAAGCAACCAGAAACAAAATCAGAAGTAAAGAAAGAAATCAAAAAAGCAACAAAAGTTGCAGAAAAAAAAGTTACAACTGTTTCTGAATTTAAAGAATTGCTTAAAGAATATCAAATTGTTGCTGCTCTTAACATGGAAAATCTTCCTACAAAACAATTACAAAAAATGAGGGCTTCTCTTCGTGATGGTTGTGTCATTAAAATGACCAAAAGAAGATTACTTAAAATTGCTTTAGAAGCATCAAAGGCAGAAAAGAAAGGAATTGAAGAATTAATTCCATATCTGAAAGGCATGCCAGCATTATTATTTACAAATCAAAATCCTTTTACTCTTTACAAGAAATTGGAAAAGAGCAAATCAACAGCTCCTGCAAAATCAGGACAAACAGCTCCTAAGGATGTTGTTGTCAAAGCAGGACCAACAAGTTTTGCCCCAGGTCCAATTATTGGTGAATTAGCCCAAATTGGAGTTAAAGCAGGAATTGATGGTGGGAAAGTTGTAATTAAAGCAGACTCCCTTGTTGTTAAAGAAGGAGACGCGTTTTCAGAAATGGCTGCAGGAATCTTATCAAGATTAGGTGTAGAACCAATGGAAATTGGTTTAGCAATAACAGCAGTTTATGAAGACGGAACAATCTACACAAAGGATATTTTAGCAATTGATGAAGATGAATTCATGCAGAAGATTTCAACTGCAGCAAGTGAATCATTCAACCTTGCAGTAGAGATGGCTTATCCATGTGAAGATACAATAGAATTATTGTTGCAAGCAGCATTTAATAATTCAAAGGCTGTAGCATTAGAGGCAAATATCCTAGCAGATGCAGTTGTTGAAGATCTGTTAATGAAAGCCGAAAGAGAAGCTTCAAGTTTAAAGGCCGAAGCTAAACAATAAAATACAATAAATTAATCTTATAGGAGGAAACAAAAATGGAATACATATATGCGGCAATGTTAATACATAAAGCAGGAAATAAAGTAGATGAACAATCAGTTAAAAAAGTTTTGGAGGCTGCTGGCGTAACACCAGACGATGCAAGAATTAAAGCATTAGTAGCAGCTCTTGATGGCGTTAATATTGAAGAAGCAGTTAAAAAAGCAGCAGTAGCTCCAGCAGCAGCAGCTCCAGCAGCAGCAGCAGCTCCAGCAGCAGCAGCTAAAGAAGAAAAGAAAGAAGAAAAGAAAGATGATGGCGCAGCAGCAGCTGGCCTAGGAAGTCTTTTCGGATAAGATAATAATTAAAAAAGTTTTAAGTAAGAAGTGGGAAGTAAGAAGTTTTACTTCAAACCTCCAACTTCAAACTTCTAACTTATTTTAATACAATGACGTGAGGAAATATGTTAACACCCGAAGAAAAAAAATCATTATTAGATGAATTAAACAAGAAAAAGGAATTAATCAAAGAGCTTCGTTCTAAACTTAATGAGATTAATGAGCAGAAGGAACAGTGGTTCCAACAGCGAAATAATGCTTCTCAAGAGATTAAAAAGTTAATTGGTCAGTTAAAAGAAGCAAAAACTACACGTGATGGTTTTACTACAACAGTTAAAGGTAGTAAGGTTTCTAGAGATGATTTAAACAAAAAAATTAAAGTAAAAGTTGATGAATTAAAAAAATATGAAAAAGAAAAATCAGATATTGTTAAAAAACACGATATTAAAGGGGACCCTAGTTATCTAAAAAAGCAAATTGAACAATTAGAGTATAAACATGAAACTTCTGTTATGAGTTTTGAGAATGAAAAAAAAATAATGAAAGAAATTAGAGACCTTAGATCAAATTACAAAAAATTAAGTGCTGTAAGCACAGTTTGGAAAAAGATTCATGCTTTAACAAAAGACGTTGATGTATTGAAAAAAGAAGCAAACCTTTTCCATAGGAAAATGCAATCTCAAGCAAAACAAAGCCAGGAAAAACATGAATCTATGATAGAATCTTCTAAACTTGTTAAAGATTTAAAGAAAAAAGAAAATGAAGCACATATTAAATCACTTGAATTCAAGAAACAATTTACAGAGCTCAATGATAAATTAAAAGTAGATCTTGATGATCTTAACAAGTTATATGGGAAACTAGACATGAACAGAGAAGCAGTCAAGAAAGTTAAGAAAGAAAAACAACAAAAGACATTAAAACAAAAACAAAACGACGTTGACCATAAGCTAAAGACTGGTGGAAAGTTAACAACAGAAGATCTTTTAGCGTTTCAGAGTAGAAATTAATTCTTAATTTAGTTTAATTTATTCTGTATTATTTTTTGTTATAGGATACAATAGTTTTTAGCGAGAAAAGAGCATCCGCAATTGTTGAAGAGTAATACACTACATCTCACACTACAACACTAGGTCCGAAGGACATGTTACTCACGAATTTTTTAGAAAAATAGAATTTAAAAATAAGAATTATAATTAAAAATTAAAAAATTACGAATGATATGATTGCATCTCTCTATGGAAACTAGTATAGCTTTTTATTTTGATTCTACTTTCGTTTACTCTATTTCCACATTTTCTATCATCAAGGAATGTACTAACATCACCTTTTACAAATGCTGCTTGTGGTTTGTCATAACCAAATTCTTTTGTAACAACAAAGTGTACATCACTGCCTCTGTCATGGAATACTCTCCAGTATGCAAAAGATTTTTTTGCTTCTCCATCTACATTACTACCCATTCCACATCCAATACTTCCTCTATCTTTAATTTCTGCCATAGTTTCTAATAATGAAATCATTGCTTCATGTTTTGTTATATCAACTTTTAAACTATCTCCCCAATAATCACTTAAAATTTCAGGAACATCAAACCAAACAGCATCATAAGCTGTTCCATTACTACCGCCGTTTACAATACCTGTGCCGGTACTAGATACTGATCTTCCTTCATAGAATGCAAATGCTTGATCTCTAAATGTTTGTGCTTCTTCAAGATATTTTTCAAGTGTAAGTCCTTCTGTGTCTGTTGAATGTCTTGGCATATTATTTACCCCCAATTGTACTAATTTATGCTTGTTAACACATAGGTTATATTTAAATGTTTTGTTTCTGTAACTACTCGTGAGTAGTTCTTATGTCTTTTGTATTTTGAATTGGGATTGAGAAGCTCTAGAACACTAGGTCCATAGGACATGTCACTCACGAATTTTTAAAATAAATAATATTCTTCTAGCGAGAACTAATTGTATTTAATTATAAGAAAAAATAAAAATTAATTTTTTTCCATGTTTTAAAATTGAAAATTTTAAAGCCAGAAAAACAGTTTTACTGTTTTTCCATGTATCCGCATTTGCCGCATGTGTCTCTGTTCTTATGTTTTGCCATGAACACAGCTGGGCCACATTTTGGACATGATTTATTTAATTTTTCTACTTTGTCTCCGGATACTTTATAATTTTTTGAAACATTAGATGTTCTTTTTGGTTTTTTCGGTTTCTTTGCCATTTTATTTACCTATTCTTTTTTTTCTTCAGCATTTTCAGCTGGCTTTGCTTCTTCTTTAGCAGGAGCTTCTTCTTTTTTCTCTTCTACTTTTTCTTCAGCCTTAGGTTCTTCTTTTTTTTCTTCTTCAGCTGGTTTTGCTTCTTTTTTAGCAGGAGCTTCTTCTTTTTTCTCTTCTACTTTTTCTTCAGCCTTAGGTTCTTCCTTTTTTTCTTCTTCAGCTGGCTTTGCTTCTTTTTTAGCAGGAGCTTCTTCTTTTTTCTCTTCTACTTTTTCTTCAGCCTTAGGTTCTTCCTTTTTTTCTTCTTCAGCTGGTTTTTCAGCTTTTGGTTCTTCTTTCTTTTCTTCTTTATTATGTTTGTCTATTAGAACTTTGCCTTCTAATCTTTCCATATATTTAGCGTCTTTGTAAACATGAGCAATAACTTTAGCAGTTTTTTGTCCATATCTTTGATAAATATGTCTGATAATAATAAGACTCTCATCTGTTTTTAGTTTCTTTGCAATATCTTTTCTTAATTGAACTCTTGAAGGAGTTTTATTTTCAAAATCAACCATTGCACTAATTCTAGTTCTTTCTAACAGTGGTGTTTCCCTTTGTTTTGTGATCTCTAATTCCATCTTAATTCCCTCGACATTATTTTACTTTTATTGCATATTCGCCTTTTTGTGCAATTCCAACTTGTTTTGCAATAAATGATTTTTCTGGATCGGCAATAAATAATCTTCCTTGCCAATTTGTTGAAAATGATGATGTTTTACATTCTGGACATTCACTTTCGTTTACGAATAATTTGCATCTTTTACATACTTTTCTTGCCATTTTTATTACCTTCTATCTTGAGTTTTTATGCACAAAAATTTCATTTAAATTTTTGGCATCCTAAAAATCCGTTTGTCAAAATGGGTGTTACGACATACCCCTACCTTTAGGTTTGGGTGTGATACTCATGACGGATTTTTATGATTTTGCTTTAGCGCCTTTTGCTTTTGTTCCTTTTGTTGTTTTTTTAGCATCAGCAGCTGCTTTTTTTGCTTCTTCATCAATCCAGTCTAGTTTTCCAAGGCCATGTTGCCTCATTGTTAATCCTAGTTTTGGATTTGTTTGATCTTTATAACTAATAGCAATGATTCTTGCTCTGCATAAATCATTTACTTTTAAGCTTCTTTTACTTTCTTTTCCAGCTAAAGTTTTTTCTTTAGAAAAACTTACAAAATCATCCATTGTTTGGGAAATGTGAATCATTCCATCTAATGGGCCAACTGAAATAAATGCACCAAAATCAGCAATGTCTTTGATTTTTCCAAGAACAACTTCTTGTAAATCTGGCTTGAAAACAAGTAAGTGGAACATTGTTTTATAATAAATAGCCCCATCACCAGCAATAATTATGCCTTGTGAAACTTCTTCAATATCAGAAACATCAATTACAACACCTAATTCCCTAGATATGTAACCATCATATTTCTCTCTGATTTGTTTTTGAATTGCTATTGTGGTATCTTCTCCGAATAATTTTGGGTCTACCCTTATATGATCCTCAATCTTTAGTTTGTAATACATGAATTTTGCCTCCTTGCGTTGCTTTGTTAATGTAAGCTGTTTTATGTATTGTTTTTAATCTTAAGTACAAATCAATAATTAACCAATTCTAAGTGGCTTTTCTGCCTTAAAACTATCACTCTTTTTAAATGTTTTTTTAATTCTTTGTCTGTTGTAGCTATAATATAGTCATTTTTGACTTCTTTTATTATATCATCAACATATTTATCTTTATATATACTTATTAACTTCTTATTAGTTTTAATAGGGATTATATTAAGTTTTCCATCTTGAACCATATTTTCAACAAGTTTCAATGCGATGTTTACGGCCCGTTTAGTGGTTGTTTTCTGTTTCCTGGCCTTCTCTGGCAGTTTTTTGAGCTCATCAAGGCTTTTATCCAAAATATACAACTTATACTTGAAATGGCATATACGTTCAATCTCTGTAAATATATCTACTCCAAAGTTTCCTGGAATCATAAGAAAGTTCGTATCTAACAGTATCTTTTCTTCATTGGGCATTTATAAAGAAATGTAGTGGTTGATTTATAAACTTTACTATCTTTTTTATAGTAACTGTTTGAATTCTATTCAAAAGTTTTTCACTTATTTTTATTCTTTTTTTTCTCTAATTCTTTTTCTTTCTCAAACAATCTTTCTTTTTCATTTTCTAATGTTTTTTCTGGCGTTAAAAACCAATGATCAAATTTGCTGACAAAGGTTGCAACAATTAATGAGAATAGCATAAATATAACTACTAGATTTAATATTGTTTGAAGTCCAGGTATTTCTGTAACTTTTGTTGCTAATGTAAACGCTACTACTGCTACAGCAATTCCTTTTGGAATGTTAAATGTCATGAATAGTTTTTCTTTTATTGTTAGTTTTTGTTTATTCATAGCCCACATTACTGCGGCGTATCTAATGCACAAATAAAATATAAACAGTATAAACGCTTTAATCCAAAAGATATAACTACTAAAAGGAACACTTATTCCAATTCCTACAAGAATAAAAACAAGTATCATTAATGAATTTTCAAATACAGAAGAGAAGCTATACAATTGTTCTTTCTGTTTAACATAAAAGTTTCCAAACATTAATCCCATTACTGTTACTGCTAAAACTCCGTTACCCCCTAAATTTTCTGCAAGAATATATGTTAAAAGTGCAGCAGTAATTAAAGCCAGAGGGCTTATTGTTTCTGAGTATGCTTTTTTCATTGCTTTTGCTACAATCAATCCAATTAAAACTCCTGCTCCAATTCCGACGACAAATTGGGTGATAAATGGTTTTAGGTTATCTAAAAGTTTTGAAAAAATAACTTCTTGTGCAGTTAATGATTGCATTAAATCTAAAATAATAAATGGTAATAAAACAGTTAATGGCGTATTAACAATTGATTCAATTCTTAATAATTCTACTATTTTGTGGTTGCCTTGTTTTAGCATTGACAAAATAACATCGGGACTTGTTCCAACCATTATGCTGGAGAAAATTAATACTAAAAACACATCTTTGATTCCAAAAAGTAATGATGTTGCAATTGCAAGTAAGAACATATTAAGTAATAAAAAGAAAAAAGCTAATTTTAATGCTCTTAATGTGTATTCATCAATCGTTTTCCATTTAAACCTAGAGGCAGCATCAAAAATAATCATAACTAAAGCAAGAACAGCTAACCCAGTTAAGAAAGTATGAGAAAACTGAAATAATTTTTCTCCATAATAAGTCATCTTAGACAAGATAATCCCTGAAATTAACAATAATAATAAATTAGAGGTTTTTAATTTTTTAGAAATAATTGCAATAAACACACCTATCAATAAAATTATAGCTATGTTTGTTAAGTAAAGTAAATATTCTTCCATTGTTTCCCTCTTTTTTTTAAAATATTCTTACTATTGTATATGTACTTATTTATTAGATTATTTATAAATATTTTGTATATTGTGTGTAACCTTTCTTTACTCTGCAGTAGTCCTAAACCAAAAAATATATAAATGATCTCTTTCCCCATATCTGTATTAGAGTACCAAAAGGGAGTGATTTCTTTGAGTCTTGAGGTGATCCAAAGTTAACAATTTGTCTTTTTTAAACAATTAGACATCTAACTAAGGTGAAAATATGGCAGGGAAAGTAACAGGTAAAGGCAAGAAAGGCCTAAAAGAAATTATGAACAGAACACGGTTTGACAAGTATGAATTAGAAGAATACATGCTTACAGACAAAGGTTTTCAATAAAATTTTATTTTTTTCATAAAAAGCTTTTTATAGTGGATGTAATATAATTCTAGTTTATGAAATACATTATTGAACATTTAGATGGACGTTTATACAAATGGTGTTTTTTAGAATATAAACATATTTCTAAAATAGTCGGAAAAAGCAGCATTCTATTTACAAACGTGAATGGAGTGAAAGCACGTGAAAAACTAGGTCCGTCAGGACATGTTTATCATGAAAGTTTTACAGATTCTGAAAATATAACAAGAAAGAAAATATGCGTTTTAGATCCAAATGCTAAACAAATATTAACAACTTCTGATAAAAATAAATTTGATTATCTTGTTTTTGGTGGGATTATGGGTGATTACCCTCCGAAAAAAAGAACAAAAGGCTTTTGTACTAAAATGCGAGAGAAAGGAATTAAATTTGAAACAAGAAATATGGGTAAAGAACAAATGTCAACAGATACTGCAGTTCTTGTTGCAAAAATGATAATGGATGGCAAAAAGTTTAATGAAATCAAATTCAAAGATACAATTATTATTGATATTAATGATTGTGAAGAAGTTGAGTTACCATTTAGATATGTTCTTAAAAATGAAAAACCAATTCTTGCACCAGGTTTAGTTAAACATTTGAAAGAAAGAGGATATTTTTAAAAACCAATTGTCGTAGTGTTTAATACACTGCATACTTTTATACTCTCATCTTCTATCATTTATTATGGTATTAAATGATTATGGGTTCCTAACAGCATTTGATATAAATCCAGATAATGCAAGAGATAGAGTTAGGTTTCTTTTTAATGAATTAGGAGTTGTTCATTTTCAGTTTTACGATGCAATGGAAAGATATGAAATTCCAATTGTTCCTGATAAAAAAGAATGGCATGATCCTATCGGCAGAACAATAAAAAGAGAAACCCTTGATGCTTATGTAGACGAGATCAGAAAAGTTGGAGGTGCCAGTTGGTTTTATACGGGTATCTACAGCGTATCCCCTGGTTTTGTAATGCCTGGTCTAGAAAAAGCTTTATTTTCTTTTTTAGAAGATAAACAAGAGTTTGCCCAAGAATGGTTTTGTCTTGATGATAACCCTGATTGGGCATTTGTTTCAATAGTAGACCCTTCAACTGAAGAGTGGAAACAGCATTATACAGAGCAATTAAAGATTGTTGTTGAAAATCTTGGTTTTACAGGAATACATTTTGATCAGTATGGTAGTCTTGATGTAAGATGGAAATTTAGGTATAAACCAGATGTATGGTCATTTGATAATATACATGACCCTGATTGTTTTGAAGAGGTTAATAAAATAGAATTAATAATTGATTTTTTGAAATATTTTAAACAGGAGATGCCTAATGTGGGTGTTACATTTAATGCAGCAGATGGTTATGGTCTTGTTGAAACGCAAAATCTTACTGATTTTCCCTATATAGAACTTTGGAATGATCATTCAATAGAACATTATTGTTCAAAGCTTAAAAATACTGGTAAGTTTGTAGTTGCAGCTTATAATTCTTCTGATGGAAAAACTTTTGACAGAAGTTTGTTTGAAAAGAGAAATGCTATTATTAATAATGCAGGTGGTGATTTATTGTTTAGAGGAGATGATAATAGGTATTTAGTTAATTGTTATTTTCCAAGTGCAATAAAACTAAATTAACATCCCTCTGCAGTTTAGATTTTCAGAAAAAGATTATATTTGGATAATCTTTTAATTCATTTTTGAAATCATAACCCATATAAACTACCTAATTAATAATTAAGACTATGGATTCATTAATTTTAATTTTAATCATATCTGTACTTGGACCAATTATTGGCTCATTAATTGGAGTAATTAAGAAACCATCACAAAAATTCATGTATAATATGATGGCATTTGCAGCAGGTGTGATGATGGCAATTTCTTTTCTTGAATTAATTCCTCAAAGTATTGAGTTATCATCTGTTTGGTTATGTGCAATTGGTGTTTTAATTGGTGCATTGATTATGTATCTCTTGGATAAATTAATTCCTCACATCCATCCTGAACTTTGCAGGCAAGAACATGGTTGTCAATTAAGAAAAACTTCAATTTATCTTCTTTTAGGAATTTTTTTACATAATTTTCCAGAAGGTATGGCAATTGCTGTGGGTTATGTTTCAGGAATTAAAGTTAGTTTAACAATTGCATTAGGGATTGCAATTCATAATATTCCAGAAGGCATTTGTACTTCTGCTCCTTATTTTAGTTGTACTGGTAAACGACTAAAATCATTTTTGCTTTCATCTGCTACTGCAATTCCAATTTTACTTGGATTCTTCTTTGCTAAGTTTCTTTATGGAGTTATTTCAATGAATTTTATTGGTGTTGCAATTGCAGCAACAGCTGGTTTAATGATATATATCTCTGCAGATGAACTTATACCTTGTTCTTGCTGTGAAAAATCAGATCATAGTAACATATTTTCTTTAATTGCAGGTGTAATTTTTGTTGTGTTACTTGGGTTATTATAGTTCTTTTCTTACTATTCAGTGGTTATCTACCAAAACCTTTATAAAAACTAGTAAAATACATCTATTTGGGGAAATAAAATGTTAAACTTACTAATTCCTTAAACTCAAAATTAAAAAATACACAAAATACACACAAAGGTTTTATTACAAATAAATGTTTATAATATAATAAAATGGTACGAACATTATTAGACACAGTTGAATTTGATGAGATCCCTGTATTTGGGAAACCTATTTTATCAGACCTTGTTTTAGAAAATCTTGAAGGAGCCACTAGAAGGATGACCTCTTATGGTGATGATATGGGTGATGAGGGGGATGAAAGTTTACGAAATTATGCATTTTCTCCAGATGGTCCTAGTTCAGATTCTTTTGGTTCTGATGCTGGTCTACAATCAAGAAGAATGAGATCAAGCGGTGATGCAAGAACAGAACAAGTTGCTCCTACTTCAGACTTAGGTGGTATTGATAGTAGTCAAGGACTTCCTGGTGATGATGACGTAGTTATGATTTCTTTGTTAAGTTCAACTGAACATGAAAGAGAAGTATTACTAGAAACTATTTCTGCGAAACCAGATGAAATTGTTACATTAGAACAGATTTTATCAGAGTCATATAAAGACAGAATTGAGATTACTAGTATTAATGAATTCTCTGCAACAAGAAAACAAGTTAAGGAAGTACATTTTCTTAAAGGAGATGGGGATTGGCTTAACAAAGTATGGATATTCAAAGCAGATCCAGTAGAAACAGCAAGAGAATTAATGATTTATCATTTAGCACATAAACATGGGATTCCTACTGGAAAACCAATTGGTTATAATCCTACGCCTGATCAAACTTATCCTTTTGACATTGCAATTTTAGGGGGAGTAGTTGAACATGCAGGTGATCCGTACAGAGATTTACTTAGAAATATGAGATTAAGACCAATAAGAATTTTTGACACTGCAAAACAAATTGCAAGAATCATTGCAGATTATCATGTTAAGCTAACGCTTGTAGAAGACGAATTTACAAAAGCAGGTGTTTCTTTAGAAACTTCTAGTCCTAGAAAAGAACTTGGTGAAAGATTTTTAGCAGGATTAAGAATTACAGAGGAAAACGGAGAAGAACTATTGAAAGCTTGTGATGATTTATACAATCTTCAATCTGGTGTTAATGTTGTTTCTCATGGAGATATTCATTTAGGAAATCTTGTTACTGTGAAAAGAAAGCATGAAACAAGTATTAATCAATTTGGAGTTATTGATTGGGGATCAATTGTAAAAGATAATCCTTTTGGTGATCTATGGGATTTTTGGATACATCATAGAAGAGATACAATTGATGCAACTGGTAATGGTTATAGTTATACTTTTGAAAGATTTGCAGCAGCTTATTTAACTAGAATTAATGCTTTACGAACAGAATATCGTGTTAATATTGATTTGCCTTCAGGTATTAATCCTGTAGATTCTCCAATACAATCTTCATTATGGAATTTGTATGAAATGTATGATCCTGTTAGAACAGATGCTAGAGATATTCAGAAAAAAGCATCATTCCATTGTTTGGAATTATGGCGTTCTTTAGATAAGGTTGAGAAATTTGGTGGCCAATACAGAGAAACAGTTCACACAATTAAAAAAGAACTAACAAGATTACTTGACAGCAAGAATTATTTAAAACCATATATGGTTGTTGGCGGATTGAGATGATACGTTTTTTAATTTTGATTTCTCTAATAAGAATTTAATAAAGAATAAAAGTCCTAGTGAAAAAGAGCATCCGCCGGTGTTGAAGAATATTACACTGCATGTCACACTACAACACTAGGTCCGAAGGACATGTCACTCACTAAGATTTTTTAGAAACCCTTATGTTTTCTTAAACACATCTTATTAAAACACAAGATTCAAACAAATATCACAAAACCAATGCAAAGTATCCACCTGCCCCATCATATGTCTTCTGTACAATATTAATTAAGTGATGATAAAACATTGCTTCTGTTCCTTTACTTTTTTCTAATGCTGTTGAATACTTTTTTACTAGACCTTTTCTTCCTAGATATAATTTCTTTTTTAGTTTTGGATCAAACTTGTAAAACATCTCATAGAATGCTAAGTAATAATCAATTGACTCTTTGAATGCAAGTAACACTTCTTTACTGATCTTTTTATTATAACTCTCAAATGTATTACAGATATACTTAAATTCATCTGCGATTCTTTCAATGTTTTTTACTATTTCATAAATTTGCATTGTTCGTTTTGGAACTTTGTAACCTTTTTTATTAAGAATTCTTAAACAAATGTCTGTAAATTTATTATTTAGTGATTCCATGTTACGAATTTCTTTTAGTTTTTCAAATTCTTGTTTTTCTAATGCTTCTAATACACTTCTTGCCATTTCATTTGTAATCTGGAAAGATTTTCTTAATAAAGTATCAAATTCAGTTTCAATTGTTGTTGCAATGCTTTTAATATATACTCTGTTTTCTTTTTGATCAATTATTTCATAACCCATGCACCCAACAATTCTTCTTTTGATTTCTTCAAGTGTGCTAGGATCTTCATATCTTATTACAATTTCATCATATCCTAATTGATAAAGATGGGATAAATTATTTTTAGTAAAAATTCCAGAATCAGAAACACTTACTTCTTTTTTTGGAGAAGCAATTTCTTTTGTTGTGGAAACCATTAAGATTGGTCCTGACATTTCCAGTTCTAATTCATCACCTTTCTTAAGATCATACTTAGTTGCCCATTTAATAGGTAATGTTATTGTTAATGAACTGCTTCCATGTTGGACTATTCTTCGTTTCATTTGGATTTTACCTTTGGTCTTGTAGAAAACAACAAAAACGGCAGGGCTCACGGACTTTTGCAAGCAAAAATCCTATTCAGCTCTTTTCAATCGCCTCATCAGCCCGCAATTGTTGTTTTCTTGTTTATTAGTGAACTTGTTTAGTATTTAAACTTTTCTAAAAATACCACATTTATCAAAAAAATACACAATTGTGTACTGGTGTGGTGATTACACTGGTAAAGTATATACTTCTTGAGTGTCTACTAATGTGTAGGATGAACAATGAAACATTGTTTGCCTAAAATAATACATTTTTAAGAATGGAGGGAAGAAAAATGGAAAAAGTAAAACAGAGATTAAAGGTAGGGGAAGTAAAAGTACACAAGAATTTAGCAGTTGCACCACTTTTGGGCAAAGATAGTGGTTTAGATTATCTTGTTTTTGATGAAGCAGTTAATCAAGGTTTGAGTGTTAGAGAAACAGGAGAGGTTCCAACATTACATTTTAAAAATGAAACAGATAAAGAAGTTTTAATTTTGCAGGGTGAATATGTTACAGGCGGAAAACAAAATAGGATGGTTGCAACTAATGTTTACATGGCAAAAGGTTTTGATGGTCCAGTTCCTGTAAACTGCGTTGAACAAAGTAGGTGGTCAGGTAATGAAAGAGGCGGCTTTACATCCGGTAATAGAAGAGCTCCAGCATCTGTTTCTTTAATGGCAAGTGTAGGCCAAGGAGAAGTTTGGGGTGAAGTAAGAAGAATGACTGAATCACTTGGAACGCATACTTCTACTGGAGACATGGGTGCTTCTTATGCGCAAAGAGAAAGTGATTTAGCAGAATATTTATCAAATTTTGAATTTCAAGAAGGTGCAGTTGGAGTAATTGCAGCAATGCAGAGAGGAAAACACAGAGTTTATGTTGCTGATGTTTTTGATCAAACAGCAACACTCCAAAAAAACTATAAAAAATTGTTAGAAAGCTATGCAATTGAAGCACTTAGTTACAAAGCAATTGGTTCTCAAGCAAAATCTGACATGCAGGCATTTCTTAAAGTAGCAGGTGACACACCATACCATAAGAGACAACCTGTAAGTTTAGGTGATGATTTAAAGACAGCAGCAGGTGCTGTAACTGGTTTTGCTTTAGTTTATCAGGAAACACCATTGTATGTGAATCTAGCTTCCAACTTTATGCCACAAACACAAGGACCTGGTGCTGATAATTTTGATCCAGCACAGACAATGATCTTTGAGAGACCTGTACGTACAGGAATGAGTAGGAGATTTTTCAGGTGATAAAAATAGAAAAGTCGTAAAAGGATAAAGTTTAAATATTCTTTTTCTTTTCCTTTAATTTTGTGGGGTTGGTTTTAAGTAATGTGAAAACAGTAGATACCCTATCTTTGGTGTTAAAAAATACAACCACAATGGCCAGGTGAGGCGAAGCTGAATAGGACTTTTTACGCAGTAAAAAGGTCCGTCTGTGCCAATATTGTTGTTGTATTTTTAATTATTAAAAAAGTAAAAAACAAAAAGGTAAAAACAAAATGATAGAAGCAGTAGTATTTGATTTGTGGTATACACTAGCACAAAAGGAAAGAGGAACATCATCTGTTCTTCGTGGACATTTTGATATCCCTGATAGTCCTACTTTCATGGCCGAGTATGAAACTGCAATTCAACTTCAAGAATGGGCCTCAGTTACCGAGATGGCACAGAGTTTTTTGCAAGCGTTTAAGTTAGGTGTTACTCCTGCAAATGTTTCTTTTTTTACTACTGCTATTATTGAAGGTGCACAAGGTGCAAAGCCTTATGATTGGGTTCCTGAAGTTTTGCATGGATTATCTGAGAATTATAAATTAGCTCTTCTTTCTAACACTTCTACTTATGAAGTAATTGATCCTTCATGGGGAATTGCTGATTATTTTAATGAAGTAGTTTATTCATGGGAAGCTGAAGCTATAAAACCTTCTGCAAAAAGTTTTCAAGCTGTTTGTTCTAGATTAGGTGTTCCACCAAAAAAATGTTTATTTGTTGATGATTGTTTAGCAAACATTGAAGCTGCACGAGAATTTGGAATGAAAGCAGTACACTTTAAAGGTTTTGATGGCGGAGATGTATTGAAAAAAGAATTAAAAAAGTATGATGTTTATTTGTAAAAAGAGAATTCAATCTATACAAATACATGCGATTTTTCTTTTTTCCCTTCGGAATCTTTTTAAATCCAATTCCATTCCTTTCTTTTATGTCAAGACCAAATTTTGATTTTCCTGGGTTTAATGATTTAGAGGGATTTATAACACTTTTATCTGATACTAGAGCAATCTTTAAAGAAGAACCTAATTATCAAGAGTTACCTTTAGACAGACCAATTGTTTTTGTTGGGGATACTCATGGAGATATTGAAACAACAGAACAAATTTTTGATATGTTTTTTGGTACACATTTAATTGCTATGTTAGGGGATTATGTAACAAGAGCTCCTGTTGAACATGGTTCAATAAAGAATATTCATTATTTATTTGAAGTAAAAAGATCTCATCCTGAAGATCTTATTTTATTAAGAGGAAACCATGAAACACCAGATCACGCTGGAATAATAGAAATTATGCTTGATTTAAGAGAATTTGGCGTAGATGCTTGGCGTAATACATCTTCTACTCTTTATGGTACTTTTTCTGATATGCCTTATGTTGTTTCAACAGAAAATGGATTATTGGGGTTACATGGGGGCTTGCCAGATATTAAATCTGTAAGGGGTTTAAAATTAGTTCCAAAAGGAATCGAAGGTTTTCCTAATAATGGCGAGGGACTTCCTGCTCATTATCAAACAGCATTACAAATACTTTGGAATGATCATGTTGCAACAGATGAACCATTAATTACTTTAGATGGTTCAAAAAAAGAAAAAGGAAATTCAGTTTATAATTATTCTAGGCATACTGGCAGATTATATAATCAACATCATTTCAACAACGTAATGAGTTTACTTGGAAAAAATGTTTTAGTAAGGGGTCATGATTATAATGAGAAAGGTTATGCTTTTGATGATAGGTTATTAACAATTTTTAGTGCATCAAAATTTGTAAATCATGGAAATTTAAAAGGGAAATATGTTGCTGTCATGGATGATCCTCAAAAAGAATTAAAAACTGCAAAAGAGTTAAGAATTGTACAATTATAATTTTCAAAAATAAAATTCTTCTTCTTTACAAATCTATCAATCGTTTCTGTCTAACGCATCCTGACAATTTTCCTTCATTTGTTCTTTTCTTATTTTATTACATATGGATTTATCCTTGATTTCCATAGCAACATTCCAATAACAGTCATCACCATCTCCCCAGTAATTCTCTTCAGCCTTATCGTCATATAAATCTTCACAAATTTCAAAGGAGGATGCTAAATTAGTTAAAGCATTGTTTACTGCCAAACTAATAATTTTGATAATCTGTTTATCTCTGACTTCCCTCGGACAGAATTCCCTTCCATAATCCCCATGATATTTAATTATGTTTTCACAAATAGATTCATTTCCTGATACCATGGCAGTTCCCCAATAGCACCTATCAGACTCCCAATTTTCGTCTATTTCATATAATCCTTTGCAAATTTCTAGAGAATAGGATAAATTAATTGAAGCGTTTCCTATTGCTGAGTCCGTGAGTTTGTAAAACTGGCAACTACCAAACTCTTCAGAACATTCTATTAAACTTATGGATGGTTCTTCAAAGACATCATTATAATTTTTTGTAATTGTTCTACATTCTTCATACGCAAAATCATCTATTTTAAATATCTCATTATAAAAACCAGGCATAAACGCAATTGAACAATTCTCAAATTCAAAAAAAGTGATGTTTAATTTATTATAGTTTGGAATTAAATCATTTGGCGCCGGAACTTCAGGACCTTGAATCTTTAAATATTGAAAATTCTGATTTGTACCTATTGGTCTTATATCTTTATACTTATAATTAATCTCTGTGAAGTTTAAATTATCTACTAACCATGAAACAATGTATTCTTCAGATAATACTTTTCCAGTACTATCAGCATAGCGATATTTTTTTATTTCTGTAAAGATATACTCTTCGCTTAACAATGGTAGAAATAATGGTTCATATTCTTCTGCAAAAATAGTGTCTTGTGATATATATCTCATATTATCTGGTTGATTTAATTCTTTCATAATATCATTAACACATGAAAATAATTCTTCCTTTGTTCCTGCAAACGATTCTAAATAAAGCGGTCTTGCATAAACTTCTCCGGTTCCTACTTCACCATAAGTATAGTCGCATCCGATTGAATATCCTCCAAGATAATCTTTATAATCATATATACAAAATTCAAATTGATCTGTTGGAGAATGATAAGGCACTAATTTAACAATCAAAAAATACTCCCTTGAATTACAGTTAGGTATTTTTTCAATAATCTCTTCTATGTTAATGTTATTAGTTTCTTCATTATCCAGAACATGATTAGAACATCCTATTAAAAAAACCACTAAAAAACATAATGCCAAAAGTTTTAATGTATTTGATTTCATATCAATATCTTTCTTTTATTTATTTATAAACTTTTTTAATAATTCACTTTGATTTCATAAATCTATCAATCGTTTCTGTTTTAATTTAGTATATTCAACTAAGTTTTTCTTTCCAATACAATTCTCCTAATTTAATTACAGCATTTCTGAATCCCTTACCTTTTGGATTTCCAATATGTTTCATTGCATCGATATAAGCTTCACTATCGATTGGACTCTTTGTTTCTGCCATACTACTATTACCCATATTTTCATTACAATATAAGACAAATAGTTTTGTAACTGTATCCTTGATTGATTCAGCGGGAACATAATTATCAGGATCTTGCAAAAAATCCAACGCAGTATTTAATCCGCAAAATTGTGATTCATAATTAAATCTGTTTGGGTTAATTATGATACCTTCAACTTTATCTGTAAGAGAAGAATCTCTACCCTTATAAGGATATACTGGTGCTCTTTCTGGTTTCTTACTGTCTGATGCAAAATAATTATCAAAAAGCATCACTGGCCATCCCAAATCAGGAATATCTTCTGCAGTTAATGTTCTATACCACATGCTTCTTCTAGGTCCGACCCAGGTTATTGCAACATCCTTAGGCAAGACATCTAAAATTGGTTCCCAATAATCCATAACACTTATCCTTGGTCCAACATATTCCTCACCACATATTGCTCTTAACTTTCCCTCAGTTCCCTCATACATTTGTCTTATCAGCTCTGCATGTGCTTTACCATCTTTTATTATAGCATTATGTTTTGAACTAGTGGGATTAGCAGCTTCCCAGAATCCTGGGTGAGTGTCATCCATAAAAAGATAAATAGCATCTGCACCATTTGCTAGAAAATATTTTGCATTATTGATAATTCTCCAACGATCTTTAGGATGAGAACAATATCTGGAATCACCTGGGTGCATTCCTGCCCATATTTTTACGCCTTGATCTTTGGCTAATTGTTCTAAAATCTTAAACTCTTTTTTGTGTTCTTCTGAGATTGGGCTGTTAGCTGTTCCCCAACTTAATCTTGACCACACATAAAGATTATTTCTACTTTCACCTATTCTTTTCACAAGGTCTTTTCTATGCTCTAATTCAAATTTCCTACCTTTATCTACTATTCCTTTAAGTTTGAATGTTTTTTTGTCTGTCATTTTATTATGATTAATTCTATAAATAAAGAAATTGAATTCGATTTATATATTTTCTATTTTTATGACGAAAATATTTATAACTTGTAAACTATAATTGTTTATAAATCAATCAATCGTTTTTGTTTTAATTTAGTGAATTCAACAACATCATCTTCTTTATCATTCTCTTTTTTTGATTCATCTACTGAATCAGAATTAGTTTTTTCATTCTTATCATTAATTATGTTCTTTTTTTCATTTCCGTTTTTTCTTCTTTTCTCAACAATAATCTTATCTCTCATATTATCTGCAACTTCTAATTTATATTGGATTTCTCTTGCTTTTTCAATTACATGTTTTGGCATGCCTGCTAATTTTGCAACATGCACACCAAAGCTTTTATCAGTGCCACCTTCTTGTAATTTTCTTAAGAATATTAGTTCTTCTTTATTTTCTTTAACAGCAATGTGATAGTTTTTAACACCCTCAAACTTTTCTAACTTTGTTAAAACATGGTAATGTGTTGCAAACATTGTTTTTGCTTTAACTTTTTCATTGATATACTCTGCAACACTCCAAGCAATACTAACTCCATCAAACGTACTTGTGCCACGACCAATTTCATCCATTATGATTAGTGATTTAGATGTTGCATTATTAAGAATTGTAGCTGTTTCATTCATTTCTACCATAAATGTAGATTGTCCATGGGTTAAATCATCATGCGCTCCTACCCTAGTAAAAATTCTATCAACAATTCCAATCTCTGCTTTTTTTGCAGGAACAAAACATCCAATCTGTGCCATTAAAACACATAAAGCAACTTGTCTCATTACTGTGCTCTTTCCAGACATGTTAGGCCCTGTAATTATCATCATTTTATTATCATTGTTAATAAAAATATCATTGGGAATGTAAACTTTTTCAATTTTCTCAATAACTGGATGTCTACATTCTTCTAATTTCATTGCAAATTTGTAGTCTACATCTGGCTTACAATAATTATTTTCACTTGCAATATTTGCAAAGCTTAAGAAAACATCTATTTCAGAAATAAAATCACTTACGTCCTGAATTTGAATTGTTTGTTCAATAATGGTTGAGCAAACTTCTTGAAATAATTTTAATTCTAATGTTTTGATTTTTTCTTCTGCTCCTAAGATTTTTTCTTCATATTGTTTTAGTTCTTCTGTAATATATCTTTCAGCATTTGCCATTGTTTGTTTTCTAATATAAACAAGGCTACCATCTTGATTTTTTGGAAGAAGATGTAAATTTGATTTTGTTATTTCAATAAAATAACCAAACACCCTATTAAAACCAACTTTTAATGATTTAATTCCTGTTTTTTCTCTTTCTCTTTTTTCAATGTCTTTAATATATCCTCTACCATTTCTACAAATGTCATGGTACTCATCTAATTCTTTATTATGTCCTTGTTTTATAATCCCTCCATCATTAACACTTAATGGTGGTTCATCTTTAATTGCAGCTTCAATTAGCCCAACTATTTCTTTCATATCACTTACAATACTTACTTTTTCCAAATACTTATTTTTCAAATATTTTTCATCTAATAATGTTTTATCTACTTCTGTAAAAATTCTTTTTAATTCAGGAATTACTCTTAATGATTCTTTTAATGCAATTAAATCACGAGCATTTGCATTTCCATAATTAACTCTTGAAATTAGTCTTTCAATATCTTTTACACTCTCTAAAACTTCTTTTAATTCTTGCCTAACAAGAATGTTTCTAAATAAAAAATCAACAGCATTTAGTCTTTGATTAATTTCTTCAATATCAAGAAGTGGATTAAGCAACCATCTTTTTAATAGTCTGGAACCCATTGGTGTAAGTGTTTTATCGACGACATCTAATAATGTATCATTTGAAGTATTATCTCTGATGTTACTTACAATCTCTAGATTTCTAATTGTTGATTTGTCTAGGTTCATAAATTCATTTGTTGAAAAATATCTTATTTTGTTAATGTGTGTTAAACTAGTTTTTTGTGTTTCTTGGAGATAACTAATTAATGCGCCTGCACTTGCAATACTAAGTTTTCTTCCTTCTAGGCCATACCCTTCTAAATTTATGGTTTTAAATTGTTCAGTTAAGTTTTTACTTGCAATATCATGGAAATAAAATCTATCTTCATATTCGTTTAAGTAAAAGTTTTGTTTTTTTAATTCAGTAATTACTTTGTTATTAACTTGCATACTTGGGAATATGATTTCAGCAGGACTAATTCTATGGATTTCACTCATTAATTTATCTTCACTAACTTCCGTTGTTAAAAATTCACCTGTTGATAAATCAACAATTGCAATTCCAATTACATTTTCGGTTTCTTTACTTTGGTTTAAAATTTTAGATGAGCTAGAAGTATTAGAATTAGCAAAATTCATTGAGAAATACAAACTCATTAAATAATTATTTGCTTTATCTGAAATTAAACCACTATCAATAATTGTTCCAGGTGTCACAACTCTAACAACATCTCTTTTAACAACACCTTTTGCAAACTTTGGATTTTCTATTTGTTCACAAATTGCACATTTAATCCCTGCTCTAATTAATTTTGCTAAATAATTATCTAATGCATGGTAGGGAAGGCCTGCTAATGGTACTGGATTTTTAGTTCCTCGTTTTGTTAAGGTAATATTGAGAACTTTGGATGCTAATTTAGCATCATCATAGAACATTTCATAAAAATCTCCCATTCTAAATAATATTAAACAATCTGGATGCTTTTCTTTAAAGAAAACAAACTGTTTCATAGCTGGTGTTAAGTTGTCTTTGTCCATCTCTCTTTTAAACCCCTCTTTAATTTGGATATTTTGGTGATTTATATAGTTAATTGGTGTTAAATATATATTACAAAGATTACCTCTATTTGAGTAGCTAAAACTTTAAAAATCTCCCCATATTTCACTTTTACATGGAAATAATCTTAGATATAGAAACAGCACCTCTTACAGAGAATGCAGAAGATGCTTTATCTCCAATGAATGGAAGGGTGGTTGCAATTGGAATGAAGTATTTGAAGGAAGAATTAATTATTATGGAAGATGATGAAAAAGAATTAATACAGAAATTCTGGGAGAAAATAAGAGAATTACACAAGCAATTTTCAATTATCAGATATGTTGGTTTTAATATTAGGGATTTTGATTTCTATTTTCTTATTAACAGGTCTCTTCATTTTAATTTAGAGATTGTAAGACCAACAGGTACATCATTTATTGATCTTCGTGAACATTTGGCTTTGTTTAGGACGTATGGGAAATCAGGAACATTAAATGATTATGCAAAATTAATTGGGGTAAAAGGAAAGTATAAAGATATTAAAGGTGGAGATGTTCCTTTACTTTGGAAACAAAAACAATTTGAAGAAATTAGAAATTATCTTAGCCAAGATTTATTTATGACTCATGCATTATTTGAAAGATGCAAGAATATTGGATTGATATTTGAGAATTAATTCTGTTTTTTATTTTTTATCTGTTTAGAATTTTTTTAATAATGTAGGTTGACAGGGGGTTGTCCCTTACGGGGTGGTCGATAGGTTTGAACGAAGTGAAAATCGTCTACCATTATTAAAATAAAAAAATTCAAATTCTTAGAAAAACCATCACAATTAAATTTGGTTAAAGAAATTCAGTTCTCTATCTTCTAATTCTCGCCATTGACTTCTTACTAATCCTCGTCTTGTTAACGTACCAAATTTAATTCTTTCCATAAATTCAATTTCATAGCCAAGGCTTGCAAAAACTTTTCTAACATATACATCACTTTTTTCAAAAACTTTTATTCTTAATAATGATTTTCTTTCGCTGGCAAATTTTATAATCCATGGCCTTAAGTGATGTTTTTTAAAATGAAAACCATTTCTCATTTCAATAAAATCTTTTTTTCTTAGTGGTTTATTTAATCTAATATAATATGTGAAATAGATTTTATTACTTCTTCTTATTTTCTCCACCATTTCTTTATCATCTGTTAAAACCATTAGTCCTTCAGAATCAAAATTTAATGTATCAACAGGAATTAAATTATCACTTACATAAAATGAGTCACCTGGTCTTCTATCATCATCCTGTGATCTTCTTTTGATTGGTTCTATATCAAACAATAGATTAATTGTATTTTTCTTTCCAATCATCCTTTCTTTTGGAAGTTCTCCAGTAATTGGATCTACAGAAATATATTCCTTTGGCTTGTTTAATACTATGTATTGAAATTCCATAATATATAATTAAAGGGTTCTATTAATAAATATTTGTATAAATACATATTAAATTATATTTAAACATAGGATTTAGTAACAATGTCACATACAAAAAACAACAATGGCGCACTTTAATAATCCAACAATAATGGCACAGACTGGCCGGGGGTTGGCTCCTTCGGAGTGGCCAGTAGGACTAATTCGAACATAGTGAGAATTTGGACGTCTGTTGCCATTATTATTGTTGGATTCATTATCTACTTATTTTCAATCAAAAACAGTAAAAACATTTATAAACAAATTACTTTTCTTAAGACATCATGGCGGCATAACTCAGCCTGGAAGATGTTGATCATCTGGGCAATTAGAGTGCCACGCTCATATTGTTGAGCTAGGAGTTCCTTAATTGGGATGATGACTAAACAAGAGGCACGTGGATGTCCCGAGTTCAAATTTTGAAAAAGTTATTTTTCAATTGAAAGTCTCGGTGCCGCCACTTTTTTATCTATATAATAAAAATTGGGGTGAAAGAATGAGAAAACTGATTGTATTAATGATTGTATTGTTTCTATTTGGATTTATTGGATGCACAACTGTTACAGAAGTTGTTACAGAAGAACAGCTAGAGAAGAGTATGGAAGAGAATGGTGCTGATGATGTTGAAGTTGACATTAAAGATGGTGGCAAAGAAATGACAATTGAGACAGAAGAGGGCACAGTTAATGTTAAAACAGATATGAAAAATGTTGATGATTGGTGTGCAACTGGTTCAAACTGGAAATATGCAGCAGATGTTGATGATGGTCAAACTAATGCAAAATGGGAAGTTTTAGGTATGGCTTCTGGTGAATATGCTGGATTATGTCATGTAAAATACACAGCAGTTGGTCCAGAAGGAGATGCTACCATGGATTATTACTTCAGTGAAGATGGCGAATCTGGTTATTTTGAAATGGATGTAGGCGGCCAAGTTATGAAGCAAGAGTGGCACAACTAAAAGATAAGTAAGTAGTTTTAAGTCATAAGTAAGTAGTTTTGGTTTGTAGTAGATAAGTAAGCAGTGTACTACCAACTACCAACTACTAACTACCAACTACCAACTACCAACTACCAACTACCAACTACCAACTTATAACCCACTTCATACTTCATACTTCATACTTCAAACTTAGAACTCATATCCCCCTTATCTACTCCCGAGTGATTTAATGTTTATTCTTTATGATTTTGCTAGTAGAAAGGTTGTATTCTTAAATTTCTTATATTTTATAATCTCCTTATCGCAAAGTTTATAAACTACCAATTACTATAAAGGAATACATTAAAAGAGTTGTGTTGGGCTTTATACGCCCTAGTATAGTACTAAGTATAGTACATCGTATAATGTTTCATAAAAGCATTAACTAGTAAACAAGAGGTTGAACTCTACTTTCCAAGTAGATAATGCTCTTAGCTTTATCTAATGCTTTAATCCAAGTAGATAAAAGAATAAAAAACGAGTCAGAAAACAAACAAAATAAGAAAAAAACAAATAAAACAAGCAAAATACATACATAAAATACAAAAAAGTACGGAAAAGAATTGAGGTGAAAAGAATGAAACGGATTATGGCAATATTAGGATTATTGCTCGTGTTTGGATTGGTGTTTGGGTGTAGTGCCCCATCAGAAGAACCTGCAATGGAAGCTGACGAACCAGCAGCAGATGTCGCAGAAGAGCCTGAATTAGGAGAAGAAGAACCTCTGCTAGAAGAAGATGAAAGTCTAGATGCAGGGGAAGAACCTGAAGGTGACATGGAAGATCCTGAAGCTGATGAAATGGAAGATGAATCAGAAGCTGAAGATGGTGAAGAGGACCTTGAGGTTTAAAATGAATGGATTTTTTATTTTTCTTTTCTTAACAAAACAAATATGTAATCACTGTGTGATAGTTCTAAAAACAAAGATTTAAAAATCCACACGCACACCCTCCTTCTATGGCCACTAACTTAGCTAAGTTATTAGAATTAAGAACAGAATTAGATGGATTTCTATCAGGATATGAGCAAAGAAAGCATTTATTTGATCAAGTTCCTAAATACGATATAGATCTAGTATTCTCTCTGTGGGATGAATATTTGGCTTTTTTAGATGAAAATGCTGATGCAGAGAAAGCAGAGCGAGTAAGAAGAGCAGAAAAAAGAGTAAAAGAAGGGCAAGAATATGAAGAAACACCTGCAGTGCATTTAGATGGTGGTTTTCCAGAGAAGATTCGTGAACCTATTAAACATATTTACAAGGCAATGAATGATACATTAAATTTAGTTTTTCCTTCAACTAATATTCCAGAATTAGCTGAAAATGCACTAGGAGATCCCAAATTATGGAAATTCTTTGTTCATGATATTAATCACCTTGATTCAGATCTTAACAGACAACAATGGACAGTTAGTCAAGTTTATTTTGATGAGTCTGTTGCAAGAATGAGGCACAGAAGAGAAGAAATGAGATGGTTTTTAGAGCTATTCAATAATAATTCTGAATTTATGTATGGAGCTAAAATCGAACCATATAAAATGCTTGATTTTATTGTAGCAGATGAGCTTGGAGAAAGACAAAAGATGGCCTTCTTTAAACCAGCTGATTTGGCTTTGAAAACTGCTTTAACATTGCAAAACAGACATCCACAATTTGAATTTGCTTTAGTTAACGAATTAACTGATAGTTTACAAAATGAGATTGCAGTTGATGCTGAACCAGTTGCAATGTATGGGAATTCTGGCCTAGCTTTTTCAATTCTTTATAATTTAGCTAAAAATGCTTACAAAAAAATGGTTGCTGGAAAAAATACTGGTGAAAAAATGTTTATGCAAGTTTATGAAGCTCCTTTATCTTCAGTTGTTATAACAGTAGGTGATAATGGAACTCCAATTGATTTAAACAAAATGAAATCTCAAGTAAGAGAATTAATCAAAGAAAATGGAATTGAAAGTGTTGTATTTCCTAATAAAGAAGCAAAACAAAGATATCAGGGTTGGCAAGAATCTGAATATAAAATTGGAGATTTAACCATGAAAGATATTACAGATGTTGCATTCATGGCAAGAATGAGTGGATTTGATAGTGATAATGCATTTTCTTCAGGAATGGGTTTATATGGATTAAAATATTTTGTTGAGAAAATGGGTGGTATTGCTATGTATGGAGAAAACTTTGAAACTGGAAGTCCACTTTTCACTTGTATCCTTCCGAAGAAAATGGAAACTGGTGGGGTAAGAAGAGTTCTTAATTTATTATCATCTACTTATAATGCTACTAAACTATACAGGCATGGTCATGGAAGAGTTCAAAGAACAGCATAAATTACTTTAATTTTTTGATTCTGATATAATTACTTCACCAAGAGGATCATTATTTTTCATTGACAATGCTACTGAATTAACAGAAATTCTAGTTAGTTCATCTTTGTATCTTCTGTTTTTGTCTAAATCTTCAGCAACTTCTAAATAATGTGTTGCATGATTTACATAATCTTCTGAATCATCATATCTTTCTTCTTTAGTTAACAAATAAGCTTCATGCATATACACATTAGCAAGGTCCATAAATATTCTTGGATTATCTTTGTGTGTTTGAAGTCCTCTTTTAAGTAATTTAGTTGCATCATTAAATTTACAATATTTTGCTTCTCTCCAACCAACAGCAAAAGCATGGTAAACAGAAATATCTGCTTCTTCTTTTAGTTTTATCATTGATCCACATAACTCAATCATGGGTCTAACTAATGCGTCATATAATCCAGAACTATGTGTTCTTGCATACCAACGTGCATAAGATGTTGCAGAACCAGCTTCAACTAATTTAACTAATCTTTTTTTACCAAACACATCTAAATTTTTTCTAAGATAGTCTATTGTATCATCTAGTGTATCAAAAAACTTTGCTGATCTTGTCACCTCTACCATAATTTCACTATCTATTATCTACTCTATTTTTTTATTCATTTTTTTCAAAGGAAGAACAAAGATTAAATAAATTATTCCAAAACCTATGAATAAGTAAATCATGTCATAGGGATTCATTACAAAGTAAGTCATGTGAGCAATTACTGAAACAATTCCAATAATTCCCCATATTAATTTAAGTTTTTTTTGGTCTATCATTTTTTTGGTAATGGGTGGTGTGTTTTGAGTCTTGAGTTGGTTTTGGGCAAGTAAGTTTTGAGAAAATTGCATCAATACTCATAACTTCTTACCAACCCATAACTCAATACTCACAACTACTTACTATAATCATATCTTTTTCATAATTACTTTATGTTTATATTTCTTCATTTCTTTCAAAGCTTGTTTCCATGTTAGTAATATATTTTTTGCTCCATAACTTTGAATTACACTTTCTGCATTTGTTGCTGCTAAGAATAAACAAAATTCAATTGGTTTATTTTTTGCTAATCCTGCAATAAATGAAGAGGTAAATGCATCACCTGCTCCTGTTGTTTCCATAATCTTAACTTTTCTCGGTTCAATATGGTATAAATAATTCTTTTTTTCATCAACAAAACAATACGATCCGTTTTTCCCATCTGTAATTAACACAATATTAGGTCCAAGAGTATTTAGTTCTTTAACTAATCTTTCAATTTTTATGTTTTTGTTTTCACATTTATATCCTAATAATAATTTTGCTTCCTCTAAATTAAGAACTAATGCCGTTGTTTTGTCAAGAATTTTTTTTAATTTTTTAGGACCTTCTTTTGCAAGATAATTAGTAGGATTAAAAGCAATTTTTATCTTATTTTTTTCTGCATATTCTGCTAGTTTCTCTAAAGTTTTAAATGATTCACCTAACATTGTGCAAAAATAAAACCATTTTGCTTTTAATTTTCCTTTTTTAATTTGTTTATTTAGCTTGCTGAATTTTAATTGATTGCTCAATGCCTTATACGTGAGGATAGTTCGATGATGTTCAATACTATCAAGAATTACTGAATATGCCGTCATTCCTTTTTCTTCTTCATGTCCTATAAAAGAAACTTTTTCTTTTTTCAATTCTTCAATTATATGTTTTCCATTATCATCTTTTCCAACCATTCCAAGACAAGCTGTTTTTAGTCCCAATCTAGAAAAACAAACACCTGTATTAGTTGCTCCTCCTCCTGTCATAAAATCAAGTTGTTCTATAAGAACTTTTTTCCCGCAAGGATAAGCAATAAGATCTTCCTGGCATGTTTTTGTTTTTATTCTTATTAGTTCATTGTCTGTTTTAACAAATACATCAACAGTAGCAGATCCAACAGTTATTACATCATACATTTTAATTAATTCAGGGTTAAGGAAGTTTATAAATCTTGCTGTTTGATGGCAATGTCAAACTAATTGTGTTTGCCTACTATTTGTCATTTTCATAATTTAATGCTTTAGCATACTTTGTTGTCTACCACATTGAGGCGAAGCAAGATGGTTGGTAGGCTGAAAATGGCTGGCAACACATATAACATAACATTGCCATGTTTGTTAGTCTTGTTAATTTAAGTGTATTAATCATGAATGGGTGCCTTTTACACTTGAATCCATAAAAATCCGGGAAAGTGCCTCATCCCACATTAAAGTGTGGGGTATGATGAGGCACTTTCCCGGATTTTTAGGATCCCATGAAAGCATTATGCGGCACAGGACCACATCCAGAACCTAAATGATCTGGTATTGTGCTTTCATGTGGATAAGGGTAACTTTTATAAAACAAAAGGCCTTTCTTCCTATAATTATATCTCTATTATGAGATATACTCAAATAACGTACATTATAATAATGAAGCAAACAAGGTGAGACCAAATGACAGGAGATAATACAGGAATTGAATATATTGCAAGTGGAGCATCAGCTGTAGAAGCACAAAAGAAATTAGATGCTATGAAGAAAAAAGGAACAAAAGGAGCAAAACCATACAAGGTAGAGTATTTTGTTGAATTTACTGGAATTAAACCAGATACACAAGGTCAAGTTTTTGCAGGAGATAGAAGTACTGACAGCGGAAGAGCTTATGATAATGCCATGGCAAAAACAGGTTGTAATACTTTGGCAGAATTAACTGATAAATATGCTGCAACTTTTAAGGTAATTGGTCATTGGGGAAATCAACCAGCTAAAAAAGACGCAAAAGATCCATCTTGTAGAAGTCCTTCTGGTAGTGTAATTGATACAACTAGAAGAACAGAAGATCTTACATACAAATTATTTTAATTATTATTTTATCTTATTTTATTATTTTTCACAAAAAAGTGTTTTGAGACTTCTTACTTAATTAAAGTATAAAAACATAACGGAGAAAAACTAATATAAAATGACATCACCATTCCCAAAGCAACTAACAGAAATGGTTAGAAAGAGAATTGAACGTAGTGACATCTTTTTTGGTAAAGAAGAAAGTTTTTACAAACGAGCATATGATACTGCTGTTCACGGAAGAGATTTTTTTAGTTATGGTTTTTCTGGCTGTTTGTACACTGGAAATTTTGCACCTTATCAACATGAAATGGAGTTAGATGGATATAAAGGATTTAATTGTACAACTGTTATTCCTTCTTTATACACTTTTTGTGATCTTTTTGAATTACAACCAAGAATTGTTCAATTTATTAATTTTAGAGATATAAAAAAAACAAAAGAAGCACAAAAAAAACCAGAACCATTATCAAGTTCACATTACGGAATAATTGTAAAAGTAAAGGGTCAAGATTATTTTGTTGATCCATATCATTCTAGATTTGGTAAAATAAAAGAATTTACAGGTACATATATGGAAGTTGGTAAAAGTAGATCAACAAAAGCAGTTAGAAGAGAATTCCAACAAATTATTCCTTATACTCCTGAACAATTTGTAGAAATGATGGATCATCTCAGAACTCCCGAAGGTTCATTGGAAATGTTAATTGCAGGTCAAGAAATTAAAAAAGGGGGATATTATGGTGGTTTTAGGGATTGTAAAATAATGCTTCATTATTTTGATGATGTAAATGAAGTTAGAGTTAGATTAGAAATTCCACAACCGCATATGCAAGATAAAGTTGTTTACAATCACATGTTTTTTGATGATGATGGAAATTTAACAGGACAAGCAACTGAGTTATTAGTTTCTGAATTAGTACATTGGGATGACTTATTAGATCCAACATCAATTGCAAAAGGAACTTTGCCTTTTATGAAATCAATTGATACATTACTTAAAGATAAAATTGATCTAAAAAAATCACCACGTTTAGGGCCGTTTTTTATGCAGCCAGATAATCAGGGTTTGTTTGGAATGATTGAACAAGAAATGTTAACTGATTTTACACAAAGAACTCCTGGTTCAGAAGCACTAATAAGGATGATTCTTGCAAGAACATTATATGAAACAGAAGCTCCTGAAAAAGAATATTTGTTTGATGAAGGAGCAAGAACAGCAGATTTAAGAAAGAAATTAGAACAATGGAGAGTAATGGGTGCTAAGTTTGTTACTCATCCTGATGAAGTAGAACGATTAGATATTTCAGTTGGTTTATTTAATCCTGATAAAGAATATAAAAGACGAAATCGAAGAATAACAAGGGCTAGATCAAGAAGACATAGAAAAATTGATGAGAATTTTGGGGATGATCTTAATTTAAGAGGCGTTAGCAGAGAAAAACACGATAGAGTAATGGATATGGTTTTATATGCAAAACAATTAGGAAATATTTCTGTTGATGAATTAAATGCAAGAGTAAAAGAAAGAAATGTTAATCCAAGTTTTGGTTATTTGGCAATGGTTGCTGATTTTATCCCTTCAATTTTAGGGGCTGAAAAACTTTTAACATTAGAACCTTTTATGGATGATATCAAAGCAAAAATTAAGGCAAGAAGAGCATTTTTGAAAAAATAATTTTAGTTTTTCTAGTAATATATAGGGTTATAACGCCTTTCTACAATTGCGGATGCTTCTTTTTTCACTAGGATTTTTTCTATTTTCAGTTTTACTAAGATTGTAGTGAGAAAGAAGGGATTATCCCCTCAAAGTCCCCATTCAACCATCCTTTTACTATCATTAAATACTAAAACCGTACCCAAAGGCTTATATACTCCTGTTCTATTCTATAACTGATGAATTATAACAAAATACTTGATTTTCTGTACAAAAAAGGGATACACACAGTAGATTTGGGTCTAGAAAGAGTTAAAATGCTATTAGAGAAGTTAGGCAACCCTCATTTAGATTTAAACGTTATTCTTGTGGGTGGAACAAATGGAAAGGGAAGTACAGCTACAATGATTAGTTCTATCCTTCAGGAAGCTAGTTTTAAGGTTGGGCAGTATAGTTCTCCTCATTTGATCAGATTTACAGAAAGATTTAGAGTAAATGGAGAAGAAATTTTAAAAAAGGATATTGAAAAGATCTTTGATCAGGTAAAACCACATATTACAGACCAAACTTATTTTGAAATCATAACTGTTATGGCATATCTTTACTTTAAGGAAGAAGAAGTAGATTTTGCAATTATGGAAGTTGGTATGGGTGGAAGATTAGATGCAACAAATGTAGTTGATCCAATGGTTTCTGTTATTACAAATGTTTCTTTAGAACATACTCAACATTTAGGAAAAACAGTTGAAGCAATAACTTTTGAGAAAGCAGGAATTATTAGAGAAGGTGGTTATGCTGTAACTGCAGCAGAAGGTGAAGCTTTAGAGATTCTTCAACAAATTGCTATGAAAAGACAAGCAACTTTATTGGTTGCAACACCAACTGGCTTAGAATTAGGATTAATGGGTGAGTTTCAAAAAACAAACGCAGGAATTGCAATTAAAACAACAAAATCGTTAAAACATTTCGGAGTAGAGATTCCAAAGATTGCTTTTGTTAATGGTTTGTCTAAAGCAAGGTGGCCTGGAAGGTTTGAGTTATTCAGAAGAAACATTATAATGGATTGTGCACATAATGTTGCAGGTGTTGAAATTTTAATGGAAGAATTAACAGCGCTAAAAGAAGATTATGAATATGAAAAAATGCATCTTGTATTTGGTGCAATGGAAGATAAAGATTACAAATCAATGATTTCTATTTTAGAACCAATGTTTGATAAGATTATTTTTACAAGACCTTTGGGTGAAAGAGGAGAAATGAAAGAAAGATCTGCTGATCCAAAAGTAATGGCCAAATTAGTTGATGACCATAAAAAAGTAATTATTTTAGAATCACCGACAGAAGCATTCAAGAAAGCAAAATCATTAACATCAGAGGAAGATTTAATGGTTGTTTGTGGTAGTTGTTTTCTGGTTGGGGATTTGATAAGGGGATAGAATTAATTAGTTGTTTTCATAACTTCTTGCTCTTTTTTCAAGTTCTTCTTGAGATCTTCTAAGTTCTTCACCTAGTTTTTTTGAATTTTTTATGTTTTGCTGAACTTGCACTATACAACCCTCTAGTTGCCTGTACAATGCATCAGTAATACTAACAAAGGATGCTTTATCTGTTGTTTCTCTATATTTTGGTTGTAAAATAGAATACATTTTTCCTTTTACACTTTTTATTTTTCTCTTTAATAAATAATTTCTAATTTTTCCAACTATTCTCATAGGGGATAGATTATATTTTAATTTAGTTGTACCATTTCTTACTGCATAATATGCTGAATGTGCAGGAATAAAATTATCAAAAAAAGACAAAAGTCTTGAATTTGGTGATTTTTCTTTTAATTCTTCTTTAAGTTTTTCTGCAGTATTAGTTTCTCTTATAGATTCTGCAGCGTAAATAGCTCTACAGTATGCATATTTTGTATCTTCTTCTTTTGCTTTTTTTATAATAACATCAAGAAACTGTTTTCGAAGATAGTAATTCTCAATTAATGGGAGACATTCAACAGCAGCGCCTTGATTTTTTTTAAATATCCCTGAATTAAGTATAGTTTCATCTAAATCTTTATCATAATCAATATTACATGAGCCACATTCACCTGAAGACTCAAGTATTCTAGAAAGGTCTCTTTTTCTAATTCTTAGCTCTAACTCATATGCCCTATAAAGTTCAAGTATTTCTTCTTCTAGATTAACTTTTTTATTTGCCATTTTATTTATCTTCTAGCAATTACTATTTCTGTTTTATGTGGATCATAAGCAATAATTAGGTTTGGATCTTTATTTTGATCTCTTGGAAAATATTTTTGAGCTACTCTTTTAATATCCTTTGGAGTAATTGCTTTTATTTTTTCAGCTTCATCTGATAAACTAAATCCTCTCTTTTTGTACAATTGAGTTAAACGTAGCATTCCATCATTAAGTGGATCTTTGTCACTATTTACAGAGGAGATTAAGCTTGCAAGACAATTTCTTTTAAAGATTGATAAATAACCTTCATTCATTTGTGATTCTTCTAAATCCTGTAAATCTCGTATTAAAGAAAAGACCTCTTTAACACATTTTTGCCAGTATCTTGCGTGTGGATTAATATCTATTCTGAACAATCCTGCGTCTTCTTTAATGCTGTCAGCTGCACTATAATTACAACTACCTGAGTAAGTTAAGCCCCATTGTTCTCTAATCTGCCTATAAACAGGAGATTCAGATTCAGCAATATCAAACAAGTGTGTCATTAATTGAATAACTGTAATATCAAAACTATTTTCTGGTTGTATTGGAAACGCAATCATTAAATTTGCATTACTTTCTTCTCGGTTAGTAGGATTAATAAGTCCCGGCGAAGCAATATGACTATAGTAAGGAATGTTTAGGTATTCTATAACTCTTTCTTTAGTTTTTATTGGTGTTCCTGGTGTAAGTCCACCAAAACATCTAGTAATTTGTTCTTCAATATCTTCTGGTAAATTCCCAACTAAATATAACTCCATGTTGTTTGATATGTGTGTTCTTGAAAAATATGCTTTTAATGCTGCTGGTGTTATTCTTGAAATTTCTTTTTCTGTTCCCGATAATAAAATAGGTTCATTTCTTCCTTCAATAATTTGAAAGATCTGACTATCAACACTTTTACCAGAATATAACCTCTCAGCAGTTTCTCTTAAAATGACTTTTCCTTCTTCTTCACAGATTTTTCTATCAAACTCTGGATCTGTGAATGTGGTTCCAAATGCTTCTAAGAATACACTAATTTGGTCAGAAAACCCTTGTACTCCATATTCAATTCTATGGTGACTTGTTCCACCATTTGAAACTGTTCCAATTGGCATCCCTTTTTCCTTACCTCTGATTCTAGCTTCACGTACTATTACATGTTCAAGAAAGTGTGCTACACCTTCTTCTCCTGGGTTTTCATCTATTGCTCCATTATTTACAACTAATTTACCCGAAAAAAGAGGTTCACCTGAATCATATATGACTACTTCTAACCCATTATCAAGTGTAAATTCTCTATATCTACTCATATCTAATATGTAGTTTTGCCCCATATCTTCTTTCAGGTAATCACCCATATATAAATGTTTTCATTATTAACCACTTTCAAGTAGTTAACACAATAACATTTATAAATAAACCTGGGTTTCCTGTGTATATGCATTTCACAGAATCAGACCTTAAAGAAAGATATCTAGAGAAATTACTTAGCTCTGCAAAGGCAACAGCTGCTGAACCAAAAGTAATTAGGTGGTTATCTCAAATGGGTAGGGGTGCCACTGAAGCACACGTAAAAGATTTTTTAGGTTCTATTGCTACTAATAAAATGATTAAATTTCAGGAAAGAGCAATGAGAGAATATGCTGTTGAATGGGGGAATGTTTCAACAGCGCATAAAGAATTTGGCCTTTACAAAACAATTGCTGAATTTATGGGACCTCAGGAAGGTTTAGGTGTTGATTTTGGATGTGGTGTTGGTCATTTAATTGCTGAAATACAAAAACTAAACAAAACACCTATGTTAGGTATTGATCTTAATTCTTATACTTTACAGTTAGCAGAACAATTGCTAAAATCAGAAGATCATGATGTTACAAGAATGTCTGACTCACATATTTCATTTGATCCAATGAAAGGATTTGTTTTAAGACCAGTTCCTTATTCATTAGATACACCTGTTGATTTATCAGGAATAAATTTATTATGTGAGGATTTTGCAGATATGAAAAACACAACAAGAGTTTTATACAATCAAGGTAGGAAAGCAGATTTTGCAACATTTACTTTAAGTGGTGGAAAAGAAACTTATGATTCTGGAAACTTTTTACGAGTATTAACTCCTGAATTAGATGATATTCATTCAAAAAAAAGTCCGCATTATTTTATGGATACTATTATAAATAATCTTTACAGAGTTTGTCATTATGGTGCAAAAGTTTATTTTGCTATAAGGTTTCAAGCTTTAGCGAGTGATGGGGGAGAAATTGTTGAAGTTGGTGAAACAAGTAATGACTCTAATTTAGTCTTGCTTGAGGAAGTAGAAAAATTTCATAGAAATCATTTTCATGACAGATATAATGGGAAATTAGAACTTCTTAAATTTGGAATCACAGAAATGTTAGATGAAACTGGGTTTGATGGAATTGGTTTAAATAAAGGTATTATTGGAAGCATAACAAGTGATGCTAGTGGCGGAGATTTAGATGAACAAGTTGTTAAGTTTGATCAATACAAAGTTGTTTTAATTGAAGCCAGAGTTTTGGGGAAATAAAATGCCATTAGAATATTGTTTAGCAGCAAAGTTAGAAGGATATGGTGGTACATGTAGTTTTATGACTCAAAAACTTAAGGGTTTAACAGAAGCAAAAGTAGATGATAATCTTCAAGAAAATCCAAATGATCCAAAAGCTTATATTATAAAATCTTATGTTATGCTGCAAACAAGAGATCCTAATGCAATTGCTTTTACAGAAAGTGCAATTGATAAGTTTCCTGAGAGTGAAGTTTTATATCATGCATTAGGAATGCTTCAGGCACAAAACGGAGATAATAAACTTGCTTTGGAAGCATACAAAAAAGCATTTGAACTAAATCCAATTAGTCTTGAATCTGCAATAAGTGTTGGAACAATGTTAAATAGATTAGAAAGATATGAAGAAGCAAAATCATTTTTCTATAGAGCAATTGAACTTAACCCAGAACATGTTGGTTGTTGGGTAAGCCTTGCAAAGTCTGAATTGGAAACAGGAGAATTAGAAAAAGCATTACAACATATGAGTGCAGCTGTTTATTGTGCAGAGTTTTCTGGTGAAAAGAATCATGAGATTGCTTGTTTATCTAATAGGATGGAACTTTATGATAAATTAGGAAATATTTCAGAATTATTAGATGATTTTGAAAGAGTTTATAATTTAGATCCCAGAAAAGCATCCCACACAATCTCTGGAATCATTACAAGTAGATTAGGATCAGATGATCTTTTAGTAGTTAAGGAATTAACAGAAGGTTTTGAAACAAGAATTCCAGGGTTTGGTGGTGATTATAATTTTTATTCTGTTTTAGGTATTGTTTATACTAAGTTAGGTGAACAAGATAAAATAGAAGGGTTAGCAAAAAGAGCAATGAGATTTGGAATGAATCCTTCATCATTATATGGGTTAATTAATCAAGTTCTTGGTTATAATGTTCTTGGTGAAAGTTCTAAATCACAAAAAAAAACCAAAGAAAAAGGAACAACTGTAAAAACAGATAAAAAAATAGGAAGAAATGCTTTATGTCCATGTGATAGTGGAAAGAAATTTAAGAAATGTTGTGGAAATCATTAATTATAAGTTCTAAGTAATAAGTTTTAAGTTAGAACTAATTTCTCCAAAAATATTCCTAACACTATTTAAACTTCTTGGTGTTTTTCCGGCTGTCGTCGTAAATCTTTCAGAAAAAGCTTGATCGAACTTATTAAGATGTTTATCTTTAACTAATGATATGTATGAATTGGATGTAAAACCAAGGGCAGATAAGATTTTCTTTAAATTATCAAAAAAGAATTCTATTATGCTAACAGCAATCCAGAAAAAAATAGATGAAATTAGATTAAATCCTCATCATGAGTATAAATTCCTGAGAAAACCACTACAAAAATTCAATAGAGTTCATATAGATAAGCATTTTGTTTTAGTATTTAGAATTAATCACAATAACAGAGTTGTTGAAGTACATAATTTTGACCATCATGATTATATCTACAAATGGATACCAGTAATAACTTTACTATTCTTTTAATCCGTATCTCTTTGCAAAATCTTTTACCCTTATACTCTTCTGTTTTTGTATTTTCTTCATTTCAGCAATAAATTCAGGTCTTAATTCAGGTTCTTCTTCTTCAATATATTTGCATACAATAAATTCTATTGCTTTTCCTTTGTCCTTAAGATCAAACTTTGCTTTAACAACATTCAAAACTCTATTTGTATTTTCATTAATCTGTACTAATGCTTGTACCATATTAGCTCACCTTAGCTTAACTAAGTTAGGCTTATTTATATGTTTTTTGATTTTATGTGGTTCTTTTACTTTGAACAAAAAAAGTTTCGTGAGCTATATGTCCTTCGGACCTAGTGTTGTAGTGTGACATGCAGTGTAATACTCTTCAACAATTGCGGATGCTCCTTTTGTCACTAAGAATTTTAGTTTTATTATAATTCTAATAGAAATAAATTAAAGAAAAAGAAAATAAAAAAATTAATAATTCACTAAGACTTCGACATCTTTACCAAAGATCTTTTTCATGTCTTCAAAGATTTTCTCTTTAATGAAAACTTTTGATGGAATCTCTATCTTAGCTAGGTGTTTTTCTAGCTCTTCTAGGTTACTCTTTTGAGTTGTTCCAATTCCACCATCTTTATTGATCTTTGCTATACTGATTTCTTTGTCTTTGTGATCTATGTCATGGATAATAAATGCTGTATCATCTAATAATAATACTTCACCGTATCTGTTTCCATGTTTAACTCTAATTTTGGTTCTTTCTAGTTCTCTTCCACGCTTTCTTTGCATGTATTCTACTAAGAATCTAATTAGTTCTCCAGAAACTTTTCTTGCTTGTTCAATTTCTGTTTTACCTAACTTGCCTTTATCATAATCAGCTTTTGCTTTGACTATTTCATCAAGCATTCTTAGATATTTTTGTGGAATTAATCCTTTGTGAACCATTTCATTTTCAAAGATTTTTAAGATTTCAGAATCTTTTACTTTTTCAATTCCTTCTAATCTTAAAATATCTCGAACAATTGTTACAACAGATTCATAGATATGAACAATTGATTCTTTTTCTTTCATAACTTCTATCTGTGTGAACAGTTTTTTGATTCTCTTAAGGAATTTCTCTGCATCCGTTAACAATTTGTCAACTTCTTTTCCATTAAGTGATTCTTTTGTTCCATGTTCAAGTTCTTTTCTAATTTGGATGTTGTGTTCGAGGATTTTAACATATTCTTCCTCTAACAGTTTTTCCTTTTTAACAAACACTTCTCTAAGAAGTTTTGCTGTTTCTCTTGGAGCCGGTGGTGGAACACCATACAACATTAAAGCTGCCTGTGAAGGAGTTAAGATTGCATAGTAAGTATCTTCCATACCTATTTCTTTAATCTTAAAGCTAACTCTTTTCAACATTTGCTCACCAGAGTTCATGAACATATCAATTGCTTCCATTGATGGTTTAATTTTTCCCATCCTGAGCAACTGTTTCCATGGCATGAAAATTCCTCTGTCGAAGAATGGCACACCATCTCTTAGTAATGTAAAGATTATTGGGTTTGCTTCTTTTAATGAGTCCCAGAAGTCTGTTAGGATATATACTTGGATGTTAAGTTTGTTTTTAATTCCAGTAATTTCTCCTGCTTCAATACCCATTCCAATAATAATTGCTCTCAGCTTATCTTTAAGCTCAGCTCTTGTCATTCTTTTGACATCTGTATCATCAATTACAATGAAAACGTCAATGTCACTTGTAGAAGTTGCTTGTCCTCTTACTAAGCTTCCGCTTAATACATAGGTTACAATATATTTTTCAAACTTCTTAAGAATCATATTTTTGTGAAGCTCTGCAATTTTAACTGCGCTCAACATACCTGCGTCATATACAGGGGCTGATAATGCAATTAATTGTAGAACATCATATTTTGCGTCATAACAACTTTGCCAAAGTTCTGAAAAAATAACTGTTCTTGCTTCGATATTTTTGTCTGTTTCTTTAGCAATGTTTTCAATGATTGATCCTAATTTTGATTTTAACTCTTCTTTAGACATTTTCTTTGAGTCAGTATCATCGATAAGAACTAAAACATTGATTTTGTCTAAATTTGGTTTTCCACCTTCTTTAGGTTTTTCTGGTGGTAGTAATGCAATTCCTGCAATATAAGATTCAAATTTTCCAAGAAGTTTTTTCTTGAATGTTTCTAATTTCGCTTTAATTTTATCTAATTTTTCCTGTGCTTCTTTTGGTAGCTCAGGTGCTCCTGGTGCAACTGGCACTGCAGGTAATTTTTGAACTTTTTTAACTTTCTTTGCTTGTTTTTTACTCATTTTCTCACCTTTAGGTTTGTTTTATTAACTAATTGGCGTCTCATTGTCACTTTTAGTGACAACCATATAATTAATAGTATATTTTCGTTATATAGTTTATAAAGTATTGTTTACTTCACAATATAGGTGTGTGACAAAATAGTCATATTTTAGTGTTTTTGGGTAGTTTTATTCTTCACTCAAGAGTAGTTATGAATCGAAAACTTTAAATATAAGTTAGGTCTTAAGAATATTAATTTAGGGGTAATATGCATGACTGATAAAGACAAAGATGATAAATCTGGCAAAGGTATCTTTGGTAAATATAGTAATGCGGCAATAATGAGTTCTCTTCTTGGTCTACATAAACAACAGTCTTCTTATGGGATTGGTAATATCTTAGCAACCACAAATAATCCTAGTGAAATTGATCCTGATCTTAAAGAACGTATGGGTAAAAAGAAATTTACATTAACAGATGGTTCTGATGATAATACAGGATTTTCTTATAGAGGAAATGCTGGTCCCTTAGGTGATAGTCTTTCTACTAAACTATGGCATGATGAAGGTTTTAGATTAGGAGCACAAGGAAGAATGCCACCAACTGATTTAAATGATGTTATGAAGAAAGAAGCAGTTGATCTAAAACCTAAAATTAGATTTCCACATAAAATCAGTGGTATGGAAGATACTGGTTTCTTTGATATGTCTGGAAGTATGCAACGTGCAGAATACCCGCAATATGATATGTTTGGAAATCCAACTAATAATGCTGCGATAAAAGCAGAAGTTGAGAGATTGGGGCTTGGTTCTAATTTTGTTGATCTTGGTTTAGAAAAAAAATCAGAGTCTTTGGATTTTATGAATACGTATAAAGAACTAAAAAAATCAATTTATCAAGAACCTATTCTTAAGAAACAAATTACTAACTTAAAAACTAATAAAAAACTAATTAAACCATTTATTGATAGTGATGGTAATGTGCAACATCTTGATACTGCAGAATTTGCTAGGATACTTGCTGAGGCTGGACCTAAAAGAGAACCTACTTTTTATCTTGGTCCAAATCCTGCTTATGATCAACAACAGACTGAAGAATCTGGACAAAAACCTTATGTTGGAGAAGCTCTTGCTCAACCTATAACAGTTCGTGACGAGGGGAAATTTGCAAGAAGAAATGGTTATGTGGAAGGTCTTGAAGGTAAGTTTATGCCTCAACATGGTTTAGACTTTAAAAAATTAATACCTGAAGGATTTGGTGTAGGTTCTGTTGAAGAAGTTATTACAAATCCACAATCATTTATGGAATATATTAGTGCAGTTCAATTAGGTGCTCCAATGTCTGGTTCAAGAAGTAATCCAAGAATACTTGCTGGAAGAATTTTAGGATTTGCAGTTGCAGTTGCTCGTGAGGCAGGAGTGATTCTTGGGGCAGAAGATGTTCCACTTTCAAACAAACATTATAATGTTTGGATGGGTGGTTATAATGGATTAGAAAGGGCAGCATTAGAACAAGAAAAAGATAATACTGTTACATCATTTTCACAACAACCAAAACAACTATCAAGAGAAGATTTAGAAGATGAAGCAATGTATCATGCTGGATTAAGAGTTTGGGCTTCACAACATGGTGGAGAACATATTCCTGTTAACTTATTAAGAAATCCAATTGCTTTAGAAGCATGTAAGAGAACATTAGAAGGGGGAATGCCTTCACCAAATTATCAAATGAAAGATATGGCTTATTATATGACCTTATCAGCTAATATGGATCCACATATGAAAATGCAATTTTTAAGTGGCGGTCCAGTTGCAAGAGCACAACAATTAGTATCTCAATCATCTATTGCAAATAGGGCTGAAAGCGATAAATTATTCTATGAAATAATTGGATATGAATGTGGTTTAGCTATGAAAATGGCTGGAAACTCAGTTGTTGATCAGATGAATAAAAGATAAACTTCTTTTTCATTTTCTACTCTTGAGTAGTTATAAAACAAAAGATTTATATAGTAAACAGGTGTATTTTCTTTAAGATTAGGGGTAAATTCAATGTCAGATGATGATTTTTTAGCAGAGCTTGGAATAAGTGAAGAAGATTTTGTTAAGCATAATAGAGAAATTGCTAGAAATAACCAGCTTTCTGATGATGATTTTGAAGAAGTTACTGCAAATCAAGCTATAGAAACAGAAACTGCTGTAGCAAGACAAAGAAAATATGAGCTAGGTTTTGAAGCTGGTTCTAAAGGTATTGAACCCCCAAATGGGATTTTTGAAGTTTTAACTACTACAACAAAAACTACTGCTAACTTTGACATTAATAGGGATTTGTATGCACATGAAAATCCAGATGAACAAATTGCTATTCCTGAATTAACTGCTAAACCAACTGAGCATTTATTAATTAATCCTGACACTCAAAATCTAGTTTTTAATGCCATAGAAAAAAAAGCAAGGGCTATAAAAAATGCACAAACAAAAACCGGGCATAAAAACGTCTCAGGATTAACAGGTTATATTGAAGGACTAGAAACTAAATTTATGCCAGAACACGGAATTATATTTGACGACACTATTCCAGCAGTAATTCCTGTTAGAACTATTGAAGAAATTTTATCTGATTCTAAAGCTTTTTCTGAATTTGATCAAGCAATTCAATTACATGGCCTTTATTATGGTGACTTAGTTAATCCCTACATTGTTGCTGGAAGAATTTTAGGATATGTTATTGGGGTTGCTAGAGAAACAGGTCTTGTAATAAATGCAGGAGAGGTTCCATTAACAACACCTCAATATAAAGTTTGGATGAATGGTTTCAATGCAACTGAGAAAGAAATACCAAATGGAAAAAAGCCAGCTCAACAAACTTTTGAAGAAGAAGTTATGTATATGGCTGGTCTTAGAATTTGGTTAGCTAAAAATGGTGGTCAACATATTCCTGCTCAAGAATTAAGACATCCTACTGCATTAAAAAAGTGTAAAGAAACTTTAATTGGTGGTGATAATCCTACTTATTATGGGACTAGGGAAGTTTCTTATTATCTAACTTTAGCAAAATCTATGGATCCACAGATGAAAATGTATTTCTTAAGAGGGGGTCCAGTTGCACATGCAAGACAACTTGCATCTTCATCATCTTCAATGGCACAAAACAAAGAAGAATTATTTCAGGAAGTAATTGGCCATGAATATGGGTTAGCGATGAGAATGAGTGTGGGAATTAATAACTTAAAATAATTCTTTTCTTGTGAATTTAAGCTTTAATTTTTTCTTCATCTCTTTTTTCTTATTCTTCTTTTTATTTACTCGTTAGTAGTCCTCAAACACAATATTTATAAACACTTATTTGATTCTTTATGTAATAAACATACATATGAGGTTATAATTATGGCAGGAAATGTACATACAGAAACAGCAGGATTTTCAGAAAGAGAAACTGGTATAAATGCTCTTTTAGCTGAAGAAGTTGAACCAAGACTTATAGATGAAGAATCAATTCCTTTAGATGTTGAACTTAATCAATTTGAACAGAGAGTTTATGATGCTTTAAGACCTAAGTTTGAGAGAGTAGGTTTTGATGTGGTTGTTAAAGGTTCTACACATAAGAAACATTTTCCAGAACATGATTATAGTTGGATTACTAAAGAATTAAGAAGAGCTGGAATTAATGCTCCTATAATTAAACAAAAAACTCCAAGTAATTTCAAATATTTAATTGTAGAAGTTTCTCCGAGCGATGGACTTAGAAATGATGATCATTCCTTTGACCATAGTTATCACTTAAAATCTGGATTTCATTCAAGATTAAATAAATTTATGACTGGTGGTGCAGTTCCACTTGATGATGCATCAAGAATTCCTGGCTATAAAAATGATGGTGTCTATAAATATAGATTCAAAGTTGGTCCAGAAAGAGAAGCTCATGTAGAAATAAGATATACAAATTAATTTCTTTATTAGACTAATATTAAACTCTCTCGTTCACACCGACCAAGATTAAGTGTTAATATCTTAATGTGGTCGGACAAAACATAAATTTATCATTTTACATTTTGCTCACTTGCCAAAATTGGCGATAGTTTAATATTAGCCTTTTTTATTAAACTTTATATATCATACAAATAATAACAAAAAAATGAAAGAAATAACATCAGAAAAACTAGCTAAATACTTTGATGTAACTGGCAGAGCTTTAAAGAAAGTTAAAATAGTTGAAGGAAAGAAAGAAATAGATTTTAAAGCTAATGCAGAAGATTTCTTAGACATGGCTCAACGTTATTATAATGATGCAAAACATTTTGAAGAAAAAGGAGATGTTGTTAATGCGTTTGCGGCTCTTAACTATGCCCATGGTTGGTTAGATGCAGGTGCTCGTCTTAATTTATTTGATGTTGATGGAGATAATGTTTTGTTTACAGTAGATGCAAAAGAAGATAAATAAATTCTTAAATCATTTTTTTAATTTTCTAATAATCTTTTCAAACCATTAAGACCATTAGTTTTGTTATCTCCGTTAGAATACATTTGAGGAATTCTTAATACTGGTCCTGGTCTTATTTCAATAACACCTGCAGATACTTTTTCTTCTGCATCTATTGAATATTTTATTTCAGGTACTATTTCAACAGTATGATATTTTACTTCTCCATCTGTTTCTTTTTTCAATAACTTTTTCTTTGGTTTTGTTTCAACTGTTATTTCCCTAACAACACCATCAAAGCAGTTTATTAGTGTTGGTGTAAACCCAGGTTTATATGTTTTTAAAAAATTCCATGCCAGATTAACATACGGCATATCTCCTGCATAAATATGAATGTCTCCTGCTTCATTTCTTTGTTGTAATCTATAAAACGGATCAATCCCTATAACTTTTATTCTCATTGCAGAAGCTCCTAATGCATTGAATTGTTCATAAGGTAATTTTTCACCATCAACATGAACTGTTGCTTCAAGTGGTTTTAAAATTTCATGATGATATGATGTTGGAAAACCAATACTTCCCAAAACTAAAGCACCCATACCTCTACCAATTACTCTCACTGCTTTGATTACACTGGGTCTGTCCATTGGATACATTTTAAATGTTTCTTCTAATATTTGATCAATAAATTCACTTACTCTTTTTGTTCTTGCAATTTTATCAAATGAAATATCCAAAAGTTTTTCAACATATTCACTTGCTGGGTGAGTTACTGGCATAACTTTAATTAGTCTATCAATTGTATTTTCTATAACTGATTTGCTTACTTTTTTTAGTCTTTCTATATCTCTGTCTGTAAATAAAGCTTCAATTATATCATACAATACATGTCTTGCCATTTCATTTCCCGGCACTTTATCAACAGTTTTTTCAAGTAAAACTTTACTGACTTCTCTAACTTTGTCTGAGTCTTCTCTGCCATAATATTTTTCAAGAAAATTAGTTACACCTCCTGCAGCAAACACAAAACCATATTCTAGACTTTTAACATCATGTGGTTTTCCAATTGGATATGTTCTAACTTCAAGTGTTTGTACTGGAAAAGTTGGAAATGTTTCTCCTCTATAATTTGCTTGAACAATTTTACTTATTAAAGTTTCAGGAGAATCTTTTATTTCAACAAGATTTGCAGTAAAATTAATTGTGCCTCTATTTCCAGGATAAATCAAAGGTAATTGCATAATTGGTGTTTCTGATACTTTTCCAGGATTTTCAAGATATGCTTTTCTGAGTCTTGCTTTATTAATCTGTGCAACTTGGTTAAGATAACTAGTAATACTTTGTTGGACTGTTCCATCGCCCCCAAATATTACTAATTGTTTAACACCAGCCTCAATAAATTCACTAACAGCATTTGGAACATCAGAAATATCTTCTGTTTGTCTAACTATACCATCATTTCTAACAATTAATTCTAATCTCTCTGCTAACTTACGATCTTTTATATTTCCTTTAGCCTTTGGGTTTACTATGATGCCTATCTCTGTCATATTAGAAGAAAATCGCTCATGTTTTTTATATGTTTTGGTCAGGTTTTGTGTTATTATAAGGAATTTTGTTTTTTTTATGTGAAAAAGAAAGATTAATGAGTGACATGTCCTACGGACCTAGTGTTTAATTTTATAATGTGGTGAGATAACAAAAAACAACAACAAAGGCACAGACGGACTTTTTCCAAAAGTCCTATTCGGCCGGTACTTGAGAGTTCGTAGAACTCACTCTCTTCGCACCACCTCATCTGGCCGTGTTGTTTTTTGTACTAAGAAGATAATATTTAATACTCTTTAACAATTGCGGATGCTATTTTTCTCACTAAGAGTTTTTATATCTGTAATATCAAAAAAGAAAATAATCTTACCATTTACCAAATAAATACCCTAGAATTAAACCAACTATTAATCCAATTAATGTTCCAAATGAGATTATATGTGCTTTTTCTCTTAGATCATCAAGGGATGTGAAATCAAAAGATTTTTTATTTGTTTTTTCAGCGTTTTTTGCAACAGTCTCAGTTTCTTTAATGTCTTGTTCTAATAACCCTTCAAAACTTGTAAAATCTTCGTGTTTTTTAATCTCTCCTTGAAGTTCTCCAACTCTTGTTTCTATTAACTCTGTTATTTCACCTTTTGTGTAGAAGCAACTAACTGCCTCTGCTAGGTCAGAGTCTTTTAACACATCTTTAATCCAGTTTGAGAAATCATTTTTGTTTTCATTAACATGATGAGAAAATGATTCTTTATCCATTGTTTTCAATGCTTTTAGAAGTTCTTCTAAATTTACTAATTCTCCACCACTAACTACTTTAAACTTAAAATCGTGGTGTACATTACTTAATATTTTCTTGGCTTTTTTATGCATCATTTTTGTTTAATCTTTTTTTAATTAATTTATTTAAATGATTTTAACTCATTTGTAATATGTCTTAAGATTAATAATTCATTGCTTGACTTTGTTTTGTATTTTGCTAAGTCATTTGCTAATGTTTTTTCACCCATACAATCTTTAATCCATTTTGCAAAGTCATTTTTCTTGTCATTAACATGATGCACAAAATGTTCTTCTTTCATATGTCTAATTGCTTTTGCTAAATCTAATAGATTATTAAATTTGCTCCCACAACTGCTGTGAAACATTTTATCATTTCCAACATCTTTACTAAATTCAAAATTATGTTTATCTCCTAAATTTAGATTGTTATTCCATTTCTTATCTTTTATCCAATCCATGTTTATGTTTTTATCTTTAAAGTTTAGATTGGTAATTCCAACATTATTTGCTAGGCTTAATAATTCCTTATCTACAACCTTAGATTTCTTTGTTTTTGTTTTTTTTGCTTTAGAACTTGCAGTTTTCCTAGATTTAACTTTTTTTTGTGACATTGAAAATGTTTTTGCCATAATATGCACCTCTTTTTATGATATAATCTTTTATAATGTAATATTATCTATATATTCTATACTCTGTAATAAAAGATATATAAATATTACTATTAAATTGGGGTTAATATGAAATTTTCGCTTGTTAAGGCAAGTGAGAAATAATTACCTTCTTACGCCAACTTGTGCATAAGGTAAATGAATAGTTTGAGAATCTCCTATCATCTGCCCAACGATATATGATCCTTGTTTAGCATCTTTTCTTTCAAATGATTTGTATAATAAGAATTTGTTCAAAGCCTGAATATGGGCGACACCATATTGGTCAGATACTTTTTTGATTATACCAACTGCTTCTTTTAGTTCTGTATGTGTTGCATATGAAAATTTATTTACTTGTTCATTTGAAAGTAAGGTTTGTCTATATGCCCTGCTAATTTTTCCAAGTACTTTTCTTTTGAGCGAGAAATGAAGAAAAACATGGCTTGCAAACGGTTCGCCTGCAAAGGGTCTTGGATTAGATAAATGATCGTAACTCTTAACATATTCGCTTCTTTGCTGTGCTTTATCTTGTAATACTAATGCATTTGGTTCTACTTTTTGGCCTTCTTCTATTGGGATAAATGAATTTGTTCTTGTATCATATCCTGCTGCTACATACATGCCGTCTTGAAATATCATAAACTTAGGTAATTCTTGTGGTAGTTCAGCACCGGGATTTCTCACATCTCTTGTTTTTAATGTTGGAATAAATATATTTGAACCAGAACCAACAAATGCTTCTGACATTATATGTGTAAATCTTGAATCTAATTTATCTTCAATTTTATAACTTCTATCTGCTATTTTCTTCCCTCTTGCATTTTTCCATGTATAACCATTATGTCCTGCATTCAAAAAACTAGGGTCTCCCACTGGAACAACATCTTCTAGAGAAAAATAATCTGATTTTCTTATTCTTGTTCTTACTTCAGCAGCATCTCCAAGATCTGTCTCTCCAACTAATTCAGGATTTAAATCATTAACAAAAATTGCATGAATAACATTCCCTAAGTCTTCTGAATCTTCAGAAAGTTTGTGTACTTCTCCATCACATAATGCCAAATTTAGACTCATAAAATATGTTATTCTAATTAGGTTTATATATATTATTGTGATTAAGTGTTATTTATCGTAATCTTTACATAAATCTTTATAAAAATCAGAAAAACACTAATTATTATGAAACATGATAGTTCAAAGTTACAACTAAGGCTTATTTTATCATTCTATGCAGTAATCATGATTGTATTTGCTAGGCATGCGTATCTTACAGAAGCAGTTACTTGGTTATGGGATTGTGTTGTTACTTTTTTAGTTGGTTTAATAGTTTACAAATTCAGAAATAAACTTAATTTAACACCTTTATTATTTTTTGTGCTTATGTTTAGTTTAGGATTGCATACTGCAGGTGTTTATGGGTTGTATGCACAACAATTTTTAAATTTAGATTTTGATCATTACACACATTTCTTTGGAAGCATGGCGATGTGTATGATATTAACAAACTGGTTATTGCATTACAAAAGTTTGAAATATAAATTAGGAGTTGTTTGTTTTATTGCGATTCTTATGACCCTTGGAATAAGTGCAATCCATGAAATAATTGAATTTCTAGGATATTTCTTTTTTGGAGAAGGTGAAGGATTTTTATTTGCAGGGGCAGGTGATGGAATATTAACTTCTGCAGACATTGGAGTAAGTGGAACGTATCATAATGCAATGATTGATCTTTTGTTTAATGCAATTGGTGCAGTTGTTGCTTGTATTGTTTTGGGTTTTAAAAAATTATTTTTATAATCTTGGAAAAAAATCCTAGCGAAAAATAGCATTCGCAATTGTTAAAGAGTAATAATATTTAATATTTTAATACAAAAAATAACCATGGCCAGGCGAGGTGAAACCGAGTAGGATTTTTTGAGTGGAACGAAAAAAGTCCGTCTGTGCCTTTGTTGTTATTTTTTGTTCTTATACTTTCAAAGTTTTATTAATGTCATTAAATAACTTTAAAATGGATTTACAAAAAAGAATTGAAACAATAAGAAAAAGAGTTGCAGAGAATAAAGCATTTAACCCTAATTGTTTTGGTGTTGCTTTGTACTTAGCTGGGTTTAGTGATAATTTGGCTTCAATTAGAAGAATAGGTGCTGAAGCTGTCTTAGGAGAAGAATTAACTCTTCCACAACCTGGTTGTTTTGTTACATTTAGATCCAGTAAAAGATATATGGAGTTACATCACCTAGGAATAATTCTTAATGGCAATCCCAAAGAAATGGCCCATTATCATTCAAATACAGGCTTAGTTTTAGACGAAAACATAAAGGCATTTCAAGAAAAACATTATAAGGGATATATGGTTAAATATTATCAAGCGAATCAACAAACATCATAAAAAAACACTAATTTTATATACTATTTTCACAATGGAATGCATATGAGAACTAAAATCATTGCAACTATTGGCCCTGCTTCTATGAAAAAAGTTAAACAAATGTGTAAAGCAGGAATGCATATTGCAAGGATTAATACGAAATATGGTAAAACCAAAGAGTATGAAAAGATTGTTTCTGATTTAAGAAAAACAAAATGTAAAATTATGTTTGATATTAAAGGTCCTATGCATATTGAATGGTTAAAGAAAAAAGATTTTGATTTTATTGCGGTTTCTTTTGCTCAAACAGCTAAACAAATTAGAGAAATAAGAAAAGCATTTTCTCCAAGACGAATTAGAATTATCTCAAAGATTGAAAACAGAAAAGGTTTTCACAATTTAGCAGAGTTAATCAGAGAAAGTGATGGAATAATGGTGGCAAGAGGAGATTTAGGAAGACATGTTCCATTTGAAGAAGTTCCAATACTTCAAAAATTAATTATTAGAAGATGCAATAAAAAAAATACAATGGTAATCACTGCAACTGAGATGTTATTATCAATGGTTAAATCTAAAATTCCAGAAAGAGCAGAAGTAAGTGATGTTGCAAATGCAATATTAGATGGCAGCAATGGAGTAATGCTATCAGAAGAGTCTGCTATTGGCAAACACCCTGTATTAGCTGTCCAAACAATGGCTAAAGTGATTACTTGCACTGAGAAGAATATGGGTAGATTGAGTGTTTGTGATTGATTACTTTAAGTGATGTATTAAGCTACAACAAATGTTGTATTATTTTTCATTAATTTTAACCATTTAGGCGGCTCCGACAAAATGGTCTGTAAACTCTTTTTCTGTTATATTTCATTTTATTGATACTACCAAAACGATAAAATACCATTAATTTTATAAATAGATTCTTGTTTTTAAATTCTAACGCGCCAGCGTGGCACAATCTGGTACTGCGCAAGCCTGGAAATGTGCTTTTGCGCAAAGGTTAGCTTGTTGGCTTCGGCCTATCCCGGTTCAAATATCAAACTGTGTTTAATACACAAAAAAACGCAGTTTTTTTGAATGTCCGGGCGCTGGCGTTTTTTTATCTATCTAAGCTATTTCTTTCCATCAATTTTAAATATAACAATCTTTATAATATAATTTTATGAAAAAAATGTATTATATTGTTATTATTGTTCTAATTATATTATTTATATTTGTGGCAGCTCCAGAGAATGAGGAAGTAGTTGAGGATTTGCATGGGCAAGCAGGTGAAGTATACATGCCTGCTGAACAAAACTCTATAATAGATGATATTGAAGAACAACCAATTCAAGAAGTAGAACAAAATCAGAAAATAAAGAATGAACCTAAAATTAATCCTCCCTTTGTACCACCACCAATTGAACATATTGAAGAAAGACCTGAACCACCACAACCTGTTTCTGAATTTCAAAGTTGTGGTGATAAGATGGATTTATTAACTCATTCGCCTTTAGATTATGATGATTTTATTAACATTGTTCCTTTAGGTAATCTTAATCCTTCTGGACATACATTTCCAACTGATCATATCTATTGGAGATTACGTCCTAAAAATACTAATAAGCCTTACATACTATCAATAACATCTCCGTTAATTTCTCCAGGAGATGGTTGGATAACTGAAATAAGTTCTTCAGAACATCTTTATGCTACCCCTACTTTTACAGATTATAGTTTTAAATTAGTTTTTTGTGAAGAGTTTAATATAGAATTTGGTCATGTAAGTTCTTTATCTGAAAAATTAGAAAAAGCATTTGATAATGCAAAAAGAAATTGTGATAAATATGATACAGGGGGAGGTGGTTATGCAAATTGTTGGACTGAAGAATTAACTAAGTTAAAAGTTTCAGCAGGAGAAGTCATAGGGACAGCTGGTGGTAATCCTGATCAAGATGCATTAGATATTTGGGCACATGATTTTAGAATCACACCATTAAATTATGTCAATCCTAAACGATGGGATGAATTTAGTTTACATGTTGTTTGTGCTTTAGATTATTTTGTAGATGAGGAAAAAGAAAAGTTTTATGATCTATTAGGTGGTTATAGTCCTTCTGCAGATAAAGATAAGAAAAGAACAATTGAACCTTTATGTGGAACAGTTGAACAAGACATTAAAGGAACTGCACAAGGTGTTTGGTTTATTGAAGGAACACCACAAAAAGTTTCATATAGTGAAGATTCTCATCTTGCATTAGTTACTGATAATATTGCTCCTGACTTTAATGTGTTTTCTGTTGGAACTTCTACTGAAATAGAATCCGATACATATCTTTTTGAACCAGAAAAAACAGGAGATGTTAATATTGCATTTGCTGATGTAAGGCCCGGAAAAACATATTGTTATGAACCATTTAAACCTTGGGAACCTACTAAAGGATATGGTTTTGTTATTTTATTAGAACTTTTAGATGAAGAAACATTAAAGATTGGAAAAAACCAAGGAAAAAGATGTAAGAAACCTTATTCTTTTGATGATTATGTGATGTTTGAAAGGTGATGTCTGGGAGTAACCACTTCTGAGTAGATATTATTCAAAAACTTTATAAATCCATATGTGATCTTTTGTTGTAATATGGGGGAAGACTTTAAATTAACTGAGTTTGAAAGAGTATTAGATTTCCACACACATGTTGGTGAAGGTAGAATGACTTCTTTTTCTGTGTCTCAATTAGGAAAAGCAATGTCAGAAAGTGGAGTTACGGATGCAATTATTTTTCCTTTTGGTGTTGAAGGTCCAATTTCTGAAACTAAAAGTCTTAAACTAGTGAAAGAAGTAGAATATTTTCCAAATTTATTTCAATTTTTAAGGTTTGATCCTAAAACAATGACTCCTGAAAGATTATCAGAATTATTACCTTTATTCTATGGTGTAAAACTTCATTCTAAATCAGAAAATTTTGATCCTATTAATCCAACTTTTTTTCCATTATATGATGTTATTGCTAACTCAGGAAAACCTTTATTGTTTCATACAATGGTTTGCAATTATCAAAATACTCACCCAGATAGAATTGTTGCCATCACAGATGAAATTCCAGATCTAGTTTTAGTATTGGCACATTTTTGTGATTGTTTTCCTGGTTTACTTGATAAAATAAAAACTAATGATAATATCTATTTAGAAACTTCCCTCGGAAGATCATCCCCATATTCAATCTGTTCTGCAGTTGATAAAATTGGTGAAGATAGAATTTTATTTGGTTCTGATGCACCATATGGTGATCAACTAATTGAAAGATTAAACGTTGAGAGAACTAAATTAAGTTACAAACAAAAAGAAAAAATTCTTTACAGGAATGCTGCAAGACTTTTAGGGCTTTAATAACAAGTAAATTCAAAAATTTCTTTTCAAATTTTTCTATTAATTCATGACAACATAATAAATATCTTTTTCTCCACCAACACCTATTGCATCTCCGTCTGAGTTTGTTGAATATCCATATAAACCATCTTTTTCAACACTAACTTTTCCAGGTATCTTGAATGATTGTCCAGCTTCAAATGTGCCGCAGTTAATATTATCTCCGTCTTCTTCACACCCCCAATAATTTTCTTCTGCATTACTTTTAATTCTAATTCCAACTGCAGAATAATCAGAAAGATATGGTCTTACAGTATCTGCTGTTGTTACATCATCAACTATAAGAATTTGATAACTACATTTTCCAGAGGCCATACAAACAATTGTATTAGGAGCAATAATTCCTTCCACAATTACATCTTTCCCTATTAATTCATTATTTCCAATAATATCTGAAGGTTTGTAAACATCAACTTCTTGTTCAATTACCTTTTTTGTGCATCCAAATGTTAGAACAATTAATATTAGTAGTAAGATAGTTTTATATTTCATGGTAATATGTTTTATTAAGAAAGAAGTTTAAATAATTTGTTGTTAACTAGGGATGAAAAAGTAATTCCCCTCTTCTATTTATAGAGGTTTTTAGGATTTAGGTGTAGATTTATGTATCTTAATTAGCTTAATACTTGCAAAATCATGCAAATTAATTTAAACTTGGCTGCATTTCCTTTAAAATAAGGGGGATGAAGTGATTTCAATGCAAAAACAAGATTTAGATGCAAAAGTAGAGGATAATTCTAACAACAGGTGGCTATCTGGCAAATTTGGAAGATTATGTGCTATGACTTCATTATTATTTATTGCATTAACTGGTTGTGCTGAAAAACCAGTTGAGATTACTGGGAAAGTAACAAGAATAGAGGCTCGTTCTTCAACATCTGATCCTTATAAAAATAAAACAACTGGAGAAATAGAACGCGAGTTTTACACCTCATGTAATATATATTTAGATTCAGGAAATGGGGAATACAAATTAGAAATGATTAGTGGATATAGTATCGGTATATGTGATCAAGTTATTGAAGCTAGTGCAGGAGTTCAATGTTGTGAGGAGTTTAAGTCAGAATATGAAAACGGTGAACTAAAAGAAACAGTTGATTCAACTGATACTGAACAAGATGTAGATAAAGCAGCTAAGAGAGATCAATGTAATGGTGTTAAGTGTTATTTTTTTGATTCAAATCCTACTGATTACAATTATAAAGCAGTTATTGAAGATAAATCAAAATCACCGGTAGTTACATGTTCTGTCCATGTTGATGATATTAGTACAGAAACTGGTAGTAATGGTAATGAAATAAAAAAAGTTAATGTTGATTATAGGTACTGGATGGAGAAAAATGAATCCTCTACATTTTTAGTTAAAAAATCACCTTTCATGAGAAAAAAAACTGATTTTTTCTTTCACTATTTAAAGCGTTAAATAAGTACTATTAGTAACTAATTTTTGCAATTTCTATTATCAAGAACAAATATCTTTATAAATAACATTAACATACTAGACTTTGGTGATATGGTTTTTGGTGGCGACTTCGGTTGCCTCCCAGGAACCATTTTATTTAATCTTAATTATTTAAAAAAAGGAGGGATATTTATGGAAGAAAATAATGGCTTAGGTCATGAGTATACTGATAAAGATAATCTTAGTTCTGGTGAGAATAATTCTACTGAAATGAATACAGATGAAGGTAATTCTAATCCAGCTAATAATGATGAAAACAGTTCTAATGAAATGAATGCTAATGAAGGTAGTCCTAATGAAGTTAATACTACTGAAAATAGTTCTACGGAAATGAGTTCTGATGAAGATAGTTCTAACATGCCGGATTCTGATACTGATAATTCTGAGGAAGAAATGGAAGAAGTAGAGGTATGTGCTACTTGCAGTAAATCAGATGAAGAATGTAATTGTCCTTGTGCTAAATGTGGGAAATCTGCAGAAGAATGTCAATGTCCTTGCTCAGATTGTGGAAAAGTAGAGTGCGAATGTGAATGTAGTGATGAAGTAGAGGAAATTGCAGAGCATGCTGATGATAAAGTAGATGCATTAGTTTCTTTATTAGTAAAAAAAGGAATTATTACAGAAGCAGAATTACAAAGTGAATATGATGATTTGTTTGAAGAGGATAAAGAAGAAAAAGAACATCCTGGAGAACCAATCGCAAATTAATTTTTTTCTTTTTATAATTCTTATTAAATCAAGGATCTTAAAGTATTAACATAAGTTGCTAATTCTCTGTCAGTATACTTGTCAGTTTTCACTTCTAAAATAATTGGTAATGCAGAACGTCTGAATCTTTTTATGAATCTATCAAAGTGTGGTAGGTTTTCAGGTGTTGCAAAGATGTGTTGGTCGTCTTTATAATCAGTACTACTAATATAACCCTCGTTTGAATGAAAATGTAGATTATTAACTTCACCATAACTGAATAATGCTGCAATTGACATTGCATGATTAAGTCTTCTATGGCCAGTATCGACTGTAATTCCAACATGAGATGTATCTCCAATTAGTAAATCAATTTGTTTTGGTCTATAACCTAAATTAGACACCCCAATTCTTTTTGGTGCAACCATATTTTCAATATCAAACTTAAAACCATAACCTTTTCTAATAATTAATTCATCAATTTGTTTATATAATTCAATTCCTGCATCTAAAGCTTCCTTTTCACTCCATTCAACTATGTCTACTAATTTAAAAGCAGGCGGATGCATTGTTAATACTGTTCCAAGATCATATTTTTCATGAAGTTCTCCAAACATTTCCATTCTTGATAATAATAGGGGGTGATGAGATCTATCTGCTTGACATAAGCCTGTTTCAGCAGTTGGGTCCTGAAAATCTTCAAAAGGAATATGAATTTGTGCTTCAATACCTTTTTTCTTTAGTAATAGCATTATATTACTGGCATTTTCATGATTAATAGAAAACTTTTGCCCATCAAATGAATACAATTCAATATTACTTTTTCTCTTCAAATGATCTGGTTTAAGTTCAACAAGATCAACAGTTGGGACATTAGTTACTCTGACTAACTCTTCAGCAGATCTAACATGAAACCCTAGTTTGTTTCTATATTCTTGGTCATTGGGCATAATAGAAAGGTTACAATTGGGGTATAAATAGTTTTTGCTGTTTTTTAGACATTTCTAGTAATATTTGACTTAAAAAACAAAATTCACGAGAAACATGTCCTTCGGACCTAGTGTTGTAGGAGTTATTACTTTCTTTTATGATACAAAAAATAACAACTGGGCCAGATGAGGCAAAGCCGAATAGGATATTTTACAAAGTAAAATGTCCGTCTGTGCCGTTGTTGTTATTGTTGCTTGATGTTAATCATGTTTAATAATTTCGACTTTAGTCGTAATTATTATTGTTTTTTGCTAATGCTTTGTTTACTAAATAAAATTACAATTGCGAATGCTACTTTTCTCACTAATATTTAGTTTTTTACTTTAATTTAAAGATTGATTAAGATAATTTCGCACAAAATATAAATACTTCTTAACTATTAATAACTAAATCATGAAAAAAACAATACTTGTTTTAATAATGGTCTTCTTAGTGAGCATTTCTATGGTTTTTGCTACCGATTGTGTATGGAAGAAGGTCATGGAGAGCTCTACTGAGTACAAAGGTCTTTTTGAAAATAAAGGCGACGTTTATGTTGCAGAAGCTGGAAAAATTCATTTTTCTGAAGATTATGCAACTACATTTGAAGAATATGGTGAAAAAGAAACTTCTACATTTATAGATTTAGAATTAGATGGTAATGATTTAATTGCTGTATCCACAAAAGCAGCGTATTTAGTAGAGGATGATGGAAAGGAGAAAAAGTTTACAAAGTTTTTTGAAACTGATCCAATGGATAAATTTAGTTTGTTCGTAGCAATTGGTTCTGATTTTTATGGTACTGATGGAAGTGAAAAAATAATTTTTAAAGACGGTACAGATAATGAAGACCAAATTGGAGAAGAAACAGCAGCTCTTACTGGTGTTTCTGATATTTCAGAGATGGTTAATATTGACAAACAATTATGGGTTGTTCCCAAAGCAGATTCAAAGTTACATTATTCCAAAAACCCATTAGACGTTTGGTATACAACTGCAAACATGGGAAGTATTCAAGACCTAGGGAATGTTAATTCAATTGGTGATAATGTCTATATTACTGGTAGAAAGAAAGGTGAAGATCTTAAAATTAAATTTACAGTAACAGATAGTTCTTCATGGAGTGATTATCCTGCACAAATAATTGGTGTTGAAGAATTTAATGCATTATTAATGTTTGAATCTACCAACCCATTTGCTTTAGTTAAGTTAAATGATGGTTCTGTTAAAATCTATAAACAATATTCTAACACAGAATGGAAAGAATATGGGACTGGATTAGGAGCAGAAATTGTTGGTGGTGTTAGTTTAATTAAAATGAGTAATGATAAATTACTTCTTTTGGCGAATACAACCGGAGATAAAAATGCATTGTTAAGATGTGAACCAAATAGTAAACCTGTTGCTAAAGCGGGCTTAGATCAAAAAGTTTTTGTTGGTGAAACAGTTAAATTGGATGGTACAAAATCATTTGATTCTGACGGTGACAAAATGAGTTATGATTGGCAACAACCAGCTGTTGATAAAGTAATGTTAACTGGTGGTACGACTTCATCTCCTGAATTTTTAGCTTCTACTGCTGGAAAATATTTATTTAATCTTTTTGTTCAAGATGAGTTTGGTGGAGCATCCTCTCCCGATACTGTTGTTGTTGACGTCATAAAGGGAACAGAATATTATTTAGGGTTAGAATCTGAAACCGATCATTTTTCTTGGGTAGAGGGTAATGATTACAAGTTAGGTAGTGTTTTCTTTGATGGAAGCAAACAAAATGATTATTACTTAGCATTTAAATTTTATCCAGGAGTTGGTAATGTAGTTAACACACCACTTCCTTTTGCAACAGCAACTTCTACAAGTATTTTCACAAATAAACCTGTGCAGAAAGTTATATTCAATGACGTTAATAGTATTAAAATTGCGTCCGTCTACCTTAAGTCTAGTGCAAATTTAGAAGCAAAAGGTGATGATGTAACTTTAAAGATTAGAAAAGGAAGTATTGGTGGTGAAGTAATTGCAGAATCTACACAATTTGTTTCAAAGAAAACTTATCCAGAGTGGGTAGAGTTTGTTTTTGCAGGAGCTGGTGATAATGTTGATGTTAGCGACGAAGCAGATACAAGCGACGACGTTGATACTGAAGAAACAGAAACAGAAGAAGATACAACAACTACTGACACAACTAAATCTAGCGACGACAAAGAAGTAACAACTGATGCAGACGAAACAAAAGATGATGAAACAAAAACAACAAATGCAATGTTTGGATTATCCAAATGGATGGCTGCTGGTATTGTTGGAGTTGTTTTATTAATAATAATTGCAGTTGTTGTTTTAATATTTCTTTTGGCAAGAAAGAAGTAGTTTTTTTAATTTTTTATTTCTTTTAATTTAACTTGTTAAAAAACAAAAATTTGTGAGTGACATGTCCTTCGGACCTAGTGTTGTAGAGATTAATTATTTTCTTTTATGATACAAAAATAACAACAATGGCCAGGCGAGGTTAAACCGAGTAGTATTTTTTCGACAGAATGGAGAAAAAATGCGTCTGTGCCATTACTTGGTGTTAATCAAGCTTAATAATTCCTGACTTTAGTCGGAATTATTTTTGTTGTTGTTATTTCGTTATTATATTAATTATTAATAGAATTTTCAAACCAACTTATTACTTAAAACTTAGAACTAACAACTTCACTACAACCTATGGCCCATTCGTGCTTTCTTTGTTCCTAGATATTTTTCATTGTGTTTGTTTGGTTCAATTTTAATTGGTGTCATTACTGCATGGATTCCTTTTTCTTGTAATGGTTTTACTTTTTTTAGATTGTTTGTTAACAATCTTAGAGAACCAACTTTGAAATAGTCTTTTAATATTATTGCGCAGGCTTCATAATCTCTTAAATCTGGAACAAAACCAAGCTCCATGTTAGCTTCTACTGTGTCATAGCCTTTTTCTTGTAATTTATAGGCCTTTGTTTTGTTTTTCAGGCCTATTCCTCTACCTTCTTGCCCTAGATAAAACAATAATCCATGCCCTTCTTGAGCAATTAACTGCTTTGCTTTAGCTAATTGTTCTCCACAATCACACTTTTTGCTATCAAATAGGTCTCCAAACATGCATTCGCTATGTATTCTGCACATAACATTTTCTTGTCTAAACACTTCTCCTTTTGCAAGAACAGAAATATATTCATTAAACCGCTTAAATAGGAAGAATTTGGTATCATCCCCTACTTGTGTGGGCAGATTAACTACTTCAACTAACTCTACATCTTCCTTGTCAAAGTGTTCTTTAACCATGGAAAATAGGAAGTGGTTATTGTTTTTAAATGTTATTGATTTAAGTTATGTGTTTTTTAGTTAATATTGATGAGAAAGCATCACTTAGTAAAAAAACTCTTAATTTTGTCTAAAAAACTATTATTTTTACCATGTGTTATTTCTTGTTCTATTTCAATTTCTTTTTCTTTGTGTTTTACTTTAGTTGACATTTTTTTTTCTGATTGAATCTCTTTTATATGTTTAATAATATCATTTGTTGACCAATTCTTAACACAATCTTGAATTCTTCTCATTCCAGAAGCATAATAAGCAGAAAATGCATCGTTTATTCTTCCTGATTCTAATAGGTTATCAGCAATAACTAATATTTCTTTTTTTTTATAATCTTCTTGAAGTTTTTGAAACCCAAATTTTTCACCAATCAATATCATTTTTTTTATTTCTTTGTTTTTTATAAACTTTAGTTCATCTTTTTTAGTAGTTGGATTAGTGATAATTCCTATTTTCTTTCCTACTTTTTGTAGTTTATCAAATTTTTCTATTAATTTCTTATTTTCATCTTTATTTAAAATGTATTCTGTAGTCTGTACTGTTTTTTCTTTTACCCTTGGTTGATTAATTATTGTTTCTCGTAGTGTTATTGGTTCATTTATTTTTTGTTTGTTTAGGATACATAATCCTTCATTTAGAAAATCTCTTTTTTCTTCTAATGTTAAGTAATCATTGTTTAAACCACGGATTATTAAGTCAATTGTTTTATTTAAAACATTTTTATAATCATGATGGTGAAGTGGTATTTTTTTCAGTGCCCAATAATAAAGCATTAGAGCTTCTTTTTCTTTCTTTTCCTTTAATCTCTTCTCTGCAACTTTAACTTGTGTTTCATAAGGTTCCTCTCTTGATGTTACAGCAGGTAATTTTTCCCACCCATCCATTGTTCTTAAGAAAGATGACTCATAATCAACATACCCACATTTTGGGCAACTATCTACCCATGAATTATGTGTCTCTTTTAGACTAGAAAGTTTGTGGAATGGTTTTTCTGGCTCTTTTATTATTATACCCATACATCCACTCAAAAAACCTTTTCTTCTAGCCTCATTTTCCTGAGAAATCATTACATTACATTTTGGACAAATCATACTTATAGAATAGTTCTGCTATATATAAATATTTCCTCTTTTTGTTAGACTTTTTTCTTGTTTAATGTTTTGGGGAAAATAAATTAATTTTCCGTAATATTTCCTAGTTCTCGAGGAGAAATTAACTTTTTTTCGGGAAAATAACTTTGTTTTCCTCACTCTATAATAGCCTCACAGAAACAGAAAGCTTTATATACCTCCTCTTTCAGTGAAATACTTGAGTGGGTAAAGTATTATTGGGAATATTATGTGTAATATAATTCATAATACTATTTTCGTCGGGCCATCATCCTAATCTCTAAAGTTCGATACTCCCCGGATTAGGATGTTTGGTGTTTTGGGGGTGTCATAGACAATTTATGTGTGTGTGGCATTTAATGAGTGGAAATCAAAAAGAGGTTCAATTAAAAGAAGTGTTTAGGGGTAAACATTTCACAGAAAAAGACATTTCTAGAGTTCTCAATCTTTCACAATCTAATGCACATTATTTCCGTCATAAACTTCTAAAACAACAGAAAATTGCTAGGATAGCTAGAGGAAAGTATAAATTTACTAGTTCTGAACAAGAATTTAAGCACGACTCACTTACTCAATACATACAAAAATCATTATCTATTCTAAACAAAAAGTTTGTAATTACAGGAAGCTCTTTCTTTAATAGGTTTTATCCACTCTCAAACCACATTGTTATTTATGTAGAAAAAGGTTCTGCACAACTATTTCTTGGTTACTTAGCCTCACTCCAGTTAAACTTTGTTGCTTTAGCAGAGCCAAAAGCAGAAGAGATTGAATTGTTAAGAACACACGCACAAAAACGAAATTTTATAATAATCAGGGAGAAAAACTATTTCTATGGCTCAACAGAAGGAATTGCTTCTTTAGAAACAGCATTTGTTGATTATTATTTTGAAATTACTAGAAAATTATTACCAATTGAAAATAAGGTAGAAGATGTTCTTGATCATTTACTCGCTAACCACACATTAAACATTTCCACTCTTCTTAGGTATGCAAAAGAAAGAGGAATTAGAACTGAAATTAAAAATCTGCTAGAAGATGTAAAAATGTTACATTATACAAAGCAAGAAAAAGATAAAACGACTAGTGATAGTACTTCTTTAGTTTCTGATAACAAACAAAATACAGATTCTGATTTTGATCCAGAACAACATAATTTCCCGGACAAAAAACCAAAATCATTCAGACTAATCAAAATTAATGATGGTGATAATCATGAATAAAAATAAACACGCACAACTTTCCTTATTTGTATTATTAGGAGTAATTGCTTTGGTCTTATTAGGTGTTTCAGTTTATTTTATTACAAAACCAGCAGCAGTTGTTGAAGAAGATAAACCTGTAACAATTAAAACATTTGTTGAAAGATGTTTACAAGATACAACTTTGGGTGGGGCATCTTTAATTGCAGTTCAAGGCGGAGTAATTTATGATGTAGATGAAATGCTTGATACAGCTGCAATTGATATTGAAAACAAAGTTGCTTATGGTTATTATAATGATAAGAATTTAGTTGTAACAAGAGAAATAATGCAAGACGAGATGAGTGATTATATTGAAAATGCATTACCTAGTTGTATTAATAACTTTGAACAATTTGTTGGAACAACTGTTGAACATGGGGAAATTACAGCAGAAACAACAATTACTATAAATAAAATAATTGTTACTATTAATTATCCAATTAAATATGATCAAGGAGCATCAGAAGAAACAATTGATCAATTTAATGCTGAGCTTGATTTAAGATTAGGTTATATACGAGAGATAATAAATGAAGCAGTTGAAGCACAAATAGATGATCCGTTCTTTATTGATTATACAATGTTAGGACAGATGGCACAAGGATTGCATGAGTTTAAACATTCTGATGTTGTAATAGGTGGACAACAACCAATCTCAGATAGTATTGATATTATTCCTGTAGATGAACAAAATTATTTGTTAGCAATAAATGATTCTGGATTATTATTCTTATCAGCGTTTGAAATCAAACAAAATAATGCTCCTTTGATGGAAATCCTTGAACAATTTGTGGTTACAGAAGGTGAAGAGTTTATTTTCACAGTAGAGGTTGAAGATGATGATTCTGAAATTGAGTTTAGTGATGATTCAGGAATGTTTGACATCTCTGCAAATGGATTAATTAGATTTACACCAGAAATTCCGGGAGAGTATGAAGTTATAATCACAGCAACAGATCCTCATGGTAATTATGATTCAAGATTAGTTAATTTTGTTGTCGAAGAAAAGCAAATTGGAGTAACAAATGATGAGGTGGTGCTTGAATAAAATTAGAGATTAAGATCTAAAGCAAAAAATAATAACATTGGTGCTGGTGGGGGTGGGTTGGCTCCGTCGGAGTACCCGCCAGCTGCCGTTGTTGTTATTATTTTTTGCATCTACAAGAACACATAAAAAAACATGGTAAGAAAAACTAGCAATTGGATGGAGAAAGCAAAGAAGGTTTTTGCTATTTTGTCAATCTATTTAATGATAGGTATGGTTTTTGCTAGTTCTGTGCTTAGTGCACCACCAGTAACTCCTGAAGATTATCCAAGCCAAGAAACAAAACCAACAGAGTTTTGGAAAGCTGTGAAAGCAGGTGGAGAATGGCAGTATGTAGATTGGACAAAATCAAGTCTGAAGGATCCAAATTACTGGGTAGAAAATGATATTGATCAAAGTAAAATCCCTCCAGAGTATATTGATAAGATCCCTCCAGAAGTTGTTGATGTAAACAAAGTAATGGATAAAAGTAAATTAACATCCGATCAACTAGCTTACAGCGAGGATGGAACACCTAATGTAGAAAAAATACCTGATTTAGGAGTATTAGATCAAAAAGAACTATCAGGTGCAATAAACAAGGCATATGGTACTGAATTAAAGATATTTGTATTACCTGGATCAACTATTAAGAATGGTGTATTAAGAGGGCCTGGACAACCTGGTAATTCAAACATGCCTGGTGTTGATTGGAGATTTACAATTGATTTAAAGGATGAAAAAGTAAAGAACGGCTTAAAAGGTGCATTAATCAGTGGGGTTGATTATAATGACCAAGGAAAACAATATTCTGGATTCATAGTTTGTGTTAATGATGGGACTTGTACTCAGTTTACTGGCCATGTTAAGGAAATTGCAATTACTCCTGATGGTGATTTTGTTATAACACCAAAAGGAGAAGGAGAACCACTTGTTATTGGTAAAGGTGGAAATTCTCATTATGTTGTAACTGCTGATGGGCTTATTAAAGTAGAGTTTGGAGAAAAAACAGACTTTTCATTTAAAGGAGTAAGTTTTGTTGCAGAAGGTACAGATACAACATCTGTTATTTACAATGAGAATGAGATGAGAATTTCAGGACCTGTTACTTTTGAAAGTTATTTAGTTAGTGGTTATAATAATGAAGGTGTTTCTTCATTTAAGTTTAAACCAGAAACAGCTGAACTTGTATCTGTTAAAGTTTCAAATGGTGAACTTACATTTAATGATCCTGATAGAAATGGTGATAGTAGATTTGTAGGTGGGTTTGAAATAAATATTGATGAAAATCATATAACTGATTATACACTATTATCTGAAGGAAGTTATTCACACTTAGAAGAATATGGATTAAAGAGATTTACATTAAATGATAATGGTCCACATAAAGTTAAACTATACTATAAAGATGGTGAAGAAGTATTAACAATAAGAGTAATACTTGCAAAACAAAATATTTTACAAGATAAGTTTAATAATCTTGCTCAACATGTGAAAGATGAGAGAGAAAGATTAGAAGAAGTAATGGGGAAATGTAAAGATGATCCTTGTAGAGAAGATATTACTAAGCAATTAGATACATTAGAAGCAGACTTAAAAACACAATGGGAAGAAGAAATAGTTAGATTAAATCAAGAAGTAGAATATTTCAGAAAAGTACATGATCCTGAAGTTGGTAAAGAACAAAGAGATGCACTTATTGCAAAAGAAATTGCTGACGAGAAAGCTGATTATGAAAAGAAATTAAAGAAAGCTAAAAGAGCAAAAGACGAAGACAGAATAAAACAAATAACAGAAGAGCATAAAGAAAAATTACAAAAGTTACAAGAACATCAAACTCAATCACAAGCATACTTTAACAGCATGCATATTGTTGGAATATCAGGAAAAGAAACATATAAAAGAGACGATGGTCTAACAGAATATACTGGTCAAGTTGTAAATTTAGGAAAAGTTACATACGGACAAAGATCTGATTTAGATCAAATAATTGGATTACATGAAAACACTTACTCTGCAACATTCCATCCTGAAAAACTTCCAAAAGATCTAAAAGAATATTTTGAAGGAGACGATGGTAAGTTTGAGATTGTTTATTTCTCTAATCCTGATAAAACAGGTGCAGGTGTTAATGGTGATATTGGAACACACAACCATAGATATTTTTCAGAGGATGTTGAAACAGGAGAAGCATTTTTCTTTGACAGAAACAATAATATAAAAAAGCTAAAGGCAAAGTATGATGGAACTAAATTAGAATATTATGTTGTTTGTGGTGGGGAATCAGATAGTTGTGTAGATACAGAAGAAAATAGAATAACTCCTGCACAATTCAAAAAACAATTAGATGTTGGTAGTTTAAGATTAGGTGAGTTTGTAACTCAAATAAGAAAGAAAGATGATAAAGTAAGTGCACATAGATCAACAAATGATGTTGCAATGAAAGCATCTGCATTAGGAAGAAAAGTAAATGTACATTCTCATGATGTAAGAATTTCATTTGCATCTGGAATTGCAACTGAAGCAATAAATTATTTTGATATTACTGATGATACATTAATTGCAGGAGAAATATTAAGTTGTCCTGCAGGAAGTAATAGTTGTTTAGAGGCTGCTCGTGAAATTGTTGCATTGAGAGAAAAAGATGATATTAAAGCAATTGTTGATAAGTTTAAGATTGCAAGGGTTAAAGCAGGTGTTGGCTCAAAGGTAGCACAAAGAATATTAATTACAGGATTCCAAAAACAAGCTAAAGAATGTAAAACACAAGCGTGTTATGATAATCTTAAAAGTGAATTAGAAGCAGAGTTAGAAAAGTTAGGTGAAGAATATACTCCTGAAATATTGGATCAAGTATTTAGCACAGATGTTGATGAAGGTTTAGATTTAATTGATGATGCAAAAGAAAAAGCAGATCTTAGTGAAGCAGAAGGAAGAGTTGTTGATAATCTTGCTCAAGCAAAAATTGCAGCAGAAATGTCTAAATATTATACAAAAGAAGGTGATGATGATCAAGCAGAAGCACAAAACTTAGCAAGTTTAGAAGCATTTAAAGCAGTTTATGATGACTCTGCTAGTAAAGATGTAGATAAATTAGAAGCATCACTTGGAATGTCTAATTATTATACTAGTAAAGAAGAACCAAGTGAAGAAGATTTAACAGAAGCTTTAAAATTAAATTTGCAAGCATGGACACATACTACTAATGATGACGAGAAAGGACAAGTTTATGCCGCTGAAGGTAAGATTGAACAAATGCTTATGGGAAAAGCAGAGAGCGATATAGAAAAACAAGCACATAAAGAAAAAGCAATGGCTGCTTACAAAGATGCATATAGAAAGAATGAAAACGATAAAGGAAGTGCAGCTGCATACGCATCTTTAGAATGTGAAGGTAATGCAGACATAGGTGCTTGTGTTAATTCTGCATTTGATGGAAAACATAAAGATACTCAAGAAACAGTTGTGAAACAGCTGGAGATGAAAAGTAAGCAAAAAGAATTAGGAGAAACAGCTGAAGACTTAGCTGAAATAGCTGAACTAGAGAAAAAGATTGCAAAAAGTAAAGAAATGACTGCAATTAGAGTAGAAATGAAAACATGGGAAAAAGACAAACAAAATCTTGAAGAAAAATTAACTAAAGACAAAGATAAAGATTGGTTGCAGTGGAAAGAGAAAGATAAGTTAATTAATCAAATTAAAGAAGAAGCAACAAAGAATGGTGAGGAATTTGATGTTGTATTTGCAAGATATATGCTAGAAAATCCTGGATTGTTCACAGCAACAGATTATGCAACTGCTTTGGAAGAATTAAACACACAGAAAGAAGGAATTTATGTACAACATTTATCTATTTCAGATGCTGATAAACAAAAAGAATTTACAACAGAAGAAGAGAAAATTATTCTGGAAACAGCAGGAATAACCAAAGAAGAACTAGAAAAACAAAAGAAGGAATTACAGGCACAGAAAAAAGTAGAATTAGAAGCATTAGTAGGAACAGATCAAGAAACATATAATTCACAATTACAACTTAGTCAACTTCTAGCTGGAGAAGGAAGTGAACAAGATGCATTAGCTGCAACTGAAAAAGCAATTGCATTGCTAACAAGTGATGTTGAACAAGCTGGTTGGGATATTACTCAAATTGGTTTTACTGGAGAAAACTTTGATGACATGATGATCTCCATGTTCAAACAAAGATTACAATTAGAAAGTACACTTGCTCAAGATGATGGTGCCTATTATAATAATATAGTTGACACCACAAGGTTCTTATTATCTGTTGATGAAAATGATCACCAATCTAGATTAATGTTAGGAACAGCTTATCTAAGTGGTTTGTATGATAAAGAAGGGGCAATTAGTGAATGGAAATTTGTTAAAGAAAATGATTTAGTCTCTGGTGATAATTATGGAAGGTTTGCATTATCTGCAGGAGTTCAATTGTATCAAGTGTATTTAACAGATGGTGATTATAGTAATGCTCGTGGTGAATTCTCTGATAATATGAAATTATTACAAGCTATTAAAACACAATCAGGAGAAGATGGTGTATCAGAAGAAAGAAGAAAAGAAATGCTGGAATTTGTTGATGGTAATATTAAATCAATTAAACAAATGTTTAGGAATTTAGCATATGGGCAACTTGGTGATAAGAGTTTAACTGGATTAAGAAGCCTATGGAATCAAGTTAATGAACTAACAGGAGCTGAAGAAGGAGAAGGAATTGAAACAGACCTCATTGAAGGTGCCGAAGATGATCTAACAATCAAAAAATGGTATGACAGTATATCAAAAGCAAGACGAGCACAAGCAAAAAGTAAAGAGTTAAAAAAAGTACAGGAAGGATTAGCAAAGATAGATGAAAATGTACAAAATGAAAATAATGTTGTTGCTGGAACCAATTTAATGAGAATTGCAATGATTGTTGGAGAAAAAGCCGGTCTTGCAGATGAAAAGGATGTTAAGGGTGCTGAATTACGTCATGAAAGTGCATTAAGTGTAAGGAATGCTGCAAAAAAAGAAGCAGCAAAAAGCTTTGAATATGGTGGGGAAATAGGAATTGATGCAGTTGTTCTAGCTCAGAATGATTTAATTTATGATATTCCATCTGATCCTAAGGATAGAACAACAACACACCAAGAAATGTTAGAAGCATCAAAAGAACTTGCAAGATTATTTGATTTTGCAGAAAGAGCAGATGGTGGTACTCCTGATGATGATTCTGATGATGATCAAAATGCAATAGCTTTCTTTAAAGCGTTAGGTGAGATAGAAACAACAAGAGTAAGAACTGCAATGGGTGCAGTTATTGACAAGGGTGGTAATGCATTAAAAAGAAATGGTAATTTCTTATTAATGGATGAAATAGGAATTTATGAACATGTCATAGGTGGAGAAAAAGTACGTGTCAAAAGAGAAGACATACCGGAAGAAGGAATACAGGACACAACTGAATTAGCAGTATTTGTTGCAGAACAATATCTTTGGAAATCAGATGATTTAGCAGCTGGTCTTACAAGTGAAATGCCTAAATGGATTTTGGATGAATTAGGAGATCAAGCAGTCCCTGCTTCCCACCAAACATTTGCACAAGCAGCTGTAAATTATATTATTCAGGAAACAAGTGCATTGGTAGATGCTGCAGAAACAAGTGATGAAAAACAAAAAAGTTATGATGAAGCACTAGGAGAATTGGCTAGATTAGGTTTGTCTGAAGAAACAAAAGTTGTGGGAGAAGGTGAATCATCTGTTGAAATGACTAATGCAGAATACTTAGCATATGGCACTGGAAATGCTGATTTATTAGTAAGTAATACTGAATTACTGGGAAAGAATGTTCCAGGTCAAAAATATACATTTGCAGACGTTGCAGCGCAGCATAAAGAAGAAAAAATAAGATCTCTAATTAGTGTTGATCCAATAGAAGGAATACAACTTGCTGGCTTAGACAGCCAAGGATTAGGTATTCCTAGTCGAAATACAAGAGACACAGAAGCATTGAATGGACTCAGAGACTTCTATGGCAAATTAGGTGAACAAGGAAAAGGTAAATGGGAAAATTTCTTGTATAATGATTTTGTACGGACTGGTAAATTACTTTACCTTCCTGAAGATATTAAATTTAATTCATTTGGATTGAAAATGCCAACTGGTCATACATTAGCTGATCATTTTAATCTTGCAACGTTATACTCATTAGAAGCAGATGTTGATCCAATATTTGGTAAATTAGCAGGTGATCCTATTGCAATAAAGAGTGCATTTGGAATTGCAGGAGATAGATTAGACTTTAATTTTTGTAGTAAATTTAATGGTGACAATTGTGCTTCCACTACAAATCTTAAAAACTTAAAATTAGCTACTGGAACTGGTGAGACTGCTGGTGAGTTTTTTTATAATAAATTAGTGGGGACATTAAGGTTTGATGTTTCATCAACAGAATTTGAAGTTATTTTAGGTGAAAATGGATTAAATGTTGAAGGTGTAGGTTCATCAGGTGTTCCATTACAAATTATGGCAAAGAAATTTAAGACATTAGAATTAGAAAAAGAATATACTATTACAGATAACGGAGAAACAAGAAAACTTTTGATTACCACTATTGATTATAAAAGTGGAACATTTAATTACAAAAATCTTGAAACTAATGAAGAATTTAAAACAAGTCTTGAGTCTGATTTTACACGATTAATCCTTTATGGAACAAGAGATCGTATTCCATTAGCAAATCTTCCAACAGAAACAGAGCTTGTTCAAATGGATGGTTATGCTTATTTTGCATATGCTGCTGCACAGGAAGGATATAACAAAGAGGGTGAAAGTGCTTATCTTCCAGAAGGAGTTGTTGGACTTATCCAAGAAAAGATGGGTGGTAATGTTTACAAATATTTGCCACATAGTTTAGAAGGAGATAATGAAATTAGATTAAATGGGAGAGGGCGTATTGCTTCAATACTTACTAAAAATGCAATTTTGAATGGAGAAATGTTCACTGTTAATGAAAATGGTGTTGTTGAATCACAACCTCTTGTTGCTGCTAGGGGTACGTTTGAGGCAGGAAAAACCTTAGAATTAAACAAGGAATATCGTAAATATTATGTTCCAACTAAGAGAGAGCAAGAATTATTAGATCATGCATTAAACAGGGACGCAGATTTTGTTTATGAATTAGCTATGGCAGTCACTGATGCTAAAAGAGCAGATGTTAATCCAGAATATTTGGGTCAAGTAGAGGAAGGCTGGTCTATTAATGGTGTGGCTGGATCTTTTGTTTATGATGCCATTGAAGAAACTATTGTTCAGAAAATTGAGGGGCAAGAAGATGTAGTGCTTACAACAGTAATTCCTAAAACAAGTCTTTCTGCTCCATTAACCAGAAAAAATCAAGAATATAACTTTAATGATTTAAGAGACATGGTTAGTTTATCATTACCTTACTTAGATAGTGAACAAAGAACAAGATTAGCAGGTCAGTATAAATCTATTGTAGAAGCAACTGCAGAGACAGATACAGTTACTTATGAAAAAAACATATTTGAAGATGGATGTACTTCTTCTTCATGTGAACTTATTGGTACTGAAATTGTTATTTCAACTCTTGATGATGCAATGGTTACAGTTACTACAGGTCTTTACAGCGATGATGCTGCTGAAAAGACAGATGCAAAAACACTTTTAAAAGAAATGCAAGATTCTCTTGGCACTACTGTTGGTGCACTTAATATGTTGATGGGTATTGAAAACTTTGAACTTCAAATAAAAGAAAGAGAAGAATCAGAATATAAACAGTTAAATCAAGGTATTGGATTAATGGATAAAAGAATTTCTGGATTGAAAGACTCGTTAATAATTGATGAAACAACTGGTAGGGCAGTTGGTGTTAAAAAAGGCGAAGATGGTGAATATGTTGTTCTTGCAGATTATGATAGAACAAGATCTATTGGTCAATATAATCAAATGCTTGATCAAATGGATAAAGCAGGACTTAGACAATCAGAAATTGGCCATGATATTGCTGATCAAGTAATAACTGCACAAGATAATTTTGACGATGCTGAAATAGCATATGAAGAAGCTGAAGAGGTAAGAGCAAAATTATTTGAATTAGGGGTTCATGTCGAACTTGGTGGTTTTGCAGGCGAAACTCAAGAACGAAAAGAAGAACTAAGAAAAAAATATCTTACTGTTGAAGCTCTTGAACGTATGTCAGGCAAAGAAATAAAGATTGTTGGAAATGTTTTTGATAAAACATTAAAAAATTATGAGTCTCTATATGTGAAATTTTTTGAAGAGAATAAAGAAATTGCAAAAAATATTGAAGGAGATCTTCTTGTCGGATTCAAAGATGGAATTGAAGGAATAGAAGAATTGGAAACTAAAGTTGGTGCAAAAAGTACATATGTTGCACTAATTAAAAGAGATTTATTGCCTCTTTTAAATGCAAGAAAAGCACAAGCAGAAGCATATGTGGAATTCTCAACAAGCATTGATTCTTTTTATAATAAACACGCGGATCCAATATCAGATAATTTTCCAGGATCTGGGAACTCTTTTGGTTGTGGTGGACCATTAGGTCCTGCATGTCCAGAAGAATTAACAGAACAAGCTGAAAAAGTTGAAGAGTTGAAAGCACTTGGTGTTATTAGTGCTAATCAATTTACTAAAGAAGGTTATACTATAGGATCTCTTGTAAGAGCAGAAGCAGCATTACTTGATGTGCAACAAAATGAAGCATCAATCTTAGGAAATGCAGAATATGAGTATATAGATGGAGAAAGGTTTATGGTTAATGGTGGTCTACTTGCAGTTACTCATCGAAGTTTAATGGCTGATAATCAGGCTTTACACAAAGCTTTAAAATATGAACAAAGCAAACTAGAATCATTAATTGAAGAGGGGAATGATCTATTAAGTCCATTTTCATTAAGTAGTATTAAAGCAAAGCAAATGGCAACGTTTGCTGTTTCATTACCAACAGGATTTTTAGCTGATACTGGTTACGACGAAGCATCTGATGCAGTAATGCAAGTTGAAGAGAAATTAGGTGAATATCAAGAAAAATTACAGGATCTTGAGAATAGAATTTATTCTTTTGAGAAAAAGTTTGAAGTAGATGCAGGAAATTATTTGGATTATTTTGGAACACTTGAAGGAGCTGAAAACTTTGATGATATTATCTCTGGTTTTGAAGGAACTCTTAGATCAGATGCTTTATTTAGAGATGGAAGTAATGAATTTGATCAATTATTAAGGAAACAAGTTAATGTTCATGCAGCTGCAAAGTCACTTGCAAATGGAGAAATGAGTTTTGCTGAGATCAATAAACGTCTTGCTGATCTTGATTGTGGTCTAGTTTCTTTTGGTTGTCAGAATAAAAAAAAAGCTTATAAATATTTAAAAGACGCCCACATCACAAAAGAAAGAATTGAAGACGAAGTTAGTGCAGAAAGAAAAAGAATTACTGGTTCTGTTGCCATTCTTGAATTACCCGAAGATTCAATGAAATCTGTTTCATTCAAATTTAGAACAAGAGAATTAGAAATGAAAAGAACAGAAGATCATCTGATAGCGGAATTAGAAGATACTAGGTACATTAGAGATACAGGAGATGGTGAGTGGGATCCAGAAAAATATGCTGAAGCGCAACAAGAGCTAGATGAAGTTGTTGCAGCGAGGGTAAAAGAAGCACAATTCCATGATCAACAAGCACCTAATAAAAATGACGATTTATTATCAAAAGAAATGTGGGCTGTTTCAAAAGATTATTCAATGGAAGAAAGATTTCATATGCAAGATAAAGCTATAATTGAAACAAAAGGAAGGGCAATTGATTATTGGGAAAGAGATAGTTCTGCCCCATCAAAAACTGCAAAATCTGCAGCAGGTGATGAAGATAAAACATATAAAATAATTGAAGATCAAAATGTTGCTAATCAAAAAGCTTATGAAGAATACCGAGCAGCAAAACAAAAAGCCTTTGATTCTGGAACTTCGTTATATGATGCATATAATGATTTAGAAAATGATCTATCAAAAAATGTAGATTTTAAAGTTAGTACTAGGGATGTAATGGGTAAAGATGAAAGTGGAAAAGACAATATGGAATTAATCACTGCATCATTCGCAGATGCAATATTTTCCTATGAAGAAATTGGAGTTATGGTTATTGCTGCTGGTTTATCTGCTGTTGTTCCAGGGTTTGCACTTAGTAAACTAAAAGGTATTTATGATGTATACAAATGGGCAAACAGAGTTAAGAAAATAAACCTAGTTACTAAGGTTGCAGTTGAAACAGCATCTGCTGCATCTCATATGTTTATGTTTAGTGCATTTGAAAGAGGAATTAAATCTGGGTGGTCTGCGTTACCTGGGGGCATGTGGGCTAGTAGAGCATTAACTGTAGGTGAAGGTTTTGCTGACATTTTGTCTATGGAAACATTAGGAATGGTTGTTGGTGGAACATCTGCTCATTGGGTTGGTAAGGGTTTAGGAAAAATATTTACAAATGCTGCTCTAAAAGGAGCTGGTGCTGAGCTAGCTGTAAAAGATATAATGGCTACAAAAGCTAAATCAGGAGTTGCAGAAACACTTGAAAAACAAGGATTAGAAAAAGCAAAAGGATTAATAGGGGTTGAAGCACAAAAAGTTAAAAATGATTTTGTAAAAAAAGGATTAAAGAAAATTGCAACAGAAGAATATATTGCCGCAACTCAAACAACTGGTAAAAAACTATTACAAGGAACAATTGGTTTTGGTGGTGAGGTTAGTTCATTTGCTGTAGGTACGTCTGCAATTACCGCAATTGATGCAACGTTTAATCCTGATAAGTTTAAAAACCCTGAGACTGGCAAGTTTAGGGGTGCTGGGGAAGTATTCTTAAGTAGTTTAGAAGAAGGAATTGTTAATGGTGCTCATGTTATGGGTTCATTAAAAGGTTCAATGAGTGCGTTAGGAAGAGGAAAAGGATTGATTAGTAAAGGTAGTAATAGATACAAATCAACTAAATTTGCGCGGGATAGAGCAACAAAAAAAATAATGAGATTAGAAAAATCAATTGAGGCAAAAGAAACATCATTAACAAACGCCTTTAGCGACATTGGGATTTCAGAAGGGAAAGTTGCTGAAATTAGAGCAGAAAAAGGATTAGAAGGATTAAGAGATTTATTACCAAAAGAAAAAGCAGCAAGGTTTGATAGATTAACAAAAGAAATTGATTCTCTTGTAAATGAAGTTGCATCATTTTCAACTAGTTTAGAAACAAGTGCATTATCAGGTACAGGATTATTTAGAACAAAAATTGATAAGTCTAATGAGGTTGTTAGTGAATTAGTAAGGCCACTTGAAGGAAGAACTCCAGAAGAAATTAAGTTAGCAAAAACAAGATTAAATTTAAAACCAATTAGAGAAGAACTATCAAATAGAATTTCAGATATTAATGCAAGGTTAAATGAGGGGAAGATTGATGCACAAAGAGCAATTGAATTAAAGGCAGAAGCATTATCAGAAACAACAGGTATTGAATTTAGTGCAAAAGAAGTTGCAGATATGGGTGCAGAATTTGGTAAACATATAAAATCATTTGAAAAAGGATTAAGGGAAATTAGTGAACTTGACACTCAACTTGATAATTTAGGTGAACAAAGCATTAATGTAAGAGCTTTTGAGGCACAAGAAGCAAAACTAGCAGAGCTTCATTATGATCGTGCTATTTTAGAAGTTGAAGCAGCAAAACAAGGTTCACTTAAAGATGTTGGTGATTTATTTCATGAATTAGATGCACAAGTAAAGACAAGAAAAATTACAAAAAGTAAAGCAGATGCTAGGAAAGCAGAAGTTAGTGAATGGTTATTAGGAGAAAAAGCACCACCAGAAACAGTTGATTCATTTATTAGAGAAGTTTCTGATTATGGAAAACAACGAGCTGATTTAAAACAAATGAACGAAGGTTTAGTCGCTGCTAGAACCATGCAATTAAGAGAGGCATTAGCAGATCTAAGAGCAGAAGAAGCCAATCTAAGAGCTAGGGAAGCAAAAGCCAGAGAAGAGAATAGTGATGCATCGGCAAGACTGGAAAGTTTAGAAACTGCTCCTATACCAGAAGGAGTTTCTGATGCTCAGGTACTTGCTGAAAAACAATCAATAACAGAAAGAAAAGCAGAAATTGAAGCAGATATTAAACTCAAAGAAACAGAAATTGTAACGATTAAAGAAGAAACATCTAAAAAAGTAAATGAAGCTGAAGAAATTGCAGAGCAAATTGGTACAGAGTTTGCAACAGAATTCAGACAAAAAAGAGCAGATGCAAATGCAAGAGGAGAAAAGGGAAGAGCTGAATTTGATGCGTGGGTGGAAGCTTCATTAGCAGAGATGAATGCAAATGTTCAAGTTTCAAAATTAGAAGTAGACTTAACTAATCTTAGAAAAGCTCCTGATTATAATCAAGATAAAATCATAAGAGCAGAATTTGCTTTGAATGAAGCAAAAGCAGCAAAAGCAGGAGCAAAACAAGTAAGATTTAATTTTGATAGGATGGAAATGTTACAAGAGTTAAATAATATTGAAAAACAATTCCAACAAGAGTTTAAAAATCCAGAAAGAAGTCCAGAAAAGATTAGTGAATTAAAAGAAAAGTTAGGGAAACTTAAAGAAAAATATAAACAGAAAATAAGAGATGTTCAAGAAGCATTAAGTGCGCAAGAAGCAGCAATTACTCATGAGGGTAGTATAGAATTTGAAGTTGGTGGTGAAACACATGTTGTAGAATATACAAAAGAATCAATGAATGTAGAAGCAAAAGCAGAACTCTCAAGAATAGATGCTTTAAAAAATGAACTTGATTCTGATTTAGGTGCATTAACAATTAAGTCAGGGGAATTAGGAAAAGCAACAACTACTGAATCACCTAATTTTGATGCAATTAGAACTAAATTATTACAAAGGAAATCATATCATGTAGAAAAAGATTTAGAATTAGCAAGAGAAAGATTAGAACTATTAAGAGAATCTGATCAGATCACTGATACTGAATACAGTGAAAGAAATGTAGAGTTAAATGCAAAGAAAAGAATAAGTGATTTAGAAAGAGAAGCTAACAAAATAACAGAACGTTCAGATCAACTAAAATCTGAATTAATTGATGAAAATGGGAGAGCAAGAGAAAAAAATGAAGCAGAATTAAGTGAGTTATTAGAGTTAGAGGCAACCCAATTACAAACAAGGTTAGAAATAATTAAAACTCAAAGTGAATTAGGTATTCTTGAAAGTGATATGTCAACAATAAGAAGATTAGCAGAACATAGAATTAGTAAAGATGCATTAGTTGAAGTTAGTGATGCATATGCGAAAGCTATTGAAGAAACAACTGATTCTGCGATAAGAAAAAGATTAACTGATTCAAAGACTGTAATTGATGCAAAACTTGAAGCTACTAGACTTGAATTATTATCACAATTAGAATTAGGTGTTAAAGAATATGCGGATGCATTAACACAGGGTAGAGAAGGAGAATTTAGTCCACAACAATTGAAGCATGAAGTAAATATGTTAGCATCTGATGCAAGAATGAGGAATATGTTAAATCAAAAAGCTGAAGCAAATAGAGATCAATTTGCTAAACTTGGTGGAGAATCACTTGTTGATGCACTATCAAGAATTACAAGAGAGCTTGACGCTGCTACAACACCTGAATCAAGAGCAGAGTTATCTGAAAGTTTAACTAGAGTATTAGAATTCAGAGAATTTAATGGTAGACTAGAATTAGAATTAGCAGTTGCTAGGGAATTAACAGGAGAAAGAGGAGCTACTCTAGTAGAAGGACGAGCAGTTGAAATGAAAACACCTAAAGAAGTAATACAAGAAACCATTACTAGATTAGATGCTGATGCGGAAATTGCAGCAAGGCATGGTTTAAATGCACTTGTGAGAAATCTTGCTTCTAAATCAACTGAACTACAAACATCATTAAGAGTATCACGAGAAGCTTTAGTAAGAGAACTTACAAGAAAAGCTGCTGAAACAAAAAGATTAGGAACAGTTCTTGAAGAAGCACCATTAAGATTAAGTCAGAAAAATGCAAAGTCTTTGGAAGAATTAATTGTTGAAACAGCTAGAAAACAAGGTGAAACAATAGAAGCAGAGGTTGCTTCTGGATTAAGAAGTGTTCTTGAGGAAAGTTCACCATTAAAACTAAGAAATCAATTAAGAGAACAATTATCTGCGCTTGAAATGAATGCAAAAACAAGAGAAGCAATTGTTGAAGAAGTAACTGCTTCACTTGAAAAAACATTAACTGACACTTATATTGAAAATTTAGTTTCAAAATTATCAGAAGGAAGATCTCCAGATTATGCAGCAAGAATTAGAGAACAAGTTGAAGGAAAACTAAGGGATGGGAGAATTAGAAAACAATTGATTGAGCAGTTTGAACAAATTAATTTAAGATTAGAAAAAGATTCATTAATATCACCAGAGGAAATTGCTAAAGAAGAACATAGGATTTACTTGGAAAAATTAGAGATTTATGAAAAAATAACTGGTCAAAAAACAGAATTAGACATGTCATCAAAAGATGCTAGAAATAGATTAGATGAGCTTGTTGAAGAGGCTTCTACTGAATTCAAATCTAAATTAATGCAAGAATTGGCACCTAAAAGCTTAGAATTAGAACAAAGTTCATTAAAACAAACTGCAGACATTACAAGATTAAGAGAAAAAGCTGCTGCTGACAAATTAAGTGCAATTGAAGCAGCTTTAGGCATGCCTCTTGAAGCTTCAACAAGTGTTGAGATTGTTTCAAGAATTGTAGAATCAATTGAAAGTAGTGTTGGTGAAACTGCAAGAGTATTGAGACAAAGAAGAGGCGCTGAACAAATAGAGAATTTAATGCAAACCGATAATCTTATGCAGGTTGAATCAATACAAAGAATCCTTGTAGAAAGTGGTTTGTCTGTATTAGAAGCAAAAGCAATTGCAGCAGAAGCAAGAGATATTATCCTTCAAACAATAGACGTAGAAGCAAGAAAAGACACAAACATAAAAAAGACTGATCTTCCAGAAAAAGATAGGGCTGCTAAACTTGAAAGATTAGAAGAACTCTTTGGAAAGTCATTGGAGTTAGATGGTATAGAACTAACATCATTAGCTGAAGGATCAATGACTGTTCTTGCTGAGAGTATGGCAGTAAGTACAATTAAACTAAACATGTATCAGGGTAAACCTGGTAATATGGGTAATCATAATTATGTAGAGCTTTCTAAACAAGCAAGATTTGCAAGTGATTCTGCTAAAGAGTTAACATTAGAAGTTATTACAGAAATGAATGTTGCTCTAAGGGAAATCACATTAAAGAAAGTAAAAATATCAGGTAAAGAACATTATCCATTGGAAGTAGTTGAGAATAATTTTGTTCAGTTATCAACAATTGTGGATTCGTTTATTAGACCAGACACAATTTACAAAGTTCTTGCAGGTAAAGGTAAAACAGCTATGATTATTCCTTTGTCAGCTGCATTTGCAAGAAAAATGACAGGTGGATTAGGTAAAGTAGTATTATTAACACATGGTGGTGGAATTGCAGAGTTTGGAAAAGAAAGATATGTAGAATATTTCAGAGAATTAGGATTAAAAGTAGAGTACTTTGACTCAACTAATCCAGGAAAAAGTGCAAAAGCTGATATTATTCTTGCTAGAGACGATATAATGTTTGAATTCCTAAAAGCAGATAATACTGGGAGTAGAGAGTTTATGGACACATTAAGATCTCATGAAACTCATTTAATTGCTGATGAAGCACACAGTACATTAAATTTAATTAAGCAATATTCTGTTTCAAGTGGAGAACAAATATCTATTGGACAGAATCATATGAACATGGTTCAACGTGGACAAGTAATAAATAATGTTTTGGAAAGTCTTGCAGGTGGAAAAGGGAGAACAAAACAAGGACTGTTAACTGAAAGAAATGAATTTGGTGATCGGTTTTTTACAGAAGCAGCAAGGTTTGAGTTATATAAAAGATTAGTTGAAGAATCAGGATATCAAATAGGAACAAAATTACTAGAGGAAATGGGTTGTACTGGTTGTAAAGATATAACGCAATTAAAACCAGAACATCTTTCACGTATAGAGCTTCTTGAGAATTATATTAAAGAAATTGCAGGATTAGAAAAAAGAAATACACTTCAAAAAGAAGGAAAGACAGCAGAATATGAACAAGCACAAAGATTAGCAGATTCATTTAAATTATTAGACATGTTTGAAAAAGTTCTTGCACAACGTCCTGAAACAGATTATTTCATCTCAACAAAAGAAAATAGTGTTGTTCCAATGACAAATGCAATGGAAACTGGATTAAGATTCCAACAGGTTGTACAAAGAGTTGCTTATGAATTATTAGGGAGAGAAATTCTAACAGATGTAGTTGGAGAAGGTAAAATTAAAAAAGTTAATTGGAATGATATTACAATTTCAACAGGTTCAAAACGAGCTTCATTACAAGAAATTGTTGGTGATGTGTTTACAAAGAAACTTGGATTTTCTGGAACACCAGAGATGGTAAGTCAAGTATTCTTTAGAAATATGGGAATTGCAACAGAAACCTATGGTATGAAAACAGATCTTGTTAGAGGGGTAGCGAAATTTAGTGATGTGCTTACTAACTCAAAAACAACTGCTGATGGGCTTGAGGCAGTGTTTAGTAATATTAATTCTAGGACATCTGAGGGAAGTATTGAGGCAAGAGAACATGAATCCTTTGTTGTTGCAACAGGTGAAGTTACAAATACTGAGATTGCAAGACTAGTGCGTTTAAGAGCTGCTGAAATGAGTAAAGGTCATGATACTGGACAAAAATTCTTCATTATTGCTCCTGATGCAAAGAGTATTGAGATAGTAACATTTAGAAAAGGACAAGAAGTAGGGACTCAAAAGATTACCACTGAAGGTATAAGAAGACCAGGTGAGACAGAGTTTGAAGCATTGAGTAGACTTATTGTTGAAGCAAAAGATGGTGGTTTTGGAACAACTAAGATTTATCAACATGGAAGACATTTGGGGACAGACTTAGCTGTATTTGGTAAGGGAGAAAATATGTATGTTATTGCAGACGCAAAAACCGCTAGAACACAGGTTGAGCAAGCAAGGTTAAGAGATAGAGGAAAAGGTATTGATCAGAATAAATTAGGAGAAGAATATTCTGATGGTTACTTAATTATGTTAGGAAAAGAATCTTCTAGAACAAATCCTGTTGAAAGAGTTACTGAAGCAGTTGAAACTCTTGACGTGAATGAAGCTAAAGTAATTAAAAAGAAAAATTTAGAGGCAACTGCAAAAGCATATGAAGATTTAGTAACAAGAACTTTAAGGGAAGTATATGAATTAGAATTAAGTAGTGGAAATACAAAAGGAACAGAATTCATGGAATCTATGATAGATAATTGGCAAGAGGGTAAATCAGAAGAAATAACTATTGGACCAAAAGAATATATGGAACCAGAAGTATTCTTAAATCAAAGATTAGCAAGAGCAAAACAACAATTAGATATGGTTGCACAAATTGATGGTATGGCTAAAATTTTATCTGCTGAATCATTAAATGTAATTAATAATGTAAGAGGCGGTAAAGCAAAAATTGAAGTTAAACTAAAAGATAGTATTGATGCACCACCTCAAAAAGGACTATTAAATGCTAAATCATTAGCAGAAATTGCATTATTAACAGAACAAATTATTTCTAAAGATATTTTACCTGAAAAAACAAATGGAAGAATGCCAGAAAAAACAGCAGACGAACAAATAATAGATGCTGAAACAGGCAGACCAATTGAAACAGCTGAATCTGGTCTAGTCACTTCTGATTCCGCCCAATCCAGCATAGTCACATCTGATACAACTACGTCTGGTATAGTGAAATCTGATGCCACTTCATCTACTGCAGAAATAATCCCTCTCTCTGAAGCTAGGGCTAAGATGAAAGCAAGTGAAGCAGAGGCTGACGTTAGACGAGGAAGGGTGACAGATTGGTTGTATAGGTCTCAATTAGTTCAGTCTACAACTAAGTCTCTTAATAATGAAGTTGCAAGGAATGATTATGTTACTTCTAATCTGAAACCAGGAGATAGATTGTCTATGATGACTGTGGATATTAGTAGGTTTAAGGAAATAAATGATGAGTTAGGTCATCCAACAGGTGATCTTGCAATTAGACATTTTGGATTTGCATTAGAGGATTTAATTTCAGAAGTTATATCAGATGCACCAATTTATGAAGAGGATGGTGTTGATGTTTTTAGTATTGAAAATAGTGATGGGTCAGAAGGTAGTATAATTGTGTCTCACATTGGTGGAAAGACATTTGGAATAGATGCAATTAATATTGATGATTCAATAATGCAATCTATTGGAGAAAAAATAATTGCAAAACCTATAAGTGGTGAAGAATCAACATTTAGAGAAAATGTGGCATCAAGAATTGCTGAAGATTTGAGAAGTAAGGGCGAAAAAGAGTTTGCAATCAAACTTGAGCAGGAAGTCGGTATTGATGCATATGTTGGATTAGCATCACATACTTTTGATTTTTCAGAGATGGATAGACTTCCAACAATTGAGGATATTGAATTAGAAGCAACATTAGTTTACAAAGATTCATTAGCAGCTGGAAAACATGCACAATTAAGACAAATTGGTCAGATTAAAGATGAGGAATTAGTTACTATTTCCTTTGAAGAGTATGCTGCAAGAAAAGAACAAAGAGGAAGTGCATTTAAGATTGCAGAACCAGATATTGTTGTGGAAGTTACGCAGATAGAGGGAATACTTGCTTCTGAGTATGATTTCTTTGGAAGAGAAGTTGTTAATTCTGGAAGAGTAGAAGCATTAAGAAAATTAAATACGATGAATCTTGGTAAAGAGACACCTACAGAAAAAGAGTCAATCATTGAAATAATGGGTTCAACAATTGAAGAAATTGAAACTGCAGATGGTGAAAAAGTACAAGTAATTAGGGGATCAAGACCTGCACAACAATATTCTATGAGTATGATGCAACAAGGTCATGAAATAACACAAATCGATATGGATTTAAACTTTTTAGGAACAGTTAATGCACAACATGGGACCCAAAGAGCTGATCATTTAATTGCAAAAGGAGTTGCAATTATGCATAAACATGTAACTGATTTGGGAATAGGAACTGTATTTAGAACCGGGGGGGATGAATTTAGAATTATTTTAATTCCTGCATTAGAGGATAGAGGATTTAATGCAAATACAATTATGGAAACTATAGTTACTGAGTACAATGCTTATGCTGTTGAAAATGGATATGAAATTAATGGTAGGGTTGAAATAGAAGAAGGAGATGAAAAAGTAACTAAAAGTGTTTCAACTTTCCCAAGTATTAGTGCGTCTGCAATGAAAGCAACTCCTGAATTTGTACAAGCTGCAAAAGCAGGTCAAAAAGCATTCATGGCTTTAAATAAAATTAATGATCAAGCATTATCTGTACAAAAAACAGCTGGAAAATTGAAATTAGTAGAGGAATCAGAAAAAGAAGGAAATGAAGAGAAAACATTAATACCTATTGCTGCAACATTTATTTCACCAACTATTGAAATAAGTAACTTTAAGCAGGATTATATGTTAGATGGACAAGCTGAAGCTCAACAAGGTTATATAAATTATTTAAATGAATTGGATGCGTCTTCTGGTAAGTTTGTCGACGAACCACTTGTAACATACTTAATGGAATCAATTAATAATCATAATGCAAATATGGCAGTTAGAAATACGCTTGCAAATGTTCAAGTTGTTAATCAAGGATTAGGTGAAATAATAGATGCAGGTGAAGATGAAACGCCACTAACACCTTCAAGTGTTTCACAAGAGTTAATTGCTGCCGCCGTCCCTAGAGATTCTAGTTTAACAAATGCATTAGAGGTAGAAGTTGATGGATTTGTGGGTTATGAAGAAGGAATAATTGCAAATATAAAAACATATAATAGAATGGTTGATGAACCTAGCTTTACTAAAGATAAATTTTTAACAGAATTAATTACTGCAATTACAACTGGAATAATAACTAATTATGGTGTGGGAAAAGAAACAGCACAAGAAATTGCAGCTACGGCAACACTTGAGATTAGTAAAGGATTATCTGATGTGTTGAAAGTCTTTAATGATAGATTAAGCAGTGAACTTTCTGTAGACCAAGCAAGAAACATTGTCTCTTCATCAATAGATGATTTCATTATATTTAATAGTGAAACTGGAAGATTAACTATTGTTACCCCTCTTGAAATGGTTAGAGAGTTTGCTAAAGATTTATTAGCTAGTTTTGTTTCAACTGACACATTAAATGCATTGGAACAACTTGCAGAAGAAGACCCAAGAGTAAAAGATGCAATTGAAAACAATTTAGACTTGGCAGCTGTTCTTGCATTGAAATATGAAGGTGAACCAGTATTCTTTGGTGGAACACCTGAGACAAAGAAAGAAGCAGTAATTGCTCATTTAGACGCATTAGATAATTTAGAATCAAGTATTGATGAAGCTTTAGTTAAATTTAAACAACCAAGGGTGGCTCCACCCGGATTTACTAACTCAAGAAAAGCAATATCATCATATTTTAATAATAATGACGACATTGTAACTATATTATTAACTGCACATGCTAAGGGCACACAATCATTAGAATTAACAATGGATCATCTTTATTATATGACTAATGATAAAAATAAATTCTTACCAGGTGAATTATCTGATACAACATTACAAAAATTAGGAAGACTAGCAACTAAATTAGGAATTAAGTTAACACTTCATTCTCCATTAACAGGGGCAAACGTTGGTGAACAAGATAATCCACAATCATTCTTCCATCCAACAAACAATGTGAAGTTGTATAAAGATACAATAAGGGCGGCCGCAATGATGAATGCAGAAACAGTTGTTATGCATATTTCAAGAGTAGGAGCAACAGAACAAGAAAAGGCAGAGGAAGCAGTTAAATTAGCTGAGATTGTTGCTCATGCAGAAGTTGTTGCACAAGAAACAGGAAATAATGTTGTTGTAGGCATTGAAAACAGCGTCGATAGAGCAGCTGACATACATTATCATACTGCTGATGAAGTTATAGATACTCTTTCAAGAGTAAAAGCAGAATTAGAAAAAACATCTCCGGAAGCAGTTAAACATTTAGGAATTACATTAGATCTTGCACATACAAATTTAGCAGAAGGAGATGCATTAGTACATAATGAAAGAATCATTTCTTATGCAGAACAATCAGGAGTTCCAATTGTTGAAGTTCATACTAATCAAAATTATGGTTTAGGATTAAGAAGATTAAGTGACTTTGGTGATGATACACATATTGGCGTTAGTCATAAATATGGAACAGTCCCACAAAAAGCAACTATTGCAAGGATTAGAGCTGCTGGAATGAAACCAACAATTGTTGCTGAACAAATGCCTGCATTAAGTGATGCAGATAACAGTTTCCTTGATAGTGTTGTGGGAGATGTTAAAGACGATAAAACAACAATAGTTGCAAGAGGAAATTTAATAATTGCAAATAGTGAAAATAATTTGATCACATCTATTCGAGATTCATGGGATGAAGATCAATTAGCTGCATATGCGTTTATGGCAGGTCTTGAATTAATTCCGGAGCAAGGTGAATATGAATTAGTTAAATATCTATTTAATAAAAAAGCAGAAGAAGTATTTAGGGGTGCAAAAGCAACTGGAGAATTATTTGAAACAATGCAAGAAACAGTTGATGATTGGAGTACTGTCGATTTAGCTAGTTTAATTATTGATGGACGTTTAAGTGAAGTTGTAACTGATGCAGTTTCAAACCAAGAAGTAACTCCAGAAAATGTTGCAGACGTTCAAACATCAATGTTAGCTTCATTAAAACAAAGTAGAGGAACATTAGAGGATATTGTTGAAGAAGATGAAGGAATAACATCAGAGACTACAATTAGAAGAATTAGTGGACCATTTAGTGGAGACTTTAGTGATAAATTACTTAAGTTTATGTTAACTCGGGATCAAGAATTAACAGACATTGAATTAAAGATTAATTTAATTGAAAGAAGAGCAGAATTAAGAGATGCTATTGCACATTTTGCAAATGATCCTAATTCAATTTTATTAGTTGTAGAAAATGATGCTGGAGATATTTTGGGATATACTTCAATTATTCCAAATTCATTAATCAGTTCGTTAGAAGCATCAAAAGGATCATTAACAGAAATTAGTGATATGGCTGTGCAATCAGGAGTGGAGTATTCAGAAAGTGATTCATATTATGTTGCAGGAGTACAAGTTGCAGAAGGACTTCAAGGTCAAGGAATTGCAACAGATCTGATAACAGCAGCAGCTAAGATAGCAGAAGAACAAGGTGCAAAACAAATAACAGGTGCTGTAAGACCAGGATCAAGGTTGTTTGATACTCTTGGTGAGAAAATTACTAAAGGAAAACCATTAGTGAGGGGCCCAGTTGGCATATATTTAATCAACAAACAATTAAATCAACTTGAACATGGGTATCAACTAACACCAACAGAAGATAGTAAACTTGTTGGAGATCATCATGCTGCTGTTCTTGATGATATGCTTGAAAGAGGATTTATTAGACAAGAACAAATACCTGAAGGAGAAGATAGAGCAGAGACTGTGGTGAAATTCTTACAGGGTCTTGATACTATTCAATTAGATAATCATGAAATTACAGAACAGAGTATTGTAACTGTTGAAGAATTTTTAAGAGAACCATTTATTATTGATTTAAAAGTTCCTGGAGTAACTGATCAAAAAGCACCACCAATAGCTGTAGATTCAAAAGATGAAAATATTGTTTCATTAGTATTAGAAGAAGATGTTCCTGAAGATGAAGATGTTGTGTCATTAGTTCCAGAGGAAGAAGCAGTTGTTGATGAAACAGGAGTAGAAATAACACCAGAAGAAGCAGATGATGGTGTTGTGTCATTAGTTCCTGAAGAACAATTGCAGGAAGAACCAATTGTTGAAGTAACACCTGAAGAAGCAGATGATGGTGTTGTGTCATTAGTTCCTGAAGAACAATTAACACCAGAAGAAATTATTCAAATGCGTATACAATTAGGAATAAAATCAGGTTTAGATCAAAGCGTGATTGATATGTATTCGTCAAGAGTGTTAAATGTAGATCAAATTGTGAACTTGTTAGAACTTGAAAAAACAAATCCTATGGTTTTAGGTTCAATTTATGCTTATCACTCAATGTTATTTGATCATGAAAAAGCTGAATTAGATTCAAAACTTTCTGATAAAGCTAAGCGAATATTAACAGTATTATTGTATTACAAAGGTGATTCACTTTCTTCAATAGCTAAGATTGATGGAAGAGACTTTGGAGATGCAGGTAAATTCATTAACAATAGAAAAGGAAAAGGTTTATTGATAGATGAAAAGAAAAAGAAAATCTTTGAATTTGGAAAAGATGTTTCTGCGCATGGAGTAGAAGAAAATAAAGGTGGTTTAACTAGTTTAATGAGTATTATTGCCATGAAAGAAATTTTAGGAATATATAGTGGATCACTAATAGAAGGGGCAGAAGGAGAAGCTATTGTTGATCCCCAACAAAACTTTGCAGGTGCTCATGGCCCGTATTATGTAATACTTTATCAAGATACTGCAGATGGTTGGCAAGCTGCAGACAATCATGAACAATATTTAGTTCCTGAACAAAGTGATAAAGAATTATTAATTTATAGTATAGATAAAACAGCTGAAGATGGTCTTATTGATATAGGCTATGCTGAAGAAGCAAAAGCAAAGATTATTACTTTTGATGAGTATTTAATAAGTAAAGGTGTAAATCCTGACGAGGTTGTAGTTCCTGATGAATATACTGAAGTTGAAATTAATGGGAAAAAATTCAAGAAAGCAAAACTAATGGGTTTTGGGGTAACAATAGGAAAAACTAATGCAGATATTAAGGTTGATGCTTCAGGTGTTTCAAGAACACATGCACAACTTAGTATTGATGCAGTTACAGGAGCATTACAGATATTAGATATGCAAAGTACAAATGGAGTTTTAATTAATAATAAATTAATTCCACCTGGTGAAAAAGTTGAGATCAAGAAAGGAGATGTTGTAAAATTAGGTGTAGGTTATATATTGGAGTTACCGGACGATTTATTTGCAGAGGAACTTGCAATAGTTGAAGATAGACTTACTGATGAATCTACTCAAACACCAGCATTTGAATATGCAGAAAAACTAATGGAAGGTTTAATTTGGCATGCAGGAATCCCTAAAGCAGAATTAGACTTTGTTGAAGTGTCTGCATTAGCAAGGATGATTCAAGATGGTGATGTTAGGTCACAAGATGTAAGGGCAAAATTACGAACTGCAATTGTTAGTAAGATAAGATTATCTGAAGATCTTGGAAAATTAATTGAATTCTTAAAAAATAAAGTGCCTGAAGAAATTATTGATGAACTAATTTCTCATAAAGAGGAAATGCAAGCAATTGAAGATCAAGCGTATTCTGCACAACAATCCATTAATGATTTACGTTATGGTAATTACGGTAGGATTCTTGGAAAACTATTCAAAAAATCAGAAGTTAACAAAATGTTTAGTGCTTTATTGAAACAAGCAGGAAGATATCCTGCACTTGAACAAGGACTATTAGAAAGATTATCAAAAGACAGAAATAATGCCTTGGAAACTGCTGGTTATCCAAGAGAAGAACCTTTGATAGAATTAATTATTAGGGAAAGGGCACAAGCATTAGGTGTATTAGCTGATTATAATGAACATCCGGATAAAGAAGATGGTTGTTCTAAATGTAATCCATTATTGAAGAGTTTTAAAGAAGCAATGCAAGCAAAAGAATATCAAAAAGCACTTGCAATGTTACATCCTGAAACACCAATGGAAAATGCAGAAACACAACAAACCTTGTTAGCTTATTGGTTTGGTGACAATTATTTGGTAGAAGATAGTGAACTTTCAATTCAGAAAGCAATATGGGCACTTGAAGCAGCCTCTGCAAGTATTGATACTAGTCTCCCACAAGGAAGAATGTTGAAGAAAGAAATTGTTGAACTAAGATATTTATTACTAAGAGAAAATCTAAAATTACTAAGAAGTAAAGCTGTTGCTGCAAAAACACATGATGAATTTAGAAAAGATATTGTGCCTGCATTCGTTGCTTTATTAGATCGTTTTAAATCTTTAGAGTTATTATTATCTCAAGTTGATTCAGAATATGAATTAGATTATAAATTCAGACTTCCAAAGGCATTTGAAGATTTAGACTCTGCTAGGAGAATAGGCAATGATTTATTTTTTATAGAAGCAACTATAAGAAATGCAGAAAGTGATAAAAGAGAGCTTACAGAAGAAGATCAATTAGATATTAAAAAACGTGAAAAGAGTGTAATTAATAATAAGCAAAGAATAATTAAAGATCCACAATTAAGTAATAAAAAGAAAAATGACATTATCAAAGGAATAACATCTAAACTTAAATCTCTTAGAACAGAGAGTTATGATAGTGGGCTTGATAGACCTCATATAACTGAATTTAAGAAAAATCAATATGAATTATCAAATACAATAAGGGAAGCAGTAATTATGAATGATGAAGGATTACAGAAAGAAGTTGTTAAAACAATTACTCAACTTACACAAGCACATAGCTTAGAAAGATTAGGTTGGGAAGATTATACTTCTTACTTAAACAACATCAATGAAATGTTTAATAGAATGTCTAACTTATTTGCAAGCACAAGGAGTTTAGATAGATTAAGTATGTTAGCAGATATTACTTTAGCATTAAATAAAGCTACTGCTCGTCTTGAAAAAGAGTTAGCAAAGCCAGAGTTTGATGATACTCAACATAGACAAGTGTTTGAAAGTAAGTTTGCATCTTTAGCAGACGATTATACTCAAGCATTTGTTGAGATTGTGTCTAGCTTTGAAGACCCATTAAAGAGAAAAGATTTTATTGATTCACTACAACAACACCCATCTCCTGTGCTAAAGAGTTTATTATTTAGTAAAGATGTGGATGGAAACTTCTTATTAGACAGATCATTAGCAGATCTTAGTCCTGCAGAAGCAAGTTCAATGAAGGCAGAGATTATTACAGAAGCATTATTTGATCACAAAGGAGAATGGTTTAGTAAAGGAGCAGTAAGAGTAAGTAGTGTTGATTATTTGAAGGCAAAACTTGAATCAGGAGAACTTTCAGTTGATGACCTTAAAATAATTTATAAGAAAACACATTATTACGATCATTTTACAGGTGGTACTTATCAAGATAGAATACAAAGATTCTTTACAAGAAGTAGTAGCACAAATAGAGAATTACGAAACCTATTATTAGAACAAGGAGTTCCTCTTGAAGGAGAAGACGGAATAAAAGCAATTGAACAAGAAAATAAAGATGCAAGAAAAACAGAAGACAAAAAGTACACAGACAAAAAACTAACCATAATTAAGTCATTAAAGAACCTAGATAAACTTAAATCCGCTGTTAGTTGGACTGTAAAAAAAGCTATTAATAACCTTGGTATAATAACTGGAATAGGAATCCTTTATTTTGCATCAACAACTATTGCTGGAGGAGTTGCTTCTCTAATAGTTGGATATCCTTTATTGTCAATGTTTACAAGTGGATTAGCTGCAGTTGGAATTATCGATTATTATAAATCAAGATCTATACGTCAAGAATTAGCAAAACTTGGAACTAAAATAACAGTTGGAACAGGTAGCCTAATATATGGATTAATGAATTTAAGGCAGCAATTTGCAACTAAAAAAGTTATTCTTGATGAAGACATTTATGGTATCCCTGAACAATATCTTGATGAAACCATTAAATTTTCAGAATCATCTATAGAATCATCTATATATAGTACCGCTCCATTTATTCTAATGGTTGGTGGTTTAGTCTATTCATTATGGAATGTACATAAATTTAATCAAGCAAGGAAAATAGTTCCAAGCATAGACAAAGAAGTTGCTAGTTTATCACGACAAGATTTAGTTGATAAATTATCTCCTGTATTAGGAAAACGTACTATGAGGAGACTATTAAATGTAAGACCAGAACAGAGAGCATTTGTATTATTTAATGCTGGTCTCATAATAGATGACATAAAACCACACCTAAAAATTTCATCAATTGATAACATAATTGCAACGTTACCTAAAGATATTCCTCCTAGAGCTAGAAAAGCAACAGCAACAATTGTGCAGACATATGAAAGAGATTTACTTGATACAAAACTAATGAAAGAAATAGAATTCAAAAGGGCATTAACTTTAGAAGTACAAGATACAGTATTAGTAAATAATGCATGGGATAAAATAAAAGTGTTACCTGCAAGTTCTAGTTTTGTAAATCAGTTATATGAATTATTAAAAACTAAAAAATATGGGATTAAATATCCATTAACAACTGCAATTAGTATTGCTGCTGGGTGGACAACAGATTCTTTTGGATTAATCAGTCTATCTGCTGAACTAACAAAGGCAATTAATAATATTGAATTTGGGGGTCAACCTGTTATTGAACCATTGAAGGCAACAGAATTAACTCCTGAGTTAATTGCAGAAATAGAAAGTAATCAGGCATTACTGGAGTCTCTTGTTGATCAACCAACTGAATCATATCCTGATGAGATTAAAGATTTATTGTCAAGGAATAACTTTAAAGATGCAAATGATGCTCTGAAAACATTAAACTTTGTTAAGACATCTAACAAATTTGCTGTAATAAGTAATTCTGCTAAGCAGGCTGTAAAAGATTCAACATTCAAAGTTCCAGAAGCATCTCAAGAACAGTTTGCACAAGTATTTGAAGGTGCATTTAATAAAAGATTATCAATTCCAAATTCAGCTAGACAAAAACAATTAATTAGTTTAGTTGGTGCAGAAGATTGGACTTACTTAGTAAAATCTTTAGAAGAAGATGATGCAAAAAGAGCAATTGCTGCTTTAGAGGCATTAACACAGTTATTTACAGACGAAAAAATTCCAAGACCTGCAAAAGCAGCTTATGCATTAGTTGAGAAGGTTATAGAATCTGCAGGATTAATTAAAACAGAAACACCTGATGAAACAAAACCTAAAGTAAAAGATCCATCACAACCACCACCACTTCCAAAAAGACCAGGACCTGGAAAAACAGTAGCATCAATTATTACGGGTGCATTAGTTTGGGTAGGTGTTTCAAGTGTTGCATCTGCAAGTGGTTTGGTATCAGGTGGTGTACTTGCGGGACTTGGATTTAGTTTATCACCTGTTATGGCTACAATTGGTGGCGTTGGTGCAGTAGGATTAGGAATCTTTAGTGCAGTAGGATTATGGAATGAGGCAAAAGTAAGAAGACTATATAGAGCTCAACAACAATTAAGAGAAGAACTTAGAACAAGTCCCTACACCATTGAAGGAACACCACATTCTGATACAAGTGATGAATATGCAGAACAACTTACTAGTGTTATAGAAACAGAAGCATTAACAATCCAAAGACAAGAAATATTTACACCAAAACAAGAAATGTTTTCTGGAGAATTTAATCCTGCATCAGAACAAGCTACTATTGGACAATCAATTGAAGCAATTAAACAATTAGGTGGAAGAAAACATCTTGCTACAAGAAAAACCATGGATACTTTCTTTGGAAATATGAATCACTTCCTTAAAGCATTTAATCATGGCACTGGTTCAGCTGCATTAGTTGGTATTGTTAGAAATAACGGAAGATTAGTTCCAACAGGAACTCAAATTGAAGAAGGATTTGTATCTTTTTCAGGAGAAATGGCCATGGGATTATTTGGTATGTGGGGAGAAGAAGGTGTAAGCATGCGTCATGTTTCTGGTGTTTCCTCTCAGTCTGGCTCAGAAGTTCCATTGAAATATACAAGAAGAGTAACAGAAGAAATTAAATGGAATCCTAATATAGGGAATAAAAGGGTTGCAAGTTATGAAACTGCATTACAAAACCCTGATCTTAGTTCAGAACAAAGAAAAGAATTTGAATTAAGTTTAAAGATAGAACAATTAAGATTAAAACAATGGGAAGAATTAGATGAATTTGAAAGAAAAATTGTAATAGAACAATTCCCAATTGTTATTGCCACAAATTCATTTGGTAAACTAAACAAGTTTACAGATATTAAAGGAGAAGTTATTGTTAATAGACCAATTGATCTTGTTGAGGAAAATGCAGTGTTCTATACTGATGCAGCTAATGTTGAAGAATTAAAACAATATCTAAAAGAAAAATTAGGTGAAGATTTCCCTGTTTATAGTTTTGAACCATATGAGTTTGGAAGTGCTTTTACAAAAATACTAGGTTCTAGAGTTAATAGGGTTTATTCTGAACAATATCGTATCATGTTAAGAGTTCAACAAAGATTAAGAGATGAATTAAGGCAAGATTATTTAGATTACTTAAATGCAAAAACACCAGATGCATTTATTCCAGAAGACCCAATTGGATTTTTGAAAACTAATCTTCAAGAGAGATTCCCTGACTACAAGTTTAGGGGTTACAGTTTAAATGAATTATATGAAGCAGATGCAGGTGTTTCTGAAAGAATAAGTATTGAAGAACATACACAAACTGTATTTGATCAATTTAATTCACAACAATCTTTAGTTAGAGATAATCTAGAATTAAAAGACCCAATTGATTCTCAAACATTTATGAGGGTATTAATTGCGGTCCATGATTTAGGAAAACCAATTGCAATTGCAGAGGGAGATAAAAACCTTCAATATCAATATAATGCAGAGATTGCCAGAGAAATTATGACTATGTTAGGATTTAAAGAATCTCAGATTATTCTTGCAGTTGAATTATTAAAAGATGATACTATGGGCAAATTAATGAAACAAGAAATAACATCAACACAAGCTTATGAGACAATTCTTGATTCAAGTAAAAAAGCTGGAGTTAGTGCAGAGACATTCTTTAATCTGTTAACTGCATTGTACACGTCAGATGCTTCTGCTTATCCTTATCTCAAAGAAAGATTGTTTGAAGAAAAATATGGTAGGTTTGTGCCACAACCACAATTTGGACAATATTATGAATTAAGTCAAAAATTCATTGATGAAGCACAACTAATTCAGAACTTTAAAGATAAAAAGTTTACTAAAGAAGATGAAAAATCAGTTAGTGTTTTTGATGCAATTAAAATTAATATCTTAAAAAAACAGATTGAAATAACACACAACAGCGAGCTATGGTCAAGGATTGCACATTTAGTAGAAGACGGATCTTATGGAGAATTAGATAAACCATCTGCTGAACAAGAAGCATTATTAAAAAGTAGAATTATAGAAGAATTTGATGAGAACACATGGAATAACATAAAAGAAGAAGAGGCTCTTGTTGCAACTATATCTGCAGTTGTAAATGAACTTGATGATTATACAGATGCAACACCATTTACTAATATTAATTCAATCAAAGATACAATAAATACAATACACTCTGCAGTTTATCCTGTAATTAGCATTGCAGAAACAACAGAAATAATCTCCGACGCAGAGTTAGGATTAGAAACCACTACAGAAGAGGGGGCAATAATCATTGAAGAAACAGAACCAATTAACATAGAAACATTAATTGGTCATAACATCCAGCATATTGCGGCAAGAACAGGAGATTTAAGATTACAAGAAGAAAGTGCATTATTATTACTTCAGGGATTAGAAGGTAAATTAGCAGTGCCAACTGCAGCAGAAACAGCAACATTAAGAACAAGAATCATCGACGAGCTTGGCATAGAAGTGTGGAATACTGTTGAAGGAATACCAAGTGCAGTTAGTGCAATGCATGCTCTAACTAATAGGTTTGATGATTATAATAATGAATATCCAAGTTCTCAATTAATTTCAGTTGCAGATGCTTCAAACGCAGTAAGAAGTATTATTTTAGGAGAAGGTGGTTTAATTTTACCTGGAGATGTTCCTGAAAAAGGTGCATCATTGGTTGGAGAAAGGGTATTAGATGAAGTAATGCAAAGAAAAATTAAACTAGCGCTTGCAGAAGATGTTAAACAAAGAGTAAATGCAGACGTTATGGCTGTTTCTGAGGAAGTATTAAAGAAAGACCTTATGAATAGATTTATGCCATTAATTATATCACATCCTGCAGTTGATGTTGACAAATCTAATATTGAGGTAACTAAAGTAACTGATTTCAAAGGTAAACCTATGTTTAATATTGATTTTTATTTAAGGGATGAGAATGGTAACAGTGTTGCAATTCCAAGGCATTCTGGTGGAGCTGAATTTGGAACAGATGCACCATTCATTAGATTTACTATTTCCGTAGAAGAATTAGAGAATGGAGATGTAAATTATATTACTCAATTGGATGTAAATGAGATAAAAGGTAAATTTGCAGGTCTTGGTTTTAGTTCAGTTATGTTGGATGCTGCAAGATATTATTTCTCAGACATGGGCATTTCAAAAATGGTAATTGATACTGCTTTTGATGGCCCTGTTGTTTGGTCAAGACCTAGATTTAAAACAGAGTTTGAAAATCCAACATTAATTAGATCTGAGTTTAAAAAATGGTTAAAATCTATAACCGGCAAATCATGGTTAGAAACAGATGGTCAAGAATGGGCACAAGAAAATATGAAATGGGCTTCAATTTTTAAATCACCTAATTATGATAAAATTAATGATATTCCTTCAAATTATCCTGATGAATTCCTAATGGCAACAAAGCCAGTTTATACTATTGATTATAATCAAAATAAACTTGATGAAGAAACAGCAACAAAAAATATTGATCAAATTGTTTTTGAAAAACTAGTATTAATGGTTGATAGAGGAATTATTACATTAGTTGAATTAAATGAAGCAGAAGAAGCATCTAAAGAACTTGACGTTATAGAAAGTGCATCTACGGAAATTGATGTTGTAGAAGGACTAGCAGAAACAGAAGAAATTGATGTTATAGAAGAAGTTGAAGTAGACGTAGCAATAACACCTGAACAACAATTAGGAAAAATATTACCAACTGAAATTATGGGTGAGTTTAAAGCAAGAAATCTAGGATTGCCGTCATTAACTATTGAACTTAATGGAGACAGACATCTCGAAGCACAAAGAATTTTAGCTGAAAGATTCGCAGATCTTCCTGATTATGAAACTGTTGCATTAGTTATGCAAAAAACAGATCCTGAAACTGGAAGAGAAGATAAAAGAATACTAATTGATACCGTTGGTTATTTCAAAGAAAGACACGATAATTTCAATCCTACAGCTAAAAACATTTGGGACCAAAAGATTTTTGCTTATGATTATGAAACAATTGTTGACTTTAGTGTTTTCCCTGAAGATTCATACTTACATATACACAAGTATTCCTTAGGAAGACAAGACATTAAGAGTTTCACAGATAAAGGCTTACAAGAACAAGGTTATGCAGCTTTAGCAGAGTGGATTGGTACAAACTATAATGAATATATAATCTCAAGTTCAGATGTTAGTCCTAAATTAGAAATTGCAATGAAAAGATACTTTAAATCTCAAGAGATTACTACTCAACTAGAAAAAGATTGGATGCATGATCGTCTCCCAAATATTCCTAATCATCTATTTGACGGAATGGTATTTGGTGGAAGTGTTGACTTAGATTATATTAGAACAGCAGAAGTACAAAGAGTATCTGTAGAAAATGCAGAAATTAATTTAGCAACATCAAAAGATGCATTACAAGCAGATATTACTGAAAAACTAATGCCATTAATGACATTGCACCCTGCAATTGATGCAGACACATCAATTGTTTCAGTAACTAAAGGGCGGAAAAATGGAAAAACACACTTTGCATTGGCTTTCCATCTTATGGATGCAAATGGAGAAGCAATTGCTAAAAATGAAGAACAACCATTTGTGGGGATTGATCTTTACGTTAATACTGATGGCACAGTTGTTATGGACCCAACAATATTCCCAATCAGAGATGAATACAACCAAATTGGAATCTCATCGTCATTAATTATGGCTATTAGATATTATTTCCCATTATTAAACATTGATCACATTGAAGCACAGTCTACACAATTAGGTCCTATGTTATGGGCGAAATCACAGTTTCCAACTGAATTTAAATCACCGGACCGAATATTAGAACAATTAATAGAATGGATTAAAACAGATGAAGCCTTAGAATGGTTAAAAACAGAAGAAGGTAAGGCATGGCAAGATCAGTTTATGGGAATGTTTGGTAAAGAAGTAAATGAAATACGAGTGAGAGATGTGACTGCAAATTATCCAACACCATTCTTGTATGATGCAAAACCAATTTATGTAGTTGATTTTAACAAGGAAGGTATTGCATTAGAAAAAGCAGAAGCAGAACAAGCTGTTCTTGATATAATTAAAGCAAATGCTGAAGAAATGTATAACAGAGGAATAATTAAAGGAGAAAAGACACCAGAAGAACTTGCAGAACTTCAAGCAATATCAGCATTAGCAGAAGCTGCAAAGATTGCAGAGGAAGCAAAAGCAAAAGTTGAAGGCGTTGGATTAACAGAATCAGATACCCAAATAGGAGAAGAAATTATTGATCCACTTGCTCCTGAATTAGGACAATCAACTGTAATATCAAGAATTGCAAGTAGATCACCTCGTATTAGATCATTATTAGTTATACCAATTGCAGCAATGTTATTTAGCGTTGGTGGTTTAGTTGCTTCTAGCAGTTTAGGATTTATTGACAATACTGCACAAGCTGCAGAGCTTGCACAACAAGAAGAACCAAGTGTATATACAACAGCAGAAGTTAACCAACAATATGATGGATTAAAATCAGCAATTATTCAAACAGATGAGGAAACAACAGCTGGTTTATTAGAATTAAAACAAGCATTTATTGATAATCAGGGAGCATTAATCAAGAAAAGGGCAATTCCAGCAATTGATAAAGGCTTAAAACAAAAAGCAGCTGGTCTTAAAGCAATGTTAAAACTTCTTGAAGAATCAAGAGCTGCAATGTTAAAAGGAGATAGAGCCACTGCTTATTCAAAACTTCAGGCAGTAAAAAAAGCAGTTCTTAAGAGTTATAAAAAATCTCAGGAAAAAAATGGGGCAGAACCAATATTAAAAAAGAAAACTCAAGAAGCGATTAAGAAAGTAAGAGGAATAGCAAGAGATGGCAATAAACGAGTTACTCCTAAACTAAAATCAATGTTCAAGAAATTCTTCCCAGAAAAAGCAAGTTTAGAACAAACAGATATTGATACTAAAACTGCAGATGCAAGTACACCAAAACCATCTATTGTTGGAAGAATAAGTGGGGCAGTTGTTGGAATTGCTGGATTAGGAGTTGCAGCTAAGATTATATTTGGTGGTGCTGGAATTGCAAAGGCAGCAACATTAACAGGAGCAGTAGCAAAAGCAGTGCCAGCTGTAACAACAGCTGCTAAAGTAGCTGGTGCAACAGGTGCAGCAACAAAAGTAGCAACTACTGCTACAGCAATTGCAGGAACCGTTAAAACTGCTGGTGCTACTTTAGGAACAACAATTGCAACAACACTCGGGACTGGATTAGGATTGGCATTAGGAATAGGAGTTGGTATATTTACTTTAGGTGTTGGTGGATATTTCTTAGGTAAAAAATTAGGATGGTGGGCACAACCAAAAGAAGATCTTTATGATATGATTAATTCTGGTCCATTAGATGATGCATTTTATGGAGGGGAAACCGTTGGAAAATTAAGCCCTGCATTATTATTAGATAATGAGTGGGATAGTTCTGAGAAAGAATTATTTTCAGATGCTTTGTCTGAAACTACTAACACTGTAATAAGTTCTATTAGTAGAGATAAGCAAAGAGAATATACTGATTATGCAGGACCTGAGTCTGATGCTGTTGATTTTTTGAGTGCAGCATTGTTTGTGGAATTAAACAAAGCACTTAAAGAGTTATTTGGTTTAGGTGCAGATAAGGCAGGTGTGCTTAGAGGAGTGAATTTTGAGATTGATGAAAATAGAGTAACATTATTTGGTGTTCCAATAGTTAGTGTAAAATACATAGAAGAGGAAGATAATTTTGAGATATCTAATTTATTAGATGAAACTAGTATTGAGGTAATAAGAAACAAAATAGTAGATGCTACAAAGCAGAATCAATATTTTATTGATTTAGCAGCAGAAGCAAAAGATATTGAACCAACATTATCTGATCAAGGTATTCAAACAGAACAACCAATTCAACAAACTAAATTAGACTTTGATGCTCTTGGTATTAGAGAGAAATATTCAGTTAGAACTGGTAAACCATTAATTGGTATTATAGGGGCTGCATCTCCTTCAGCAGGTTATTCAAAAGCAGTTGCTGAAGAAATTGGTAGAAAGATACAACAAACAGGTGCAATTATGTTTACTGGTGGTGTTCCTGGAGCTGGTGTTGATACTGCACGAGGATTCTTAGAACAAGCTAATGCAGAAGAGTTCTTTACAATACTTCCAGAAGGTACAAGACAAGCTCATGGTTATGATGGATTAACTGATGAACCTGTTACTGTTGAAGGTAAAGGAAAAGGTATGCTAGAAAGAAGAACAGTGATTGCAAAAGCAGCTGATGTAATTGTTGTTGTAAATGGTGGTTATGGCACATTAGATGAGGCTGTGCAATCATTACAAGAAGGAAGACAAGTAATTGCAACCGACACAGGAGGAGTTGCATCATTATTATATGAATCAAAACAAAGAGGAAAACTTTCAGATCAACTAATTTCAAGAGGAGTTCCTCTTGATGCACTTGAACAAATAATTGTTGCAGATGAAACAAATATTGATGAGAAAATAACAGAAGCATTGTTTGTTGAATTAGATGACGCAGATGGTGAAGTTGCAATAGCTGAATCAATTGAAGATCTTCCTAATTTAGAATCAAGAATGGGTGAATTTGAACTTGATCTAACAAACACAGAACAAGTAGCAGCATTAAAAACATCATTAAATCATCCATACAAAGCAGTTGTATTTGATGTTGATGGAACTCTAAAAGATTCTGGTTCTTCTATCCCTGGATCTATATTAAATAGAATTAAAGCATTATTAGAAAACGGAATTCATGTTGCAATTGCAACTGGCAGGGGCGATTCTGTTGAAAAAGTTGTTGTTGAAAGAATTGCAGAAAGACTTTCTAATAAAGAAGCATTAAAGAATTTACATGTGTATAAAGAAAATGGTGCACGAGGATATAATGCAGGAACAAGAGAAACATATTATGAATTATTATTTAGCGATGAAACAACAGCTGGACTTGAAAACATTATGGAAGACACCCCTGGATTACAAATGATTAGAAGTCGAGACACAGTAATTACAGTTAGTGCAGAATCAGCAATTGCTTTAGATGCATTATATATTACATTAAGAGATAAAATTGAAGATTTAAATAAACAATTAGATCAAGAATTAATTGTAAAACAATCCGGTGGTTTTGTAGATATAATGCCAGTAACAACATCAAAATCATATTCAATTAATGACATGATGGAAAGATTAGGAATTAGTAATGAAGACATTGCAAAAGTTGGTGATCAAGGAAGAAAAGGTGGGAATGATTATGAAATGCTGCAAGAACCAAATGCCTTTAGTGTTGGTTTTGGAACAGACACAATTGCCCCACATGTAACAACAGAAAAAGGTGCAAAAGCAACAAGATGGTTATTAGATAATATTTATTTTGACACACAAGATGATTTTTCACCATCTAGATTATCAATCCTTAGAAAAAGAGTAATAAAAACAATTGTTAATAGCTTCCTTGGATCTTTAATGTTAGCAAGTGTTATGTTACCGTTTGCTTCAACTGTTAAGGGAGCTGTCGACGAGTTTAGAGAAGAAGCAAGGCAAGAACAAATAGATCAAGAACAAGCAAAGGAAGCAGAAGAAAGAGCTGCAGATAGTGAATTTGATATTCCAAAAGACAGAAGATTCACAGAAGACGATAAAAAACAATTATATAATCTAGGTGTAAGTTTAGATAAAGCTAAAAAATATCCTCAAGAATTTAGAGTTCATCAAATTATTAGAATGTTTAATGAGGGGGTTACACCAAAAGAAGCAAAAGAATTATTATCAAGAACATATAAAAAACCAGATTTAGGAAGGGCATTTAACCTTAAAATACCAATTAAGGATATTTTAGCTTATCCCGAACGTTTCTCAATAGAAGATATTTCGCATTTGAAAAATAGAGTTACTCCTGAAGTTGCAGCAACATATCCAAGAGGAACAAGTGGATTTGAGGTTGTTCAATTATCAACAGCAGGAATTACAGGAGAGGTTACATCTCAATATCCTTCAATGAATTATTTAGAATTAATGGTTCTGGTTGATTCAAGAATTTCACCTGATGAATTTAAGGAAGCATTAAAACAATATTCTGAACACTTAAAAACAGAGGATGTCGCTCGTCTTTATCTTGCTAAAATGAGTTATGAAGAATCTCAACAATATAACGCAGGAACACGAGAATATGGGAAAGATATTGCGTCATTAAAAATGGCAGGAATTACTCCTGAAGTTGCAAATGCATATCCTTCATGGTTATATGCAAATGATATACTTGAATTAGCTAATGCGAGAATTTCTCCAGAAGTTGCTGAAAAGTATCTTGAAGTAAATACTAATCAGTATATTAATGGCAAAGTAATTAGATTATTAATTGAACAAGGTGCGTCAGCTGAAGAATTTGCTCAGTCAAGATTTGTTGGTGTTCCTCGAGCAGTTATAGAATTAGACAAAGTAGGTATTACTCTTGCTCAAGTAAAAGATTATGATGAAAGATTTAATTATTATGATCTTATTCAATTAATAAAAGGTGGTGTTTCAGTTGATGTTGCAAATAGTTATCCTAAAGAAGTATTAAGAGGAGCAGAGATTGTTAGTTTACATAAAGCAGGAGTTACACCACAAAGTTATGAGGAAGTTAAATCACGATTTGGTCCTAATGCCATAGATGGATTAAGTAGAGCAAGTATAAGTGTAAAAGACGCATTAAAATATGATAAACGGTTTAGTGTAGAAGATATAATTTGGTTCAACTCAAAAAACATTGCTGCTAAAGTTGCAAATAGTTATCCTATTGGAGATACATATCGTATTGAAAGATGGGTAAATGATGGAATTTCACCACAAGAAGTAACTGAGAAACAAGAATTATACAAAAGATTTGGTGTTAATACAATTGGTGCATTAAGAAATTTAAATGTTCCATTGAATGAATTATTAAAATATTCTGAAGAGTTAGATGCATATCAAGTTAGAGAATTTGTGAATGCAGGTATTTCACCTGAGAAAGCAAATGAATACCCTATTGAATTAAGTACTTGGGCACTTCAACAAGTTCTTAAAATAAAAGCAACTCCTGAAGACATTAGAATTTATCCTGAACAATTATGGAAAAGAGGAGTTCATCATTTAATTATAGCAAAAATAACACCAGAAATTGCATCAACTTTCCCAGAAGATTTTAATGGCGATAAAATCGCAGCACTTGTTAACGCAGGAATTTCTGCTGAACAAGCTAAAGGTTATGCCTTAAAAATGACTGGGTCTAGAATTATTGAGTTAGTTAAAGCTAGAATTTCTCCAGAAGTTGCTAATGCTTATGAAAAGTTTTACTCATTTGATGGTGATATTGTAGAATATGTTAAAGCAGGAATCTCAACAGAAGAAGCAACTGAATATTCTAATAAAGTTAATGGTGGAAAGATTTACAATAGATTAGATGCAAAAGAGATTATACAATTAATTAAAGCTGGAATTAAAGCAGAGGATGTAACACCTTACCTTGAAATGAAGATGGGTTCAGGTCATATCACTGCAGATGATATTATTGCATTATTAGATAATGATGTCTCTGCTCAAACATATATTGATTATAATCAATTAAAAGACCACAGAGATTATGCAACCGGTAAAGAAGTTATTGAATTCATAAAGCTAGGAATTACACCAGAAAGAATTAATGAACTAAGAGAAAGTAATCTTAAGGCCTTTGATAAATATAAATTCAAAGGATTCATTGCATTTGAAAAAGCAGGCCTGGATATCCAGGAGATGTTTGATAGAGGATATAAATCTATATTTGATGCAAAAGAGATTGTTGAAATAGAATCACTTGGATTAGGTCCTGAAGATGTAAATGATATAGATGGATATCGTTCAAAAGATGTTATACAATTCTTAAAAGATGGTTTTAGAAAAGATGATATTGAAAAATATAGTAGTAGATATGGTCGGATTACGCCTGCTCAATTAAGATCAATAAGAGACGATGGTGAGTTTGGATTTGCAGCTAAAGATTTCTTTAGTGAGTTAGAAAGATATCCTTGGTATAACAGATTATTTGCATCAACAGTATTTGGTATTTTTGGATTTCTTGTTTTCAGTGCATTATCTGCATTTGGTTTTGCACCAATAACAAGGAAGGTTAGTAATGTAATTAAAAAATTAAATACAGAAAGAAAATTAAGAGACTTTAATCTTGCATCAGGAGCTTTAATTTTAGAAGAGGGGGATATAGATTCTGAAGTTGTTCAAAGAAAGATTAAAAGTATTAATATTGGATCAAGTGAAATGATTCATTTATTAAAAGAATTTGTTAAAGGTGAAATGAGTGATCAAAGGAAAGTAATATTTGGGATGGTATTTGATAACACAGATGATGAAAAAATAGCTAAAGCAATTATCTCTAGAATTAGATTCCCTGGCTTATTTAATCCAGAGTTATTATTTAAACCAAGAAGTTTTCAGAAATCAAAAGAACTATTAACAGAGGAGTATAGTGATCTAATCAACTCTCTTGCCTTCTTGGATCTAGAAGAATTTGATGATAATTTAAAAACAAGAATTATTGATGCGTTAATAATTGCAGTTGATTATGTTGATTTATATGGGGAAGAAATTGAAAGTATTATTTCAATCTTAAATATATTTGGTCCAAAACATAGTGAAAGATTTATGAGGGCAACGCTTAGAAGCAATAAAGTTGACTATAATGGTCTTATGGTAAGCATAAAAAAGCTAAACTACAATCCTGAAACACTTATTTTAGATCAATTAGGGGAGTTAAAAGATGATTTCTTCATAAAGAAATGGCTGTTTGGTAGTGAAGTAGATGGAAAGAGGGAATCATTATTGGAAGGATTAATAAATTTAGAAGAACTTTCTGACAAAAAAAGAGTGATTGATTTAATGGATGATCTTTATAAAAAAGATTTAGCAAGACCAGATTATGATAGTTTTGCAGGAAAAATAGTGAGAATATTATCAAAACTAGGAGAAGATGGGATTGAACCATTATTAGACATACTTGAGTTAGAAAAAGAAGGCAAATTAAGAGAACAACCAATTTCACGTATTATTGAGGCATTAGGAGATACAAAAAGCCCAAACGCAATTCCTATTTTGATTGAAATCTATAAACAGAATTCTTTAGTAGAAAACAAGGATGAAGTGTTAACAATGCAATTAACGATACTGTCCTCACTTGGTAAGATTGGCGATAATTCTGTGATTCCGTTCCTAATGGAAGAATTTAACAAAGTAGTTGCAAATGTTATTAATGACATTGATTCAGTTGAAGTAAAAATCATGCAAGAAGCATTAATAGGATTAGGGAAATTAGGAACAGACGAAGCACGTATGCAATTGTTTGAAATTATTCAAGACTTTAGTAAATATCCTGAATTAAGAGATATAGCAACCTTAGCATTTGCTCAGGATAAAGAAGAAACATTAAAATATTTACTTCAAACTGATGATGAAAAATACTTATTTTTAGAGAACCCGTCAAGAGAGATAAGGCTGGCAACCGCCTTAATTTTAATTAAAACATCTACAGATAAAGAAAATAGTATCTTATTGAATTGGTTAGATAAAGAAACAGATCTGGAAATTAAAGAAGAAATTCTCAATGCAATTTACGCCCCAGGGTTATCAACAAAAGATATCCTTAAATTACTACCTTATTTAAATGGGCCATTGAGATTGGGACTAGAAAGGTTATATGACCGATTTAATTTTGGTTTAGCTTTAGCAATAAAAGGCATTTTAATAAATGATAACATAATCACTATCTTATCTTCTTATTTGCAACAAAATAATCTTGAAGATCAGGCTCAGCAAAGAGTTTATCTCTATATTAAATTATTGATTAAGAATGTCGACAGAATTATATCTTTAAAAGAAGACTTAAGGAATCAGGAAATATCAAAAATAATCCGAGAAGCTGATGCAAAATATACCTTGTTTGTACAAGCATCATCTTATAACAACAAGATTGAGGATTATTCTCTTTATATCCCTATTTTAATGATGTTATCAAAAGGCGATTTTGAAGAAGACCTTATGGATATTGCAAAAGAGTTAGATATTTCAACTGAAGGAAAAACTTATACAGAGATTGTTCAAGAAATTGATAGTAAAATTCCAAATATCCAAATTCAACATACTGGAATAAAATCATTTGATTTCTCTTCAGAACAGGTTGAGATGTCAATTTCTAAAGTGTTAAAGCTTGAATTGACTAATATGTTAAATGAACTATTTTCAGAAGAATTGACTGTAGATTCTAAAAGAACAGTTGAATCAATCAAAGAAGTATTTGATGAAGTAGATGCTAAGGTTAATAAACTTGATGCTAAGTATTTGGAAAAGAATGGAATCCCAGCAGGATTATTAAAACAGATTTTATCTGAGAAAGAGATTGATTCAATAGTTAAAGCTTTAAATCCAAAAGCACTTAAGAAATTAAAGGTACCTAAAAAATTAATAGTTGCACAAGATAGAGAAGCAATTAAAAATTATCTCTTAGGCAAAAACAAGTTGGTAAAAGAAAACATTAAAAAAGCATTATATAAACATTTAGGTCTGGATCCAAAAGTTATATCTTTCTTGATAAAAAAGGTGATGGAGTCATTAGGATCAGAATTAATAGAAAAGTATATCAAAGGCAAAGCAACAATTGAAGAACAAAATCAGGTGTTGTCGTCTTTAAATTCTATTGACGTATCATTCAGAGATACAATTCACAATTTTATTCTTGATAATTTTGAGCTTGAAGGTGAAGAAGCAGAAAATTTCAGGGATCTCTTAATGGGTATAATTTCAAAAACAGATCAATGGAAAATAATTGTAAGGATTAAATCTAATCTTAAAGAAATAATTGATAAAAGGGTTTCAGCACAGAAGAAAGTGGAACTTATCTTTAAGGAGAAAAATATTTTAGATCTTTATCAAGGGAAATTTTGTGGAACCTGTTTTGGTAATTACCCTTATGATATGGCCAGAGATAATGTTTTCTTTGTCAAGTTGTTAGTAGATGGCCATCACAAAGGTGGTATTTTATTTACTATCCAAGACAATAGATTAATTATGATTGGATTAGATCCATCACAATCATTAGTTTCTTCAATAAGCAAAGAAAAGTTAAAAGAATTAATAGATAGGATGATGGACAAAATCTATGAGTTTGCACATGAAAATGGTTATGAACTCTTAATTACCACACAAGCAGGCGGATTAAGCAACAGAAATAGTATTGAATCTTATATCATGGCAAATTATGTATTAAGTAGTAAAGTTGCAATTCAACCTGAAACTTATCAACCAGAATATGAATACACTATAAAAACAGCGTTCAAGGCAAAGCCTAAAGAGGTAAAATTATTGAGAGCAACAAGATTTAAGAAAGTTAATTGGGAAGAAGATAAAGATGTTATTATGGATATTGAAACAAGAAGCTTCCCTGAAGAAATGCAGCAGGATGAAGAAGATCTAGAAAGTACTTTTGCACGGGAAGGAAGTGTTGGATTTATTATTTATGAAAATAATATACCTGTTGGTTATACAGTTGGTGCTCCTTTGGAATATTATGATGGAGAAGAAGATTATATGGACCTTAGGGAAGTAAATGGAGAAGAAGATGAAGACTTTGGTAGAGGAAATACAATTTATAGAGAATCAACTGCAGTTTTACCTGATTTTAGAGGTAGAGGTTATGGGCATAAGATGCTTTCAGAGTTTAGCAAGAGAATAGAAGAAAAAGGATATACTAAAATAAAAGCCCATGTGAGAAGAAGTGGTGGTTATTCTGCATTCTTGCAACGGAATGGGGCAAAAGTATTAGAAGCAGAGGAGGATTGGCTTGCAGGAGAAACATTTGATTATTTAGAGATGGGTGTTGAACAGACAATTGAACTAGAAAGAGTTGCAGTTGCATCATTGCAAGGTGAAGAAGTTGAAGCTCCAGATTATCCTGTAAATAAACCATCTCAATATGCAGAATTAGTGCCAATTGAAGATATTGAAGAAGAAACAGAAATAATTTTAACACCTGAACTTGTTGAAACAGAGCTATCTGAAACATCAACTGAAGAAACATCAACTGAAGAAACATCAACTGAAGAAACATCAACTGAAGAAACATCAACCGAGGGATTAGAAATTAAAATGACCTCTACTCCTGACCAAATACACGCAGAGTTTGATCAAGAAGATCATCCAATGCCTGCAGATGAATTAGCAAGAAAAGTAGACGACAAACTAAAAGAAGAAACAGGAATAGATGCTGAGGTTGATTGTGGTGGAAGTTGTGATGTTACATTAGATGATGAAGATCTTGAACAAATGGCTGAAAAAGGAATTAAACCAGGAGATCTAGAAGATGTTATTGAAGGAATAATTGTAGAGGCAGCTGGTGAAGAGTATGTAGATGTTGCTGAAGAATTAGGAGAAGTTGTTGAAGAGACAGATGCATTAGACGCAGCAACACCAGTTACTGAATTAGCAGATGGACCACCAAGTGAAGAAACAACAACAATAACATCTGAACCTCAAGTAACAGAAACAGAACCTTCAATCAGCCTAAACAACCAAATTGGTAACAACCTATTAACTGAGATAACTTCTCTTAACAAAGGAATCCCTCCTAAAGTAATTGAAATAACAGAAGATGCTGGTGCTTCTATTGAACAATATGAACAAGCTCTCAATGAGATTCCTGACGACGAATTTGTAATTATTCAGATTAAAAAGAAACAGGAAAACACAGAAGAACATAGAATAATAATTGATAAAGCAGGTTATTTGAAAAATAAAAATAAAGGATTAAATAGTAGATTAGAAGCAATATGGGTAGGAGCAATTTCCTTATATAATTTTGAAGTTATGCTAAATTATCAAATAAGTACAGAACAAAACATTATAAAATTAGATCATATTTCATTAGGAAGAGAACATGTTGAACAATTAAGAGGAAGAGAAGATTTAAAGTTAGGAAAAGAACTATTTAGTGGTTTTGCAGCAGAGGTTAGTAAAAATTATCCAGGAATTGCGGTGTTTACTGAAGCTATCAACGAAAGAACAAAAGAATATATGCAAGAATTCTTTAATGGAGAAACATTATCTGAATCACATAGAGCAGAGTTATTAAAATATAATCCTGTAATTAATCAATTATTTATTGATAGTTATCTTGTTCCAATAGTATATGATGGTATAGAAAGGAGTTATTATTTAGGACATGCTCCTGAAAAAGAAGAAGCAACATTAGAAGCTGAAAAAGCATTCTCCCCATTATCATCACAAGAAATAATGGTAGGTCTTAGTGAATTAGGGTTAACTGTAGAAGAAAATGTTGCTGTTCAATCTCTTGTCGAGGAAATGGTTGAAAAAGTAGGTGTTGAGGCAACTAATGCATACTTTAAAACAAGATTACGAGAACAGGGAATTGCAGAGGATAGATTAGACTTTATAACAAAAGCTGTTAACAGAGTTCTTGCAAACCAACCTTGCACAAGTTGTGCAGCTCTTGGTCTTTATATTACTGAGTTTGGATCAAAAATTGCTGCTTTAGTTTCAGATGAGCAGGCAAGTAAATTAACTAAGAATGGTGTTTTCAATGCAAAGTTAATTAAAAGATATTTACAAAATGTAAGAGATCATAAAGAAGCAACTAATTTATTGGATGCAATTGATTTATTTATAGCTGATTTACATCTTGAAATGGATACGGCATATCGTTCAAGTTCTAGTCCTGTTGGAGAATTTGAATCTCTTCAAGAATTTGAATCTCTTCAAGAAGTTGAATCTGAAGCATTAAAAGCAAGAAAAATAATTAAGAAAAGGATTGAGATTGCGAATAATAAAATAATAAAAGATGCTAAGAAAACATTGAGAGAGAAATTTCAAATTGATGCAATTAAATCATTAGCTAAACTAGCAAAAGCAGGATCAAAAGAAGCAATTAAAATTCTTCATGAACAATCCTTGCGAGGAAATTCGCCTGATGTTAGAGAAACTGCAGACAATGAGTTAACAAGGTTACTTGCTCAAGCAAGAGCAGAAGGAAATGTTGAGAGAGTTAGTGATTTATTAGAAGATCAAAGAAAAACTCTTTTATCAAGACTACGAAATATAGATCCATTAAAATGGGGAACTAGGTTAATGTTTGTAGGTGTTGCTGCATTAGCAATTGGCATGGGTTGGTTTGATTTTGGAAAAGATGTAGACTTAGCAAAACCTTCTACTTATGTTTCTTCTATTCAAGCAGGTGAAGAAACACCAACAGGCTCAGGATCAAGAGCACCAGATGAATTTACACCAGGATCAGACTTTGTTTTAACGTCTGAACTTATTGATGGTCTTGAAATAAACTATGAACCCATAAGTCCTGAAGAATTAAATAATGGATATGACGGAACTGCTTTAACTGAATCAGAAAAAATAGAAGCCTCAAGAATTATTAAAGAAAAACTTAAAACATATCCAAAACCATTAGTAGAAAAAGCATTGAAAAAAATAAGAGTTTTAAAAAATATTAAGATAGGGGATAAAGAATATGGTGGATGGGCAAGTAGTAGTATAGATCGTATGTTTATTAACTTTGATCATATTGAAGATGAATTAGATTATAAATTATTTGCACATGAATTTTTCCATTTAATAGATGAGATTGGAATTTCTTTCCCTCATTGGAATGACATGGATCCTGAAATATTACCAAAAGCAAAACTTTCTTACATGTCATTAGTTGATAAATTTATCCTAAATGCTAAGCCTCTTACAATATTATATTATTATCCTCTAAAAGAACTAACTTTAGAAGATTCTGAGAATTTTAATGAAGATGAAAAGCTTTTTGCTTATTTTGATGAAAATGGAAAGTTAGAACAAGGAAAATTCTCTGATCCAGGAACCATACATCAAGATACAAAAGAATTTGATATCACAGATAGAACTTGGACAGAAGTAGTTAAAAATACAATTTTAACAGAACATGCTGGAACATTATTAGATATGGCAGATATGATTTTTAATAATGAATGGAACTATGAAGACGATGAAAAGAATTTACTTGCATTAAAAAAAGGCTTTGAGAGTGTATATGCCCAGAAAAGTACTTTTGAAGATAGAGCAGAAGTTGCAGAAGCAATGATGACAAATTATGCATTAATTTATTTCAGAGGCTTAGTTGATCCAATTCTTGGAAATAAAATTGAATCAATCAAATGGATGTATTATCATGCAAGTAATGGAGAAATGAGTGATGAATTCTGGGAAGCAAAAATGAGTGATAGTTTACAAACATTATTCCCAGAGATGTATGAACAATTTATTGTTGATCAACAAAGATCACCATCTGAGTTTTTAAGAGCTATGGATAATGAAGCACTGTATAGTATGGCAAGAGATAATTTATTAAAAAATCTAGAAAGTAATGATGAAGATCTTGTTAAAAATTCTTTAACAGCATTAGGAATCCTAAATGATCCTGCAACATATGATGCAATCTTAGCTCAGACCCCTTATAAATTAAATTTAGTTGAAGATGTAACAAAAAGAATTAATAATAAAGAATTTGCACAAAAAGCTGTTGAATATGCTAAAAAGTATCATGGAAGTAGTAATGGGAAAAGAGTATTAGCAAACTTTGGAGAAGCAGAAGCATTATTAGTTGCACTAGATTATACAAAACAAGAACTGGTAAATACTGATAATACAATCCATCTAGGGATAGCAGGTGAAATTATTGCAAAAGCAGTCCAAAGTCCAGATGATAGAGTAAGAAAACTTGGATTTGAGATGATATCTCAAATTACTTCTATAAAAAGATTAACAAGATTAGAAGAAGTAATCAATATGGAAGAGGATAATTATGATACAAATCATAGAGTATTAGAAATTGTATTTGGTCTTCTTGAACAAGAAGCAAGTAAATTTGGTCCTGAAAACAAAGAAAAGAGTTTATCTGATTTAACTGCATTCTTCTTGGCTATTGATTCAAGTAATAGACTTTTATTATTAAGTAATGTTATTTCAAGATTCCAACATGCAACAGATCCTGGTATTGGATCTTATTATTCAGAATATTTATCTCTTGTTGAGACACATGGAACTGAAGAAGAAAAAGGAAAAGTATTACAGAGATTAGGTGAAAGATTAGAGTTTGTTGAAGTGGAGTCTGAAGAGGAAATTGAAATAGATGATGGAGAAGTAGTAGTAAGTGAAGAGATAGGTGAAACTGAGGAAATAGTTGATAGTGAAGATGGAATTGAAAGAACAGAAGATGGCAGAATTATTGAGAAAGGAGATTTAATTTTAATTGAAAAAGGAATAATAACAGAGGATGATGTAACAGTTTTAGATAAACAACCACCTAGTATTGCAGCAAGAATTGGAACAGCTGTTACTGCAATTACTGGATTAGGAGTAGTTGGTGGAATTTTATTTGGTGGAGCAGGAATTGTAAGTGCAGCTACTGGTGTTACAACAGCAACAACAGGTGCAGTTAGTGCAAGTGTTGGAGCAGCAGCAACAGGAGCAGGAATTATAGGAGCAGCTAAAGCTACAACTGCAACAATTGGAACAGCAACTTTAGCAGGAGTAGGTATAGGGACAATTGGTTTAGTTGTTGCTGGAATCCTTGGAACAGGGTTATTAGCTTCTGCAATTGTTAAAGGTGTAAGAAAAAGACCATTACCAACAACAGAAACTAAAATAGATATGAGTAATATTGATATCCCAGAAGATACAGAATTAATTGATATGGAAAACCCTGCATTAGACCTTATTTATGATGCATTAGATCAACCAACACGTCATGAATTAAGTGAATTAGGATTATTAGAACCATTAACAGAAATAGTTCTTGATTCAAATGCAAGAGGTCCTGAATTCTTAAGCAGAGTTTATGAGCTACTTCCAGAAGGATTAAAAGAAAAAGAATTAGGTCCATGGGTTAATTCTAAAACAGAAAATCTTCAAAAAGAATTAGATGTATTAGAAAGATCTGCAACTCAACCAAATAAACCAAGTAGAGAAGCACTTGTTAAAGAATTACTAAACAAAGACTCAATTTTAATGGAAAAAGTTTCTGAAACAAGATCTGTTGCTTTAAGATCAAGAGGTTTAGATTATATTATTTCAATTATTGAAAATAACAAATTAGTTTCTGAAATGAAATTTACAAGTCCAAGAGAAATAAGGAGAAAATCCAATATTGATTCTATAAAAGAGGAAACTGGCAAATTCTTAGATGCAAATGAATTTAGTGAAGAAGAAAAGTTAGCTGTTGCAAGTTCAATGTTAAAGAATTATATTGACTCTGGTGATGTAGACATATTAAAAGCATTATATCTTACAGCAGGAATTGAAGGAATTGTCGACGCTGCATATAACTTACCTGATTTTAAAGAAAACAGAGATAAATTCCTAAAAAGAATGTCTGAATCCTCTGCTAGTTATTCTGGATTTAAATGGCACCAAAGAAGAAGTGAATTAAGATCAGAAATCCTTAAAAGAGAACATCCACATATTTTCAAAGCAAGAGAAACCTTAGGAAAAGGATGGTATAAAGGCACAGAAGTTTTCAATACAGTCATGAGTTCTCCAGTTGTTTTAGGAAATTTCTTGATTTCAAAAATATTAGGAGCATTTGGTGATGTCCAAATAATTAGAAAGCCAGAAGCAAACAATTTAGGCATGTTAATACTTCATCCAAAAAACAAAATTGCATCTACACAATTTTATTATGGTTCTGAATATGGAAAAGCATGGAGCATTACAACACAAATTCTGATTGATTATGCAGGAAAAATGCATGCATTAGATAGAGAAACTTACAATAATGAAGTAGACAAAAGAACAGGAGAAGAAGAATTGGTTGCAAGGTTTAAAGCTAAAAAAGAATATGATACAATCTATCAAAATCAAGGATTACCATCTGCACAAGGTTATTTGTGGAGAGGCGGCATTGTTATTAGTGATGGACACCATAGAATTCCAGCTGCACGTGGTTTAGGTTATCCTATGATTGTTACTTATGATAGGGCAGGAGGCAATGCAGATGATTTAAAACTTATTGCGGGTGGAGATCTTGCACCAATAATGCAGCCAGGTACAAATGCAGACCCTGCTAAAGGTTATAATTTGTTATATGAACAACAAATGATTGTAAGGGAATACAAAACTAATAAAGAATCAAGTAAAATCTATAATGAAGTATTAAGATTATTTAGTTTAGGTGATCAAGGAAAATATGATGAAGCAGTTAATGGCTTAGAGAATTTAAGAAAGGAATTAGACATTTTAGAAGCAAAAAATGAAGTTCCAGAACATGTTATTAATAATCTAAAACGAGAATTAAATAATAGGATGTTTTTCCTTAACAATAGAAAGCTTAAACCTGCACCTGAATTAGATTCAAAAGATTGGACACACAAACCACATGAAGATGAAGTAGATGCAAAAGTAACTGAATTAACAATTGATAACTTAAAAACAGGATTTACTAATTATCTAATAACAATGCAAAGATATATTGCAGCTGAGATGATGTTTAATTTAGTAGAAGAACACAATGGACAAGTAGAAGAAGATTTAAAGATTAGTGTTCAGCCATATTTAGTAGAAAGAGATAGTGCAGTTTGGGAACACAAAGTTGTTCCAAATTTACATGAAGGAATTATTAAATTCCTAAATGGAATAAGTGATTTGTATACTGGAGAATTTAGTGAATATTCGCCTTATGAAAAAACAAATACAATTACTACAAAAAGTGGATCAATCACTTTAAACTATGATCAAAAATTATCTTTTAATGGCAGAGAATTAGTAATAACAGTTACAGACAAAGAATCAGGAGAAGTTGTGTTTAAGGACATAAGGATTATTGAGTTAGAAAGTGATGATAGTGGTGAAGATCAAGCACTACCTGCTGATCTATTAGAACCTACATTAGTAGAAATTGAAGAAGATCAAGTAGTACCTGTTGATTTATCAGAACCTACATTAGTAGAGATAGAAGAAGATCAAGCAGTACTTGCTGATTTATCAGAGCCTACATTACAAGAAATTGAAGAAGATCAAATAGTACCTGTTGATTTATCAGAACCTACGTTAGTAGAAATAGAAGAAGACCAAGTAGTACCTGCTGATCTATCAGAATCAACATTAGTAGAGATTGAAGATAACATACTAGCAAAAGAGGATGAAGTCCCAAGAATTCTAAGATTAGCAAATGATATTATTGCAATCCCTTCTGTTATACTTGGTGCAGTTACAATTGGTGCAATTGGATTAACAGGATGGGTTATTTACAAGGTCATTAGTTTTGCATTTTCAAGACGACAAGCTAAGAAAGTTCCAACAAAAACAAATGTTGAATTAATGCAAGACCTTACGAAACGTAGTCTTAAAAAAGCAGCAGAGTTAGAAGTAATCTTACAAGAAATTGATGCATTAGAAATAGATGCAACTACTCCTACATGGAATAATGAAATTATTAGAAAAGACCCACCAACAGATTTAATACAGGATGTTATGGATGAAGAAATGACATATTCTGAAAAAGATTTAAGAGAAGCTCTTGAAAAACGTTACAAAGAATATGATAATGGCCAAAGATTAGATAATTATGTAAAAGATCAAAAAAGCCCTAACAATTTATTTTATCTTGATTATACTTTATCACCAAATGAAATGAGACAAAGAATTGCAATTTTAGATAGGCTATATCAATTACACAAAGGATCTTCTGTAAGAGAAAAAGCAATAATTGAAGAATTAGTAAAAAACAAATTTGGAATTGAACAAATACCACCTCCTGTTCAGCACCAAATTGCATCTATCTCTAATCACAGAGGAACAACACATTCAGAAGGTGCAGAAAATAAAAATTCAATTTATGTTGATCAGAATTTAGAAGCAAAGGTAATTAAAGAAACTAAAGGAAGACATGATTTTGATTTTACTTCTCTGCTTAAATTAATGAGAAACATGCACCAAATTGCTTTGGATTTAAACAAAGGGATAATAATAGAAACAGAAGATAAAGAGCAAGCAATTGTAAGAATACAAACTGTTTTTGATGATCAGGTTGTTCATTTAGATCATGAAGGGAATTATAAAAGGATGATTAGACAGAAGTTTGCTCCAGGATTTACAATCAAACAGATTAATACTCCAGAATCAGAAGACAGGAAAGATGATGAAAATACATTATCAAATGAAGAAAAAACAAAATTAGATAAAATTAGAAATAATCCTAAATTCAATGCAGCATGGTCTGCATTCTTACAAGAGATTGAATCAACAAGGACAAATGGTTATGTTATGGATATCTCTGATTCATCTGCTGGGGGCGGACCATCAAGAGGAAAAGTATTTAACACAGGAAACGTATTTTTGGATATTGTAAAAAACGAAAAAGGGCAAGATGAATATGTTTTCTCAATAATTGATCCAGATGTATTTGATACAAAAAAGGGAGAAGATAAGTTTTTCCCTGCAGAACATTTCAGAAAAAAAGGTTTAGTTAAAGGAATGGTTTCTGGAATATTTACATTTATAGCTAATGTTGCTAGGAAATACTGGGTTGAGCCATGGCAGAAATATTATACTAATCAAGAGATTGAAGAAAACCCTGTTAAGATCATAGAACCAACATTAGAAGAGATATTAAATTATAAACCAAAGTCAGTTGGTGCAGATGCAATTCAGATTAATACTGCATTAAAAAATCTTATTTATAATTCATTACCTGAAGGATACTATGAAATTCTTGAAAGTTTAGATATGATAAAAGAATTAGAGATGTATGTTATTGATGTAAAATATACATCAGAAAAATTAGATAAAGTTCTTTATGAAAAAATTAGTAGACTTTCTGCATCTGAAAAAGATGCACTTCCGTCATTATTTAATGGTTTTGTAATAGGAATCAGTTTAAATAAGTTAAAATATGATATTGAAGATATTAAACGTGATCCTAACTATACTGTGGAAGATATTTGGAATTATTTTTTAAGTGGTGGAGTAAAATCTGAAATAGAACCTAAAAAGCCAGAATCAAATCCTCTATTAGATGCCTATGAAAAAGGTTTTTATGTAGAAGAAGTTAAAGATGGACCAACTGAAGGAACCATTGATATTGATGATGATTTATTTGATGAGTTATGGGAGGATTCATGGAAGGATTTTGATACGGAACCAGAACCAAGAGTAACTGAATTAGGAAATGTAGAAAGAGTTAATTTCTTTAGAGATAATGAAATTATCATGCCAAATGAAGGAACAGATTATGCATTAACAATCGAGGAACTCCAAAAGATAGAAAGAGGACTTGGTCCAGTAACAGAAATAATATTTGGAAATGGAGTGTTTTACCTTTCCAACCCAATTAAAAGTCAAGAAGGAAGAATTGGTTATGTATTATATTATAGGGATGTGGATGATCCAAAAAATAGATTTAGTGCAAGAATGGTTTATAAGAGCAGATCAAATGCTCCTTGGCGAACAATTTCACATTACAACGAAAAGGACCATAGATTTGGAAAAGGATTAGATCTGTATGGAAGCGATTATGAATACCAAGGTGAGGTAGAAGAATCTGTTACTTATCCTCATGCTTTACAGATTATTTTTGATGAGAAATTTGCGGATGGAGAATTCAAAGGTAAAACTCGTACAGTAAGTCCAAAAATATTTTACAGCACATTAATGGATAAACTTTCTTTATACAGACCATCTTCCCTGCCTGAAGAAGAACAAGAAAGACCTGATCCAGAGTTTGAAAGAGAAAATTATAGATTTAACGATATTGGGGAGTTTACATCAACTGATTATCCAGTAGAATATGAATTTAGATTCCTTTTTGGACCAGACTTTTCAACTGCAAAAAGATTTGATTCATGGAATGTCTTAAAAGGTAAATATACTGATGCATACCAAGTAACTTCAGAAAATGGTTTAGTTTCTTATTTATATTATTATGATTCAAGTGATGACACATTATCCCTAGGATCTGTACAACCAGCAAGAGTTTATCTAAATCTAAATAGTTATGGAGTAAACAGAGTTCAAATTTCTCCCAACAGTTTATATAAATTAGACTTTGAATTAACACAACCTGCAATTTCATACAGTCAAGAAATTCATGAGTCATTACATGTAGGAAGAATAATTGATGCAAATGGTAAAAAAACAGAATATGTAAAAGTTGATTTTGATCTTATGATCCAAATGCCAACATTAAAAGAATTCAGAGAAAAAGTATTGGGACAAAGATTTGATGAAACAGTAACTGATGAAGTAGCTGAAGAAGTAGCTGAAGAAGTAGCTGAAGAAGTAGCTGAAGAAGTAGCTGAAGAAGTAGCTGAAGAAGTAGCTGATGAACTAACAGCATCTGAACCATATCCATTAACATCAAATGATATAATGGCTGCAATTACTTCAGAGCTTGAATTAAGTGGAGATGAATTAGCTAAAGTAAAAGAAGTATTAGATGAAGTTGTTGGTGTAGTTGATGTTAATTCAAGAAATGAATATTTTAGATCAAGATTACGAACATTAGGTATTGAAAATAAAGCTGATTCTATTTTAGATGTTATTAATCCAATTCTTGCTAATACTATCTGTACAAGTTGTATGTTTATGGGTGGTTACATAAATTTATTCAGAGAAAAATTATCTAAGCAAGGTACTTTCTTTGATAGTGAAATTGAAGAAATGATTGGAGATGGAACATTTAATTTTAAATTAATGAAACGTTATTTCCAGAATGCTCGTGATCATAGAGAAGTGATTGATGTTGTTAAGGCATTAGATTTATTCATGGTAGAATTGCATAATAACATGGGTAGAGCTAGAGATAATGTGGATCAATCAGAATTTGAAGAGCTTACTGAGCTTGAAGGAAGTATTCTTGAAGCAAGGGAAATATTAATGGATAATATTTATGACCAGAGAAATAAAGTATATTCTGAAGCTAAGAAAATATTGAAAAAAGATTCTGTTATTTATAGTGTGGAACAAATAGATGCAATTAGGAAATTAGCACTAATTCCAACAAAAAAATCTGCATGGTTAATTGGTAGAGCATTAACAAGTGGATCTCTAAGAGTAAGAGAAACTGCAGTTAGAGAATTAGAATCTATGCAAACAAGATCTTTTAGTGATGATCCTGATTTAAATATAGAGATAGGAAAGATTATGAAACATTCAGGTAAAACAAAATTACAAAGAACTGCTAGTTTTATTTCTAGTCATCCATATTTGATGGTTATTCCTGCTGCAGGAATGTTATTCCTTCCTGGATTTTTACAAGATCAGTCTAAGGCAAGTGCAAATGTTATGCCAGTTTATGAAACAGTAGTAGAAAGTAGTCAAACACAAACAACTACTAATGAAGAAGTGAAATCAACTCAACAGGTTAAATCAACTGAACAGATTAAGACTACTAATATTATATATGGGGGAGTTGAAGTTGATTTTAGTGAAATAAATGAAGAAGAAAGAAATTTATATAGTACTTTAGGAGATCAATTAACAGTTGATGAACAAAAACTAGCATTAAGATTTATAGAACATAAATTAAAAGAATTTCCTGAATCATTAATAAGAAAAAGTCTTTCTAAAATAAGGGTTGTAAAGAACTTAAAAAGTGATAGTTTTAATTTTAAAATAAGTGGACTTGCATTATCATCAGATGATCTGATGTATCTTGACTTTTATGATCTTGAACAAGGTCTTGTAGACCATTTAGTTGTACATGAATTTTTCCATTTAATTGATGAGCTTGGTATTTCCTTCCCTGGATGGGATAATATTGATAGTTCAATAATTGATGAAACAAATAATAGATATAATGGTCTTGTAAAAGAATTTCATAAAAGAAAAAAACCAAAATCAATTATTTATTATTATGGTGGACAAATAAATACAGAACAAGATTTTAAGAAGTCTGGAGTTGATGATATTAAATATGCTTATTATGATGCAGATGGAAAGCTTCATGAGGGTGATTATATTGATGTTGGTAAGGATCCTATTTCAGATGAATATGACTTAACAAGTGATGTATGGACAGAAATTATGAAAAGTGTAATTGTAGAAAAACATACTAATTATATGATGGATATTACATCAATGGTGTTTGAAGAAAAATGGGATTTTGAAAGTGATAAAAATAATGTTAGAATACTAAGGAAAGGATATTCACAAGAATATGGTATGCATAATCCATTTGAACACAGAGCAACAATAGCAGAAGCAATGTTTGGCAATTATGCATTCATTATGTTCCGTGCTCAAACTGATCCTGAACTAGGAAAATCTGTTGAGATGGTCAAATGGATGTATTATCAAGCATCTAATGGTGAAATAAATGAACAATTTTGGCAAGAAAAACTAGTAAGTAGTGTTAATAAACTATTCCCTAAACTTTACAAAGCTCATATTTCTAGTCAAGGAACACCTGAAGAATTTATTAAGAAGATGCAAGATCCTGGTTTTTATAATTTAGCTATGGGTGAGTTATTAGGTAATATAAAAGGAAATGATGAAAATTTAAGGTGGTTATCACTAAAAGCATTAGGTATTTTAAATAA
>Ga0209045_1000027_pt1 | contig 182040 bp, 81 predicted proteins | sample SaaInlLV_10m_DNA_4_FD_184664 | JGI IMG/M metagenome (GOLD analysis project Ga0209045, IMG submission 184664) | Marine microbial communities from expanding oxygen minimum zones in the Saanich Inlet - Saanich Inlet SI072_LV_200m_DNA (SPAdes) (version 2) | ecosystem: Environmental > Aquatic >...
TCTTTAAGAGTTTGAAAAAATTTACACCCAGAGTAGTTGTTATATAATTTAATGCAACAATTCCACCATTCATGGAGGTCGTACAAGAAACTGGAGAATTTTTTGGAGCATCAGCGCTTGCAATTCTAAACCTTGCACATGAAAAAAAATACCGAATCGTAACGTGTACAGAGACAAACTGCATTTTAGTAAATGATGCTGATTTTCACAAATTGGGAATCGTAGAACCACAACTCAAGAATATTTTTCCGGAACATGCTTTAACATATATAGTATCAGCCCTTAACAGTCAAGTATATCTTAGCAAAAGACCATGGCATGTTTATTCTGTTGAAAAACAGTCTGTAGTGAAATTGGTTTACCGTACATTACTTAAGTGGATGCGAGTTAGAAACTCACAGCACTCCAGGCTGACTGATGACAAATTAATACCGATAAGTATCCATGGAGAGAAAAATTTAAATTTGAAGTAAAAAATACATGCAATAATGAAACTACCTGTAAATATTGATTAGTTTTTTGTTGCGAGCCAATTGATAAACATGTAAAAATATGCTGCTGGATTCCTATGTATAGTTGGCTGACAGGCACAGCAGCAAGAGACCCATGTCCAATTGAAAGCAGAGCAGAATGAAGCACAATAATCTGGTAATGTGGGGACTCATATTGACAGGATCATTGCTGCTGTTTGTCGTTTTCGCTGAATACAAGAAACAGGCACTGAAGGAAGAACCCCCTGCTCATCTGCAGAAGGCCATGGCGAACCCGCTAGACAGCCCTGATCTGCCAAATGTTCTGATCATTGGTGACTCGATCTCTATTGGATACACAGTAGCCGTTCGCAGGTTACTTGACGGCAAAGCTGATGTCTTCCGACCCATGACCAACTGCAATCACTCTGGCACAGGCGTACGAGGTGTCAAGAAATGGATAGGGGGCAGGAAGTGGGATGTAATCCATTTCAATTTTGGAATATGGGACACACATTATCTGCATAATGGAATATTGGTTACTGACCGCAGCAAATACAAGACAGAGGATCTGAAATGTAGATACACAACTGAGCAGTATGTTGAGAACTTGAGCAAGATTGTTGCCATTCTCAAGGAGACTGACGCGAAGTTGATTTGGGCCAGCACAACGCCATACGTCTCGTACGGAGAAGACACCAGGCTTCTCGTGGTAAAGAACAACAAGGCTGCCAGAGAGTTGATGGCCAGGGAAGAGGTAACGGTCAACGATCTGTACAATATTGCACTTGCAAATCTCAAGGAATGGCAATCAAAAGATGGTTGCCATTTCACACGTCAGGGATATGAAGAACTGGCCAGGCAAGTCGCACCAACCATATCTGATGCATTAAGCAAGAAAGCCAGGGCCGTAAAACCTGCTACTGTCGACGGACAGTGATTACCGGAGATGTAGCCACAAGGAACTGGAAGCGAAGGATGAGTCCACACCTTAGCTCAACCATTAAATCCATGAACACCAATATGTTTTTTGGTCTAAATCATTTTTACTAAGAAGGTGGGGATGAGTGGTAAAAAAAAATTTAAAATTAAATCAGTGGCTGATAGATCCACAGCTTGATAGTATCATTTCTTCTCAGGGTCAAATAACATTGAGAAAAACAAAGGAAAACCGCTAATAATTACTAATCAATGCGGTGTGGGAAGTTTTTAACAGAATTAAATATGTTTTTGTAGAAGGTGGGTTTAATTCTTTATGTCGGATTACCATCCTGGCATAGTATTGTCTCATTTTTGTATAAGAGAGGTTTCCACCCTGTTACAATGGTTGGTTTTTGCCTCTCTCCTGATGGTGAGCTTCTTCAGGGAGATTTGCTGTTCAAGAGTAACCGTTCGCACATCTAAAGCCTTTTTTATTTAAAGAAGTGGCAACATACAAATTCAAATGAAGACATCTGTATCTGTAGTAATGAGCGTTTACAACGGCGCTGACCATTTGGTTAAATCTGTTGAAAGTATTCTGGTACAGGAAGGAGTAGATTTTGAATTTGTCATAGTCAATGACGGATCTACAGATGAGTCAGGAAAAATCCTGGAAGAATTTGCCAGACGTGATAACCGGGTCCATGTTATTGAACAGGAAAATACGGGACTTACAAAGGCATTGATTCGTGGATGCAAAGAGGCCCGAGGAAAATATATCGCAAGGCAGGACGTGGATGACGTGTCAATGACAGGAAGACTTAAAGCCCTTGAAAATATTTTAGATTGTAATAAAGATATGGTCCTGGCGTTTTCCTGGACAAATTGTATTGCCCCAGACGGTGAGATCGTCAGACGTATCAACACATCAGATGATATTGAAGAAACAACCAGAAAACTTCGGGAAGAGATGATTGGAGTGCCCGCGCATGGAAGCGTTATGTTCCGTAAGGATGCGTATAATCAGGTTGGTGGCTATAATAAAGAATTTTACTATGCGCAAGATTGTGATCTCTGGCTCAGAATGGCATGGGAAGGAAGGATAGGATGTGTTAAGGAGTACCTGTACAATTTGTGCCTTAGCCCGGAAAGTATATCATCCAGCCGAAGAGGAATCCAGGGTCAGTTTACCCGGCTTGCAAGGGACTGCTACCTAGCCAGAAAACTTAATAAGCCGGAATCTACAATATTAGAGCGTGTTTCTGTATTAAGGCAGCATGCCATCAGAAACAAGGCAAATAGTGCAACTTCCCGCGATATCGCCACTACCTATTTTCTCATTGCATCGGGACTGGAAGAGCAAAACAATTATCATAAGGCAGTAAATTTTTATTTAAAGGCAATCAAGTCTTATCCATTTCATTTTCGAGCCTGGAGAGGGGTAACGTTTAACGTGATCAAAAGATTGACATCCTTGTAAAGGTACAACTTCTTCTTAGCGTTGTCGTCTTTTGTTACTGCAGAGTACTGTGAGAATGACTCATCACCTGGTTCTTCTTTTCACGTATTTGCAGCTTTTTAAAAGCCAATCATGAAAATTTTATTTGCTGCAGATGTTCCACCCGATCCTGATTCCGGTGCTGCCGGGACTGAATTGCAGACCATTGCAGGGTTACGCCGACTTGGGCATGAAGTAGATGAAATCTGGGCTCCTGACCTTGGCCGTAGAATTAAGCATGGCAACCTGCACTATCTTCTGGAATTACCTTTTGCTTATAAGAAAGTTATACGTCAAAAATGTTTAGAGAAGGCTTATGATGTTGTTCATGTGAACCAGGGACACTGCTACCTTGCTGCGAAAGAACATAAAGCTACAAAACGGCCGGGTGTTTTTGTATGCCGCAGTCATGGCCTGGACGATCACATGGAAAAAGTTTTGAAGGTATGGAGGAAGAGACTTGGTATCAGTAATAGAAATTTGATAAAGACATTGCCCGGCCGCATCATAGACAGATTTCTTGACAGACATATTAAACTGGCAATTCTTTTTGCTGATGGGTTTATTGTCAGCAGCTCTTCAGATAAAAAATTCCTGATTGATTTTCATGGCCTTTCTGATGAAAGAGTCGCCTGTATCCATCAGGCTCCGGCAGAAATATTCAAACGTACGCAAACAGGTACTTTTACCCATGAGCGATTGAAGAACCTGCTATATATTGCCAGCTTTCACTACGCAAAATCTCCGCATACGGTTGCTGCAGTTGTAAACAGGCTCTTTGAGAGGGGAGGTGGATTTAATTTTACCTGGGTGTGTCAAAAGGAGGACCATGAACAGGCGGCTCGAATGCTTTCTGCTGATGCTCTGAATGCTACCCGATTTGTTGGCTGGACTACACAGGAAGAGCTTATGGAAATCTATAATAATAATGGGGTCCTCTTGTATCCTCCGCTTTTTGATGGCTTCGGCAAGGTATTCCTGGAAGCAATGGATAGAGGGCTTTGCGTTATCGCAACAAAAACAGGTGGGATGAGAGATATTATCGATGATGGTAGAAACGGTTTTCTGGTAGAATTCGATAATCCCGGCCAGATTGTTGACAGGATCTTATATCTTTTGGAGAACAGTACAAATGGAAGAGATATTTCTCAAGCTGCGGTAGAAACAGCTGCACGTTACTCATGGGACCGTGTAGCAGAAGAAACCGTATCATTCTACGAAAAACTTCATAAAATAAAAATGTAGCAATGAGCCTTATTTAATTATAAAAGTAAAACCTTTATTGCCGGTTCAATCTTGAAGATTGAACCACACATTAGAGATGGTACTTTGTGAATAAGAAACTAATATTCAAATACAAGGAGCTTGTACGTTTGATTATGGCAAGAATGCGGGCTCACCTTGTTAAACTTCAAGGCGCTCGCGTTGGTAAAAAATGCCTGATGGGAAGTGGAGTCAGGATTGACCGGCCATGGACAGCCAAATTCGGAATTCGTTGTGTGTTCGAACCGCAGGTCTGGATTGATACCGTATCAGATAACGCCAGTTTTCAGGTGGGCGACTACACATTCATGGGACGAGGCGCTCATGTTTTCATTTCAGAAAGGGTTTCCATCGGATCAAACTGCCTGATCGGGGATGGTGTAATTATCAGTGATCACAAGCACAACATTGAAGCCGGAAAACTTATCGGTTTGCAGGGATGTACTTCAGATCCAGTGGAGATCGGGGATGATGTGATGCTCAGTGTCAGATGCATTATTTTGCAAGGTGTTAGTATCGGAAAAGGGGCCGTTGTTGGGCCCGGTGTTGTGGTTACCGGCAATATACCCCCATACAGTATTGCTGGTGGAGCACCTGCCAGAATTGTTGGAAAACGATGAGTCTTTGGTTCTTTATTCTCGAATTCAGATTTTAATAGATTACAATAATGGAACAGCACCGTCGGTACGACAATCTTAACCGCCTGAAGAAAAAAATTGATGAGTTAATTCAGAAGGAGAATTTTGTCGAGGCCTGTCTGAAACTGAAGGAACTTTGGAAAGACTGTCCGTCGCTGGCCGTAGCCAGGTTTGTTTCGAATCGCTTCACAGCTCTGCAGGGCCACACAGAATTAATGCCTGTTCGGATTGCTATTCTGCGGTCGTATACACTGGAACCTGCAGTTGAAATCTTGAAAGCGGGGGCATTTGCAAGTGGTCTTGAACCGAGCGTTTACATTGGAGAGTTTAATACATATGCTCAGGATATTTTCGATGAAGGGAGTGAGCTTTACGGGTTTAAGCCGGATGTTGTTTTCCTTTCAGTTTTAACACGTTCGATTGCACCCTCTCTCTGGTATGACTTTTCGTCACTGAAAAAAGAGGAGATAGAAGATTCTGTTGGAAAAGTCGTAACTACTTTAGAAAACCTTGTCCGACAGTTTCGTTCTTGCAGTCATGCGCACCTGGTCATTCATACCATGGATATGCCGTTAATACCATGTTTTGGTCTTGCCGATCTGAAAGCCAGGCCGGGACAGAAAGGAACTATTCGACGAATAAATCTGGCTCTCTCTGAATTAGCGGCTAGTCATGAAGGTGTGCACATTCTGGATACGAATGAGATGATCGCATCTTGCGGCAATCTTGCCTGGGAAGACAGGGAAAAGTGGATTACATTACGTTTACCGTTGACTGCAACCGCTTTAGCAGTTATGGCTGATGGATGGTTACGGTACTTGCATCCACTTATGGGAAGGATATGCAAAGTACTTGTTTGTGACCTGGACAATACACTTTGGGGCGGAGTGATAGGAGAAGACGGTTTCGATGGAATACAACTTGGTGATGAATACCCTGGTGCTGCTTATCAGGCACTTCAAAGGGCCATACTGGATTTGTATAACCGCGGGGTAATTCTTGCCATTTGCAGTAAAAACAACGAAGAGGATGCTATGGAAGTTATCAGAAAACATCCCGGAATGCTGCTTCGCCCTGAGCATTTTGCGGCACAGCGTATTAATTGGAATAACAAGTCCAGAGGGATTCAGGAAATAGCGGAGGAACTTAATATTGGTACCAGTGCTTTGGCTTTTTTAGATGATAATCCTAACGAACGGGAGCTGGTATGTATGCAGATGCCGGAAATAACCGTTATTGACTTACCGGATAACCCCGTGGAGTTTGAATTGATTTTGCGACGGCAACACGTCTTTGAACGAATCAGTCTTACCGAAGAAGATCTGAATAAAGGTGAATTATACGCCCAACAGCTTAAGCACCGGGAACTCCAGAGAAACACGGTAACTATCGAAGAGTATTTGCAATCACTAGAGATGGAAATGGAAATAGTTTCAAACAGTGAAAAGACTCTGGAAAGAGTAGCCCAGCTCACACAGAAAACGAATCAGTTCAACATGACTACAAAACGTTACAGCATTCAGCAGATTAAGAAGATGGTAGAGGATCCGGGATGGAGTGTCTTTGCATTTCGTATTCGTGACAGGTTAGGTGATAACGGAATAGTGGGAGTGACGATTGTAAGTCACAAGGGAGAAGAATTTGAGATCGATACGTTTTTAATGAGCTGTCGCGTAATAGGACGCACAGTGGAGACTGCTATGCTCGATATTGTTGTCGGTGAGGTAATAAGACAGGGAGTTAACCGGATAACCGGATGGATATTTCCAACCAAAAAAAATATACCTGCAAGAGATTTTTACCGGAAACATGGGTTTTCACTGGTGGAAGAAAAAGAGGGTGCAGTGAGGTGGGAATTAGGGCTTTCTGATAATAAAATTGAATGTCCACAGTGGATCAAGGTTGTTAAAACTGAACAGGAAAGAGGAGATGGCAGAATCAATAATCAGTGAAGTTATAAGTATTTTCAGTGATCTATTCAACGTGAGCCCGGAAGAGCTGGGGCCGGAGTCCTCACCGGATACTGTGGAAGGCTGGGATTCTCTTCAACAGGTAAATATTGTACTCGATGTTGAACAGAGGTTTAACATCACACTGTCTCCTCCGGAAATTGAGGAAATGTTGACCGTTCAGGATATTGTTGGCATCGTCAACAAGAAGATGCGGGATGTTTAATTTATTGTTCCATCTTTTGAATAAATCTATAACTTTAAAGAATTGTAAAATATTTGAGCCATTGATATACTCTTTATATGGTTTTTTAGATTACCTGTATAGAAGAATGAAATGTGTAATGATAGATTTTATGATAGTTACGTGAAAAATTTTATTAAATTTATTTAAGAAGTATTGAATTGAGATCGATATAGAGTCGCTTTTATGTTAAAAAGTATTCAGGTTCATTGGTTGTTACATCGGATGGGGCTTCAGAAAGTGCGTACACACACGAGGCAGGTTGAGCACGAGGTTCTCGAAAGATATGTACAAGGCCAACGACATATTGTGGAACTAGGAGTATTCGAGGGGGCATCTTCACTGATGCTTCGAAAGGCCATGGCTGTCGATGGGAAACTGTGGTGCGTAGACCCCTTTCCTCGCGGCAGGTTTGGCATCTCCTATCAATACTTAATTGCTAATCGGGAAGTCAATAAGTCAACTAACGGCACAGTAGGATTTGTCCAAAAGTTAAGTCATGAAGCAGTAAAGGGATGGCAGGAACCGATCGATTTGCTTTTTATTGATGCAGATCATTCTTACCAGGCGGTTCGTAGAGATTGGGATGATTGGTCTCCTTACGTGAAAGCAGGAGGCATCATCGCTCTCCATGACAGTCGAACCCTGAAATACCCGGGCGTTCTCAAACTCGTAAAGGAAATTACAGCCGATGAGGGTGCTTATCGAAACGTGGAGGAGGTTGCTACTTTAACAGTATTTGAGAAATTAGCGAATGATATTGAGTAGACTTGTTTTTTTACAAAACTGTATTTACCAATAGTTATTACACGCTAGACAGCTGCTTTAGGCCTCCTAAAAGTCCAGAAAGCCTTGTTATGATAATGATAGAAAAGATTAGAAGGTCAAGAGATGAAAAGTAAATATATACTAGCAAAATTTACCTTCTAGCTTGTCAGGTTCAAAACTCTTGCCAGGGTTATTCGTATATTCTCTTCTGTTGAATCACCGTGTTTCATAAAATGTTCACTTTTCAACTATGATTTTTGTTTGGATGTTTCACGCAGTATCACACATCAGCTGCTATTTCTTGAAGGAGAGCGTTTTATCCAGGAACGTTTCCTGCTATCTACACTCTTAAAACCAGGGATGAGAGTGGTAGATGTCGGTGCAAATATAGGGTACTACCTACTCTTATTTGAAAAATATATCAAGCCTGAAGGAGAAGTTGTCTGCATAGAACCTTCGCAACAAAATCTTCCAGAGCTTAAGAGAAATATTGAAGTAAATAAATTTACTAATGTGAAGCTGTTTGAAGCAGCAATTGGAATGGAAGATGGCGATATCGGTTTACGTGAGGGAATAAACAGCAAGGTGATTGATAAAGATCATGGTGACTATCAGGTTACGTTAAGAAAACTGGATTCATTGGTTGCGGATAAGGTAGATTTTCTGAAAATTGGTGTGGAAGGGTATGAGGGGCAGGTCCTGAAAGGGGCGCATGAAATCATTATTCGAGATACGCCGTTACTTTTCTTAGAACTTCAGCCTAATATGCTACCTGGATATGGTTTCTCTGTCGAGCAGATCCTTAATGATCTTTCAAAAATTTACAAGCAAATCGATATTTACGTAAGTCAACCAGAAGAAAACATTGGTCTGTTCGGGAAATTGTCAGTGCGATATTTTATGAAGAACAACCTGATTAAAATTGATAATGCTAAGGGGTATATTGATAAATATTCTCAGCAGAAAATGCCGAATTCTTTGTGGGCTGTCTGCCAGAGTTAGAAAACCTTCAATGAGAATTTATTGATCAATGAGTTACCCTTTTTGCTCTTGAGTCGTAATTAGTAATGGTAGAACAACGAAAAATACCTTTAGCAGTTGTGATTCCCACATACGGAAGAGAGAAGGTCCTTCTCGAAACGATCAATCAACTTCTACGGCAGGAACCTGCAGCAGCGGAGATTCTGATTATTGATCAAACCATTTCACATGAACAAGATACTGACACGAAGCTCGGTTTGTGGCATGCTGAGGGTATGATACGATGGATAAGGGTAGACCAACCATCTCAGCCTGTGGCACTCAATATAGGTCTCCGGAAAGCCACACAGCCTTTTGTCCTTTTTCTTGATGACGATATACGTATTGATGAAGGTTTTGTTGAAGCACATTATAACGCATTTGAAAGTGAAGAGATTTGGGTGGCTGCAGGGCAGGTACTACAACTTGAGGAAGTTGAAGATCATGGTTATGTGCATCAACCTGAGACTGGCACATTAGCAGATGTTAATTTTGTCTTTCGCTCCGGACGAAAAACTTTCATAGAAAATGGCATGTCAGGAAATTTATGCGTTCGGCGTGAACATGCTCTACAGATCAGAGGTTTTGATGAGAACTTTATTCCTCCTGTTTCTTATCGTTTTGATAATGAGTTTTGCAAACGGCTTTGCCGGGCTGGAGGAAAAATTGTCTTTGAGCCCAAGGCCCGTATCTATCATCTGCGGGTAAAACAGGGAGGTACTCGAACTAACAGCAATCATATGACATCAATATCCCCTGAACATGGTGTTGGAGATTATTATTTTGCATTCAGGCTGGGCTTGTCTTCAGAAACGTTGTATTATATCCTTCGTCGTCCTTTCCGGGAGGTCCGTACAAAATTCCATTTACGTCATCCCTGGTGGATTCCAGTCAAACTTGTTGGCGAATTTCTAGCTCTCTTTCTGGCTCTATTATTATTGTTTCGTGGGCCGAGATATCTGCATGAGGCTGAAAATGATATCCATTAGTGTCTTGTTTCCAAACTCCAGCCTTCGTCATCTTAAACATAAACCTTTAGCGAACAAATATATTTTTTCTTGTAGACATGTTCACTCCACATGAATTGATTGGCAACGCCACCTTTAAATAAAATATTAAATTTCATCTTTTTATATGACGAAAGAATCAAAGGCTTTTTATGACCGAGAATATCTTAAGGATCGGTATGCTAATATTCAAAAACCTGAAAATCATCCTTTTTACCCTGAACTCAAGTCGTTCATTAGCAAATATCAACTACATAAAAAAAAATGCCTTGAAATTGGGTGTGGACGTGGTGCTTTCCAGGATTTAGTAACAGATTACGTTGGAGTAGATATTTCCGACTCTGTTAAAAATTATTTTTATAAACCTTTTTACCAGGGTTCTGCCACAGAGCTTCCTTTTGAAGACAACACGTTTGATGCCATTTGGACATATGCTGTACTTGAGCACGTACCTCATCCTGAAAAAGGTTTAAAAGAGATGAGGCGTGTTTTAAAGGATAATGGGATTCTGATTTTATTAGCTGCGTGGCAATGTAGATCCTGGGCCGCTGACGGTCTGCCGGTACGGCCATATAGAGACTTTGACTTAAAAGGAAAACTGGCCAAGTCTTTGATTCCAGTTCGCAATTCGGTTCTATTCCGTTCTGCGTATATTTTTCCAAGACGTCTTATCAGGACTATTGAATTTCTACTATCAAAAAAGCCTCTTGAATTTGAATATGAGGCGATAGCTCCAAATTATGTATATTTCTGGATGCCAGATTCAGATGCGGTAAATTCTATAGACCCATATGAAACTATTTTATGGTTTTTATCTCGAGGGGACCTATGTGTCTCTTATACGAATTGGATTAAGAGGTTCTCCGTAAGAACGGGTCCAATAATATTTCGGATAAAAAAGTTTACTGATTCAAATTAAGAATGAATTATCTTCAAAACCTTGTGCTGGAATTTGTTTGTGTGATACTCTGGTGTTATGAAATGTGTATTTCCGTAACGGTAACAAATTGATAATGATCAAAAAATACATCAAGAAGATTCCATTAATAACAAGAATCTATCGTCAAATTTTACAATTTAAAATGTTTCAAGTATTCAAAAATGAATTTAACAGATTTAAATCCATGGATACCGAAAAACGATTTGACATACAATGGAAAGACCGTTTTCCTTGCCTTCAAAATTTGGATCTTTTAGCAAGTTTCGACTTTCACTATGTTTACCACACCGCATGGGCAGCACGTGTTCTTGCTGAAATAATGCCGAAACAACACGTCGATATCTCTTCTCATATACCATTTAATGCAATTGTTTCCGCCTTTATACCGATAAAGTTTTATGACTATAATCCGGTGAACCTTGTGCTCTCAAATTTAGAATCCATGCAAGTAGACCTTTTGTCGTTAGATTTTAATGATTCTTCAATAGAGTCTCTTTCCTGTATGCACGTAATCGAACATATCGGACTAGGTCGCTACGGAGATCCCATTAATCCCGATGGTGATCTGATTGCTATTAAAGAGCTAAAACGTGTTCTAGCAGTAGACGGAAATCTTCTTTTCGTGGTTCCAATTAGTGGAACACCAAAAATCCAATTTAATGCTCAAAGGATCTATAGTTATGAGCAAATTATTAATTATTTTAAAGAATTTGTATTAATAGAATTTGCTCTTATTCCGGATTATCCGTGTACTAGTGGGATTATCAGGCATGCATCTCAGCAAATGGCAAATGAACAAACATATGGATGTGGTTGTTTCTGGTTCAGGAAGTAAATGAGATTTTGTATCGTGTTTTCTTAGTAGTAATATTTTTGTAAGAAAGGTTATGTTCTGTGTTCATGTTTCCGGGGTGTTTCATCAGTATAAAGCAGGAGTAATTTTGTAATATGGATGAGTCGAGATACCGTAACTCAGTACAAAGGATCGCAGAGCTGGATGGCGTTCGTGGAATAGCAATATTGCTTGTTCTTTATTGGCATTATGCTGACCGTTTGTTAGTTACTCTGGTGGAACATGGGTACCAGGGGAAATGGCCGATATTAACATATATCGGGTATTCACACCGACTAACCTGGAGTGGAGTAGATCTGTTTTTTGTTCTTTCAGGTTTTCTCATAGTTGGAATACTTTTAGATGTAAAAGATTCAAAATTTTATTTTAAAACTTTTTACATGAGAAGGATTTGCAGAATAATTCCTCTGTACTACTTGATGCTGTTCTTATTTATTATCATACCATGGTTAGGGTTACAATCTACTAAAGGGTTATTTGAAGGAAACTTTCCGCTATATAGCTATTTTACTTTTACTCAAAACTTTTTTATACATGGTAGTGGTTCCATGTGGCTAATTGTTGCCTGGTCTTTGGCCATTGAAGAGCAATTTTACCTGGTGGTTCCCCTATTAGTTAAATTTACAAATAGAAAGAATCTTTTATTAATTTTTGGTTGTGCAATTTGCATGGCTCCAATTTTGCGTTTCATGCTTGAAGGGGTTGAAGCAATGCCGTTTGTTCGATCGGATTCGATATTGATGGGAGGGTTAATTGCAATAGTGATTAGAGATGTCAGACTGCGGGAAGTGCTAATTATCAATTATAGATATATTGTTTTCCTCTTTGTATCTTTCTTTATAGGTACGGCGATATGGTCAACTTGCCATTTTGCGTATTTGGGATATGGAACTGCATTTATTCACTTATGGTTTGGGATCTTGTATAGCTTATTTATTATAGTTGTTATACTAAACAGAAGCACCAGCTTGTCATTCGTACTAAAGAATAATTTGCTTGTCTGGTTTGGCCTAAGGTCTTATGCCGTTTATCTTTTTCATATGCCAATGAAAACTATTGTGTATTACTATCTGAGCAATATTATGCCACTTGCATACTTCCACTATGTTGATTACTTAACCCCTGTCGTTTCATTAATAATAGTTTTGATTTTATCTGAGTTGTCATTCAGGTATTATGAAAATAGATTTTTGCTTTTCGGGAAGACCTTCAAATACTAAATAAGAGGCCTCACCTAATAAGTGGAATGGTGATTATAGTAGGTTATGAGAGTTGAAATATTAACATTCTTCAGATTTATTGCTGCCGTAATTGTAGTGATATTTCATTTTGGTAGGGATGCAACAGGATTTAGCGGGGTATTAATAGCAGGTCCACAAATGGTTACGTTTTTTTTGGTTCTTTCTGGATTTGTTATGACCTTGTCTTATTTAAATAAAAAAGATTTTAAAGGCTAAATTATATTGGTGGGCTAGAGTAGCAAGAATAGTGCCAGTATATCTACTTGCCATAGCATTGATGCTGTTAATGATCTATATCAGAGGTAAGGAATTAAACTTAATATCATTAATCCTTAGTTTAACACTTCTCCAGTCTTGGTTTTCATCATACTCCTTGTCTCTTAACTCGCCTACTTGGGTGATATCTGTATTAGTATTTTTTTATTTTACGTTTCCAATGATTTTGTCTACGGTAAAAAAATACAACTTAACAGCCATAAAGGTGTTAGTTTTCGCCTTGTCGTTATGGGGAGTTACCCAAGCTATTCTATCTAGTGTCTTATCCAGTGAGATGTATAAGGATTTTCCAATATTCTTCAACTATTTAATAAACTACTTTCCTCTTTCACATTTTTGTAGCTTTCTATTGGGCGTTTCTGGTGGAATGTGGTTTAATGCGAGTAAATATGCGATAAGAAACATTTATCAATCTATAGCGCTAGCGGGTAGTGCAGCATTTCTGGTTGTTTTTATTATTAATAATCAATTTCAAATAGCAAATTATCTTGGATTCAAGTTTGCATTTGCCTCAAGCTTCTTCGCCCCACTATTCCTAATATTTATTATTTCCATTTCAATGTGTCAGTCAAAAGTAGCAAAAATATTAAGTGCAAAACCGTTGGTTCTATTAGGTGAGGCTAGTTATTCATTGTACGTTCTCCAAATGCCCATCTATATAATTTATAGATATTTCTTTGCAGGTTCTCTTGAATTATCACTGGTGTCTGACTTTTATTTATACCTTGTTTTTTTGATATTGATATCCATTTTTTGTCTTATTGCTTTTGAAAGGCCGACTTATAAATTTATAAGATTCTCATTACCAAAATTAGCTGAAGATCATCTGCCAATTGCATTTATTCGGACGAAATAATAAAGTATCGTTCAAATTGTTACTATGCTTTATTTTCCATGCATTTCTCAGAATATTTGGAAGAATTAAGAAACTAAATTTAATCCCAGCACTAGATCCTGGGTGGAGCGATACTTTCAGGTTTTTGTCCTTCTATTAACCCAAAGATAGCATGTATCTGATAAAGGATTTAATAATTAATTTCTTGCGGTTTTTTATAACAAAATAAGGATGTATTTCAAAATAAATTAAATCAGTTGCTAAAGCAGAAACCTCTATATTTTCAGTATTGGAGAGTCCGTCAACTGTAGGTGGAATCAATAAAGAAATTGAAGCATCTTTGTGAAGAGATTAATAATGGTTTATAAAATAGGAATTCTCACTACGCATCCTATTCAATACCAGGTACCCTGGTTTCGCAAGTTATCGGCATTGCCTGAAATTGACCTGACCGTTTTTTATTGCATGATTCCCAACGAAATGCAGCAGGGTGATGGCTTTGGTATAAATTTTACATGGGACATACCACTTCTCGATGGATATAAGTACGAAGTACTGGAAAACGTCTCAAAGCAACCATCAGTTATTAATTATTGGGGTTGTGATACACCGGGAATAAAGGATATTGTTAAAAATCGAGAGTTTGATGCATTCGTTGTAAACGGCTGGATAGTTAAAAGCTGTATTCAGTTACTAAGAGTATGCAGGCAATATGATGTGCCGTGCATTGTAAGGGGGGAATCAAATGCTATCCGTCCTCGTGCCTGGTGGAAAGGTCAGATACATAAACGATTATTAGCGAAGTACTCCGCATTTTTAAATATCGGGAAGTCTAATCGTGAGTTTTATCTCCAAAATGGTATCGCGGATGAGAAGATTTTCTTCGCACCGTATTGTGTTGATAACGAACGATTTGAATTGGCATATGAAGCTTTGAGCCAGGAAAGAGATTCAATTAGAGAACGGTGGGGAATAACTTCTACAGCTTTTACCTTTCTCTTTTGTGCTAAATTCATCGAGAAAAAATATCCGATGCATCTTTTGAACTCCATGTGTATAGCAATCAAGAAGATAGAGGATTTATCAATACGGATTCATTTACTCATGGTTGGCGATGGAAAGCAAAAGATTGAGTGCGAAGAGTTTGTCAGGCAAAGAAAACTACCCGTAACCTTTACCGGGTTTTTGAATCAGACAGAGATTGTGCAAGCCTATGTGGCATCAGATTGTCTTGTATTGCCATCAGATTATGGAGAAACGTGGGGATTGGTTGTCAACGAGGCAATGGCCTGTGGATTGCCTGTGATAGTAAGCGATCACGTAGGTTGCCACAAGGACTTGGTTTATTCCGGGCAGACAGGTGATATTTTCCCTTTTGGAGACCATAACGCGTTGGCAGAATTATTAGTTTTGTTTTCTTCTAATCCGGCAAATGTGCGTTCAATGGGTAAGCGTGCGAAACAGAAAGTCGCTGACTACAGTGTTGAAAATGTTGTAAAGGGCTGTATCGAAGCTATAAAATTCGTTTGTAAAAATTGAAGTATGACTAATTATTTCTAAATCTAGTATCCATAATTTGAACCCCGGAATTTCAATGACACATAATGCCCAATCTGATCACATGAAACAAACATATGCTATCGCACGGATATTCATAATAGCTGTTATTGTTGTAACGGTTCTTAATGGTTCCAGCTTCTGGCTGAAGAGAGTAGGTTGGCTGGAGCCGCAGTTGTCTCAGTATTATAATAATAAGGGTTATAGGGATATGGATATTATAAGAGGTTCTGAGGATTTTAAGCAATTAACAAGAGATACCTATCAAACGAAATGTGTTTGGACAGCGTTTAAGGCTTCTAAAGATATGTATTTCTTTCTTTTTTTTATTGTGTCATTGCTACTTATATTAAGGGGATATACAGAGTGGGAAATTCGATATGTTTGGCTATTCAGCCCTATGGCATTCTTGTTTTTGTATGCTTCTTGTAAATCCCTTTTAGAGTCTGGCCCTTTGTTGCTACTGGCAGGTATACGTTCATTTCTGTTTCTGGGAGTGGTAATAGTTGGGCCATGGATTGCCCGTGAGAAAGAGTTCTATTTCCTGACTAAATGTTTTATCGCTTTAATTTTGTTTCAATTATTACTGTCACCATATGAATTTTATATGGTATGCGTTTTTTTGTCAGTACATATTTCTGGAATCGCATTGTCGGCACTATGTTACAGCCCAGCAGTTTTGGGATTGTCTTAGTACTGGGATTGATCAGGTGTTTTATATTTTCTCGTTCGCTGACATGGTTATGGTGACTAACAGTGATTGTCTGTATACTTGTTTTCTTGAGTGGTTCGGCAACCGCTTTATTACTTCTGTTGTTTGCTTCTGTAGCGGCACTCTGGACAAAAATAGACAATCGATATCGTAAGTGGTTATTGTGTGGAGGTATTGCTGGAAGTGTTCTCTTCTTCTGGCTGCTTCCACATCTCACTGGCCGTGCAGTAATATACCATTCTCTTTGGGGACGGTTGTCACTTTATAAGCAGTATATATTCACTGGTTCGGAGTGGCTTGAATTCATGCTCGGCAGGGGGCTTGGGTCTGGGACTAATACAGCGGTGAACCTCTTGATGGACTGGCAGGACAGCGCATCACAAGGGGTTGGAAACCGTGTCGTTTTTATTGCTGATTCCACTCCCTTGATGTTAATTTCACAGGCTGGATTTGTTGGCCTTTTTCTGGTATATGGGCTTCTGTTTCTTGCTGTCCGTAATGACTCACAATTCCGAATATTTTATTTTTCCATTATACTTGCAAGTCTGACGGTGAATATTACAGAATTTTCCCCTGTAAACTTTATCCTTGGTCTGTTGCTGGCTCGTAGTTTTTCAATACCAAAAAAATTGATTATGCAGACCGGGTAATATCAAAGATAACGAAACATGTTACGTTAAAAATATTTATGACAATGAACAACATTGGGCAGAGAACTTGACATTAAGATCAGCCGTACACAATTGTTGTTAGCTTTAAAATTCTCATCCAATACCATATAATCATTAAGAAATTCTGAAATCAGTACTTTACAATTCACTCCATGCCTAATTCACAAATTAATTCCGCGTTGTTCATGATCAGCTCTCGCGTTCTCTGTATGATTATCGGGTTGGTTGGGTTGCCTATTTTACTAAGCAGTCTCGGTACTGAAAAGTTTGCATCATGGGCTATTCTTCTCGGTGGTAGTGCGGCCTTTTATACCCTTGAAATGGGGATGATCGGCACCGTGACAAAGTTTATTGCAGAGGCTTTCTCCAAGCAGGAACACTCTAGAATATCTGAACTGATGAGTAATGCAATTATTTTACTTTTTGTGATTTACAGTATTGGGCTAGTTTGTGTTATTGCTTTGTCCGGCCCTGTAGCTACATGGTTGAAGATACCTGATACTCCTCTGCTGTCAGGTAAGAACCTGTTAACATTCGTGTATCTGATGGTTGCTGTAAGCTCTTTAGCACGTGTAGGTACAGCCCCATTTCATGCCACTAGTCGTTTTGATCTGGTTGCAGGGATATCAATGTTTCATGCGATCTTCTCGAATGTTGCTGCCTGGGGTGTCGCCTGGTATTGTGGGAGGTTGGATATCGTTATATTGACTTATTGGGCATGTCATGCGCTGGTACTGCTGGTGGCGAAATACTGGGCGTCGAGGCTGGTTGTCTGGCATTTTAGACCATCTACTCTAAATAAAAAACTACAAAAATCATTGTTATCCCATGGTTTTTATCTACAATTTTCTGATTTTGCCCACTTTATTCATTTCCAATTTGATAAACTAATCATCGCCGGTTTCACCGGGCTTCCGGAAGTTGCCCATTATGAAGTTGCCAACCGTGCCAGCATGGGGCTGAGAAGCTTATGTTCCAGCGGCCTCAATACCTACCTGCCACGTGCTACAAATGATACAGCAAAAGGAGGGGATATCTGGCCGCTTTATCAGGAGATGAACAAAGGTACTATGTGGTTGGTAATATTCTTTCTCCTGGCTCCGTTTGCGGTGTCTCCAATGTTTCTTTTTGCCTGGGTGGGACAGATAGGTTATCACGGGCGTTATGTTTTTATGTTTCTTGTCGCGGGTATCGCAGTTAATATATTAGTTGTACCGGTTTCAATTTTTATCCAGGCTATGGGACGTACTTCGTTGGAGGCCAAAGTTTCAGTCTGTTCAATTATTATGAATGTTATGTTCAGCCTTATTCTGATAAGGTTGTGGGGAAAGGAAGGGGCGGCGGCTGGTACTGGCCTGGCCATGGTCCTGGCAGGTATGATGTACATATATTTTTTTCACAAAGTGCATCAGCGTAATATGGTTGATACTCTGAGAGATTTATTTCATTATTCTTGGCCACTTTTGATTATCTGTCTGATTTGGCTGGCTCTCGGTAAAGTGATCGAACCTCTGCTTATAGGTTCGCGGTGGTATATGGGTCCGGCATCCATCGTGCTTTATGTAACTTTAGTGCTGACACTTTTTGCATTTTGCATCTACACCGGCAGGTTTGGCGCGGTTGAGTATGAAATGATCTGGCGTATTCCCGGCTTAGGGACAGTGGTCAAACGTTTCTACAAAGGAGAGTAGTATGTTGGATTAACCAATTTAAATTGATGATTTGCAAGATGGCGTATAGTATTGTGCTAATTTTATTTTAAATTAGCACAACTAACCGTATAAAAAAAATCTACCAACATTTTAAAATCTAAAAAATGATAATCAATATCTTTATTGGACTAGTTGCCCTCAGCACTTTTGTTGCCTTCATTAACTGGCGTACTGCTATATTTTTGGTGCTGGTGGTTGGGCTGTTACAGGATCCGGTACGTAAGCTGACTCCAGGAGCTCCTGCATTATTCGTATTAAGTACATTGCCAATATTGTTTGCAATTTTCGTAAAAATGTTTGCAACAGAGCAGCGATTTATAACACTGTTTTCGATGACTTACTTGAAATTGGTATCACGAATGCGCATGTTTGTATTAATACTTATTCCAGGGAGTATTATCATGCTTATGCGAGGTTTTTTCCTATGGAAAGTTGTGTTACTGGGCGCTTTTGGCTACATAGCGCCAATGCTTGGTATAATACTTGGCTTTGTATTTTCGCAAAACATTAAATACCTTTTACGTTTTCTGGTATTCTACTGCTTTCTGGTTGCACTATTAATGAGTGGTACGCTCATGGAGTATCTGGGGATTTTTCCCGACTGGAAAGCCATTGGTACAGTTGCGATGAAAATGGTTTGGATCAAGTATGTATCCTTCGGCCATACGATTAGTTTGAAAGCTGGTTTTTTTCGTAGCCCGGATATTATGGGATGGCATGGTTCCATGATGACTATGCTGGCTCTCACACTGTTTTTTGTAAACCGTTCAAAATTGTCACGTTGGATATGGCTGGTCATTGCTGTCTGGGGTGTGATATGTATAATCATAAGCGGTCGCTATAAAATGATCGCAACGCCTATGGTATGGGGTGTTTCTTTTACCATATTGATTTATCTCTATCAGGGCATTCGTCGTGTAATTGGCATTGTCGTAATAGGAGTAGTGGTTATCGTAGGCATGAGCATGGTAAGTGACAGGATAGGCCTTGGTGGAAGTGATTATATGTTGTACGCAAATTCCCCTGGAAGTTATGCGTTTAAAAGGATGGAAGGTCATGGCATTAATGGTGTAATTGGCACATATAAACAGTTAGGTTTTTGGGGTAATGGCCTCGGTTCCGCTACACAGGGGGTTAGATATACTGGCGTAAAATTTAAGAAGGGCTGGCAGGAAGGAGGACTTGGTAAAATCATGGGAGAGTTGGGGGGGGGGGGGGATAGCTTTTTTCATAATATTATGTATAAGCCTTTTTGTAGCTATGCTTTCAAGTATAAGAGGTGGATTACATAAAGGCAATTTGTTTGATCTACGTGCCGGTATCTTAAGTATCATTATTGCTAATGCAGTCGCTTTTGTTGTTTCCGCGCAGATTTTCAGTGATTTGTTTGTTTTATCTGTTATCAGTATGTGCGTAGGTTTTGTTCTTTCAGGGAAGAGTGTGGATAATACAGAGGTATGACGAAAAGAGAGCCAATTATTACGAGAAGAGAGTTGCATGTAGTACTGATTGAAACTGCATCCAGAGGACAAAGGGGTAGCATGGTCAGGTATGCCGACCAGGTAGCTCACGTACTTTGCCGCTTAAATTATCCATTTCAGGTACGAATACGACGTGTTTGCCTTGCGCCTCCCATCTCTTTGCTAAAATTTCTGCCAGTTTTGCTTCGGGCAAGAATACATCACGTTTGGGTTGCCTGGGCGTCAATGGTTCGTCTGGCGGGTCAACAGGCAGATATTTTTCATATCATTGACGGTAGCCAGGCCTATGTAGCGAAATGGTTGCCTGATACACCGGTGTTGGCTACTGCCCATGATTTTATCCCTTTATTGCAATCCAATGGCAGATTTCCGCAAAAACCACTTGGAAGGATAGCCCGGTGGCTTATCCACAAAAGTATTGAAGAGCTAAAAAAATTAGAACTGGTTATTGCTGATAGTCAAAGTACAAAAAATGATTTTGTCAATTCGGCAGGTGGTGATATTGACAAAATCATGGTAGTGTATCCTGCAGTTTCCACTTGCATGTCTAAAGGAACCGTATCCAAGGTTAACACTCAATGGACTGACCGAAGGCATTCGAAGACGGCATTTATATTACACGTTGGTAACAATAGTTTTTACAAGAATCGGGCCGGAGTATTGAGAGTTTTTGCCAGAATCCGTAAAAAGTTTGATGTAGAATTGAAAATGGCAGGGCAACCGCCTGGTCCTGAATTGATTAGTCTGATTAGAGAATTAGATCTTACCAGGTATATTCATTTTGTGGTGAATCCGGAGGATGACCAAATAGTGGAACTGTATCACAAGGCAGTGTTGCTGCTTTTTCCCAGCATTTATGAGGGATTCGGATGGCCACCGCTCGAAGCTATGTCGTGTGGCTGTCCCGTAGTGTGTTCAACCGCAGGTTCCCTTCCAGAAGTTGTTGGTGAGGCCGCACTGAAGAGCTCTGCTGTGAACTATGATCAGATGGCTGAAAACTGCATTGCTGTATTTGAAGATGCTGAGTTGGCAAACAAACTTGTACAAAAGGGCTATGAACAGGTAAAAAAATTCGGTTTAGAGAGGATGGGTAGAGAGTTGATAAATGTATACATGAAAGCCATAGGCAAATTGACGATTGACAATTGAATATTGAGAATAGCTAATAATGATGTTTTGTCATCCCGTCAGGTTTGGAAAAATGTTAAAACTACGGTAAAGCACCTAAGTTGTTATTTACAATATATGTAATTTAAGAAATTTATTTCTATTAACCTTCCAATTTTCTTAATTTTTAATCCTTTCACTTAACTTCAAATGCGTGTTCTTTTCAATGCATTGTCTGTAACAAATCTCAGTGGTAGGCATGTTCTGCTCGGACATTTATCCAGACTGGCAAAATGGACGCTAGGGCAACATGAATATGTAGTATTATACCATAAGATAAACAGGGATATTTGCAGGAACCTGGGCAATAATGTTCAATGGGTTGAATGTTCGGAGTACACCTCACATTGGGTAATCAGGTCATTATGGGAGCGTATTGTTTTACCTGTTAGAGTATCAAAACTGGGCATCGATATCTATTTTACACCCGCAGGTACAGCAGTCCATAGTCTTCGGATCCCACAAATTGTTTTTGCTCAAAATCCATGGTGTCTTGTAGATGGGCTGAAGAGGTCCTGGCTTGAAAAAATCAAGGCATTTCTTCAAAAAAGAGAATATCGAATAGCAATGCGGGATGCAGCCATGATGGTCTTCAATTCTGAGTATATGCGTCATGCGTATCGTGAGAACGCATGTTCTGAAGAAAAAGTATCATTGGTAGTATACCAGGCAATAGATGGTAAGGCTCGTAGCGCCGCGTTTAGTATGCGTAATACGGAGAAGCGCGCCTATCAAGTACTAAGTGTGTCAGTAATGGCACCACATAAGGGTATAGAGACACTCGTGAAAGCAATTGGTACAATACGTAAGTTATACGGGATACCGGTTAAACTTGTTCTTGTTGGTGGTTGGCCGGACAGTAAATATGAGCATCTAATTCGTTCTCTTATTATTGAATTGAATCTGGAATCAGAGGTTGAAATAAAAGGGCATGTCTCTGATCATGATCTTTATAGATATTATGCTGAGTCTAAATTGTTCTGTTTGATGAGCCGTTGTGAATCTTTCGGTATTCCGGCTATTGAGGCACAGGCGTTCGGAACACCTGTGGTTAGCTCCAATTGTTGTGCTATTCCTGAAGTCTGTGGCAAGGGTGGTGTATATTTCAACCCTGATAATGTTAATGGAGTGGCATCGCAGATTGCACAATTACTTGAAGACGACAAAACCTGGAGTGACATTTCGGATGCTGCCATTGAGAATGCAGAAAAATATCGATGGGAAATGTGTTCTAAACCTCTAGTAAAAATGTTTGATATAGTTGCAAACGTTAGTACGTAGAGCGATAAATAAATACAAACATGCACGAATGATAAAATAATAATTTTGGATAAAAATATTCAATACAATACTCTAGATGTGGGTAACCACATTATTGGCTTGGATTGCCTTAAAGTTCTTGCAATATTTGCTGTTGTGTGGGTACATGGTTCTGATATGAATAAGCTGGCAAAGTCTTTGCGAACTTATTGTGTTTTTGCAGTTCCATGTTTTGTAATAATGTCAGCATTTTTAATGCAGCTGTCTTACTCAAAAAAAACTGACAGGGGCTATTTAGATCTTTTATACAGTCGGTTTAAGCGGCTGGTACCGGCGTATCTGGTATGGTCAGTATTATATCTCATATTTAGATTTATTAAGAGAAAATTTGTTAGTGATCTACCAATTGATTTTGATTTGATAGTCATTATATTCTGTGGTGGTGCATCTTATCAGCTATGGTTTGTTCCAGTATTACTTGTATTAACATCCATCTTTACTCCACTGATTATATTTACAACAAAACGTGATAATGGAAATTCTCTGATAGCTTCTCTTTTTGTATTGGTTGTATTTATGCTTTGGGCAGATATGAAGTCCAGAGCTTTTTTGCACTTTTCGGGTGGTTATGCAATATTTGATCCTATAAATGGACTCTCAGGATACTTTATTCTGGGGATTGGGTTATGGTTATTGTTTCGGAAGTGTAGCATTTACACTCGGAATAAGTTTGCAATTATGTCAGTTGGAATAAGCTTTTTACTGTTAGCTTTAATTTTACCATCTTTCAGAATAGAATTTTCCAGAAATTTATTTATTCTTTTTTATTCATTACTATTATTTGTGTCATTTTTTTTGATCTTTCTGTATATCAAGTGGCCTTTTCTTGGATTTATAACAAAATTTCTGGCACCATGCTCTTTTGGTATTTTTCTTTGCCACGGAATCTTTGTCGAAGGATTCCAGATTTTTATTAATATTGCAGGCATTGATAATACCACGTTTGTGACTTCTATAGGTGTTATTCTTGCCTCTTACTTATGTAGTGCGGTGCTTTGCATAGCTTTGAGAATTTATAAAGTTACGAGATGGTTAGTTGTATAAATCAAATAAGTTTTTAGAATATGATGAAAAGCGATAAATTAAATATTGCGGTAAACCGTAAGATGCTAAAATATTCTAGAAAAGTGAATTTTGTTCGTACTCTATGGACAATTATAAATCCACTTTTTCGGTTTAGTCCACGCCCCTTTTTCGGTTGGCGGCGTTTGTTGCTGAGGATGTTTGGCGCCAGGATTGGTAGTAAGGTTAACATTTATAATTCGACAATTATCTACATGCCATGGAATCTGGAGATTGGTGACTGGTCATCGATTGGAGAGTATGCGTTTGTTTATAACCTTGGGAAGGTAGTTATAGGGGGCCATAGTACGATCTCTCATCGTACACATTTATGCGCAGGAACTCACGACTATGTAGATCCGACTATGCCTCTTTTGAAGCTGCCAATTATTGTTGGAGATCAGGCATGGTTGTGTACCGACTCATTTATAGGGCCTGGTATTAACATAGGAGAAGGTGCTGTGGTTGGGGCCAGATCAGTTGTTGTGAATGATGTGCTACCTTGGACAATTGTCGCCGGGAATCCAGCAAAACTGATAAAAAAAAGAATAATAAAGAATAATGAAAAACCATGATGCAAGAGTCGGTTTTACTTTTTTTAATATTCACAGGTAATTAATTTGACTATATCTATTTTGCTCCTGACTTTTAACGAGGAAAGAAATCTTCCTGCTTGTCTGAGGGCTATTGATTGGTGTGATGATATTGTTGTTCTCGACTCTTTCAGTACAGACGGGACTGTCGAAATAGCAAAAGACTCAGGAACACATGTGTACCAACGTCAGTTTGATAATTTTGCCGGTCAGCGCAATTTTGCATTAGCAAATTACAAATTCAGACATGAATGGATATTTCACCTGGATGCGGATGAGATTATTACAGACGAACTGAAATCTGAGATGGAGAGTGAGATTGAAAAGGCAAAGGTTGATGCCTTTCGCGTGCCGTCTAAAATGATACTGTTCGGGAAATGGCTTCGGTGTTCCGGTATGTATCCGGTATATCAGGTGCGTCTGGGACGAATCAATTCCTTACGTTTCAAGCAGGTAGGACATGGACAACGAGAGGATATTGATGCAAGCCGGGTCGGCACATTAAAGAAACCTTATTTGCATTATTCGTTTTCCAAGGGTTTTGAAGATTGGTTTAAGAAGCATAACCGTTATTCGACTCAGGAAGCTTTGGAAGGCCTGAAGATACTGGGAGGAAAGAGTATTGATTGGTGTGGTCTTTTGTCTATAGATACTCCAACACGTCGAAGACGTGCTTTTAAAGATATCTCCATTCGGCTTCCATTTCGACCGTTGTTACGTTTTTTGTACGTATTTATATTGAGGTGCGGTTTTCTTGATGGCACGGCTGGATTTACATACTGTCTGCTCATATCCATATATGAATATATGATCGTTCTTAAGATGAAAGAGTTACGTATATCAATGCCTCGAGGAGCCAGGAAATGAAATACATCTAACGAGTTGTAACAGGAATATTTAAATTTATTTTTAAACTTGGAAATAATAATGAGAGACTGACAAGTTCTGGAAAACAAGAGTAAAGAATTTGTGCCCTATACCAGGGATTTAGGAGATTGTCTCTATTCCATGATTGCGATTTAACAGCACAGCTTGTTTTGCAAATACCGAACAACAAACGATCTCTCATGGCATTTTTTATCAGTACTTAATCCCTTTTCATCTCCGGCACAAGGTATAATTATTTACACTCTTATCGTTAATCATTTTGTGCAGTATCATCTTCAATAAGTGTATTTTGCTCTATGGTATACCGGGGCCGTGATCGAGACTCATCATACGTTCTCCAGATGTATTCCCCAAGCATTCCCATCATGGTCATCTGGAATCCTCCTAAAAAGAGAACAACAACCATCAGTGAACTCCAACCTTCAACAGGAACTCCTCGAAGTGCGTTTATGAAAACAATTATCGCATATAACCCTCCTGACAGAGCAAATAGAATACCCATGAAACTCATAAACCTTAATGGAACATAACTGAATGATATGAGAGAATCCAATAATAGCTTAACCCGTTTTGAGGTAGTCCACTTTGAAATTCCGGCATTTCTGGCTTCTTTCTCATAACAGACATAAGTCTGAGAAAATCCCAACCATGCGATTAGCATAAAAATAGATGTATTTTTCTCGGACGATTCATTAAACACTCTAATAACAGATACGTCTATTAGAAATACGTCTGCACCACTCGGAGGCTGACTGACATCTGTCAGGTGATTCATCAAGAAATAAAACAGTCGCGATGAGAAACGAGTAAAGAAGCTTTCTCCTTCACGCTTTTTTCGTACACCCCAAACTACTTTGAAACCCTTTTGCCATTGCTGGAGAAGTTTCGGGATTATTTCAGGGGGATCCTGAAGATCGGCTGCAAGTACAATTGCCGCATTTCCTCTGCAATATTTTAACCCTGCAGTGACTGCAGCATGACTCCCATAGTTTCTGGCAAATCGAATGATTTGTAATCTGTCATCATAATCTGCAATTTCTCTGAGCGTGACCAGAGTATCGTCTATAGAGCAATCATCAACAAATATGAATTCAAATTTGTGTCCGGGTATCTGTTGGGTTACAGTAGACAAACGCTTATACAATTTGACTAAGTTTTCCTTTTCATTGTAGGATGGAAGTATAATGGAAATCATGAGTATTTTATAAGGGTTTCATTATATATTTTTTACAAGACGGGCTGGATTACCCGCTACAATTTCGTTTTTTTCTACATCATTTATTACGCAAGATCCTATACCTATCATACTTTGTGATCCAACGGTTATATGATCCTTAATTCTAGTCCCTGAGCCGATATAGCAATTTTGGCTTATATTGCATGAACCTGATATTGAAACATTTGAACCAATGACAGAATAATCTCCTACATAGCTGTCATGTGAGATCACGGTATTAGGCAGTACAACGCAATGATTGCCAACTTTCACAGAACAGCTTATTACGACATTGGCCATTAATAAAGTATTTTTACCAATTAGAGCATCGGGAGCAACTCTTACCGTTGGGTCCAAAACCGTAGCAAAACGTTCGTGATCGATTTCAATTCGTTGAATGATCTTGTCTCTCTGGTTATAATTCTCAGGTTTTCCGGGTACAGCTAAAACCTGTGTAGACGGAAGGTCAGAAGCAATTTTACTTCCACCAAGCACCTTGATACCACAAAATTCCTGTCCCCAGAGGTGAGCATCGTCATCTATAAAACCAAGCACATTCCACGTAGGCTTCATGCTGTTTTGTGCAAATATCGCAATTAACGCTTCTTTGGCGTTACCTCCAAAAGGGAAAATGAGTAAATCTGTCGTCACAACAAAGTTTCCTTTTATTTAATTCCAATCATTATAAAAAACTAGATCCGATAAAAACGTTCTTTTGTTGTAGCTTAAAGTAGCAAACTGGTCTTTAAGCAAATCACATTTCTTACCGTTAAGAGTTAACATCAATTATCAATTCAGCCCTTGTATGCTAGCCATATTTCATTCATCTGGATGACTCCTAATCTATCATCCGGTTAAAAACGGTTGACATAATATTTCACGTAAGCAGGCCGAGATTCTCTTCAGGTTCTGTACACCTATACCTGAGAATAGAGGTAACAGGACCGTTTGCTTGCAGCATTGTTCGCTATTCAGAAGTGACCAGGATGCTTTCTTATATACCGGTTCCTGGTGAGAATTCATAATGCCCCGACGTGTGGCAATGCCTTTGTCCAGCAGTGCCTGCATAAGTTCCGGTTGATTTAACGACGCATTTTCCAAAAGTTTAATCGGATAGCTTTGCCAGTTAGGGTTGATCTCACTATTAATGCGCAATGTGCTTATATAAGGAATATCAGATAACAGAGCCGCATATTGCTTTGCAATCTTACGTCGCTCTTTGATTATTTTATCAAGCCTTTTAAGCTGTTCCAAACCTATTGCCGCTTGAATATCAGTCATCCTGTAATTAAAAGCTGTAGTCAGATAGTTTTCTAAAATGACGGTACTTGAACCGTGACGGGTTGTATCAGGAATATCCATACCGTGTTGACGTAACAATCTGAACTTGGAATCAAAGTCAGGATTATTAGTTGTCAGCATCCCCCCATCGCCCGTAGTTAAGACCTTACGTGGATGGAAGCTGAAGCATGCAATATCTCCATGTGGTTTCCCAATTATTTCCCAGGTCTTACCATTGTCCAGTGACACCTCACTTCCTATAGCGCATGCCGCATCTTCCACAACCATGAGACCATTCTCTCTGGCAATTTCAACAATCCTACCTATCTCGCAGGGGATTCCCATCTGATGAACAGGTAAGATTGCGGCAACACGTCCTAAACCATGATTATTATTCTCCTTATTCTTATATAAATGTACAAGGGGTGATTCTCCCACTGCAATACGGTCAATATCTTTATAATATAGATTGCCGTTTCTCCTTATACAGTCTTTCGTGATAATTCTTTGAACTTCACCCGGATCAATGTTATATGTTTCCGGATCAATGTCGACAAATATCGGTTCAGCTCCACAATATCTGATCGCATTAGCTGAGGCGATAAAACTGTGGCTTACTGTTATAACAACGTCTCCTGGTTTAACTCCAACTGCCAATAAAGCTAAGTGTAGAGCCGTTGTGCAACTGGAAACCGCACATGCAAATTGAGAACTTACTATTCGTGCAAAAGCATCCTCAAAAGCTTTGACCTTTGGACCTTGAGTTACCCAACCAGACAAAATTGTCTCGCGGGCTGCTGTAGCTTCTTCTTCTCCCAGAACAGGTTTGGTTATTGGAATCATCTTATTATCTTTCTCCAATTGCGACCGGTTTCACTTGACATAAGCTCACCGATTCCTAATGGATGATTCCTGAAAAATTCGATAGTCTTCACAAGGCCATCCTCGAATTTTACCTGAGGGCGCCATCCTGTAAGCTTAAAAAACCTGCTTGTATCTGCAAACAGTCTCAATACGTCACCAGGACGTTGCGGTGTCAACACAACCTTTGAGTCAGTGATCCCTACCATTACAGAAAGCTTATTTGCCAAATCCTTGATAGAGATCTCAAAATTGCTGCCAATATTCAATGTCTGGCCAATCATTTTGTCACACTCCACAGCTGCGACCAGCCCCCTTGCAGTATCCTCTACGTACGTAAAGTCACGGGTTTGTGAACCATTACCAAAGATGATAATTGGCTGGTGATTCAAAGCCCGCACAATAGATTTTGGTATCATTTCACCCGCGTCACCCTCATAGTGTGACCTGGGACCGAAAGTATTAAATGGTCTGATAATTACCACCGGCAGTCCGTATGTTTTGTGATACGCCCTTGCATAAGCCTCTCCAGCGAGCTTGCCGGCTCCATAGACAGTACACGGACAAGTTGGGTGTGATTCAGGCATTGGCACGTATTCTGCCGTCCCATAGACTTCTGAAGAAGAGCAATAGAGAAACCGTTTTACCTTTGATCGGTAAGCCGCATCCAACATAAGCAGAGACCCTTCCGCATTGACACGATGATTTTCAAAAGGATGAGTAATTGAATGACGAACTCCAAGACAAGCGAGATGGAATACAATATCTATACCTTCCATAGCATTAGCAACGTCAAAGGGATCTGTTACATTACCTGAAATGAATTGGAATTGAGTGTTATCTTTATGTCGATTTAAATTTTCTATTTTACCATTAACTAAATTATCAAAAACTCTAACATTATACTTTTTCTTAATCAGGGCATCAACCAGGTGTGAACCAATAAACCCTGCACCGCCGGTAACTAATACGGTCTTTCCATTATAATGTGTCACTTATAAAACTCCTGAATTATTAATAACATTATGGGTTACCTCGTTTCTCTTATTTTTTTTTGACAAACATTGGATTTTTAAATCAATAAAGTTTGTTTTTATTCTTTTATTTTTCATCAATAGATTTCTGAATTCTTAAAAGAATCATCTCAAGGCCGGTAAATGAATACGTGAATCTTTGCTTTTCCCATCTTCCTTGATATGTGCTATTTACAAGATCAAATAATTCATCTTCAGTTCTAATCCATTTCCCTCTGTCAAACCGCCTGGTTAGCCATGCCAAAGGCCTACAGATTGCACGATGTGGCCAAATATTATCTAGAATAATAATATGACCACCAGAACGCGTGCATCGAATCATTTCTTTTACTACATTAGTGGCAGATTCAGTATACAAATGATGCAAAAGACCCACACTACGACTTTCGTCGAACACACTATCATCAAATGGCAAAGAATCTGCTGAAGAAACGAATCCAAATCGATTTCTTCTTTGTAACTTATCTGATATAATTTGCGGATTTGTATCTATGCCGATACCGGTATATTTCTCCACATAATGAGGATTGATATCAGCGCCTACTATTAGTCCATCAGGCTGAGGTGTTGTTAATGCAGGTCCACAGCCAACGTCTAACACGATACCTCTTGATTTTTCAAATATCCTTAAGTATTGATTTTTTAGTAATATTCCTGATCCGGGTGCCAACAGTATTTGCGACAATGAATAAAATACAGGAATTTTCAACAATTTGTAAAGAAAGGACACCTGATTAACCTATATTTTTCTTTTAAATTCTGCAGGATTACCGGCCCATATTTCCCCGGACGGAATATTCTTTGTAATAACACTTCCTGCCCCGATAATTGATTTGTCATCAATTGTTACGCCGCCAAGTATCGTTGCATTACTACCGATAATAACGTTATTTCCAATATCAGTTTCAACATATCTATGTTTCCAGTCATCTTCTTTTTGTAGACTACCATCCGGATTTACTGATTTAGGGTAATTATCATTTATAAACATAACACCGTGACCGACAAAACAGTTGTCTCCTACATTCACTCCATCACAGATAAATGTATGTGATGAAATTTTGCAGTTTTTACCAATAACGGCATTTTTTTGTATTTCTACAAAGGTGCCTATTTTTGTATTATCACCAATGGTGCAACCGTATAAGTTGACAAAAGCATGAATTGTAACGTTATCTCCAAGCCGTACATCATTCGCGATCTTACAATATTCCATATTTAAGCCACTCCAGATTATTGGATAGGGACATTAGCCCCATCATTCTTGATGGATTGTTCCGTCGCCTTTAAAATTTGTAGCACCCGTAATCCTGCTTCGCCATCTGTCAGTGCCTGGCGGTCTTCCTTGATGCATGAGGCAAATTCTGTTATCATAACGGAAAGTGCTTCCGTTTGATCGATATGCGGTACGTATATATCACCCGATCTGTATGAAACGAGCAATCGTCCACGTTCTTCCATTTCCTCATCTTTTACCATTATGCCTTTGTCGTAAATCTTAATTTTCTCGGCAGGTTCCAGATCATTCCAAACAAGCATTTTTTCGCTGGAACCGATGATTGTCTTTCGTACTTTTAACGGAGAAAGCCAGTTAAGGTGCAAATGTGCGATGAAATTATCCGCATATTCAATTGTTACATATGCAATATTCTCCAATCCATTTCCAGCATGGCATGCTCCCTTAGCGCTTACTTGTATTGGTTTCGTCTCAATAAGGAAATCCAGAATGGAAAGATCATGGGGTGCCAAATCCCAAATAACGTTAATATCATGTTGAAATAACCCGAGATTTATCCTTACGGAATCAAAATAGTAGAGTTGCCCAAGTTCACCGGATACAATAATTTCTTTCATTTTGCGTACAGCTCCGGTATAACAAAACGTATGATCACACATAAGCTGCAACCCCTTCTCCCTCGCCAGACTGACTAAGTACTCTCCCTCGTCAACGCTTGATGCCAAAGGTTTTTCAATCAGTACATGTTTGCCGCTTTCAAGACTAATTTTTGCCAGCGGAAAATGGGTATGAACAGGAGTGGCAATAGCCACAGCTGCAATGCTGGGATCGGAAAGTATATCATCGATGGATGTCGTTCGTCGGACGCCAGGATATGGGCTCAGGACCTTTTCCAGCCGCTCTTCATCCAGGTCGCAGGCCCAAAGTAGCTCAGTGTCTGGATTCATGACAAAATTTCGAATTAAATTAGGTCCCCAATATCCACATCCGATGACACCTACATTAATCATTTCTAATTACTTCCTTCCCTCTCATTTTACGTCTTTATAAAAGTATCTTATTGGTGGATCTTAATGAGCAGAAGTAGATAGGTCATACTCATACCCATAATCGAATGATACTAAAGAGAGCTTTCTTAATGAAAGATAAATTTCTTTCTCAATCGATTTATGCAAGCTGAATCGTTCTCGTTTATACCACCTCTGTCTTTGTGCTATATCCCTGTAGCCTGGCTTGAAATAAATAACAGCATCTATTTCCTCAGGGGTAAGAACATCTGGGTCTCCTTTTTCAGGAAAGCAAAAACCATCTGTGATGGCACCGTCAGTTTGATAAAGATATGCATTTACATGTGGTTTCCCGAAGACACCTAAACGATGTACAACAGCATAAGCCGGGTCTGCAGAATTCGCCACAACCACTATGTTTCCATTATCAGGGACGTGAGATACGACATCTTTGATCATGTTTTCAAAAGCATGGGTTCTGCTTTTAAAGTTTACTGATTGAGACCAGTTGATTTGAACGCACCTGATGGTCAAAAGTGCAACAAGTAGCCATACAATCACACAGATATTCCTTGCACTGTTTTCCTTCATTAATTTCTTTAGAGCGATGGCATTAAGCAGACAAAACCCGACTATCATTGGTAACCAATATCTTCCTCTAAATCCACCACGAGCACCATAAAGAACGATTTGTGGGGCTACCCACAAAAAGATGAATATAGCAATATATCTGTATGCGTATAAATTCTTATAGCTTTTGTTTTTTACACTCCAGAGAACAAAGCCCATTATTGGTATAAACCAGAGAGAAAGTTTCGGTATGTAGCTAAGTATGCATAATTGTTTAACAAAATCAATAATGGTTGTATTTTTTAGGAAAAAACCTCCATCAACAACTTTGCCTTTAGAAAATATAAGCATTAAGAATATCATAGACAGCAATAGTATAGACCATAAAGCATACAAAAAAATTATTATGGAGAGACTTTTAAATGACATCCGGTGAGATGATGGACTGGATTCATTTTTTAAGTACCAGATCATGTACAGCAGGGCAGGTGCAAGTAAAAGGAATGATTCCTTACACAGAGACGCTCCGGCAAAACATACAAGTCCCGCCAAATCCCATTTCCCAATATAAGGTTTGTGACTGGCATAGACGTTAAAGAATAAACATGCCGAGAGAAAGACCATGCCGATGTGTTCACCACGTGCAATATATACCCATGTTTCTAAATCTGGTACCTGAAGAATCCAGATAGCAAGCATGCCTCCAACCCAGAACGACCTGAAGAATCGGGAGGCGGCAAGAAACAAAAATATTACAGTCGCCAACGCATATATTAGGGGAACAATATGCCACAGAAATGGATTGAGGCCGAAACTATAAGCAAAAAAATGGTTAGTACTCGTTATTAAAGGAGTAAAACGTCCAGGATAATCTCCTCTTCCAAGCAACGATGGAATAAGTTTTTCACCTTCAGGTATTTGATCATGAACAGGGCCATCGGTTGCCATGCGAATCCGATGGTGATCATCGTACAATTCAAATTTAGTAAATAATCCTGGATGGTAAGAGAAAAACGTTGTTGCCAAAGCGATAACGAGCATAATCCAAAATGCACTATTATTATTGCGTAATTTACTTAAACCAGGAGGAATATTTTCTATTTGCATTATTATGCCTTAGCCACGTAGACTCTTTTACCGGTAGTTTCAGTGTTAATGCCAAATTTAAGCATAGCAATAGTAAAATGTGTGGACAAAAAATTGTTTTAGAAAGATGGGTAATGCTAGAACAATGATCAGTAAAAATCAAGTTATTTTTGGTATTGTATCATCAAGAAATCGATATATTAAGGAAACAAAGAAGTAAGAGAAATTAAGGATAAATATATTACGTATAAGATTGTATTGATTACATTAATTTCTTTATTTTGACACGCATTCTTGATACAACGTTATATAACTAAATGTGGTACATAAAGTGGTGGGATCATATAATAAAACAGGATTTTTAGATTCTCTCTATTTTCTATATCACGAAGAAACTGGTGATGCTGGTGGTCGCTAATTCAATACTAACTCTCAAAAATGTTTTCACTACTGTCAAATCCATCAATTTATTTATATGTTCAAGGTCTAATTGGCGCTAAACATGCAAGATGGGAATGTGTAAGGCAATTTACTTCTTATAATCCCGGGCAAAGAATCCTCGATATTGGTTGTGGTCTGGGGTATGTCATAGAATATTTGCCGGAATCCGATTATATTGGCCTTGATACGGATCAGAGATATATCGATTATGCCCAGGGTAAGTACGGCCGGAGAGGGCTCTTTTTTTGTCAAGAGCTTAATGATGAAACTATGAAAGATTTGGAACCATTTGATCTGATAATTATGAACGGGTTGCTTCATCATTTGGATAATAGGAGTGTAATAGCACTTTTTAAAAGGGTAAAGCGTTTACTTAAACCCAGTGGCCGTATAGTTACCCTGGACGGTTGTTATGTAGAGGGACAATCTCTTGTTGTGCGTAAAATGCTTGACTTAGACCGTGGCAAGTATGTTCGTGATGAAAAAACTTATGTTTCTCTAGTATCAGAAGTATTTGACTCAGCAGTTTCACACATACGTCATGATCTGTTTTGGATTCCATATACTTCGATTGTTTTGCAGATTTCCTTGCCATAAAAGAAAGTAAGTAACCTAAAGGTGGGGATTCTATTTCGGCAAGGTACTACTGGCAAATTGTAGGCTAGCATATAATGTTTTTAGCTTTTTTACTGAGTTTTATAAGTGATATGCGATATGATTTGCTCCAGTCGTTTTAATGATATATATCTTAAAGATTTTATGGATTTAAATGGCTATATCAGATATCACGTCCATTATTACATGTCTAATTTTTCCGTCAATAATTTTAAAGTAATCAATAGGATAAAATTTCATATGGTATTTGCATTCACGCATAACGTATGCTAAGTTGTTAAATTAACAATACATATACCTTTTTTTCTCTTTTGGAACATGCTCAGATCTTACATAGGATGCTTCTTTCATCTGTTTTTTAATAGATTATAAGCAAGGTGGACGTAGTAAGCTATTTAATATAAACGGTTCTACCAGATTATTCGTTTATTACAGGACCCTAGTCCATGTTAGTATTTCTGTAGATTATGACTAAAGTATCAATCATTACTGCTGTATTTAATGAAGTAGAATTAATTGAGCAATGTATAAATAGTGTTCTTAGCCAAAGCTACGAAAATATTGAATACATAATTGTGGACGGAGGTTCTACTGACGGTACAGTTGAGGTTATAAGGAAGTATAAGGATAAGATCTCAAACTGGATAAGTAAGCCTGATAATGGTTTATATTATGCTCTGAATAAGGGCCTTCAGATGGCAACCGGAGAGATTGTGGGATTCCTCCATGCGGATGATATTTATCCAGACAATGAGATTATAAATACAGTAGTTTTCAAAATGATAGAGTATAATGTTGACGGTTGTTATGGCGATCTCATGTATGTAGGTAGACATAATATTGAAAAAACAGTTAGGTATTGGAAATCCAGACCTTATTATGATGGATTGTTTAAAAAGGGATGGATGCCTCCTCATCCTACTCTGTTCCTTAAAAGAGATATCTACAAAAGATACGGTTTCTTTAATACTGATTTCAGGATTGCGGCAGATTATGAATTGATGTTGAGACTCTTTGAAAAAAATAAGATTTCTTCACATTATATTCCTGAAGTATTGATAAAGATGAGGGTTGGCGGTGTGAGCAATAGCGGCTTGAGAAATTTGTTGAAAAAAAGTATAGAAGATTATAGAGCGTGGAAAGTAAATTATCTTTGTGGTGGTTGGTATACTATTCTGCTTAAGAATATCTCCAAGATTCCGCAGTTTTTTGTAAGAGAATAGAGTATGTTAAAACGTTTGCGAAGGAAAAAATTAATTCTTATGGCAGGGGATTTCCTGTTAATTATTACAGCCTTCTATTTGTCATACGCAATCAGGTACGGGGAGTTTGTAAATGTAATCTATCATGGTTCAGGTGGTTTGGCTTTATCGCTATTAACATTCCTTTTTCTTTTCTATATTGCTGAGGTCTACAGTTTTGAAGGAAAGTTGTACCGTTTCCGTTATTTAGTCAAACTTATCATCGCAATAGTAATTGCAAATACCTTGATTGCTTTTGTATTATATTTCTTTGATCCGTTTAGAGGTAGCAGGATAGTTTTTATTTTAAATTATTTTATCATATTTTCTCTTTTGTTTTTATGGCGATACTTCTTTGAACTGTTTTTTAAATATTCAAAAGTCCAGTCAAGAGTTTTTATTGTAGGAGCCGGTAAAGCAGGCAAAGAAGTATATGAGGATTTGTGTAAATTTGAATACTTCAAGGTTATGGGTTTTTTAGATGATGATGAAAAAAAGAAGGGCTTAATTATTGGTTCAGCTAAAGTCGTTGGAGATACAAGCATGCTTGCTTCTCTGGCAGAAAACGACAGTGTTGATACCGTGGTAGTTGCTATTACTCATAGCTCGTCCCCTATACTCTTAACAAGAATAATGAATATTAAATTTAATGGGGTAGATACCTATGATATGCCTACGTTCTACGGACATATTGCAGGAAAGGTCCCGATATTACATATAAATGACAGTTGGCTTGGTTATGCTGATTTCTATGGAATAAGGAAAAATGTATATAATACAAAGGTGAAGATGGTTATAGACAAGGTCCTTTCTGTCTTCGGAATTATAGTATTTCTTCCATTGGCGGTTGTTGTAGCAATAGCCATAAAGGCGACGTCAAGAGGGCCTGTCTTTTTTAGCCAGGAAAGGGTTAGCATAAACGCAAAAACGTTCAAAATTGTGAAGTTCAGGACCATGGAATGTGGACAGGAAAAGGAAAGAAACTTGGCCGGCTCAAAAGTTGATCCGAGGATTACTGACGTGGGTAGGATCCTAAGGTTTTTCAGGATAGATGAAATACCTCAATTATGGAATGTTCTGAAAGGTGATATGAGTATTATTGGCCCCAGATCTTTGATCAAAGAGGAAGTGGAAGAGTTTACAAGCAAAGTGCCCTATTTTTTTTTAAGGCACTCTATAAGACCTGGAATTACCGGTTGGGCCCAGGTTAATTATAAACATGGGGTATGCGTTGAGGATAGTATTGAAAAGCTTCAGTATGACCTTTTCTATATCAAGAACCTTTCTCTTGCCTTAGATTTTCACATATTTTTAAAAACAGTTAAGGCCGTATTATTCGGAAGGGGAGCAAGATAAAACAGTTCCAGATTTTCATTAAGGATTAATAGGTTGCCCTTATTACCTTTTACATGTAATATAAAATGAGGATACTACATTGTTTATTGAATCTGTCAAAAGGTTTTTCCTAGATTTAACCTTGCCAGAGATTCGGTCTGTTTTTTTTTCTTATAACTCACTGATAAAGCCAGTGGCTTATCTATCAATGAGTTATGATCTTATCATACAGGACATAGCTGCCTGAATATGATGGACTGTCGATACTTAAAGATGCTCGAAGTGCAGGTATCAACACGCCGGTTATCTTTCTGACAGCTAAAGATTCAACAAAGGTTAAGGTTGTAGGATTATATATCGGGGCTGATGATTATATTGTCAAGCCTTTCTCTTTTCATGAATTGTTGGTTCGCGCTCGTGTTTGTCTGCGTGGGGGCAGGTCAATTCTAGACTTTTCTGAAAGTTATGACAAATAAACGAAGAGATTGTAACTTAACAAAAAGAATTGTAGAGCTGGATGGTTTACGTGGAATAGCAGTATTGCTTATTCTTTATTATCATTATGCTCCTAGCTTATTATGTAGATTGGATCAAGCGCATCCGGGGGGAGTGGCCGGTGTTAAAATATATATGGTATTCACATCGACTAACTTGGAGTGCAGTGGATCTTTTTTTTGTTCTTTCAGGCTTTCTCATAGTTGGAATACTTATAGATATGAAAGATTCAAAATTTTATTTTAAAACTTTTTATATCAGAAGGATATGTAGAATATTTCCTCTGTACTACTTGATGGTGCTCTTGTATATTATCATACCATTGTTAGATTTACAATGGACTCAAGGGTTATTTGAAGGAAGAACTCCACTATATGGCTATCTTAGCTTCACTCAGAACTTTTTCCTAGATATTAGTTTCATCTCTCTTTGGATGGGAGTTACTTGGTCATTGGCTGTCGAAGAACAGTTTTACATTTTAATCCCCCTATTGGTTAAATTTGTTAGCAGAAAAAAACTTTTATTAATTTTTGGTTGTGCAATATGTATGGCTCCAATTTTTCGTTTCACGCTGGAGTGGTATGCTGCATATATATTGCCATTTGCTCGATCCGATTCGATATTGATGGGAGGATGCATTGCAATAGCGATTAGGAATGTTAGGCTACGTGAAATACTAATTGTCAATTATAGATTTATTGTTTTTCTGTTTTTGTTTTTCTTGCTAGGTGCGGCTATATGGCCAACTAGTCATTTAAGTTTTGGACGTCCACTCATTCACTTATGGCTTGGGATATTGTATAGCTTATTTATAGTAGTTATTATTTTAAACAGGAGCAGTAACTTGTCTTTAGTGCTAAAGCATAATTTGCTTGTTTGGTTTGGCTTTAGGTCTTTTGCAATTTATCTTTTTCATACACCTACGAGACATATTGTGTATAACGGTCTCGTCGCTATTATTCCACTTACATCTGCCCACTATATTGATTGGTTAACTCCCGTCGTTTCATTAATAATAGTTTTGATTTTGTCTGAGTTGTCATTCAGGTATTATGAAAAAAGATTTTTGCTCTTCGGGAAGTCATTCAAATACTAAATGAGTGGTGACTGCAATGTAAGTAACGATGCCTAATAAGCTCAATTGAGAGTGACACATAACGAGGTATTTCTATAGTCGGGAAACACCATACCTATCTAATTGAAATATAGAAAACGGGGTTATAAAATTACAATCTTTCTGATTTACTCTAATTTTTCCGCTTCAGGCTGAGGCACCTTAACAGCATAATCCAAAATGAGGAATAAAGTTCAAAGATAAGTGTTTTGGCTTTTTTAACGATATTGATAAATACAAGGGTGAACTACGCACTCTTTTAACAGATAATTTTCAACTCTTTAGTAAACAAATTTCGAGAACCTGACCTGCTTGACTATACCTAGATTCAGGAAGAAGTGGAAGAGTTTACAAGCAAAGTGCCCTTTTTCTTTTTAAGGCACTCTATAAGACCTAGAATTACCGGTTGGGCCCAAGTCAATTATAAACATGGGGTATGCGTTGAGGATAGTATTGAGAAGCTTCAGTATGACCTTTTCTATATCAAGAATCTTTCTATTACCTTGGATTTTCACATCTTTTTAAAAACAGTTAAGGCCGTGTTATTTGGAAGGGGAGCAAGGCAAAACAGATTCAAGCCACCTTTCAAAATTGTACTATGGTATACCGTTTTTAACTGATTCCGTTTTTGCTGGCTATTTTTAATATATCTGCTACCGGTGTCCTCAAACTACTTTCCTTGCCTATGGGCACAATACTGAAATTGACAACCATTTTTTGCCTCCTCATTTAATATGTTTATATTAAACTTGCAATATTGTCCAGAAACATATTTGACTTTTATCTATATGGGATTAAAATAGCACTCTACTAAGCGGAAGTGATGGAACGGCAGACATGCTAGGTTGAGGGCCTAGTCCCCGCAAGGGGGTGGGGGTTCAAATCCCCCCTTCCGCATTTAGTAAGCATTTCTAATGTAATCACTTACAACTTTTAGTATCCACAAAAACCTGTCACCAGAAGGATAACATATACACTTGTAATCAAATGTCATTGTAACGTTATCTATGTTCCGGGAATAAGCCTCTTTACGGGACAGCAATATTTTGTCAGTTAAAATATTAAGTATTGCAAATATCGACGCTGGATTATCAAGTTTATTGTTCTTTCTTTATAATCAGTAAGAGATAATATCATCTTTTATCACAATTGGTTTGTCACGTTTATGATCTACAATGCAGAAAAAGCCAAAAGGCCCTTTTTCCTCATTACGTAACTGATGCTTTTCAAGAGGGGAGATGTAGGCAACATCGTGAACAGAGATGTTGAAAGATGAATCCCCTTTTATCAGTATTCCATTCCCCCGGACACCTATAATTACATGTTCGTGCACGTGTCTTTCCCGGCTGGAATAACCACCCGGTTCGATTTCAAAATACCGCAGATCAAAGGCGGTCTTTTCCCCAAATTTACCGATAAGTTCCTGACGATTAATGCTGCTGAAATCAAAACCTTGGTCAGTTTTATACTCTTCTACAAAACGTCCTAACCACTTGAAGTCTTCACCTTTCATAATTGGATGATTTATAATCTGTTCAGGTTTTGATGGGATCTCGCATGAGGAGGCAAATGGCTCTTCCGGCGCACAGAGTCTCTCTTTATACAGTGATTTTATTTTCTGCATGAAGACATTTGTTGAATAGGAAAGATCAGTAGAGTGCTGCATAAGAGAGCCTCCAATCAGGAAAACCGAATCAGCCCCATACAACTCATTAATTTCAGAGATCCGGTCCATATTAATACCTCCGGCAGGACAGGGAAAAGAGCTTTTCCAGGAACCATTAGTACAACGAAGAGAGTTGCTGGTTGTAAGGCAGTCCTTTTCTGTAAAATGAAATCTCCCACCGGCGTGAGGGAAAACAGAAATATCAGCACCCAACATACGAAAAAGAGTACCCAGGAAGACAGAAGGTGCTATACCGTGTGTGGGGTCATGGAAATGGGTACCGGTAAGGGCAGGATGGGCCATTATTATTAAGTTGTATTTATCGGCAATATATCTGACGGTATCAGGACCGACGAGCATAGGGGCAATTAGAATGCCTCTTATACCCTCTTTCAGGACATGCTGAACCTGTTCTTCAATCTCTTCAAATCTGCCTGAAACCGTGGGGAAATAGAGAGTTTTGCTCTCTCTATCCGCGTTTACTTTTTCCACTGCCTCCTGACATCTGCTTGCTCTTTCCTTAAAGGGATGGAATTTCTGGTTTGAAATGCCATGATCGTCCTTAATTAAATCAATACCACCCTTAGCAAGCAGGGAAGCCATCTTTGACAATTCTTTAATCGGAAGGCCCATTGGCTTAAGAGCTGAGCAGGCAAGGGCGCGTCCATATACTCCGAGTAGTTTCCTTATGCCATCAATTCCATAGTTCGGCCCTTTATAAACAGAAAAAAACGACTTGGAAAAAGTAATATCTGAAATCCTAATATTGTTTTTTAAAGAGATATTTCCAAAGAGAACATTAAAAAACTGTGGAATGCTGAACTCTGTAATATCGGTGCGGTAACTTATGGATACAATATATTGGTTTGGTATGTCCCCGCTGAGTCCAATATTTTCAACTATTCCAATAATACCGTCTTCGAAATGTTTCTCCGGTATACAATCCACTGGTACTTCTACCGTTTGTTCAAGGGTTATATCGGAAGCGTGTTCTTCAATACTTCTCTTATCATTGATGGTAATGATATATTGGACAGTAAATCTCTCATTCTTAATTTCTGGATATTCCATATTATCTTTTACTCTTTTAAAGATGGAGCTTTATTAAAATTAATAAAATTATATCAAGAAGAAATAAACTTTGCAGGATTAACACTGTTGTGAATGAGAAGATATGATATGTAAAACGATAGAACTAGATATTTAAAGAAAAAAATATTTCAATAATATAGGTGTGAATAACACAAAGACATGTTATTCCAACGTGCGGACCGGTCGAACGAAGTAAAAAATGTAGTAGTAGACATCCCAATCCACCAGGCCTGAGAAGTAGTCTACTCGCCATGCCGCATCCAGGCGGTGATAGCTGTCACCAGTCCAGATCCAGCCTTGTGTTTTGTCGAAAACGGGGTCAAAAAATCGTCCTTTTTTATTTTTTAAAAGAGGACTTTGATTTCTCTCTTGAGGATGATCTGATTGAGACAGTTTATAATATTCAGCTGTATCCGCATCGTATGGCAAAAAGAAATGTGCTTTTTCCGGTTCCAATAATGATGCCGCCTCCTCGACAGTAGGTAGCCTCCAGTCGTGATGACCTGCATATCCTTTCGTATTCAGTCGCTCTATCCAACGATGCGCTTTTTCCCAGTTCATTCCCTGTGTTGATCCTGACTGGTGCCACATCAGTCCGGTAGCATGATCAATAACTACCTTTTCATTATGTATCTCTTTCAATACATAATCGTGCTTAATTGTACTATGTCCATAAAATCCACACTCCTTCGCTTTAAGAATTTTGGTATAACTCATTTTCTGTACGCTATTCACTGGCAATTTTTTGTAAGATGAACGTAATTTTACCTGTTCATCTCTATCACTGAAATCTTGTGAATCAGATATCTCAGAGCTGTTATTATTATTTACTGACGTTAATTCTGTGTCGGAATAAGCTGTTGCATAGCTAGCTGAAATGTGAGAAGTGCCGAGGAGTATAATAATATATAAGAGTAGTTTCTGGAAAATAGTTATTCTCCTTTCTGTCTTGAAAGTATTGGTAAGTTTGTAAGTTTTTTTTCGTAAGAGCTTCCGCAATCATTTACCTCAATTATTGACAACTTGTACGAAACGGTTGGTAAAGGCATATATTAGTACTGGAATTATAAACTCATGAGCAAATTAGGCAAGTATTATTTATAAATGATTAGTTCTCATATATCAATCTTAAGTATTATGGTTACAGGTCTTTACCGTAGTTTTAGTGTTTTTGAAATGTGCCATTCTCAATAAGGACTTTATTGGGAATGGGTAAAAATGGCAGTGCAATCTGATTTTAGTTACCAAGTAAATTTATATTTTTCTCATAAAGTCACCGCCATACGGTAAGGTTTTTGCTCTAGTTAGGTTGTATATAAAAATAGATTCTACTTTGGTAGTCTGTTAACTTACTCTTTCTTGCAATATTTTTTGTTACAAAATCTTATAAGGCTAGTATCGTGAGATAGTTATGACTCTGTTAATCACTCTTAATCCTCTACCGGAATACTTAATTGATGGTGCAGAGTATCGCAATAATAGCAGGCAGTAACTTGACTCAGCCGAAAAAATTGCGTATATTGATGTTGTACCGAAAAAATTTCTTGATGATTGTAGGGCGGTATCGTAAGGTTTTCACCTCATCACAAGGTCGTAATGCTGGCTAAAGGTTTTAATATTGCAGGATTAATTACGTGCTTCTTTAATGTTGTCTTTTTCTCATTAGATTCAACAATAACGTATCCTGAAAAAGAGACATGGAGTTGATAGATAAATTATAAATTGGAGCTTGCAACTTTTATTTTGAAAGAGGAAACAATAATAACCTTAAAGTAGAGAGAAGAACAGTATATGCAAATATCTACCAGCTAATGCTAAAGGAAAAGTATAATTCAGATAATCAAAGGTGTAGATGTATAATAATAAAATATTTTAAATAGAGAACAATCTAAAGAGGACACAAAATGGATGTTACTGAAATATTTGGGACGAATGTATTTAATGATGATGTAATGAGGAAATGGCTGCCTAAGGATACTTATAAAGCACTTAGAAAAACCATTGATAATGAGTTGCATTTACCACCGGAGGTTGCGGATGTAGTTGCAAATGCTATGAAAGATTGGGCAATTGAAAAGGGGGCAACACATTATACACACTGGTTTCAACCACTAACAGGGAGTACGGCAGAAAAACACGATTCATTTATTTCACCGACACCGAGAGGCGGAGTAGTTATGGAGTTTTCCGGTAAGCAGCTTGTTAAAGGTGAACCTGATGCGTCAAGTTTTCCAAGCGGAGGTCTCAGGGCCACCTTTGAAGCACGTGGATATACTGCATGGGATTGTACGTCTCCGGCATTCCTGAAAGAAGATGCTGCAGGTGATGTTACACTTTGTATTCCAACGGCATTTTGTTCATATACGAGTGAAGCGTTAGATAAGAAAACACCGTTGCTACGTTCAATGTCTGCGGTTTCACAACAATCGCTTCGTGTTTTACGCTCGCTGGGGAATAAAACGGTTAATAAGGTTACTGCAAACATTGGTGCTGAGCAGGAGTATTTCCTTGTAGATAAAAGATTCTTTGAGAAAAGATTAGATTTAATTGTGGCAGGGAGAACGCTCTTTGGCGCACCGGCACCGAAAGGGCAGGAGATGGAGGACCACTATTTTGGACAGATTAAAGATCGTGTCGCCGATTTTATGAAGGACCTGGACAAAGAGTTATGGAAATTGGGGATTGCCGCAACAACAAAGCATAATGAAGTTGCTCCATCACAATTTGAAATGGCGCCAATCTTTACAACAGCAAACATAGCGGCTGACCACAATCAACTTGTAATGGAGACATTGCAGAAAGTTGCCATCAGGCGTGGTCTGGTTTGCCTTTTACACGAAAAACCCTATGCGAGAGTTAATGGTTCAGGAAAGCATACAAACTGGTCATTGAGCACAGATGAAGGTGCTAATTTACTTGAACCCGGGAAGACTCCACATGATAACGCGCAGTTTCTCCTTTTTATCTGTGCACTTATTAGTGCTGTTGACCGTCACGCGGACATAATACGAAGATCTGCTGCAAACTCAGGTAATGACCATCGTCTTGGTGGGCATGAAGCCCCACCGGCAATTATTTCGATTTTTATGGGTGAAGAGTTGACAGGGATTCTGGAGACAATTGCGAAGGGTCAGAAGGCAAAGTCAACAGCGTCTACTACTCTTAAGGTGGGAGTTGATACTCTACCGGCGCTTCCAAAGGATAATGCCGACAGAAACCGCACATCACCGTTTGCGTTTACCGGCAACAAATTTGAATTTCGCATGGTCCCCTCATCCGGTTCGATTTCAAGACCGTGTATTGTATTGAATACCGTTGTTTCAGAAGCGCTTGATGAAATGGCAACCAGACTTGAGAAGGCAAAGAATGTTCACAAAGAGACAGCTGCCATTATAAAAGATACTATGAGAGAGCATGGTAAAATCATTTTCAATGGTAATAACTATGCGGGAGAGTGGGAAAAAGAAGCGGAGAAGCGTGGGTTGCCAAATATTGATTCTACCGTGAAAGCACTCAAATCTTTTCCGAATAAAAAATCTATTGGTTTGTTTCAAAAGTATAAGATACTTTCGAAAGGAGAAGTACTCGCCCGATATGAAATTTATCTCGGGCAATATTCCAAGCAGATTAATATTGAAGCAAATGCGGCACTTGATATGGTGAAGAGTTTATATATTCCGGCGATTATACATTATACAAAAGAGCTTGCTGAGGGAATTGAAACATTGGAAGCAGTGAATGCATCTGCGGACGTTCAGAGAGACCTGCTTTCACGGATTTCGACTCATTTGGAATCAGCATATCGAAACACCCAGAAGCTGGAATCTGATCGGGAGAAGGCGAACAATACTCCTGACAGTTTAAAAAGTGCTGAGGCTTTTCGTGATAAGGTACATATCACGATGACTGATTTGCGTGAAGACATTGATATGCTGGAAACACTGATTCCTCGAAAATTATGGCCTGTTCCAACATATGCAGATCTTCTGTTTAAATTGTAGGGTTCTCGGATCTATCGGTTTAGTATTTCTATAAACAATAGCACCATTAAGCTTACGAACATTACCGTGGGATGCGATCAGTTGGGAGAGTGTTTGAATGGCATTCAAAAGGTCAGGGGTTCGACTCTCCTATCCTCCACCATACTATGAAACGACTTACGACAAATTAAGCGTGAGTTAAGGATGAAATTTGTGACCATTTTGTAGCCAAATACTTTGAGAAGTGAGAGGGGGTATAGAAAGTCAATTTCTCTACCCCTTTTTTATTCTATCCTATAAAAGCTCAATTGTACGAGTTCTTAAAACCATCTACAATATTGACTATTAATGTCCAGAGATGCATAAAATGCCCTAATATTTATTTGTTTCTGAGACGATGATCAACTTATAATCCGGTTACTTATTACTTACTACCACTCTTACTCCAGTCTGTTAACTTGCCATTTCTGAATTCAAACGTATAGTTTGTAATCGAATCAGACAATAAACTACTACGAGTTTTCCAAATAGTATGCTTTTCATATTCTGTTGTATTCACATGGTAATAATCTTGAGAGCTAACACCTCTTCCTACTATCTCAGTAACCTGAGCTTCTGTCATTCCGATTTTTATTAAACCCTTACTATCCTTAGATATTCTTATATCTTCAGATAATTTTGCACATCCTGCCAGGTTAAAATACAATATTATTAAAACAATCCCTGTAAATCCTCTTATATATTTCATATTAAAATCTAATGTACTCTCTACCGCTGACAAAACAATCAAAAAAAAGATGTGTCGTGATTCGTTTATGTAAGCTATAACGCAAAGGAGATATTTTTAAACAGAAAATTAGAATAAAAGATTTATAATCATGTGTGTACAGCTTTTTAATTTTCCTAATCTTTTCACACAACCTGTTTTTTCTTTGTAATACCGACATGATAATATCCTTTGATATCATAATACTTTTAATCGGGGTAATCGGGGGACACTATACTTGCTTTAATGGTTAACGGCATAGAAAGACTTCCCTGGACCTGTTATTCTAACGGTAAGAGCACTTGTTCTATATTCTTACGTCCTGTGATGCCTTTATTAACAGTTTATCTCTGTTGTGTACTGATGCAAAAAGAATTGGACTGAAGCGATAACACCTTGACGGTATTATTCCTTAGCTTTCTGTTGTTAAGTATACGGTCTGTGTTTTAATTAATGCTATTACTCGCTACTTTTTATCTCCATTCCCGTAAAAACATAACCTTGCTCGAACAGGTATTGCCCTTTAAGGTATAACCCTTTCGCAAATATGTTTGCTACTTTAATATTTAATCTGGCTTCAAATGTATTAGATTTGCTATCAATATTTACGGTAACATCTTGAAATCCCAGGAATGTTTGGCTGATAGGGTATTGGCATTTATAGAAGCACTCCTTGGAACTGAAAATTAAGGCAAGAAATTCTTTCTGTTTATGCATTGAGAGTGAGTCTAACCATCTGGTTTCGTCAGGGGTACATATATATTTTTGCAGATCCATGTTAAGCCGTTCAATCAACTCTACATCGATTCCTATACTTTTAAAATCTTTTTTTAAGGCCATGGCAACGCCACAATAGTCATCAGTGTGAGAGATACTGCCGCAAACTTCCTTTGGCCAGATCGGTCCCCTTTTGCTGTTCATGAGAACAGGATAATTTCTTATACCAAATTGTGATAGTATTTCGCGTACACAAATGCGACCGGCTCTGAACTCTCTTTTTCGTTTTTCTACCGCGTTACTTATAAGTATCTCTTCTTCAGGATAAACTGTTTTTGTCGTAAGCAGAGGATTAAGTTCCATTGTTTTTACTTTATCGGAAAACAGTCCGGAAATAATATTCTTATTGTTTTTCTCTTCCATATATATTACACATTTATAAATACAAATCAGACCATTAAGAATAATGTGTTATGTACTCAGTTTGAGAGGTACATTTTATCAGAATGTCAGAGAATTGCACTATAAACGGAGTGCAACTCAGCCGCAACCAAAAACGAGTAAAAAGAGACGTATGAAACATTAATAAACACGAACAATCAAGGAAATAGCTTGTCCGTGCCAGCCGTTAATCTTTCTAATAGAGCTTTTGATAGAAAAACTACTCAAATTGGATAAATAAGGGCTTTCGATGTATATGTTTACAACCGAGTCATACTAAGATTTTCACTTCTCATTCGCATAGAAGATCGGCGAGATATTGTTTGATTTTCTTCTCTTTTATTGTTAGAATCCAAGACACACCAACCTTTTAAAGTCAACAGTTTTAGGGAGAGAAGCAGCTCGTATTTACACACATACTGTGAGAGATTTTTGCAATATTAATTCTTATTCATCTGCTTTTAAGCGTTTAAGCGGTAACTCTATAATGTAGCATACAGAGAGAGGTTATTTATGCTGATTGAAATTGGGATTTTGATTATTTCTTATTATGGAGTAAAGCGTAATGGAAAAAATGCAAAGAACAAAAATCCTGAAGAAGGCATGAGTTCCAAACCGAAAACCGAGTCTCAAACAAATCAAGATTCGGAAGATAAGGTTGATTGCCCGAAGGAACAGCTTCAACACTACAATAAAATGGCTTTGTTATCTATGGGCTTGTCAGGAATAAGGCAATTTATTTTCCCGCCCCTGGCACCTATCAGTCTTGCTCTTTACATTTACACTGCAATCCCCTATATGAGAGATGTTGAAAAAGCGCTGATAAAAGACAAAAAAATTGATGTAAATGTACTCTTTTTTGTTGCTGATATCTTGACGCTTTATGTTAATCAGTATTTTGCTGCGTCCTTTGGTATCTGGTTGATGCATACAGGGAAAATGTCGATTGAAAAGGCCAAAGACGATTCTAAGAAAATGATCAGTGATGTCTTTGAGCAAATTCCTCAAACAGCATGGATTCTGGTCGACGATGTTGAAGTTGAGGTACCTATAAAGGATGTTAAGGCCAATGATATTCTGGTTGTGCAAACCGGTGAAGTAATACCGGTTGATGGCGTAATCCTGGAAGGGTTGGCGACCATTGATCAGCAATCATTCACAGGAGAATCACAACCGGCAGAAAAAGGAGAAGGTGATTGTGTATTTGCCAGCACCGTAATTCTTGCCGGACGAATTAATATTAAGGTTTTAAAATCAGGGAGAGATACGACACTTTCCAGCATTAACGATATCCTGATCCATTCTATTGATTTCAAATCCAAAGCACAATTGAAGGGTGAGGAATGGGCAGATAAAGCAACTCTCCCAATGCTTGGTATTGCCGGCATTCTATTGCCGGTAGTTGGCCCTGTGGCAACTGCTGTCTTCATTAATAGTCATATCGGGAATCGCATCAGGATATTAGCACCGCTTGGAACACTTAACCATATTACCAAGGCTTCCAAGAAAGGTATTCTGGTTAAAGACGGCCGGGCTATAGAAAGTCTATGCCAGGTAGACACCGTACTTTTTGATAAGACCGGTACTCTTACATCTGAGGAACCTGAGGTGAAGAGAATTATTGCTTGTGGAAAGTACAAAGAGAATACAATTCTGGGCTATGCTGCAGCTGCAGAGCGAAGGCTCACACACCCAATTGCCAGGGCCATTCTTAAAAAAGCTGAAGAGGTCAAGTTAAATATTGCGGATATAGATGATTCCAAATACCAGATAGGTTACGGCATTATAGTGCTGATCGGAAGGAAGACCATTAAGGTTGGCAGCGCCAGATTTATGAAGGAGGAAGGGGCATCTATTCCCGATTCTATAAACGATGCACAGGCAGATTCGCATAGTAAAGGTAATTCACTTGTATTGGTGGCAGTAAATGATAAGGTATGTGGCGCTATTGAGCTACAGCCGCATATACGTCCTGAAGTAAAAGATGTTATCAGTGGGTTAAGGATGCATGGAATAAAACATATTGCCATTGTTTCAGGAGACCACAAAACACCTACGGAAAAGCTGGCACAAGAGTTATGCATGGATGATTATTATTATGATATTCTTCCCGAAGGCAAAGCTCGTGTTGTTGAGCAACTACAGGATAAGAACAAGACGGTCTGTTTTATTGGTGACGGTTTAAATGATACCATTGCTATGGATAAGGCTAATGTATCAATCTCCCTGTGCGGAGCTACAACAATTGCCACTGATAGAGCTGAGATCATTCTCATGGATGGCAGTTTGTCTTCCCTGTGTGAACTTTTTGATATTTCGAAAAGTCTGGATGCAAATCTTAAAAGTACTCTTAATCTTACTATTGCGCCGGGAGTAATCAATATGGGAGGCGCCTTTTTATTACATTACGGAGTCCTTACTTCCCTCATGGTAAATACTACATTTGGCGCGATGGTGATGCATAATGTTATGCAGCCGGTGAAATTATCCAAGAAAGCATCTTAAGCCTTTTTGAATATATGTTAAGTCGTAAAAGTGTTCTCCGATCTAGAATAACTGTTGGACGTGTTATAGGAATCGGCAGATGGTAAGCCGATGTCGTTGAGTTGGATTTTGTAAATACCCACGGATGTTTTTATAAAACCTGTTTTCTGTGAAATAATAATTAAATTATTTCTGTTTAATATTCATGCAGATGGATAATAATAAAAATTTCTATCGCCAGGGTTGTGGACTAAATGTGATTGCCAATGGATCTCAACACGAACGAAATTTTGCAGATGCTGAGAAGCAGATTCTTGCGTGTTTTGACCAACACATTCCTTTGGAAAAGCAGCCCAAATATATTGCCGATATCGGTTGTGGAGATGGGGCCTTTTTAAAGCGGATTTATCTTTCTCTTTGCGATCAAACGGAAAGAGGAAAGCATCTCCTGGCACACCCGGTGCAGCTCATTGGTATAGATTCCGGAGAGGCGACCCTCATCGATACCGAAAAGGTACTCAAAGATTTACCCCACCTCATATTAAAAGGCGATATAAATATTCCTGAAAAACTTCTGTCAGAATTGGACCATTTGGGGATCAAAGATACTGAAAATATTTTGTATGTTTGCTCCTCTTTAGATATCGATTTTCGTTATGACTCTCCCATTTCCAAAGTAAACGAATCCCAAAAAGCGACTCCGGAGATATCCCTCAGCGGGAACTCCGTTAACTCTCCAGACAAATCGCTCTCCCATGACAAGTTGATTGACACCTGGAGAGAGTATTTGCAAAAATGGGCCCAAGTGCTGAAAAACAATCCACATGGTTTGTTTGTACTGGAGTTGAATCGACTTGTTCCACAGATGACAGGTTATGACTTTTCCGGGCAAAACCTTTTGGACGCTGAAGTTTCAATTGTTCTGGCGGCCAATGTGGGTTTTTTCACAAAAACAGAGCCTCTGCCTTTTTCCAATGCTTTGTCTTCTTCCCAGATTGTTCTGAGTCACCTGGAGGCACGTAACTATCAGGTGCGCTATGCCAAAGGGGGAGATCTGGATGGTTTGCAAGGTTTGGAGGAACTCTGCTGGGCTGACGATCTTCAAATGTCCCGAGAGGTTTTGGCAAAACGTCTGAGTGATTATCCTGAAGGGCAATTTGTTATTGTGCTTGATGGCAAGGTAGTAGGGGTGATCTACTCACAGCGTATCGCCGACAAAAAGGCTTTGCAGGGTGTAACTTCAGAGGGTGTTTCCCGGCTTCACCGGGCTGATGGACCTGTCGTACAGCTTCTGGCTGTCAATATTGATCCCCAATTTCAGGGAAGACAATTAGGAGACCAGCTATTGGAGTTTATGCTGCAGCGTTGCGCTCTAATGCCGGGGATAAACTCCGTGATAGGAGTGACACTGTGCCATGACTACCACAAACAAAAGAGACAGACTATGACGGAGTATATCCACCAACGCAATGAACAGGGGCTGCTTTCTGACCCGATTTTACGTTTCCATGAGCTGCATGGGGCCAGTGTTACGGATATTATTCCCCAGTACCGCCCAAAGGATGTAAAGAATGAAGGCTATGGGGTGCTGGTTTACTACGATATTCACAACCGCAGACGCAAGGAAGTCAAAATTAATGCACAAGGGTTTTCTGATGGAGAACAAGTGAGTCTGGACGAAGAGGACGTGGAAGAGTTTCTGGAGGATGTTCTCAGGAAGTTATTAGGCTCGAATAATGGACAAGCTTTTTCCAAAGAACGTCCTCTCATGGAAATGGGTCTGGATTCAGCTGATTTACTTAATCTCAGCGAACAGATGTCCTTCAAATTTCAAAGGAAACTTGAGTCGACGTTTTTTTTCCAATACAACACTCACACACGCATTGTCTCATATTTTAAAGAGCTGCTGCTCAAAGAACAGACAAAAGAGAAGAAACCGGAAAATGAAATCCCGATTTCGTCCCATGCAGAGTTGACAAAACCAGGCTCAATAACCGCAAAAGTCCCTGTGGATGCTAAGAAATCTTTTTTCAATCATTCTGAAGATTCTCATAATGACGAGATTGCCATCATCGGCATGGCTTGCCGTCTGCCCGGAGGGATCAACACACCGGAAGAGCTTTGGCACTTTTTGAAAAACGGAGAAAACGCCATTGGTATCATGCCGGAAGGGCGCTGGAGCTGGCCGCATGACATTGATCCGGACAAAGAGCACATTGGCATTGATCGGGGAGGATTCCTTGAGGACATGGAGTGCTTTGACGCTCCCTTCTTTCGTATTTCTCCCAAAGAGGTCAAATCCATGGATCCTCAACAACGGATTCTTATGGAACTCAGCTGGATGACATTGGAAGATGCCGGATATCCGGCCGACACATTAGTAAATACCAGGACGGGGGTTTTTATCGGGGCTAGCGGTTCTGATTACAATCGTATTTTAGATCAGGCAAAAATACCCGTGAATGCTCATGTCGGAACGGGCTGTTCCATGGCGGTATTGGCTAACCGTATCTCTTATTTTTATGATTTCCATGGCCCCAGTCTTGTGATCGATACGGCTTGTTCCAGCTCATTAGTGGCCGTGCATAAAGCTGTTCAATCTTTACAGACAGGAGAATCATCTATCGCTATGGTTGGGGGTGTTAATCTGATGTGTCATCCCGCGAATAGCATTGCCTATTATAAAGCCGGTATGTTATCCAGTGACGGTAAATGTAAAACATTTGATCGGAAAGCCAATGGTTATGTCCGCAGTGAAGGAGCAGTGATGCTGCTACTCAAACCCATGGCAAAGGCGATTGCAGAGCAGGATAGGATCTATGCTGTTATCAAAGGAACAGCCTGCAACCATGGGGGGCAAGCAAGTGGTTTAACCGTTCCTAATCCGGAACAACAAGCCAGATTGCTGGTAGATGCCTGGCAAACAGCCAACATTTCTCCGGATACTATAAGTTATATTGAAACCCACGGCACGGGAACCTCCCTGGGGGATCCTGTCGAAGTGCAAGGTTTGAAAGATGCCTTTTTCCAGGCATTGCCACCATCGGCGACTCTTCAAACGGGAACTTGCGGACTAAGCTCTATCAAAACGAATCTGGGACATTTAGAAGCCGCCGCCGGTATCGCGGGACTGTTAAAAGTTGTACTCAGTTTACAACACCAGGAACTTACCCCTTCTTTGCACTTTGAGGAACTTAATGACCGTATTCACCTGGCTGATACTCCTTTTTATATTATAGATCGGCATAGATCCTGGCTGAAAACAAACGACCAGTCTCTCCACAGAGCAGGAGTGAGTAGCTTTGGGTCCGGAGGTACAAATGCCCACGTGGTGCTGGAAGAATACCCGCAAAAGTCTCCCGAAAAGCAGTGGACAGACATCCCGGCGGCGAAAGGCCCATTTTTGTTTGTACTTTCCGCCAGGAGTAAAGAACGCTTACAAGTCTATACGCAAAAATTTGTGACCTGGTTGGAAGGGAAAAAGGAAGATAACTTCTTCTTTGAATCACTTATTTATACCTTGCAGACAGCCCGCCAGGCGATGGAAGAGCGTCTCGCCATACTTGTCTCCGACCAGGAAGATCTGATTCAAAAATTGACCGCTTTCTGTCAGCAGGAAACGGGAGGCGAAAGAGCTCCTCGGACCGGCTTCTCTCTTAAAGATTGTTATCAAAAAAATGCAAAAACGATTTCCCCTGAATTTAAGATATTGACAGAAGGGGTGTTGGGGGAACAGCTTCTCCGTTTTGCTATAGAACAACGGGATTTTGCAAAATTAGCGGTGCTTTGGACTTCCGGAATTTTTATTGACTGGAATCTCTTTTACCCTGACCTCAAACCTCACGGGACTATTTCAAACGGTATCCATGACAGGCCATGCCACATCAAATTGCCTTCATATCCTTTTGCCAGGGAGTCTTATTGGTACACCGAAGAAACAGGCATTCGCACTGTGGAATCTGTTGCCAATCGAAGCACTTACTATTTACAAAAACAATGGAAGTCCTATCCCATTCATGCCAATAAACCATTGTATCGGAGTGCGGATACCTCAAGGATTGCGATTTTGACAACAGAAGAGACGCGGGAATTAGCGGTTTTACTTTCCCGGGAGTTTTCCCAAAGTCATATTTTATCCATCCAAGAGATCAAGACACACCTTCAACTTCCCAGAGAGGAGAGGAGAGCATTTGATGGATGCGTGGACCTGGTCGGATGTGGAAAGGAGAGAGTAGAATCTCTGGATGGTGTAAAGTGGCTTCAGCAATGGATTAAACAGGGACTTAAAGAGGCCAGTGGTCCTATGAAATTGACTCTTCTCGGGGTCACCCGGGGGTTAGAATCGTATCAAAATTCGTCTATTAATTTATCCGGAGCGTCTCGTGTGGGACTTTACCGGATGTTGCAAAGTGAATATTCTCATCTGCAATCAAGACATATGGATGCTGACCCGGGAAAAACGGGAAAAGCCCTGGCTAAACAGATTGCTCTTGAGTTTCAGGTCAATGATGAGGTACCTGAAATTTGTTATCGAAATGAAAAACGTTATTGTGCTCATCTTGTAGCCCGACAAACAGAAAAAATGCCTGGCAAAGATCCGGTTTTTCCGGAAGAGAATGTCTTGTGGATTACAGGAGGAACCAGAGGTCTGGGCTACTTATGCGCTCAACATTTTGTGGCTCACTATGGAGTAAAGCGTTTGGTACTCACTGGGCGGGAGGAGTTACCACCTCGTAATCAATGGTCTTCTTATTCAGGTGAAAATGAGTCTATCACCAAAAAAATACACGCTATCCAGCATCTGGAAGACCAGGGTGTCATGGTACGGACTTTATCGATCTCTTTGACGGACCAGTCCGCTTTAGAAGAAAGTTTACAGGAGATCACCGGAAGCATGGGGCCGATTGGCGGAGTTATCCATTGTGCAGGAATAGAGGATACGAACGATCCCGCCTTTATTCGAAAAACGATGGAAGGGGTGCAACAGGTACTGGACCCTAAAATAGCAGGCCTGGATAATCTTCTTACGCAATCTCAACAAGAGCCATTACAATTTTTTCTTCTGTTTTCTTCTGTTTCCGCAATCATTCCCGGCCTGGCATCCGGGCTAAGTGATTATGCTATGGCAAATGCTTATATGGATTATGTTGCGGAAGCAAGGGTCTATGGCTGTCCCCTCATTAGCATCCAGTGGCCTAGTTGGAAAGAGACGGGAATGGGAGAAGTCAAAAACAGCGCATATGAACAAACAGGACTATTAAGCCATACTAACCAGGAGGGACTTCTGATTTTGGATCAGATTTTATCTCATGAAATAGGTCCTGTAGTCCTTCCGGCAGTGGTGAATGAGGAGTTATGGAATCCACAAGAACTCCTGAAACATAAGATTCACAAAAGTCTTTCTTCTCGATCTTTTCAAAAGAAGACGGATTCATTAGAAACTTCAGATTCTCTGTTAACATCAGTTCAAACCTGGCTAATCGAACTTTTTTCTCATGAGTTGGCAATAGATCCGGAAGAATTTGATCTTGATACACCTTTTCAGGATTATGGGAGTGATTCTATCTTGTTATCTCAAATATTGCGTAAAGTTGAGCTAAAGTTAGGGGCATCTCTGGATCCTTCTATTTTACTTGAATATTCTACCCTGGGGTCACTTGCTTCGCATCTTGTCGCCACACAAACTCCTTCATTGTCTAAAGAGCTCGTTACTCAAACTGCGTTAACCCTATCATCCGCTAAGTATCGGGAGAAGAGCCGTTCGGCTTCCTCAGATATTGCTGTTGTAGGTATGTCATGTCGTTTCCCGGGAGCGGGTAATTTAGAAGAATACTGGCAACTGTTATCAGAAGGGCGCTCCGCAATTTCTCTTGTCCCCGGGGAACGCTGGGAAACGTCGGACCATTTTTATGCCGGATTGCTTGATGAGATTACTCATTTTGATCCTTCCTTTTTTTTGATTCCGGAAGAAGATGCCAGGGCTATGGATCCTCAGGCCCTCTTAGTATTAGAGGAAAGCCTCAATCTTTTTTCTCATGCAGGCTATTCGCTCCAGGAAATTAAAGGGAGTTCTACAGGGGTCTACCTGGGTGCCCGAAGCCAACACCAATCTGAGGAGAGAGTGCTTCATCAAGCCCGGAATCCAATTGTAGCGGTAGGACAAAACTACCTGGCTTCTAATGTATCTCAATTTTTTGATCTTAAGGGACCTGGTATGGTGGTTGATACGGCCTGCTCTTCGGCCTTAACGAGCATGAATTTAGCGATTAATGCCTTGGTCAGTGGGGAGATCGATTCAGCCCTGGTGGGAGGGGTGTGTCTGTTGCCCGATGATAGCACCCACCGCTTGTTTCAACAGCGCAACCTTTTAAGTAAGGAATCCTCTTTTCATATTTTTGATCAACGAGCTTCCGGAGTGATTCCGGGAGAAGGGGTTGGCCTGATTTTATTAAAAACTTCTGAGCAGGCGCGAAAAGATGGGGATACGATATACGCAATTATCAAGTCTGTGGCGGTCAATAATGATGGTAGAACTGCGGGACCCGCAACCCCTAATATTCAGGCACAGAAAGAAGTGATGCAGACGGCATTGGAGAAAACTGAAATAAAGCCGGTGGAAATCAGTTATATTGAAGTGAATGGTTCGGGTTCGGAAGTCACCGATTTACTGGAACTCAAAGCGCTTGAAGCAGTTTATGGTCCTTTTCATAAGACGCCTTGCAGCTTAGGCTCTGCTAAACCCAATATCGGTCATCCATTGTGCGCGGAAGGCATGGCAGGTTTTATTAAACTGGTTCTGATGCTGGAGAGGAGGCAACAGGTACCATTCTTGTCCGGTGAAAGCCCCATGTCCCACTATAAAATCGAATCTTCTCCCTTCTCTTTTTGTAGAGAGTTGACTGAATGGGCAGGAACTACCCGGGTAGCAGCCCTCAACTGCTTTGCTGATGGAGGAACGAATGCACATGTGATTCTTGAGAGTCTACCGGAAGATCAGCCCGGTAATTCTGAGTTGACACTGGTTCACCGCAAGCCGATTTCTCCTCCGGAATTGCAGCGAGTAAGGATTCGTGAAGGAAGCGGAACGTTTCCTCAGAGAGAAAGAGATCCCATAAAAATAACTAATCCGTGGACGGAAACTCTTGATAGTAATCATCCTGTTTTTAAGAGTCATACGGCATTTGGGCAGGAGTTATTGCCGGGGCTTGCCTATATTGATCTGCTCTACCAATATTTTAGAGAAAAAGGATATGCGTACGATGAACTGGAACTTCGAAATCTATCAATTTTTCATCCTCTTATTGTAAGACAAGGTGATAATATTCGATTAGACATTCAATGTTCAAAAGTCAAACCGGATGTTTGGAAAATTCAGGTGAAAGGGCAGGAAAAACTTTATATTAACGCTGAAATGCATCGACAAGAGCCTACTGTTTTTGAGGAAAGGCTAGATTTCAATTCTATACGTAACTCTGCTCAAAAAACGGTTCCTTTAAGTGATATTTATGATCAATGCCGAAACCTTGAATTGGTTCATACAGGATTTTTGAAAGCCCGGGGAACTATATATTCCCTTGATGATGCCAACTTTATTCAGATCTCCCTCCCGCCGGAGGCCACTCCAGGTGCTTATGATTTCATGTTTCACCCTACACTACTTGATAGCAGTGCCGTAGGGTCCGGTGGGTTATTTTCTTCGCAGGCAAAGCAGGAATTATTCCTGCCGCTGTTTTACAAATCCTTTCGCGCTTCCTCTTTATTGCAGAGTCAATGTATAACGAGAATTCGAACTTCCTCGCGAGAAGAGAAGAAGGAGTTGATTTCTCTGGACATGGAGTTTTTTCATGTATCCGGTGAAAAAATCGGAGAATTAAAAAACTTTACAAATAAACGGGTACCGGAAACCGGTTTTGTTAATCCGAGTCAACGGAAAGCTACTCCGCAAAAAACTAATGGTCGACCCTCTCTACAGCAAAACAGGAGAACCGCTGACTCATCGGAACGTTTCTTGAAAGAAGTTATTGCGTCCCAATTGAAAATCAGCACAGAGGAAATAGACTCGGATTGCGGTTATTATGAAATGGGATTGAGTTCGTCCATGTTACTGCTTGTAGTAAAGGAAATTGAAAAGAAGTTATCCACTACGCTCTCTCCGATTTTGTTATTTGAGTATACTAACATCAGAGAGTTGGCCAACCACTTAAAGGAGTTGGCCGGTTCTTCTCCGGAAGAGACACATCAGGAAGTGCAAAGTGTCGCTTTTGATGAGCGAGAAGGATCCTTTAAACCCCTGTCTGCCACAGTTTCAACCGAGGAAGTTGGTGCTGAGGATACGGATGACATTGCGATCATCGGCCTGGCAGGACGTTATCCCGGTGCTGAAAACATAGAGGAATTCTGGATCAATTTAAAAGCAGGCAAAGACTGTATCACTACTATCCCCTCCGAACGCTGGGATGAGAAAATATGGGAGAACTTGAAATCCCCTACGGGGAAAAAATTGTCAAAATGGGGTGGGTTTATTCAAAATCACGATTGTTTTGATCCGCAATTCTTCCGTATCTCACCTCGTGAAGCGGAAACCATGGATCCACAGGAACGTCTGTTTTTACAGGCATGTTCAGAGGTTATGGAAGATGCGGGGTATACAGCCAGCAACCTGGTGGTCCCTCATGGACGGCATCAGAGGCGAAAGGTTGGCGTCTTTGTCGGAGTGATGCACAATGATTATACTATAATAGGAGCGGAATCCATTACTACAGGAGAGAGATTCCCTTTGTCCATAAATTATGCTCCGATTGCCAATCGAGTATCTTATTATTATAATTTCCATGGCCCTTCCCTTGCCATTGATACCGTATGTTCCTCTTCCCTGACAGCGGTGCATCTGGCCATTGGCAGTATTCTGCGAGGGGAAAGTCAGGTTGCCATTGCAGGGGGAGTAAACTTATCGCTCCACCCCAATAAATATTTGACATACGGCTTGATGGACATGCATGCAAGTGATGGACGTTGTCACACCTTTGGAGATGGAGGCGACGGCTATGTTTCCGGGGAAGGGATAGGAGCTGTTTTACTCAAACCGTTAAAACGGGCAGTGCAGGATCAGGACCATATTTATGCTGTGATCAAAGGAAGTGCAATCAATCATGGTGGTAAAGTTAGTGGGTTTACCGTACCGAGCCCTGTGGCTCATTCCCATGTGATAGAAGAATGTCTGGAACGGGCGGGGATCGGTGCTCGCACCATTAGTTGTGTAGAAGCTCATGGAACGGGCACTTCTTTGGGAGATCCCATAGAGATACAAGGATTGGCTAAAGCCTATGCTCAAAATACCAGTGACCTGCAATTTTGTTCCATTGGCTCCGTCAAATCCAATATTGGACACGCCGAGTCAGCCGCAGGGATAAGCGGATTGAGCAAGGTAGTTCTTCAACTGCATCATAAAACATTGGTTCCCTCTCTTCACGCAGAGACTGAAAATCCACATATTAACTTTAAAGCCTCTCCTTTTTTTGTTCAACATAAGACAGAAACCTGGCAACAACCGGTTATTACCAGCAACGGGAAATCTCATAGTTGCCCTCGGAGGGCCGGATTAAGCTCTTTCGGTGCCTATGGATCAAATGCCCATCTAATTCTGGAAGAGTATATACCTCAGACAGTCGGATCAATGGCAGCCGGGGATACGAAGAATAGTCCTGTACTTATTCCTTTGTCTGCCAAAAATGAGGAACGGCTGAGAGTTTATGCCAACAAACTACATACGTTTTTAGAGGAAGCCGATCAATCCATCGACTTGAGACAGATTGCCTATACCCTTCAGTTTGGGCGAGAGGCTATGGAAGCCCGGGTTGTTTTTCTCGTCAAAAAGAATGAAGAGTTGCATGAGAAGCTAAAAGCTTTTGCAGGGGGAGAGTCTATTACGAACCATTGCTGGCAGGGAGGACTCAAACAGGAGAAAAAGACGATAAGTCTCTTTAGTCCGGAAGATATTCAACAAATGGTCAATAAGTGGATAGCTGAGGGAAAACTTGAGAAATTGGCTGAATTATGGGCCCAGGGTTTTACTCTTAATTGGCAAAGCCTTTATGAGGAGGGTGACTCCCAGCATGTCGGATGCGCAGATGGCCGTCCGCTCCGAGTCAGTTTGCCAACTTATCCTTTTGCCAAACAACGTTACTGGGTGCCTACAGACAGGCAGGCGGACACCATCCAACGACAGACAACAGTATCCGATTCCGTTATTACGCCATTGTCGCCTCACGTGTTACCTCAAGATGGTCTCGTTTCTGTGGAGTCACCGGTTCATTCTCTGCTATTGGCTCCCGTCTGGAATTCGCTGACTTTTCCGGAAAGCAATATTCCTGTCCCCGCTAAAACGGAGCAGGTGGTAATTGTGGGAGGGACACAAGATCAGAAGAGTAAAATTAAACAACTGTATCCCCTTGCTGATCTTTTGCAAATGGATAATCCGCAAACCATCGACGAGTTGGTCAACAAAATAACAACTCTGGGTTCTATCGAACATTTTGTCTGGATTGTACCGAGCATCCCTTTGATATCCATGGCGGAGGAAAGTATCATTCAAGATCAGGACCAGGGGATTTTTCCGGTTTTTCGTGTGATTAAAGCTTTACTCTCTTTGGGTTATGGAGATCAGGTATTAAGTTGGACGTTCATTACCACACAGACCCTTGCGGTAGGCCGGCAGGAGGAGGTTAATCCTACTCATGCCAGCCTCCATGGCTTAATTGGAAGTGTGGCCAAGGAATATCCACGTTGGAAAATCCGCTACCTCGATATGGAAACCGAGGGCGATTGGCCGATTCGGGAAATATTTCTATTGCCTTTCGATGTACAGGGAGAGGCTTTAGTTTATCGGAGAAAAGAGTGGTTCAAAGCAACGTTGGTTTCCTACCGATCATCTTTCAGTGACCATCCACTCTATCGTCCGGAAGGGGTTTATGTGGTTATCGGTGGTAGTGGTGGTCTTGGGGAAGTCTGGAGTAAGTACATGATTGAGCACTACCAGGCCAGGATTATCTGGATAGGCAGGAGGAAAATGAATGAGGAGATTCAACACAAACTGGACGTGCTCGCTAAGCTGGGGCCTGCTCCTCAATACATTAGTGCGGATGCAACGAATCCGCAATCTTTACAAAAGGCCTATGAAGAAATCAAGCAAAACCATACCCGGATTCATGGTGTTATTCATTCGGCAGTTGGCATATTTGACCAAAGCCTGGCAAAGATGGAGGAAAAACAATTTCGGGATATCCTCTCAGTCAAGATCGATGTCAGTGTGAGAATGGCCCAGGTATTTCAATCGGAACCTCTTGACTTTGTCCTCTTTTTTTCTTCGATCGCTGCCTGGGAAAAAGCTGGGGGGATGAGTGGATATTCCGCAGGTTCAACCTTTAAAGATGCTTTTGCACTGCAACTTTCCAGGGATTGGAATTGTAAAGTTAAAGTTATGAATTGGGGGAATTGGAGTATTGGCACAGGAGATACCATCAGCAAAGCTTCAAAGATTCGCTTACAACAAGCTGGGATAAGGACCATTGACGTGAAAGAGGGGTTGGAAGCATTAGAGGTACTTCTTACCGGCTCCCGAGATCAACTGGTGTTTATGAAAACACAAAACCCACAGGGGCTGGAGATTATGGACTCCAATGAATGGATGACAGGTTATCCGGAAACCATTCCTTCTTGCGTTAACAATATTCAGAAAATTGCTAAACCAGAGGTCCAACAACAAAATCTGCAATCAGCGAGTATTTTTCAAAACGAAGCAATAGAAGAACCTCTGCTAAAGTTATATGGGGGTATTTTGCAATCACTGAGGCTGATCGGGACGGACAAAACAGCAACAGATCCAATTGCTTTTTATCACCGATGGTTAGCGGAAAGCAGAAAAATTTTAACGAAGAGAAACGCTCTTCCAAATAATCCCTCTCTTGCGCTTGAAGCCATATGGAAGGAATGGGAACAAACCACATCCCATTGGAAACAGGATCCTGATAAAAAGGCAGCTGTAATTCTGGTGGAGGCCTGCTTGCGTGCCCTACCTGATATACTTACCGGAAAACAGCGAGCTACCGATGTTATATTTCCGCAGGCCTCCATGGAGCTGGTGGAGGGCCTTTTTCGGGGGAATCTGGTGGCAGACTATTTTAATGAATTTCTTGGCAATGCTCTGGTGGCCATCATTCAACAGCGATCCGTACTGGAGCAGAGTAAGCACTCTGATCCTACGGCCATCCGGATACTTGAAATTGGCGCAGGTACTGGAGGTACGACGGCTAATATCCTGCCTAAACTTAAGCCATTCAGACAGCAAATTGAGGAGTATTGTTACACGGATATATCCAAAGCCTTTTTGTTTCACGCCGAGGAACATTTTGCTTCACAATATCCTTACATTCGAACTCAATTATTTGACGTTGAAAAGCCACTTGCGCAGCAAAATATTCAGGCAGGGCAATATGATCTGGTGATTGCGACTAATGTGTTACACGCAACTAAAAATATTCGTCAAACCCTGCGTAATGCAAAAGCCCTGTTGCGGAAACGGGGAATTATTCTTCTTAATGAAATCAGTGATAAATCTTTGTATGCTCACCTGACTTTCGGATTGTTGGAGGGTTGGTGGCTGAATGAAGATGATGCTCTTCGTATCCCGGGATCTCCTGCTTTATACCCTGAAGTCTGGCAGAGAGTATTGCAAGAGGAAGGGTTTTACTCTGTTTTGTTTCCGGCACAATCTGAACATAGGTTGGGACAGCAAATTGTCATTGCCGAAAGCGACGGAATCATTCGACAAAAACAGGAACACACTGTCAAGACCGGAGAGTTACCGGAACAACCATTGCGGCGAGTGCCGGTTAAATCACCTCAAAAGGAGATAACTCAAGACTTGATAAAAGAGAAAACTACCGAATACTTTAAAACATTAGTAGGGAAAACGCTCAAAATAGAGGCGAGTCAGATTGATTCTTCCGAACCTTTGGAGAGCTATGGTATTGATTCTATTTTGATTGGTCAGATAACCAGCGTATTGCGTGAAGAATTTGATGAGGTAAAGGGTACCCTATTTTTTGAAGTTCAAACAATAGACGCATTGGTGGAATATTTTATCAATAATCATAAAGAGAGATTGAGTGAAATCTTCGGACCTAATCATCCAGGCGCTGAGGAAGAAATAGTAGATGAGGAGACATCACAACCGACTGAACTGGGCTTGGAGATGCCGGAACATCTCCAAACATCGGCAGGTACGGAACAGCCGGTAAAGATTCATCAGGGAAAAGGTGATCAGGAAAAGATCCAGTCTGCCTCTGATGCCATTGCGGTAATCGGTATGAGTGGTCGTTATCCTAAAGCAGAGACATTAGAAAACTATTGGGAGAATTTGCAAACAGGTCGGTCCTGTATTACTGAGGTCCCAATGGACCGTTGGTCGTTAACGGGTTTCTTTGAGCCCGATCCTGACAAAGCTGTTGCAGAGGGAAAAAGTTACAATAAATGGGGCGGATTTCTGGATGGATTTGCCGATTTTGACCCTTTGTTTTTCAATATTTCTGCGCAAGACGCGAATGATATGGATCCGCAGGGACGCTTACTTTTGCAAGAGTGCTGGCGCGCATTTGAAGAGGCAGGCTATGTCCCATCCCAGCTTGATTTGGAACTACGTGATCACATTGGTGTATATTGCGCGATGACCAAGGTTGGATACAATACCTCTTTTGCCGCCATGGTGAATCGTGTCTCTTATGCTATGGACCTGCAGGGCCCCAGCATACCAGTGGATGCCATGTGCGCTTCAGGTCTGGTAGCGCTTCATCAAGCGTGTGAAAGTTTGCGACGTAGGGATATTCACATGGCGTTGGTGGGAGCGGTTAATCTTTATGTTGAACCCAATGCTTACATAAAACTTTGTCGGCTTCAAATGCTTGCTGATTCTGCTGTTCCCAAGGTTTTTGGAGAGGGAGGAAAGGGCTTTGTTCCTTCTGAAGGTGTAGGTGCGGTTGTTTTAAAACGACTTGCGGATGCGGAAAGAGACAATGATACGGTCCTGGCTGTTATACGGGGCAGTGCAGTCAATCATAATGGAAAAGTAAATGGATATGGTGTTCCTAATCCCCTAAAACAGGAAGCTGTCATTCGCCATGCTCTGGAGAATGCCCGGGTGAGCCCTGAGTCCATTGCATATGTTGAATCTGCGGCTAATGGGTCTGAAATGGGAGATGCGATAGAGATGGAGGCATTAACCAGAATTTTTCAGCACAATCGTAATGGAAACCCATCCGCCTACCGTATAGGTTCGTTAAAGTCAACGTTAGGTCATGGAGAATCCGTTTCAGCCATGGCGCAATTTATGAAGGTTGTTTTACAACTGAACCATAAAAAGCTCTGTCCTACTAGGGTGTCAGAGCAACGTAATCCGGAGATTCATTTCGATACGTTGCCTTTTACCATTCAAAGTGAATTGGAGGATTGGCCTCAATTGAGCCTGAAAGGGAAAAAAATACCGAGACGGGCCGGCATTAACAGTATGGGAGCGGGAGGTGTCAATGCCCATATGATTGTAGAGGAGTACCTGCCTCCTATAGTTAAAGAGCCTAATCTCGCTCCGGCTTCTGCTCCGGTAGTTTTTGTTCTTTCGGCAAAAACCGAGCAGGTGTTCACTCATTATCTTACCCTGTGGAAGGATTATCTGGGAAAACATCCGGGATCTGACCTTACACGGCTTGCCTTTAGCCTGCAAATGGGTCGAGAAATGATGAAGTATCGATTCGCCTGTGTAGTGACAAGCAGTAAGGAATTAATTCTGTGTCTTGAAAGTGCTGCAAAAAAAGAATCGCAGCCCCACTGTTATAAAGGCGTAATTGATCATACTGAAAATATAGGGGCTTTGATTGAGGATCATCAGATTGAATCTTTGCTGGTCAAAAAAGACCTTAATAAGCTGGCCCGACTATGGGTCAATGGCGCAACCATTTCCTGGGAAAAGTTGTACCTTGAGGAGATGCCTAAACATCTGCCCCTGTTGCCGACTTATCCTTTTGTCCGAAAAACCTATTGGCACGGTGCCATGCCCACACCTGAGCTACCGGAAAAGATTGCCCAATGTACCGCAGATAATAATGGAGCAAACTTCCCTGTTGAGAAATTATTGCCTTCAGTGGGCGGTGATAATGATCCTTGCAGTGTAGATCTTAAACCGACTCGAAAAATAATCAGGGCCGTTATCAATAACATGCTGAATTTTGATACTGAGGACGAAATTGACCAGGGAATGAGTTTTTCAGAAATGGGATTCAGTTCGATTACCATCGTGCTCTTTATTGAGAAGTTAAATCAAGAATTTGACCTGACTTTGCGAGAAACCACAGCATTTGACTATCCGAATATTCAAGAATTAACTTTATATATATCAACTCAATTGCTGGAAAGAGAAGAGAAGCAGGTCTCGATAGAAACTGAAATAAAAAAGAGTGATGGAGAAGAAGGACCAATAAATAAAAATGAGTATGAGTCAATTTTATTGGATTTTGTTCAGAATAAAATAAATGAGCAAGACGCTTTGGATCAAATTGGTTTATAATTGAATAAAAGCTTACACGATAACAACCAGGCCAGGAAACAAAATGGAAAAGGTTTTTGGAACTTATTACGACGATAGTGAATTTGACGATGGGAAATTGCCGGATAGTACCGGCTATCTTAGAGAAAATAATATTTTTTCTTATGGTAGTGATGATGCCCAACGGGTAGCCAGGCAGTTCAGGACAAAACTGAACGCTGGGGAAACTATCTTATTGTTGGGTTTGAACGCGGGGCATAATAGCGGCATCTCTCTCATTGAGGCTTCCAGACAGGGGGGGATACAAGTTTTAGCAAATTTAGAAGAAGAGCGCTATGTTGCGATTAAACATTTTGCCGGTTATCCTGAAAAAAGTGTTAGAGAAATGATAAAGTTGCTTTCCAGAATAGGGAAAACTCCTCGGGATATTTTTTGCGTTTTGTACGCGTGGGACTCTGTACAGGAAGAAAAATATGGACAAAAAATGTTCATGCTTAACGGGAAGATCGTCAGGAATAAGTATTTTGCTCATATATCGGCAGGGGCAACTCCTGCTTTGGAATTAGACCCGGCAGCAGTTCAAAAAAGAAAAAACCTGTATAATCATTCTCCCGGACTGGTAGAGCTGTTCATCAGGTTAACGAGAGAACTACAGTTAAAGAAGGAAACTCCCTGTGTTCAAACGCTACACCATGAAAACCACGCCTATTTTTCCTATGGAGTTTCCCCTTTTTATCAAACTGGAAATTCCGACAAAACTACGATGATCAGTTGTATTGATGGCGGTGGTGATTTCAGCTCCACCTCATTGTTCCTGGCAAAAGGCGGACAAATTGATTTAATTAAGCGACTCCCCAGAGAAAACTCACTGGGTGTTTTTTATATGTTATGCGCCAGTTTTTTGGGTGGATGGAGTGCTTTAAGTTCTGAAGGCCGTTACATGGGGGCGGCGGCCTGGGGCAATAATGAGCGATTAACCAATCGTTATTATAAAAGATTGAGACAATTCTTCTTTTTTTCCGGAAACGGAGAACTATTCATTAACAGCACGATGGCGGAAAATGATTACGCTACATTGCAAGACATAGTGGGGCCGTTTGTCCCGATTGAAGATATTTGGAATCCGGATGCAATATTAAATGTCGATGACATAAAACATTCTGAAATTACCCGTGACCGTGTCGATAAAGCAGCTGCAGTCCAAATGGTTTTTGAAGATGCCTTATTTCATATCATTGGATATTTGATTGATAAAACCCGGAGCGATCAATTGGTGATGTGTGGTGGTACGGCATTAAATTGTGTCGCCAATATGCGTCTGCTTAAACACTTTAATGAGGATTATTACCGGAAATATGTAAAAAAGGATACTCAATTGAATATTTGGGTTCCCCCGGTTCCCTCGGACCAGGGGGTTGTTGTTGGTGCTGCCTATCAGTTTGCCATGCGTAATGGTGCTGAAGCTGCCGGAAAATTACCTACACCTTTTCTTTGTGGTTATTCAACTGGTAAAGATAGCATCCGTCAGGCTTTGCAAGAAGTAGATTTCGTTCGTTATGAGAAACTAGGCAATATCTACGATAAAAATACCAGAGAGAGCATAACAGATTGGATGGCTTACATTGTTTCCGAAAATGGAGTGATTGGGATTTATCAGGGTGAAGCGGAAACTGGCCCGAGAGCGCTCGGACATAGAAGTATTCTGGCAAATCCCTGTAACGCGGATACCTTAAATATCTTAAACAGCCGGGTTAAGTTAAGAGAGAAGGTCCGTCCTCTGGCTCCCATGCTTACTATGGAAAGCGCAAAAAAATGGTACCGATTGTCAAAGGGAGGAAGCGCTAACAACTATGATGCTTACAATTACATGGTACTAACGGTAGAGGCAAAAGAAGAGGCAAAGGCCGTAATTCCTGCAGTTATCCACTATGATGGGACCAGCCGTATTCAAATTGTTCGAGAAGAGAATAACATACTGATGTACGAGTATTTAAGAGCTCTTGGAAAATATATCGGGGTTGAAGTTTCCGTCAATACTTCTCTCAATGTGGGTAGTCCCATTGTTCAAACACCTTTCCAGGCGCTTTCGATCTTTAAACGTGCCAAGGGTCTGGATGCGATTTTTATGGTAGGAGCTGAAGGAGACGCTTTCATGGTCTGGGCCAAAGAGGGGGTGCAGGAATTTGACTCGAACATACCCCGTTTAAGTAAATCATACAAAAGTAAGAAGACGGAGTTGAGAGAAAAGAGTTCTTTCATGAATAATCCAAAGGATATATTGCGAGCGTTAAAAGAAAAACGAATTTCTCTCCTGGAGGCAAAAGAGAACCTGGAAAAAATTTCAAATGAAAAGCCTATTGATTCATTACATCAAAACGTAATTTGTAAATCCAAATCTTCTTCCGGAAATATTCCCTCTAGAGATGAACAAAACAACCGACAACCTATCGCGATCATAGGTATGTCCGGAGTTTTTCCAGATGCAAAAAATGTCCATCAATTCTGGGAAAACCTTAAAAATGCCCGTAATAGTGTGAGCGACGCGCCGAAAGACCGGGGTTGGAACATTGAAGATTATTATAACGTGACTCCGCAAACTCCCGGAAAAAGTTATGTAACCAGAGGGGGTTTTTTACGGGATATTGATAAATTCGACCCACTGTTTTTTGGCATTCTTCCACGAGAAGCTGAACTTATGGATCCAAGTGAACGTCTGTTCCTGCAGGAATCCTGGCGGGCGATAGAGGATGCGGGATATTCCGCGGCAAGTCTCAGTGGGAAATGCTGGGGGGTATTTGCCTGCGCCAAAGGAGATTATTCCAGCACAATACAAAAAATGGATAAAACCTATCTGTCGACATCTGATTCCTTTGCGGCTGCCAGGCTTTCTTACCTGTTGAATCTAGTGGGCCCTGCTGTCAGTGTGGATACTGCATGTTCATCAACATTAGCGGCTATTGCTTATGCATGTGATAGCTTGGCGTTGGGGAATTGTGAAGTTGCGATTGCGGGTGGGGGTGGTATCTATACAACACCCAATATGTTGATCTCTTCCAGTCAATCCCTGTTGTTTTCTGCTGACGAAAAATGTTATACTTTTGATCAACGCGCTAATGGCACCGTATTTGGGGAAGCGATTGGATCTGTTATCTTAAAACCATTACGACAGGCGGTCCTCGACAGAGATCATATTTACGGTGTGATTAAAGGCTGGGGCACCAATCAGGATGGAAAAACTAATGGAATGCTGGCGCCAAGCGTAGGTTCCCAAACACAATTGCAAACCAATGTTTATCAGAAATTTAATATCAATCCCGAACACATTAGCATGGTTGAAGCCCATGGAACCGGGACAAAATTGGGAGACCCCATTGAAGTCCAGGCTTTAACCGAATCCTTTCAAAAATTTACACAAAAAACCGAATATTGTGCTTTAGGTTCGGTAAAAACGAATATTGGACATGCTTTTTTTGGTTCCGGTATCTCCGGAGTCATTAAAGTTTTGTTATCCCTGCAACACTCTCAGATTGCTCCAACCTTAAATTTTGAAACCATTAATCCTTATATCCACATTAAAGGCAGTCCTTTTTTTATTAATACTTCACTTCAATCCTGGAATACGGAAGGGAACCGACCTCGTTGTGCTGCAATTAATTCTTTTGGAGCGACTGGTATTAATGTCCATTTGGTTGTGGAAGAATACAAGAATCAATTATCAACGAATAATGATCAATTATCAGTAAGAAAGGAACCATCGTTAATTTTGCTGTCGGCTAAGGATGAAGATCGATTGAAAGAGATGGCAGAAAATCTGCAAACTTATCTAACCGTGAATTGTGATTCCGAGCATTCAATGATCAATGGTCAATCTCCAATCAGTCTTGCAGACCTTGCTTATACGCTACAGATCGGACGTGAAGCCATGGAAGAACGTTTGGGAATGGTAGTTGAATCATTTCAGGAACTTGAAAAGAAGCTTAAGGCTTTTATTGAGGGGAAACGCGATGTAGTGCAGCTCTATCGAGGCAAGGTTAGTAATAACTCGGAAGGCATAGTACTCCAGACAGAAAAACATAAATTCCCGGAACTCGCTGCGCTTTGGGTTAAAGGCGGGGTTATTGATTGGAACAAATTCTATGAAGCATTTAATTTTCACCCAGACAGAATCAGCCTTCCGACGTATCCTTTTGCGAAAGAACGTTATTGGATAGAGGCAGAGGAGAAGGGACTTATCAGTACGAAGTCAGGCCGGAATGGCAGACCAGTAAAAAGTTACTTACATCCATTTCTTCATGAAAACACATCCGATCTTTTTGAGCAGCGTTTCAGCTCTACTTTTACCGGTGAGGAGTTCTTTTTGAGAGATCATCTGGTGGATGGCGAGAAGGTTTTGCCTGGTGTGGCGTATCTGGAAATGGCTCAAGAAGCGGTCAAACAAGCATCGGGAATGTTTTCCAAAAACAATGGAGTGGACATACCTCAGCGCATTCAGCTCAAAAATGTTGTGTGGACCAGGCCCATTTTAGTGAATGGACTCCAGGAGGTCCATATCGGGCTCTTTCCTGAAGAGAACGGAGCAATTTCTTACGAGATTTACACTGATAACCAAAATCAGGAAGAGGAGCCCATTGTGCACAGCCAGGGTGTGGCCATCTTGCCTTCCCTGGGAAGTCCTCCATCTAATAAATCCCAAACTTTGAATCTTGAAGAATTGCAGGCTAAACTCAATCAGAACAACTTCAATTCTCAAGAGTGCTATGAAACTTTCAAAGCGATGGGAATTGACTATGGTCCTTCTCATCAGGGCCTTGAAAAGGTCTACTTGGGAGAAAATGAAGTATTGGCTAAACTGACTTTACCCATCTCTGTTTCAGAGACAAAAGACCAGTTCTCTCTTCATCCGAGCTTATTGGATTCAGCCCTTCAGGCCTCTATCGTAATGAGCTTCAGCGGGTCAGCCTTCCGTCCCTCACAGCTCTCTTTGCCATTTGCATTGGAAAGCCTTGAAATTATTAATAGTTGTAGCGAATCGATGTGGGCGTGGGTACGCTTAGCCCAGCCTTCTGTTGTTCGGCTTACTGACTCTGAGGACAGTGAGAGATCGGATAGGGTGGATGGTCGCCACGTTCAAAAGTTGGATATTGATCTATGTGATGATGCGGGAGAGATTTGTGTGAAGATGCAAGGCTTTGCTTCCAGAGTTCTTAAAGAAGAACCTGATACAGTACAAGTAACAACAACTTCTTCGGAAGAGTCTGCAGGAGCTCCCGTGGGATTGCTCACCCTGCGTCCGGTTTGGAACACTATTTTCGAGGAAACCCGTTACATTGAAAAAGAAGCAATTTCTCCGGAAGAATATGCTCAAATTGTCCTGATAGGAGGAACTCAAAAACAACAAGAGACCATTAAGAAATTATATCATCAAATTAAAACTTTAGAAATTGAGTCCGATGCGAATGTAGGCACCATTAGCAAACAACTTGATGAGCTAGATTCCATAGACCATATTGTATGGATCGCTTCGGAAAGCACTGTAGAATCGGTAGAAGAGAAGCAGCAGATGATTCAAGATCAAAACTGGGGAGTGTTACAGGTTTTTCAAATCATCAAGGCGTTGCTTTCTTCAGGTTATGGAGTAAAAGATTTGGCCTGGACAGTGATTACCACACAGACTCAAGCCGTACGAAGTATTGATCTGATTAATCCCACTCATGCCGGTGTTCACGGATTGATTGGTTCTCTGGCTAAAGAGTATCCTCATTGGAAGGTCCGTCTTCTTGACATGGAAAAGAATGGCTATTGGCCCATTCAAGAGATGTTCCGCTTACCATATAACGTACGAGGCGATGCTTTGGCTTATCGGGATAAGGAGTGGTTTGCAAGGGAATTGCTCCATGTGCGTGAGCTTCCGGAACAGACAGTACTCTATAAAACAGGCGGTGTTTATGTGGTGATCGGGGGAGTCGGTGGAATCGGTGAGGCTTGGAGCAAATGGATGATAGAAAAATACCAGGCTAAAATTGTTTGGATAGGTAGACGAGCAAAAGACCCTGCGATTCAGAAAAAACTCGACGCTTTATCGAAAATAGGCCCTGCTCCCATATACATCCAGGCCGATGCTGCCAATAAAGAGTCTTTGGAAAAAGCTTATCAGCAAATCATACAAACTTATTCCCAAATCAATGGGGTAGTCCATTCGGCCATAGTTTTATTAGATTCAAGTCTGGCCAGGATGGACGAGGAACGATTCAAGGCCGGATTGCAAGCAAAAGTGGATGTGAGTGTACGAATGGCTGAAGTGTTTGAAGCGGAATCATTGGATTTTCTATTGTTTTTCTCTTCGATGATTGTATTTGGCACTGCAGTGGGCCAGAGTAACTATGCGGCCGGCTGCGCTTTTAAGGACGCCTTTGCCGGCAAGTTGTCTCAAGATTGGTCTTGTCCTGTAAAAGTGATGAATTGGGGATATTGGGGCAGTGTGGGAATTGTGAGCGACCAATCTACCAGGGACCGTATGGAAAAAATTGGGATTGGGTCGATTGGGCCGGAAGAAGGTCTGGAGGCTTTGGAGAAACTGCTCAATGGCCCATTGGACCAGGTAGCCTTGATCAGGACTTTAAAAGCAGATGCTATGAACAATATTGCAGAAATGATCCCCAACGAATGGATGAGTTGCTATCCTCAAACTCTCCCTTCAAAAACTATGAAAAGCCTTGAAAGCGCATTGACGTCCGGGCTGGATGCAAAGTGGAATAAAATAACATCCAACGGAAAATTACAAAACCCTAAGATGGAAACGCTTTTTGATCAATTGCTTTTGGCTAATGTGCGGCCATTTTTGAAATCTAAAGATGGCTTACTTGGCAGGTATGATCGTTGGATTGAGGAAAGCTTTTCTGTACTGCTTACCAAAAACTATTTGAAACAACATGATGACAATAGTTATACCCTTGTGAACGGCAATGGTATTGCTCTTGAAGATTTATGGGGGCAATGGGACCAACAAAAAATCTCATGGATTCAAGACACTGACAAAAAAGCCCAGGTGGTTTTGGCGGAGGCCTGTCTGCGTGCTATGCCGGATATCCTGACAGGGAAAGTAAAAGCCACGGATGTGATGTTTCCAAACTCTTCTATGGAGCTTGTCGAAGGCATATATAAAGGAAATCTTCTGTCCGATCTGTTTCATGACGTCCTTGGTGAAACCCTGGTCTCTTATATTCAAGAGAGTTTAAGTCAGGACGGGTCCTCTCAATTCCGTATTTTGGAAATTGGTGCTGGTACAGGTGGTTCCACCGATGGTCTTTTGTCCAAACTTCGTCCGTTTCAGGACCATATTCGGGAATATTGCTATACCGATCTTTCAAAAGCATTTTTATTGCATGCCCGGGAAAATTATGTGTCCAGAGCCCCTTACCTGACAACCCGGATTTTTGATGTTGAGAAACCGATAGCAGAACAAAATATCCAGGCGGACCGTTATGATGTTGTGATAGCGGCAAATGTTCTTCACGCGACCAGAAATATTCGTCAAACCCTGCGTAATGTCAAGGCCTCCATGCGTAAAGGAGGTGTCCTTCTTTTGAATGAGCTAAGTGGCAAATCTCAGTTTGCTCATCTAACCTTTGGTTTACTCGAAGGCTGGTGGTTGTATGAGGATACGGGTTTGCGTATACCAGGGTCTCCGGGGTTATATCCTGAAACCTGGAGAAGGGTTCTTAACGAAGAGGGATTTGTTTCAACATTTTTTCCCGCAGAGAAGGGCCATCAGTTGGGTCAACAGATTATTGTGGCCCAAAGCGATGGAATTGTGAGGCAAAAGTTAGGAGCGAGTTCAAGCATCTCTTCCACACAAAAAAGCATAAGGCCCAGGGTTTTGAAAAAATCTTTCACGGTAAAAGAAAAGTTTCAAACAGTCTCTACGGAAGGGACAACCTTAGATTCTTTGAGGGGAAAAAGTACAAAATACATAAAGAGGCTAATTGCGGAAACATTGAAGATGAAAAGCCATCAGATTGATTCATCCAAATCCCTGGAAGCTTATGGGATTGATTCGATTTTAGTGGTACATCTGACCAATACTTTACGCAAGGTTTTTAACGATATCAGCAGCACCTTATTCTTTGAAGTACAAACTATTGACGGCCTGGTAGAACATCTTATCAAAACCCAGAAAGAGACACTGATTTGTCAGGTTGGATTTGAGGAGCAAAAACCGAAAGAAGAGACAGGATTTGAGAATTCTTCCCATTCACAATCATCTGCTCTGTTTAAACCCAGGGCCGGAAGATTGCGGCGTTTTAAGCCCACTGTTGAAATGGAAGCATCCGAATCTCAAGATTCGCACACCCAGGATGTGGCGATTATCGGCTTGAGCGGGCGTTATCCGCAGGCAGAGAATATGGATGAGTTCTGGGGCAATTTAAAAGCTGGGAAGAACTGTATCAGCGAGATTCCACGGGACCGTTGGGATTGGAGACAGTATTTTGATGAAGAAAAAGGAAAGCCAGGAAAAATCTATACAAAATGGGGTGGTTTTCTCAAAGATGTTGATCAATTTGATCCCATATTTTTCCATATCTCTCCTCGCGAAGCTAAGCAAATGGATCCACAAGAGAGGCTATTCCTGGAAGAGGCCTATAAGAGCATTGAAGATTCCGGGTATACTCCTCAAACACTTTCTGATAGCCGGAAGATCGGTGTTTTTGTCGGCGTGATGAATGGGACTTATGCTCACCAATCCAGCTATTGGTCGATTGCTAATCGAATATCTTACCTATTGGATTTTAAAGGGCCAAGTATGGCGATAGACACAGCCTGCTCTTCGTCGCTTACGGCGATTCATTTGGCCTTGGAGAGTTTGCATAGTGGGATGAGTGAATGCGCAATTGCCGGAGGAGTGAATTTAATTCTTAAACCAATTCATTATTTGAGATTAAGCGCCATGACTGCACTTTCCTCAACGGACGAATGCAAGCCTTTTGGGGATGAAGGAGACGGTTTTGTCGATGGGGAAGGGGTGGGGGCTATTGTCTTAAAACCCTTAAAGAAGGCAATTTCCGATCAAGATCACATTTATGGAATTATAAAGGGTAGTATGGTCAATTCTGGAGGGAAAACCAATGGTTATACTATTCCGAATCCTAATGCTCAGTATGAGTTGATATCAGGGGCATTGAAAAGATCGAATATCGATGCCAGAGCAGTGAGTTATGTGGAGGCTCATGGGACAGGGACTGTATTGGGAGATCCTATAGAAATTTCAGGTTTGACACGTGCTTTTGAAGAGTATTCAAAGGAAAAACAATATTGCTCAATAGGTTCTGTGAAATCTAATATTGGTCATTCTGAGAGCGCCGCGGGTATTGGCAGTGTCACAAAAGTGTTGCTTCAACTGAAATACTCTCAATTGGTGCCGTCATTACACTCTAAGGTTTTGAATTCTAACATTGATTTTACCAGTACTCCATTTGTCGTAAACCAGGAATTGCGGGACTGGCAAAATCCGGTTATTGATGGAAAGGAGTATCCAAGAATTGCGGGGATTTCCTCCTTTGGTGCAGGAGGATCTAACGTCCATTTGCTGATTGAGGAATATATTCCGGACAAACAGAAGGTGCGGAACGATGTAGTGACATCTCCAGATCCTGTCATAATCGTACTCTCAGCAAGGAATCAGGAAAGTTTGAAGGAGTATGCTAAAAAACTGCTCAAGTTCGTTCAAAGAAGTGAGACGCCCAATACGGAAACCAATGGAATGGCATTCTGCCTTACAGAACTGGCCTATACACTCCAGGTTGGTCGGGAAGCAATGGAAGAGCGCTTAGGGTGTATTGTTCATTCAACGCAAGAGATTGAAAACAAACTGCGAGGTTTTATTGAGGGTAAGGAGGATATAGAAGATCTTTATCATGGACAAGTGAAACAGAATAAAGATACTTTTGCAGTATTTGAGGCGGATGAGGATATGCCAAAAATTATTGATATCTGGATCACCAAAGGGAAATATGACAAGCTTCTCGATCTTTGGGTGAAAGGATTGACCGTTGATTGGAATAAACTTTATGGAGAGAACAGACCACAGAAAATTAGCGCACCCACATATCCTTTTGCAAGAAAGAGTTACTGGATGGAGTCCCAGGGTCCACCGGTTGCTGAGAGCTCGAAGTCAATTGAGATTCGGGACGGCCAGGATTTGCCTCCTGCTTCAAGAACACTATTCTTGCCTGGTAATGTTGATAAGATTGTTTCGTCAGATAATATTCCGAAGCCCTCTCAAATTTCCCTTTTAGATACAAAGGATCCTTCCTTCACCTTAAAGTCTAATGGGAAAAACCAAAATACAAAGGAAGTGACATTTGGAGTGCTTAAGAAAACGGATATATTAGAGGACCTCAAGTCAGCGACACCGGATGGTGTAAAGGGTATGGTTCCCACATTAAATAGAACAGGTGTTATGCTAGAGAAACTTACTCCTTGTTCGGAATCTTTTGCCGAATATGCAGGTCAATGTGAAGGGGAGGTCTTAGATATTGGTTGTGCCTATGGCGTTGCTACAATTGCTGCCCTGGAGCGAGGCGCTAGAGTATTGGCTACAGATATGGAGCAGCAACATCTCGATATCCTCAAGGATCGTATTAGCGATGAAGCAAGGCAACACCTGAGTACCCAACAGGGATTAATACAGGATATTGATTTTGAAGATGGCCGTTTTGCTGCCATACATGCCAGCCGGGTGATTCACTTTCTAAAGCCTGAAGATGTTCAAAATGCAATTCAAAAAATGCACAGGTGGCTACAGCCTGGAGGCAAGTTGTTTCTAGTCACGGATACACCTTATGTTGGTTATTGGAAATCAAAGGCCCTGGAATATAAAACTCGTAAGGCAGCCGGTGATTTATGGCCGGGTTACATAGAAGACGTTCGTAAAATTTTTAGCGCTCAGGAGACTGATGGCGCTCCTCCTTTGATCAATCCTCTGGATCCGGATATTCTTAGTCGCGAGTGTAGAGACGCCGGGTTTGACGTCGAAAAGGTCGGATTTGAGGGGATAGGTGTTGATATGGGAATCAAAGATCCGGATCTGGCAGGGATGGAGCATGTTGGAGTGATAGCGCGAAAACCTATTGACCGGATACTCTCGACTGAGGAGAGTACTTTTGTAAGAGATAAAGATGTTATTCAAAAGGATCCGGAGACTACAGATGCACGTTCTCAAGTTTCCTCTGTGCTTGAAGATCAAGGTGCGCTGATGGATGAAACTGTCGAAAGTATTCAAAGTCGTATTAGGAGTAGTTTAGGTGACGAGTTGCATATGAAGGCGGAAGAAATTGATGATGAGACTACTTTTATAGACCTGGGAGTAGATTCAATTGTTGGGGTGACATGGATCAGAAAAATTAATACACAATATGGATTATCGATTGCGGCAACCAGAATCTATGACTATCCTACCATTCACGAACTTGCTGTTTTTTTGAAAAAAGAATTAAAGAAACGTGGAGGAGAACTGATTCAGCGACCATCACAACAAGCAGTCTCTCGTTCCTCCAACGAACAGCGGTCCGCAGCGCCGCATTCAGTAAAAATAGCCAAAAGTTGTCGGCCACCAATAATTCGAGACAGTGGTATCAAACAATCATTTGAGGATCTTTCAAAGTTGGGTGATCATTATGGTCTTGTACTTTCAAAGGTCCATGTTTTTGAAGAACTTCATTTAAGTCAATGGGTGGTCTCTGAGCCAAAGGCTAATGAAGTGACGATCCGGGTAAAAGCATCTGCGATCAATTTTGGGGACGTCCTGTGTGTTAAAGGACTTTATCCCAATATACCTGATTATCCTTTTGTTCCCGGAGGAGAAGTTTCGGGCATTGTTTCCAAAGTAGGTGATCAGGTTTCCGGAGTATCTATTGGGGATGAGGTTATTGCACTTACAGAGTTAGGAGGACATGCCAGTTATGTAAATGTTCCGGAAACCAATGTGGTTAACAAACCGGAGAATATCTCTTTTGAAGATGCTTGTAGTCTACCGATTGTATTTTGGACGGTGAATCATGCTTTCGAATTAGGAAAATTAGCACATAAAGAACACGTATTAATTCAAACGGCATCAGGAGGATGTGGACTTATTGCAATTCAATTAGCCCGTTTAAAAGATTGTATCTGTTATGGAACCTCAAGTCGTTCCGAAAAGATAGAGTATCTAAAAAAATTAGAAATTCCTTATGCGATAAATTATAAAACATCTGAATTTGATCAGGAAATCAAAAGAATAACCAATAATCATGGAGTTGATGTTGTCTTAAATACGCTATCAGGCGATAACATCCAAAAGGGATTAAACTGCCTAGGACGTTCAGGTCGTTATTTAGAGATTGCCACGCACGCGTTAAAAACAAGTCCGAAATTGGATTTGTCTAAATTACTACAAAACCAATCTATTTATAGTATTAATCTGGGTTTAAATTGGTACGAACCCGATCCATTAGATACTTCACAAAATATTTTTCTTGGGGAAAAATCGCTTCGTTTAATGGTCTCCTTACTTGAATCAGACAAAATTGTCCCGATTACCTCTCGAATATACCCGATTCACCAAATAGTAGATGCACTTGAATATGTGTCTCAGGGGCAGCACATCGGCAAAGTGATTCTCAGTCATACACATCAAGACATGATTGATTTTACGGATAATTGTATAGAACGTATGTTAGAGCAGAAAAGAAAAGCCGAAAAGCTAGCTCCTTCCATCAAAATAAGATCGTCTATTGGAACGGAAAAAAGAGTGGAAGATGTTACCGAAGGAGTGGCTATCATTGGAATGTCCGGACAATTTCCTCAAGCGAAGACTCTGGACCTGTTTTGGAAAAATATTTCACAAGGTAAAGATTGTGTTTCGGAGGTCCCTGCCACACGTTGGTCGAATGAAAAATATTATGATGCGGATAATGACGCACCCGGAAAGACTTCATGCAAATGGATGGGTGCTTTAGAGGATGTGGACCAATTTGATCCCCTGTTTTTCAATATTTCTCCTGCAGAAGCTCATTGGATGGATCCTCAGCAGCGTCTGTTTTTGGAGAGTGCCTGGCATTGTATCGAAGATGCAGGGATAAATCCTGTCTCTTTGTCTGGAAGTTCTTGTGGCGTTTTTGTGGGTTGTGGAAATGTTAACTATGGGCAATCCATGGGTGAGCAAGGTTTGAACGCTCAGGGTTTGCTGGGGGGAAGTTCTTCCATTTTGTCAGCCAGAATTTCTTATTTCCTGAATTTAAAAGGTCCGTGTTTAGCGATTGATACTGCTTGCTCTTCATCTCTGGTAGCTATCGCGGAGGCTTGTAACAGTTTAATGCTTAAAACGAGTGATCTAACCCTGGCGGGTGGAGTATGTGCATTTCCGGGGCCATCGCTGCACATTCTGGGTACTAAAGCAGGTATGTATTCGAAAGAGGGACGTTGTTTTACTTTTGATCAAAGAGCCAATGGCTTTGTACCGGGAGAAGGAGTTGGTGTTATTTTATTAAAACGACTTTCGGATGCTGTCCGCGATGGAGATCAAATTCATGGGGTTATTAAGGGCTGGGGAGTAAATCAAGATGGTAAGACGAATGGAATAACTGCGCCTAGTGTAAATTCTCAGATTTCACTGGAAAAAGAGTTGTATGAACGTTTTCATATTAACCCGGAAACCATTTCACTGGTTGAAGCTCACGGAACAGGTACAACGCTCGGAGACCCGATAGAAGTGGAAGCGCTAACGGAATCTTTTAAGGCCTATACGGACAAGAAAAAATATTGTGCTTTAGGGTCGGTGAAAAGCAATATTGGACATCTTTTGACAGCCGCGGGAATCGCCGGAGTGATCAAAGTGCTGCTTGCGTTACGGCAAAAAATGTTGCCACCTACCATTCACTTTGAGAAACTTAATCAGCATATTTCTCTAGAGGAGAGTCCTTTTTATGTCAATACAGAGTTGCAGCCATGGGAAGCATCTCCTGATATTCCGAGGCGAGCCAGTGTGAGTTCGTTTGGATTTAGTGGGACCAATGCTCACATGGTGATTGAAGAATACAACAATCAATCACCAATAAAGAGTGATCAATTACCAGTGAAAAAAGGACCGGCATTGATCGTTCTGTCAGCGCAGAACGGAGAGCGATTGAAGGAGATGGTAAAAAACCTGCATGCTTATCTAACGGTGAATTGTGGATCCGAGCAGTCAATGACCAATAGTCAAATGTCAATCCGTCTTGAGGACCTTGCTTACACGCTCCAGGTAGGCAGGGAAGCGATGAAAGAGCGTTTGGGATTGATTGTTCATTCAATGAGAGAACTTGAAGAAAAACTGCAAGGCTTTATTGATGGCAGAGAGAATGTGGAAGATCTTTATCTTGGACAAGTGGAACGAAATAAGGATGCGTTGGCTGTATTCACTGATGATGATGATCTTCAAAAAACCATTGAAGCCTGGGTTAGTAAAAAACATTATAGTAAGTTGCTAGGCCTATGGGTGAAGGGATTAGCCTTTGATTGGAAAAAACTATATGGTGATACTGTACCAAAAAGAGTGAGTCTTCCAACCTATCCGTTTGCCAGAGATCGTTATTGGGTGGAGGAAGAATGCCCGGATAAAGTTGTGGATAGCACCCACGAGGCAATCGGTACGTTGGTGTTCAAACCTGTTTGGAAGGAGAAAGCCGTAGACCCGGAACAAAAGATTTCGGAATATACCGATCACCTGGTCTTCCTGTGCGGTCTGAATCAAAAAAGGCAACTATTGCAGGATAAACTTCCTCACCTATCGTTGGTTGATCTTGAATCCAATCATAAAACTTTGGAAAAACGTTTTGAAGAGTATTCTTTAGGGTTGTTCACTACTATTCAAAAAATTCTTCAAGGAAAGCCTAAAGGGAATGTTTTACTGCAAGTCCTTGTTCCAGCCCAGGGAATTCAACAAACCTTTTCCGCTCTATCCGGGATTTTGAAAACAGCGCGTTTAGAGAATCCCAGGATTCTGGGGCAAGTGATAGCTGTGCGGAAAGAAGATTCCATTGAAAATATGGTTACCAAGGTGCAAGCGAATAGCCGATGCCCGGAGGATCAACAGATTCGATACGAAGGAGATCAACGGCTGGTTGCCTCCTTTGAAGAGATTATTAAGGTGGAAAAAGACCAAACAATTCCTTGGAAAAATGGTGGAGTCTATTTGATCACCGGTGGGGCTGGAGGATTGGGTCTGATTTTTGCCAAAGAGATCGTGGAAAAGGAGAAAGACGTAACCTTGATTTTGACGGGGCGTTCGGATTTGAGCAAAGAGAAAAAAGCAAGGCTTGATGAACTTGAGAGATTGGGCGCGAAGATCGAATACAAATCCGTGGATGTTTCCGACAAAAAAGCCGTTAATGCACTAGTTCTGGAAATTCAAAATAATTCCGGTGGCCTCAATGGAATTATCCATAGCGCGGGAGTGATTCGAGATAATTTTATATTGAAAAAGACCAAAGCAGAATTTGAACAAGTGCTTGCTCCAAAGGTTGAAGGCGTCATGAACCTGGACCATGCTGCAAAAGAACTAGATTTAGACTTTTTTGTTCTATTTTCATCTGGTGCCGGAGTGACAGGAAGCATCGGTCAAGCCGACTATTCCACCGCCAACGCATTTATGGATGCTTTTTCCAAATATCGAAATTCTCTGCTTGATTCCAGGCAGCGTCGTGGCCAGACCCTTTCTATCAACTGGCCGTTATGGAGAGACGGAGGCATGGGGATTGATGAAACGGCAGAGGAAATGATGAAAGAGAGTATGGGCATGGTTGCTATGGAAACTTCTTCGGGCATTGAGGCTTTTTATCAAGCCCTGGTTTCCAGGGAATCTCAAGTCGTGGTGATGAAAGGCTTATTAGAGAAGATGAAATCGCTTTTGCTTTCAGATAAATTTGACATAAAGCCGGATTCAAACAAAACCTCGATTTCTAAGGCGGAAGACGGATTGCCTGATCAGGCGTCTAGTCCACTATGCCCCATAGACCCAAAAATGCTTAAAGAAAGGACCTTACACCAGCTTAAGGGTCTTTTTGGCGAAATGATCAAGCTTTCTGCTTCCAAAATCGATCCGGAGGAGCCTTTTGAAAGTTATGGGATTGATTCATTTATGATTACTCAGATGAATCAAAGATTGGAAAGCGTTTTCGGAGAAATTTCGAAAACGCTATTTTATGAATATCAGACATTAGTTGAGTTGACAGACTATTTGATCGCAAATTATTCTCAAGTGTGTACGCAATGGGCGGGTATTCAAGAGCAGACGAAGTTGGGGCAACCTTCCTCTATTTTGGAAAAATCTCTCTCCAGACAGCCTTTTGAGGGAGAAAATCCAACACGTCATTCCACGGAAGTAAAAACAGGTCAATCTCGCGGTTTTACAGGAGCAATGGGCAGAAACAGGGCCCAGGAGCCGATTGCCGTAATAGGGATGAGTGGCCGTTATCCCCAGGCAAAAAATCTGGAAGAATATTGGGAAAACTTAAAATCAGGCAAGAACTGCATTGTTGAGGTCCCCGGGGAACGTTGGGATTGGAAAAAATATTATCAGGAAGATCCAAATAAAGCGAGTGTGCTTAGAAAAAGCTATAGCAAGTGGGGTGGTTTTTTAGAAAGATGTTACGAATTTGATCCCCTGTTTTTTAATATCACGCCAAGAGATGCAGGAAATATTGATCCTCAAGAGCGCCTGTTTTTAGAGGAAGCATGGAAAGCGTTAGAAGATGCGGGATATGCTCCATCCCGTTTGTCCCCTCATCTTCGCCAGAGAACAGGTGTATTTGCCGGCATTACAAAACAGGGATTTAATTTATATACTCTGGAGAAAGAAGGAATATTGCCGACCACTTCATTCTCATCATTGGTTAATCGAGTTTCCTATTGTATGAATCTTCAAGGACCTAGTATCCCAATTGACACAATGTGCTCTTCCGCGTTAGTCGCAATTCATGAAGCGTGTGAATATCTTCGACATGGGAATGGTATGTTGGCTATTGTCGGAGCAGTGAATTTATATTTGCATCCGTTGAGTTATGTTGGACTTTCCATGGCTCAAATCATTTCTCAAACAAGAGACAGTGCTGCTTTTGAAAAAGGAGGAAGCGGATTTGTTCCCGGGGAAGGGGTAGGTGCTGTAATCCTTAAACCGTATTCTCTTGCCGTACAAGATCAAGATAGCATCTATGCACTGATTCAAGGGACTGCGGTTAACCATGGTGGTAAAACAAATGCCTATACGGTGCCCAATCCTAATCAGCAAGTATCCGTTATTCAACAGGCGTTGGAACAAAACAATCTGGACCCCCGAAGCATTAGTTATATCGAATCATCAGCAAATGGGTCTGAAATGGGAGATGCAATTGAGATGACTGCATTGACCAAAGTCTTTGCTAAGCGCGAAGGGACAAAAGGAAGCTATCGCATTGGCTCTGTTAAGCCAAATATCGGGCATAGCGAATCCGCATCCGGAATGTCGCAATTAAGTAAAATCATTTTCTCTTTAAAACATAAAACTTTGGTGCCGACATTGATTAAAGGAGAATTAAATCCAAATATTCGATTTGATCAATTGCCTTTCCAGTTACAACAAGAAGTCTCTGAGTGGACTCCTGTCACGATAGATGGGGTGGAAATGCCCAGAAGAGCAGGAATCACCAGTATTGGTGCCGGTGGAGTCAATGCTCATATTATTGTAGAAGAATACATTCCTGGACCCAAAAGATCAGTTCTTCCAAGGGGTGAAACAGTGCCTACCCTGTTTATCCTTTCTGCAAAAAATCAAGATCGATTAGAAGAGTATGTAAAGGAATGGATACGCTATCTGGAAATGGACCCAAAAGCTGATTTAGAACGAATTACGTATACGCTTCAAGTAGGGAGAGAAGAGATGCCTTCCCGGCTTGCTGTTGTGAGTCTTAGTCAAAATGAATTATTGGTCCAATTAAAAGAATGGATGGTTTGCCGGGAAAATAGCGAGACGTGTTATTCCGGTAATGTTGAAACGGTGAAGGTTAAAACCCATGAGGAAGTTGATCTTGCAATAGAAACTAAAAGCCTTCGAGAAATAGCAAGATTGTGGATTCTTGGAAATGGAATTTTGTGGAAAAATTTATACGCGGAAAAGAAATTGTCCCGGGTAACAGGACTCCCCACTTATCCTTTTATGAGAAAGCAATGCCGAATTCATGCTCTTCCAGGTGATCATCAAATAGTAAGTGAAAATCAAGTTGATAGGATTTCTCAAAGTGATGACAATAAAGCGGTAGAATTTTACAGTTTATGGGCAAAAGAGAGTATTGGCGAATTTCAGGAGGAGTATTTAACCTTCTGTCCGTTTCCTGAAAAAATTCCTGGATTTTCTATGACGAGGATGATTTTAACTCCTGATGAATATCCTGATGAGGTGAAGAGCTTTGTACGTGCCAGGCAAATTGAGATGCGCCAAGTTCTCTTTTGTAAGGAAGATTTTAATCGGATTCAAACTTTTTTTGATTTTGGTTGTGGCCATGGGACGGATGTCATTCAAGTCGCAAAGTTATATCCTCACATTCAAACCCATGGGTTTACGATTACACAGGATCAGGCAGATCTTGGGAACAGACGGATAGCGAGATGCAATCTTGGCTCCCGAGCAAAGGTTTTCCATAAGGATAGCTCAAAGGATGAGTTTCCCGGTCGTTATGATCTTATAATAGGTATCGAGGTGAGCTTTCATATTCGCGACAAAGATGGCTTATTTCAAAATATCGTCTCTTCGCTCAGAGAAGATGGAAAAGTTCTTTTGATGGACCAGATAGCAAATTTACGAGGTGCTATTGTCGACCCTAATGTAGAGATCAGTATTCCAACTCAAAAAGATTGGGTTGATCTACTATCAAAACACCATCTGGTTATTGATGAAATTATTGATGTCTCTCCACAAATTGCAAACTTTCTCTTTGATCCTGAGTTAGAACAAAACATTAAAGGGGGTTCAAAGGTAGTACAGGATACGCTTCGGAATTATGCTCATCAATCGATGGCTCTTGAAAAGGGATGGATTAGTTATTGTTTGTTCAAACTGAGAAAAGATGAGTGTCTCAGTGATCAAGAACGATGGGATTATAACATGGGTAAACTATTGAATCCAACGCCTTACCCGGAAGCGTTAGAGGAAATGTTGGATAGAGGAGAGATTCCCTATCCTAAACCAGAAGAAAATCAGAAGAAGCAGTTTTTGAGTCAATTCGGGACTAAGGATAAAATCGGTCAAAAATCCATTGTTGAAAGCCATATGCAGCTCCTTCCTGAGGAAATAATAAAAATAAAAGCAAGTTTACTAAGAATATTTATCGAGGCTCTAGGTTTACAAAGAGAGGAAATCGAAGCCATTAAAACTTTTCAGGAATTAGGAATTACTTCCATTAACGCGGTTGAGTTGCTGGAAAGAGTTAATATTTACTTCAATCTGAACTTACCTACCAGCGTCGTGTTTGAAGCCAATACGTTAGATTCCTTAGCAAGATACATTCAAAAATCTTTACTGGAAACATTTTCCGGGCCAAAATCACACAATGATGATGTAAGTGTGTCTCTTGTGGATACTCAAACCGTGGTGAAACCTCAAGGGGCTAACCATGCAAATTCTGTAATTGTTCAAAAGTTTGAAAAAAAGGAAGACATTGCGATTATCGGCCTCTCTTGTCGATGTGCCGGAGCCAATGACCAGGATAAGTTTTGGGAGCTGGTGAGCCAGGGAAAAGACTGTATTGGTAAAATTACAAATACAAGCTGGCTTGATTTTTTCAGTCAGCACTCTTCCGGACCTATTCCCGGTCGCTATGGACAAATGGCCGGTATTGAATATTTTGATCCTATGTTTTTTAATATTTCTCCGAAAGAAGCAGAGTCAATGGATGTTACCCAGCGTATTGTTTTAGAAGAGAGCTATAGGGCCCTGGAAGATGCCGGCTATGCTCCTTCTTCCTTAAGGGAACAACCGGTTGGTACCTTCCTTGGCGCAATGGGGAATGCTCCTATGGCCCAGGATTTTTCACACTTTTCAATGTTAGGTTCTGAAACGAGTATCCTGTCATCCCGACTCGCATATTTTTTAGATTTAAAGGGTCCTGCATTAGCGATCAACACCGCTTGTTCGTCATCATTAGTCGCTATTGATCTTGCTTGTCAACAGTTGAAGAGTCATGAAATCAATCTTGCAATTGCGGGTGGAATCACGATTTACACTCATCCGGGGGCGTTCATTACGATGAACAACGCAGGTATGCTTTCTCTTACGGGAGAATGTCGTCCCTTTGATAACATGGCCAATGGTATCGTGGTCGGTGATGGTGTTGGGATTGTAATCCTAAAACGTTTGAAGGACGCGGAGAGGGACCGGGACCGCATTTATGGTATTATACGCGGAAGTGGTACCAATCAGGATGGACAGACATCAGGAATTACAGTGCCAAGCTTTATGTCTCAAAGTCAATTGGAAGAATCGATCTATAGAAAAAACAAGATCAATGTTGAAGATATCCAATATATAGAGGCCCATGGCACAGCAACAAAACTAGGAGATCCCGTAGAAATTCATGCACTCAATCATAGTTTTCAGAAGTTCACAGAAAAAAGAGGCTTTTGTGCAATTGGTTCTTTGAAAGGAAATATAGGGCATACTACGGCGGCAGCAGGGGTTTTGGGTGTAATCAAAGTGTTATTAAGCTTGAAATACCATAAGTTACCACCGTCCATTCATTTTTCTAAGGGGAATGAGCATATTGATTTTGAAAGAAGTCCTCTTTATGTTAATACTAAGTTGCAAGAATGGCAGGCTGGTCCTAAAGGGTCTCGTTTAGCCGCGGTGAGTTCCTTTGGATTTAGTGGTACCAATGCTCATATGGTAATTGGAGAATACAATAATCACTTATCAATGAAGAATGATCAATTATCAATGAAAACGGGTCCTGCATTGATCGTTCTGTCGGCAAAGAACGAAGATCGATTGAAGGAGATGGTAAAAAACCTGCATAGTTACCTAACCGTGCATTGTGAACCTGATCTGTCAAAGGTCAATGGCAAATCTTCAATCAGTCTTGCAGATCTCGCTTATACCCTCCAGGTCGGACGCGAAGCCATGGAAGAACGTTTGGGTTTCCTGGTTGAATCACTCCAGGAACTTGATACAAAGCTTCAACGTTTTATTGAAGGGCAGGGCTACGAGGAGGATTTGTATCGGGGGCAGGCCAAACCAAACACTGAAACTTTAGCTGTTTTGACCGTTGATGAAGATATTGCAAAGGCCATTGATTCCTGGATTGACAAACGAAAATTCTCTAAACTTTTGGCCCTATGGACAAAAGGATTGAACTTTGACTGGAACAAACTGTATCGGGATGCGAAACCTTCCCGTATTAGTTTACCTACCTATCCTTTTGCTAAAGAACATTATCGAAGTAATACCTTCGCCAGTCAGGATCAGATCGAAACTAATGATAATTGTCGGATAAAGCGGGTTGATGCAAATTCTGATCAAGTGTCTGCTCCAGAAGTGCAAGAGCCTCTTGACACGATGTGTTTTGAAGAAGTGTGGCAAGAAACCGCATTGCCTGAAATTATTTCAAAAGCGTCTTTATCCCCCAATGGGAGGAGGCCAAAATGAAAAACATTATTTGTTTTCTATCAAATCCGAAAAACCAACAGGAATTTATTGATTCTTTGAAGGCCTTCAGTCCGGATACCAAGGTCGCTTTTATTGCTCAAACTGATGATCGGGGTACGGCAGACGCTTTACAAAATATTCAAGACTCGATTGGTCAGGTGGATGCGATGCTCTATCTATGGGCGCTTGAAGACCACAACTGTATCCAGGACGTTTCTGCACTTGTTTCCATCTTTCAAACGATCGCAAGAATAAAATCAAAACCCGGAAAATTTATGTTAGCAGGTCAATTTGACAACAGCCTGGATCGTTGTTACCTGGAATCCTGGATGGGCTTTGAACGATCTCTGGGAATGACTCTTCCTCATACATCTGTGGCCGTTGTCTATCGGGAATCAGGCGGGGAGGAAAAGTTAATTCAAGATTGGATGCCGATACTTTGGGCGGAACTGCATATGCCCCAGCCTCAGACTGTCTTATACCAGAAGGGTAAACGCTTTGTGCACAAGATCAAACCGATCAAATTTCAGACTTCTTCCATAGCATCGCTGAGGTCGGGTGGTACTTACCTGATTACCGGAGGTTGTGGTGGGCTTGGTCTCTTATTTGCGAAATATTTTGCCAAAACCCGATCCGTAAATTTGATTTTAACGGGTCGTTCTGCTCCAGATCCTGAGAAACGAAAGTCCATTCAAGCTCTGGAAAAGTCAGGAAGCTCCGTCTTCTATTTACAAGCAGATGTTTGTGATGTAAAGGGAATGAAAGAGGGCCTGCATGCTGCAATAAAACGTTTTGGCCCGGTCCATGGCGTCATTCATGCGGCAGGCATTCAGGGAAGTCAGAATCTGTTTGAGAAAAAATTTCAGGATTTTCAAAAAGTCTTGGACCCTAAGATAAAAGGTACACTTGTGTTGGATGAAGTCCTGGCGGAAGAACCTTTAGATTTTATCGTCTACTTTTCCTCCAGTTCCGCGATATTGGGTGATTTCGGGTCCTGTGATTATTCTATGGCTAATCGATTTCTCATGGCTTACACGAATTATCGAAATGAGTTGCGAAGCCAGGGAAAAGGATCAGGCAAGGCGATTGTGATTAACTGGCCTTTGTGGAAAGACGGTGGTATGGGTAGTCAGGAGGAAGAAAAGACTGATTTTTATCTTAAGTCCAGCGGGCAGGGTATTCTGGAAACAGAAGAAGGTCTTGCTTTGTTTGAACAAATCCTCTCCCAGGATAAGACCCAACATTTGGTGGTGAAAGGACAACCGGATCGAGTTCGTCGTTTCCTGGGGCTGGATACCAAGTTTCCTCCTTCCCTGTCTGTGGATTCTCCTGTTTTGAGACAAAGGAAACGTCCTGAAATGCGCGGATTGGACTTGGAACAATGTGTCATCTGGGATTTGAAGGAATTGATCAACTCTCTGCTCAAAATTCCCCGAGATAAATTAGATGGTGAGAGTAATTTAGCAGATCTTGGATTCGATTCAATCAGTTTAACGGAGTTTGCCCATCTGCTTACCCAACATTTTAGCATAGAGGTCACAGCAGATCTTTTTTTTGGTCATCCCACCTTGAATAAACTGGTTCGCTATTTTATTTCTGAACATAAGGAAACCATGCAAGGGTTTTATCAAGATGATGTCGTCGGCCAGGTGTCCAAAGATTGTGATGGTCTTGAAGAGGTTTCACTTGATGGTATCCCAACCGTGAGTATACCACAAGAGTTTTCCCCTTCAAAATCTGATGACCAGGATATTGCCATCATCGGGATGAGCGGTCGTTTTCCCAACGCTCGAAACATTGAAGAAATGTGGAAAATATTAGCGGAAGGAGCATGTGTGGTTGAAGAAATTCCTGCCGACCGTTTTGACTGGCGCGAGTATTATGGTGATCCGGGCCAGGATATCAATAAAACAAATTGCAAATGGAGCGGTACTCTTCCCGGAGCTGCTGAATTTGATCCCCTGTTTTTTGAGATATCTCCGCGAGAAGCGGAAGGTATCGACCCGCGCCAACGGTTACTACTCCAGGAGTCCTGGAACGCCCTGGAAGATGCTGGATATGGACCTAAGCAGGTCAAAAATCATCAGATCGGAATGTATGTAGGTGTGGAGGAGGGTGACTATCAGCGGTTAGTAAAAACAGCCCGCATTACCTCGAACCATGAGGCGATTCTCGCATCTCGACTGGCTTACTTCTTAAATTTAAGTGGTCCGACTATGGCGATTAACACCGCCTGTTCGTCTTCTCTTGTTGCGGCGCATCAGGCTTGTTTGAGTTTGCGAAGCCATGAATGTGATACTGCAATTGTTGCCGGTGTTCAATTAATGTTTACTCCAGATGGTTATATAGGCATGTCTCAAGCGGGAATGTCGTCTGCAAATGGTAAGTGTTTCGCGTTTGATAAACGAGCTAATGGGATTGTTCCGGGTGAAGCGGTGGCGGTGGTTGTGATCAAACGCCTTTCTGAAGCGATTGCGGAGGGAGATCCCATCCATGCGATCATCCGGGGTAGTGGAATCAATTATGATGGAAAAACCAATGGCATAACCGCACCCAGCGGAGTCTCGCAAACACGTCTTCTGAAGAACGTTTATCAAAAAACGAAAATTAATCCCACGGACATTGAATATATTGTTGCCCATGGAACGGGTACTTCATTAGGTGATCCTATAGAGATTAACGCCCTCATTAATGCCTTTAATGAATCGGTCACATCTATTGAAAAAAAACCCGATGTACATTCAAAACAAGGCTATTGTGCGTTGACGTCGAATAAGACTAATTTCGGCCATACCGCCGCGGCATCAGGATTAGTCAGTGTAATCAATCTCGTGCAAGCCTTTCGTCATAAAATGATTCCCGCCAGTTTGCACTGTGAACAGCAAAGTGAGAGCATCCACTGGAAGGAAAGCCCTTTTTATGTAAATAAGACCAGCCGTTCCTGGCCCCAACGACCGGGTAAGGAACGCTTGGGTGCCGTCAGTTCTTTTGGAATGAGTGGGACAAACGCTCATATGGTTTTGCAAGAGTTTTCGATGAAGAAAAGGGATATTTCGGAGACAGCGCCCTACTATCTCCTCGCTCTTTCTGCGAAGACGGAGAAAGCCTTGTCGGAAAAAATCAAGATCATGATCAGCACTTTGCAGCAACAGGAAATAACAGAACAGGGTATCCTTCCGATTAGCTACACCTTACTTGAAGGTCGCCATCATTTTCAAAATCGTTGCGCGATTGTAGTCCAGGATTTGGAAGACGCTGTTTATGTCTGGAAGCAGGTGGGTGAGGAAAAACGTCCCAACCTTTTCCAGGGAGAAGTACCCCGTGAGTTTACGGGACAAAAGGCCATGAGGCAAATGGTGGATAGTCTGCTGGAGCAGAGTCGGTTTTTGCGCGGTAATCCGGAAAAGTACCAGGAAACTCTCTATGCCCTGGCAGATTTTTATTGCCAGGGTTATGAAATTCCTTGGCAAAACTTATTCGATAATCCTCTTCCTCATCGTATCCATCTGCCAACTTATCCTTTTGACCGTGAACGATATTGGGTATCTGAGACAGATAGTCCGACAAGTAGTGTTACTGCAACTGTTCCTACCAATCTGGTTGAAACAGAAACCCATATGGCAAATATCTCCGGTAACCGGGAATCCTTTGAGAAGATGTGCTTCGAAGAAGTTTGTCAAGAGCAAACCTTTCTGGAATTTTCCCGGAAAGAGGAGAGTACTGACCAAATAAACACTCTGGTCTGTTTACTGTCTGACCCGAAAAATCAGGATGTATTTCTGGCTGAGATGAAAATACAAAGTCCTCAGACTAAAGTAATTTTTATGTCTCAAATGGAGGGGGAAGGCAGAGATTCTGAGACTTATGAGGAAGTCTTGCAAAACATACAAGAAGAGGAGAGTCGGGTCGATGCGGTACTTTATCTATGGCCTCTGGAAGATCCTGCTTGCATTCAGGATGTATCGCCTATTGTTACTCTCCTCCAGGCCATGGCAGCCACAAAATTTCATCCTGGGAGAATTTTATTTGCAGGTCAGTTTGAGAATTCTCTGGATCAATGTTACCTGGAATCGTGGATAGGCTTTGAACGTTCCTTGAAACTAGTTCTTCCGAATACCTCTGTAGCCGCGATATATCAGGAAGCGGGAAACCGGAAAAACATGATAAAAGAGTGGGTGTCCATACTTTTGTCTGAACTCAGGGTTTCCAAAATACAGAGTGTCTTGTATCAAGAGGGAAAGCGACATATTTATCAGATCCGTCCAACAAGCCTTCAGAGCACCTCTACTTCTCCTATTAAACAGGGAGGCACTTACCTTATTACCGGTGGCTGTGGTGGACTCGGATTTCTTTTTGCAGAATACTTGGCAAGAACCTATTCGGTAAATTTGATTTTAACCGGTCGTTCCACCCTCACTGAGGAAAAACAGACTACGATTCAAAGATTAGAACAATTAGGCAGTTCTGTCTTTTATCTGCAAGCAGATGTTTGTGACTTAAGCGCAATGGAAAATGGCTTGAAAGCAGCAAAAGAAATTTTTGGCGAAGTCCATGGAGTCCTTCATGCAGCAGGGATTTCAGGGAGCCAAAGTATCTTTGAGAAAGAGCTACAGGACTTTCAAAAGGTGCTGGATCCTAAGATAAAAGGGACTCTTGTTCTTGATGAAATTCTGAGGGAAGAACCCTTGGATTTTATCTGCTATTTTTCATCCAGTTCTGCCATTTTAGGTGATTTCGGGTCCTGTGACTACGCAATCGGTAACCGCTTTCTCATGGCTTACGCGACTCATCGGAATGGGTTGTATAAGCAGGAAAAATGTTCCGGTAAGGCAATTGTAATTAACTGGCCCCTCTGGAAGGATGGAGGAATGGGCAGCAATGAAGAAGAGCAGATCCAATTCTATCTCAAATCCAGTGGCCAACGATTTCTAGAAACTCATGAAGGACTTGTTCTCTTTGAACAGATTCTATCCCAGAGCAAGGTCCAAGGTGCCTGCCATCAGTATTTAGTACTGATGGGAGTAAAAAGTCGAGTTCATCAGTTTTTAGGTTTAACTCAAGATGCTGTAACATCTGACTCTTTTGAGCTTGCTCCTGTGTTGAAATCAGCTAAGCCATCTAATTCGAGTGAAGGGAACATTGAGCAATCAGTTTATAGGGATTTAAAGAAATTGATGAGTCATCTTCTCAAAGTTCCTCAGGTGCAGTTTGATGGAGAAAGCAATTTAGCTGATTTTGGATTTGATTCGATTAGTTTGTCTGAGTTTGCACGGTTGCTCTCAGAGCATTATGGCCTTGATATTACTCCTTCTCTGTTTTTCGGCCATTCCACATTGAAAAAACTGACTTACTATTTCGTAAAAGAACATGCACAAAAGATTCGGAGGTTTTACCGGGAAGAAGGGGGAAGCGAAACTATTGTAGAGCCGGGTCGAGATGCGGAGCAACGGGTGCATGTTGTCCCGGAAGCCGAGCCGTCCTTCGTCAATCCAATCTTGAGTGAAACATCAGACCAGGCTATTGCCATTATTGGAATGAGTGGTCGCTTTCCTAAAGCGAATACGGTAGAAGAATTATGGGACAATATAAAAAATGGTCGCAATTGTATCACGGAAATTTCGGAAGATCGGCAGGATTGTTTTAAGTATTTTGCGGATTCAACGAGGAGTGCAGAGAAAAGTGGCACCACGTGGGGCGGTTTTATACAGGGTATTGACCAATTTGATCCGATATTTTTTGCCATTCCGCCTGGCGAGGCTAACAGTATGGATCCACGTCAACGATTATTCCTGGAGGAAGCATGGCATACTTTTGAGGATGCCGGATATATGGGTGAACGAATCAGGGGAATGTCATGCGGCGTGTATGTAGGTGTTGAGGAGGGGGACTATGGAGTTGGGTCAGGGCAAGGGTCTATCAATAGCAATCAAAATGCAACATTAGCGGCCCGTATTGCCTATGCCCTGGATTTGAAAGGTCCCAATTTAGCGTTAACAGCATCATGTTCTTCAGGTTTGGTGGCCCTCCATCAAGCATGTCTGGCTCTTCGTCAGGGTGATTGTGAGATGGCTTTAGCGGCTGGAGTAAATCTTTTAATTTCACCGATGGGTTATGTAGGATTGAATCAGTATGGCATGCTTTCCCCTAATGGGAAATGTCGTGTATTTGATCAAAGGGCAAATGGTTTAGTTCCTGGTGAAGCCGTGGCAGTAGTTTTGTTGAAGCCCTTGTCTCAGGCAATCTCGGATGGAGATCGTATTTATGGTTCTATTAAAGCGAGCGGGGTCAATTACGACGGAAAAACCAATGGTATCACTGCTCCCAATCCGGTAAGCCAGGCGGAATTGATCAAGGGTATCTATGATAAGTATCAGATTGATCCTGCCCGGATTCAATACGTTCTATCGCACAGCGTCGGCTCAAAACTGGGCGATCCTATTGAATTCGAGGCGTTGAACGACTCCTTTCAACATTATACCGGTAAAAAACAGTATTGTTATCTTGGTTCCATAAAGCCTCTTATCGGACATACCTTTGCTGCTTCGGGTATAGTGAGTTTAATTACCTTATTAATGGCCATGAGAGATCGGACTATTCCCGCATTGTACCACTATGAAAACCCGAATGAATATATCAACTTTAGTGCATCTCCATTCTTGTTAAATCGTGAAAATCAACCTTGGAATCTAATCGAGAATCAACCGAGGCTTGGCGCTATTGGTTCCACGGGAATAAGCGGGACAAATGCTCATGTAGTGATTGAAGACTATGTTGCTGACTTGCCGGACTGTTCGCAACTAAAAAAGATACCTCATCTGGTGGTTTTTTCTGCCAAGACCCCAGATTGTTTAACAAGCATCGTTCAGAATATAATCGAATTTCTTCAAAAGAGGCTAAAAGAACGGACGAAGATTTCCTTATCTAATCTTAGCTACACGCTACAAGTTGGGCGGGAAGCAATGAAAGAGCGTTTGGCCATAATTGTTGGATCTCCGGAAGAATTGCTTACTCAGCTAAAAGAGTTCTTGTCATGCTCTGGCGAATCTAACGGAAATAATCTGTTTATTGGGAGGTGTTCCGGGGTCGACGATGTTTGTGACACAAGTAAGGATACAGCTTTGGTCCAGACAGCTTGTGAGGAGAGAAACCTGGAGCAACTTGCAACGCTTTGGGTTAAAGGTTTTTTAATACCTTGGGATAATATACAGGAAAATAGGGCTGCCAGAATAATAGGGTTACCCACATACCCCTTTACAAAGAGACATTGCTGGCTTGATGAGCTTCCGGATAAGGTTTACGAGGGCAAAAACAGGAAAAATATCAATCAGACCGATGGCAATAAAGTTGCGGAGCTTTATAGCTTTTTGGCTAAAGGCAGTTCAACGGAATTCCGGGAAGAGTACATCACTTTCTTTCCTTTTTCCGAAAAAATTCCTGGGTTTTCCATGACACGAATTGCATTAAATCCGGAGCAATATCCTGATGAAATAGCTTTGATAAAAAACAAACAACGGGAATTGCGGCAAGTCCTGTTTTGCAAGGAAGATTTTAATAGGGCTCGCTGCTTTCTTGATTTTGGTTGCGGTTATGGGACCGATGTGATTCAAATTGCAGCGCTCTATTCCCATATCGAAACCCATGGGTTCACCATTACCCCGGCCCAGGCCGAGTTGGGAAAGAAGCGAATTGCCCATATGAACTTAAGTCACCAGGCGAAAATCTTTAATAAAGATAGTTCCAAAGACAAGTTTCCAGGCGAGTACGATCTTGTGCTGGGCGTTGAAGTTAGTTGCCATATCCCTGACAAGGATGGATTATTTAAAAACATTATCTCTTCTTTAAAAGATGGTGGTAGGGTTCTTCTCATGGATTTTATTGCGAATTTGCGGGGAGCCATTAACGATCCGAATGTCTCGGTTTATATTCCAACCCGGGAGGGCTGGGCTGATCTTCTCACCAGGTATCATTTGCTCATTGATGAAATTATTGATGTTTCCCCTGAGATTGCAAATTCCCTACACGATCCGGATTACAAGATTAATACCAGCGATCTTCCACAGGTCGTTCGGGATTCATGGCAAAATTGGGCAAATAACGCGGTTGCAATGGAGAAAGTATGGGTGAGTTATTCTCTGTTTAAACTGGAAATAGATCAACGGCTTAGTCAGCAGGAACTTTGGGACCATAATGCAAAAAAACTATCAAAACAAACCCCCTATTCTGAAGCAATAGAGAGCATGTTGAATCAGGGAAATATTCCCTATCCCAAACCTGTGGGGGATGAACAAGAAAATTCTCTCTGTTCCAATTTGAATTCTGATAAGAATAGGAGGGGAAAGTCGGAAGAGGTAAATATTAAAACAAAACTGGCACTTATCTTTGCCCAGGTTTTAGGATTCCAACAAGAAGAACTGGAGTCACTGGACACACTCCAGGAACTGGGGATCAGTTCTCTTAATGCCGTGGAAATACTGGAATCAATTAACACCCAATTTAATCTCAATTTACCGACCAGCCTATTGTTTGAGTGCAATACATTGGATGCCCTGGCCAAATATCTGGTCCCGTTTCTGCAAGATGGCCTCTCCAAAAAGCCAGGCATACAAAAGGACAAAATCGTTAAAGTTGCACCGGAATATTCGGGGAAAAAACCGAGTGCTCCTCAACGAGAAAAAGAAAACAGTGACGTTGCAATCATTGGCATCTCTTGTCGATGCTCCGGTGCCAATGGGAAAGAGGAACTGTGGAATCTGGTGAGCCAGGGAAAAGAATGCATCCAACAAGTTTCCGACTCAAGCTGGCTTGAATTTTTCAGACAAAATGGCTGGGATTCAACTCCTCCTCACTATGGTGCCATGTCAGGGCTTGACAAATTTGATCCTCTGTTTTTCCGTATTTCTCCTAAAGAGGCACAATCCATGGATGCCTCCCAGCGAATACTACTGGAAGAATGTTATAAAGCATTGGAAGATGCCGGGTACGATCCTTCCTCGTTACGAGAACAACAAGTGGGGACCTACATTGGGGCCTCCGGCGGATACCCATCAGGAACAAAAGAATTCTCTCATTTATCTATGTTAGGTGCAGACACTAGTATTCTGGCTTCTCGACTTGCCTATTTTCTTGACTTAAAAGGACCCGCGTTAGCCATTAATACTGCATGCTCCTCTTCACTGGTTGCCATAGATCTTGCTTGTAACGCCTTAAAGAACGGGGAAATCGACTTGGCGATTGCCGGGGGTATAACGGTCTGGGAACATCCGGCGGCTTTTATTTCCATGAACAACGCAGGAATGCTCTCTTCTACCGGTCAATGTCGGCCATTTGACAGCAAGGCCGATGGGATTGTTGTCGGTGACGGAGTGGGGATTGTTATTGTAAAGCGACTACATGAGGCACAAAGGGACCGGGATTCCATTTATGGTATCATACGGGGTAGCGGTACGAATCAAGATGGGCAAACATCGGGAATTACCGTGCCTAGCTTTCTACGGCAAAGCCAACTGCAAACTGCGATTTACCGGAAAACACACATTCCAGTTGAGGATATTCAATATATTGAGACCCATGGAACTGCAACGAAACTGGGAGATCCGATAGAGATTCATGCCCTGACTAACAGTTTTCAGCAATTTACCTCGAAAAAAACATTTTGTGCCATTGGTTCTCTGAAAGCCAATATTGGACATACCGCCGCTGCGGCTGGCGTATTAAGTCTCATCAAAGTATTATTAAGTTTAAAGTACAGACAGATTCCTCCATCTATAAATTATAACCGGCAAAACGAGCATATAGATTTCGCTAATAGTCCGGTTTACGTCAATACCGAACTGAAAGAATGGCAGACAAACGCGAAGGGGTCTCGTTTGGCGGCAATCAGCTCTTTTGGATATAGCGGTACCAATGCCCATATGATCATAGAGGAATACAATAATCAATCACCAATGAAGAATGATCAATTACCAATGAAAAAAGAACCGGTATTGATTGTGCTGTCGGCAAGGAACGAAGTGCGTTTGAAGGAGATGGTAAATAACCTGCATACTTATCTATCTGTTAATGGTAAATTCGAGCACTCAATGATCAATGGTCAATTTTCAATCCGGCTTGAGGATCTCGCTTATACTCTTCAGGTTGGACGAGAAGCTATGGAAGAACGCCTGGCAATGGTTGTAGAATCGACTCGGGAGTTGCAGGAAAAACTGCAAAATTTTATTACGCTTAAACATACAGGAGAAGACTTTTATCGGGGGCAGACTAAAGAGAATAAAAAAATTCTGGATGTTATTAATACCGATGAATTAGAACAAGTGGCGGAAAAGTGGATACAATCTAAGAACTTTTCTCCACTGTTAGACCTCTGGGTTAAAGGACTCGATTTTGATTGGAACAGACTTTATAGCGGGTTACAGACTATTGGAAACGGTCCTGTTATCCTTCCACATCGTATTAACTTGCCGGCTTACCCTTTCGCCAGGGAAAGTTTTGGTCTACCTGAAATAACGGATGATTTCCGGAATGTTAATGGTGCTGTTATCAAACAGGTCCATCCCCTGTTGCATGAAAATACTTCTGACCTGTTAGAACAGCGCTACAGTTCAGTCTTTACCGGACAGGAGTTTTTCCTGGCCGATCATGTGGTGAAAGGTCAAAAGATATTGCCGGGCGTTGCCTGTCTTGAAATGGCGCGAGCGGCTGTCGAACAGTCTGTTGCTTCCTTTTCGGAAGGTGGCCAGTCTGTGTATCGACTCAAAAACGTCGTCTGGACCCGCCCCATAGTGATCGAAACAGAAGGTCGGCAAGCGAGTGGTGTTCCCGTCCATATTAGACTTTTTATGGAAGAGAACCAACAGATCGATACAGAGGTTGATGGAAGCCAGCAGATTCATTATGAGATCTACTTCAATTCAGACCCTGTTGAACAAGAATCATCCATATGTAGCCAGGGAGTTGCTGTTGTCAATGGAGGTATCAGTTGCTCCGATCAACCGGATTATTTGGACCTTACTGAATTGCAGACCAGATTGACCAATGGACGCCCCGGGCAAAATAGCCTCAACCCGGACCAATGTTATTCCAGTTTTAAGGCAATGGGGATTGATTATGGCGAGGGATATCGATGCATCCAACAACTCTTTGTTGGCAGCCAACAGGTATTGGCAAAACTGTCCCTACCATCTTCCCTTTTGAAAACTCAATCCGGTAATGGTGTGCCATACTCGGGTCTGGCTCCCTATACCCTGCACCCCAGTATAATGGATTCCGCGCTCCAGGCTGCTATTGGTTTGGCCATAGGGTCGGGGACTACCCTTCCATCTAAACCGGCCATCCCCTTTGCACTGGAAGCGCTTGAAATCATTGGACCTTGTACAGCAAATATGTGGGCCTGGGTGCGTAAGGAAAGCAACTCCAGCCATAACAAAGAGAACTCGGTAGAAAAACTGGATGTTGATCTTTGCGATGATTCCGGGAAAATTTGCGTAAAAATGAGGGGTTATTGCTCACGTATTTTAGAAACTGATCCTATCCAGTTGCGAGGTGATTCTACCCACTCAAGTAAAGACAAGGAAAGTGTCCTGGCAGATTCTTTGCCGGATAGTAACACATCTCAATCAGAAGCGACTCAACATTTTACAACCTTTACCGGTAAAGAGTTTTTTTTGAGAGATCACGAACAAATGGTCCCCGGGGTGGTTTATCTGGAAATGGCACGAGCAGCAGCAGCGACTGCCAGTGCCAGTGAAATAGTAGGCTTAAGGAATGTGGTTTGGAACCAACCCCTGGTCGTTTCAGAAAACAGACAGGAAGTGTGTACAACACTGATTGGGGACAGAGATCATTATGCCTATAAAATTACTACAGGAGGCAACAGGATCAATCAGGGTCAAGCTATCACTCATTCTCAGGGTAAGATCATGTTCGGGCAGACGCAACAGCAAGCCCCGCCTGCTAACATTAATATTCAGGCAATTCAATCTCGTTGTACTTCCACCAAGGGAAGGGAAGAGTGTGATCAACTCCTTAAGTCTTCTCACGGAGCAAGCCTGATGAGTATAGAGTATTTGCAATATAATTGCCGGGAGGCTCTGGCAAATCTACAACTACCGTCATTGCATAACGGAGCAAGCCAGAATTATATTCTTCATCCAAGTATTCTCAACGGCGCTGTTTTATCCAGTGTCATTTTGTCTCTGCTTCAGGATGAAGGTAATGGACTGTCGATGCCCTTTGCCCTGGAGGAATTGCGCATTTATGGGGAACTTCCTGAGCAGGTATATGCCTATGTAAAAGATAGTGATGAAGGAAAGGAATCTCGAACAAAGGGAACAAAGCACGATATTTACCTTTGTAATACCAAGGGTGAAATTGTTATATCTTTAAAGGGATTTACCACGATTCCTTTAGGGCTTCAGTCGGCGACGGATACGAAGAAAAGAGGGGTACTTTATGCAACCCCCCAATGGGTACATGAAGATTTGAGTGAAGAGCAGGATGACGGAGAGAGGAAGACCTCGCCTATCTTCATTTTGGCTGACGCCAATCCCTTGCTGCAAAAAGCTTTAAGCCGGCAATGGCCCGGCGCCAGAATTGAAATATTATCGGTTATAGGCAATGATTTGTCCAAATCAATCTTAACACATTTTCTAAACGTTTTCAGGTTGGTACGGACTTGCCTGGAAAAACAGCCTGAGGCCATTCCCCCACTGGTTATACTGATTCCGGAACAGCAGGAAGATTATCTATATGCTGCTTTAAGCGGTTTATTGAAAACAGTGAGATTAGAAAATGCTAAAATTGTGGGAAAAGTGATTGGCTATAATACAGATCAACCCGATTGGCTCGATGCACTGCCCGAGATGATACAGGCTGAACTGTGCTCTACGGATGATTCGGTTGATATCCGTTATACAGAGACAGGCATCAGGGAAGTAAAGCGTATGAAAGAGATAGAAGGTGAGTATCAGGAAGAGGTTTCCTTGCCCGTGGCCCGGGAAGGAGATGTGATTTGGATTACTGGCGGCCTGGGGGGTCTGGGGCTGATATTTGTCCGAAGCCTGGGATGCGTAAAAGGGGTGAAGCTGGTCTTGAGCGGGCGTTCCCCCCTGGATGATACGAACAGGGCCGTCCTGGAGGAGTTGCAAAAAGAGGGAATTGAGCCGCTTTATCTGCGCTGTGATGTCAGTCAAAAACAACAAGTCGAAATCCTGGTACGGACCATTCTGGAAAAATATGGAAAAATAAACGGGATTCTTCATGCTGCAGGTGTGATCCGGGATGCTTATCTGCTCAAAAAAACGGAAAAAGAAATCAAACGGGTTTTTCGTCCAAAGGTGACAGGACTCCTGGCGATAGAAGAAGCCACTTGTGGCCTCAAACTGAATTTTATGCTGTTATTTTCTTCCCTGGCAGGCACGCACGGCAATCCGGGCCAGTTGGACTATGCAGGCGCTAATGCGTTTTTGGATGCGTTTGCTTCCTATCGAAACCAACGGGTTAAGCAGGGAGAATGCTTTGGAAAGACGCTTTCTATGAACTGGCCTTTATGGAAAGAGGGAGGAATGAGCGTGGACCAACAGTTTGAAGTCCTGATGGAACGCGGTTCCGGCATGGCGGCAATGGATACTCTAACCGGTATCAATGCCTTAAATTGGGCTTTTCATAGCCCTTATGAGCAAGTTTTAGTTGCTTATGGAGATCCTGTTAAAATTCGTTCCAGCCTGTTAAACATTGCGAACGTACACACTGAAGAGGGGGGCACTCCGTCCATGGAAAGTTCACAAGAGAAGAAGAAAGCAGGCTTTGCCCATGACAATCAGCAGCAAGTTTTGTCAGAAGCAGTCTGTCAGGAACTGGTTAAGTTGGTTTCCGAAATCCAGAAGATCGAGATCGAAAAGATCGATTTGGAAACAGAGTTGTCCCAATATGGTTTTGACTCCATTGGCTTTACAGAGTTTACTAATTCCCTGAATCAGTTATATCGATTAGAACTGATGCCCACGGTGTTTTTTGAGTATTCGAACTTGTTGTCTCTTGGGAACCATCTCATAACAAACTATTCCCAATCCTTATTGGAAAAACACAATCCTGCTCTTCAGCCTTCCGTGAAGGCAAAAAATTCTGCCAGGGAGACCAGTCATCAGCGCTTTGTGAGAATACAAAAAAAACCTGCTTGTATGCCAAAGAGCATGCAGGAACCCATTGCCGTGATTGGGATGAGTGGTAGGTTTCCCGGCTCTAAAGATTTGGAGACTTTCTGGAATAATTTAGAGGCTAACCGGGACCTCATCACTGAAGTACCAAAAGATCGTTGGGATTGGCGTGACTATTATGGAGAACCTCAGCCGGGAAATAGGAAAACTAAGATTAAGTGGGGAGGTTTCATTGCCGATATCGATTGTTTTGATCCGTTTTTTTTTGGGATTACTCCTTTGGAAGCGGAATCGATGGACCCTCAGTTTCGGCTTCTGACGGAAACCATTTGGGCGACTATTGAAGACGCAGGTTATCCGGCGAGTGCTTTATCAGGAAGTAAGACGGGAGTGTTCGTCGGGGTGTCAACAATGGACTATCGGGACTTATGGCAACAGGAAAAGGCGGAGGTTTGCATCCCGGATTCAACCGGTCCCTATTCATTCATCATCGCCAACCGTACTTCCTATATATTTAACCTTCATGGCCCCAGCGAGGTCATAGACACGGCTTGTTCAAGCTCGTTAGTCGCCATACATCGTGCCATAGAGAGTATGCGCCAGGGAAGCTGTGAGTTGGCCCTGGTTGGGGGCGTCAATGTAATAGCAAACCCGGATCTGACCATTAGTTTCAGTCAAACAGGTATTTTAAGTGAAGAGGGCCGTTGTAAGACCTTTGATGAGCAAGCTAACGGTTATGTAAGAGGAGAAGGCGTTGCTGCTGTCTTGTTAAAGCCGCTGGGTAAAGCGATTGAAGATAGAGATCGTATCTATGGACTCCTCCGGGGCAGTGCCGAGAACCATGGCGGTAAAGCGACTTCTCCCACTGCACCAAACCCTGTAGCACAACAGAAGTTACTCGTTGAAGCTTACCAGAGAGCCGGTGTTGACCCTCGAACAGTCAGCTATATTGAAGCCCATGGCACCGGCACGAAATTGGGTGATCCCGTTGAAATAGAGGGTCTGAAGGGAGGTTTTGCAACACTTTATAAAACAAAAGGGGTGCCGGTCGCAGAGAAACCTTATTGTGCTCTAGGTTCCGTGAAAACCAATATTGGACATTTGGAGGCTGCGGCAGGGATCTCCGGGTTAATCAAGACTTTATTGATGCTTGGTCACCGAAAAATTCCTGGAAATCCTCATTTAACAGAGCCAAATCCTTATCTGCAATTGGAAGGCAGCCCATTTTATCTGGTTAAAGAGACTAAAAACTGGGAAGCACTGCTGGATGAAAATCAACTTCCTGTGCCAAGAATAGCCGGTGTGAGTAGCTTTGGCGTCGGGGGAGCCAACGCCCATGTTATTGTAGAAGAATATAGAGCGGGACAAACTGACAACGATTTGGTGTCTCCATCAAAAGGGAATGGCTTGACACAGGAAGGGCCTTACTTGATTGTCCTCTCGGCGAAGAATGAACAGCGACTGAAGGAAATAGTCAAAAACCTGCATCAGTTCCTGTTGCAATATACCTCCATCAACCTTGCCAATATTGCCTACACACTTCAGGTTGGCCGTGAAGCCATGGAACAACGTTTAGGAATATTGGTAGACACGAGGAATGAGTTAATAGAAAAGTTGCAGGATTTTCTGGCGCTTCGGGGTCCCGTTGGGCAAAACGGGATCAAAGGTTTGTATAGGGGACAGGTCAAAACCGATAAAGGGAAATTAGCCGACTTCTCTGTGGATAAAGAGAGGACAATAACTATTGATACCTGGATCAAAAAAAGAAAGCTTTCTAAACTACTGGACGTTTGGGTTAAGGGGCTTAATGTTGAATGGAACAAACTGTATGAGTCATCGGAATTGACAACGGATGCTCCAATTCGAGTGTCCCGCATCAGTCTTCCCACGTACCCTTTTGCTAGAGAACGCTATTGGGCGTTCAGCATACCCAAACTGGAAAGTAATAGCAACGTCACTGTCGGTATGCTTCATCCTCTCTTGCATCAAAATACGTCCGATTTTTCGGAACAACGATTTAGTTCTACATTCACTGGAGAAGAGTTTTTCTTAGCGGACCATGTGGTGCAGGGACAAAAGATATTACCGGGAGTTGCGTATCTGGAGATGGCCAGAGCTGCCGTAGCGCAAGTGATGGGATCTTTGAGCAAAGATAATTGCGGAGTTATTCAGTTCAAGGACATTGTCTGGGCACAGCCTTTTGCGGTTGAGATTCGTAAAGAGGATTGTATTCCTGTTCATATCCGGCTTGTTGCGGAGAAAAATAATCAGATTTTTTATGAAATATATAGTAAGTCTGAAAACTCGGAACAGGAGATAATTCATAGTCAGGGTTTTGTTCTTTTCAACGGCGAGGTCTCGGACCAACCACGGTATGTTGATCTCAAAGAGTTGCAATCACAAATCAACCAGGGCTTTGTTAGTGCTGAACAGTGCTATGAAGCATTCAGGACGGTGGGGGTTGAACACGGTCCCGGACACCAAGGGCTTGAACGCGTTTATTATGGATGTCCAAGGAATTCCAGTAATGAGAGTGTACAACCACAGACGTTGGCAAAATTAACCTTACCTGTTTCTGTTTCTGATACACAATCTACCCGGAACGGGGGGTCTAATCAATTTGTTCTGCATCCCAGTCTCATGGATGCAGCTTTACAGGCATCTATTGGAATAGCATTAGCATCCGGAGATTCTTTAGTATTGAGTAGCGAGGACAACGGTCCAGAAATCAAATCAACACTGAAGCCCTCTCTCCCTTTTGCGCTAGAATCGCTTGAAATATTTGCTCCTTGCACAGCTTCCATGTGGGCCTGGATTCGGCTGGCTGATGATAGTCAATTGAAGAGTGAGAGTGGCGGATTCTCTATTCAAAAACTTGATATTGATTTGTGTGATGTTCAGGGCAAAGTTTGTGTACGAATGAGAGGTTTCTCATCCAGGGTACTTGAAAAAAAGATTAGAAAGCCAATAGTGTCTTCTGCTTTCGTTGAGTCAGATTCTCGGCGTGATGTATTGACTCTCATGGGTCCTGTTTGGAATGTTATTTCTCTTCCAAAAACGATATCTCTTGTACCAGATGCAAACGTACAGGTTGTAATTATAGGAGGAACTCAGGAACAAAGAGATTCTATTCAAAAAGTCTATCCTAATGGGGAGATTTTGGAAATCTCCCACAAGGATAGTATTGAGGTGTTGACACAGAAGTTGAAAAAGTTGTGTTTGATAGATCATTTAATCTGGATTGCACCGGGCTGCCCTTTGCAATCTTTGCGTGAAGAGGGGCTTGTTCAACAGCAAAGCCAGGGCGTTCTTCAACTCTTTCGGATGATTAAAACCCTTCTTTGTTTAGACTATGGATTCAAGGATTTTTCTTGGACCGTGATCACTATACAAACACAAGCAGTTCGAAAGAAAGAGCAAGTGAATCCCACTCATGCCAGTGTTCACGGATTGGTTGGATCCATGGCGAAAGAGTATCCGAATTGGAAAATCCGACTGCTCGATATGCACGCTAAAAATGATTGGCCAATTCAGGAAATGTTTTCCTTGCCGTTCGATGCCCAGGGTGATGCATTGGTTTATAGAGGAAAAGAGTGGTTCAAACAATCATTGATACCCGTCAGGGAACTGGTGGGAGACCGGTCTCTTTATCGCAAACAGGGTGTCTATATAGTAATCGGAGGAGCAGGAGGTATCGGAGAAGCCTGGAGCAAATACATGATTAAGAAGTATCAGGCACAGATCATCTGGATTGGCAGGAGGCCGATGGATGCTTCGATTCAGGCAAAACTGGATTTGTTGTCCCAATCAGGACCGGTGCCCGGTTATATCCAGGCAGATGCTGGCAATCAAAGGTCCTTACAGAAAGCCTATGAAGAAATAAAGCGGCAATATCCTCAGATTCATGGTGTGGTCCATTCAGCAATCGTTTTATTAGATCAAAGTCTCAATAAAATGGATGAGAAGACGTTCCGAGCAGGTCTTGCTGCCAAAGTGGATGTTAGTGTGCGTTTGGCCCAGGTGTTTCATCAAGAGCCTTTGGATTTTGTCTTGTTCTTCTCCTCTCTGCAATCTTTTGGGAAAGCGGCGGGACAAAGTAACTATGCTGCCGGCTGCGTCTTTAAGGATGCCTTTGCACTCCAACTTGCTAAGGAGTGGGCCGATAAGGCTGGCCATCCTGCGGTTAAAGTCATGAATTGGGGATATTGGGGAAGTGTTGGAGTTGTGACGGACCCTTCTTACCGGGATCGAATGGAACAAGCCGGTGCGGGATCTATAGAGCCTGAAGAAGGGATGAACGCTTTAAATAGTCTGCTTCAAGGTCCTATGGATCAGGTGGGATTGGTTAAGACGATAGAATCCAGCCAGGTTTAGAAATCATTTAAAAGATGAAATGGCCAAAGGAAAAAAGATAAGTTTTGTATCTTCAAGCGGATATCGGATTAAAATTTAAATATAATTATGAGTAATAATACCTCTGCGCATAAGATAATAAAATTAAGGATTATTAAAGCAGAAAAAATACTTCAAGTATAGTGCATCGGTTGGAATAGGATATTTTTCTTTTAAAATAAGCCATAATTGAAGAACTATTTTTTGAGATGGTTCCTATGGAAAAGAAGCATTGTAGGGGTTTTTGTAGGATGCTACAATAATAAACGACTTCATAGCGCAAGGTTACAATGTGTTATAGAACAAAAAGGAAGGATGGGAATAGACATTCTTACTGAGCGTGATCGTAAGTTGGATCAATTTAGAGAAAGGTACAAATTAAATTTTTAATTTTGAGGTAACCAATTTATGAAGACAAAACGATATTTAGCAGTGATCTTCCTTACAATTTCTCTGTTTCTTTGTGTGGGATGTCAATATGATAAAGTTGGTGCACTGAATCAGGTGGCAGCCCCGGATAATACATTTATCAGCCAGGAATTTACACTGCCTGTAACCCTTGCACCTGGTGAAACCGTTCAGTACGAGATAGTAGGTTCACTGTGTACAGAAGGCTCTTTTGAAAATAAAGCCATTCAACTCCTTCTGTCTGGTTCAACCTACGGAAGTGTATACTGGGACTTTCCTTATCAATCTCCACATTACTCATATGTAAGAGCTGCCTGCAAGGCCGGTTACGTGACGATTAATATTGATCGAATAGGTATTGGTAAAAGTAGTCACCCGCCGGGGGATGACGTTACCATTTATTCTAATGCTTATGTCGTTGACCAAATTATTAAAGCGCTACGTTCGGGTCAGATCGGAGATGTGTCTTTTGATCATGTTATACTCGTGGGCCATTCATTGGGGTCTACTATTTCACTTATTATTGCGGAACAATATCCGGACGATATCGATGGTGTTATCCTGGAGGGATTTTTACATAAAGGTGTTACTCCACGTGGCCTTTCGACTGAATTTTATCCGGCAAACCAGGACCCTCGTTTCAGTCATCTGAATTTGGACGTGAATTACAATACTACGGAGCCAGGCAAACGGACCATTTTTTACCACCTTCCTAATGCGGACCAGGCGGTTATTGAAATGGATGAAGAAACTAAGGAAACATTGACCAATGGAGAGATAAAATCTTCCCTGGGGACTATTGGTTCAAAAAAGTCCAAACTTTTAATGGTACCAACACTGATTATCATTGGCCAGTTTGACGCCTTTTTCTGTGTTGGTGATCAGGGTTGTGTTGACACTGCTGAAATTGTTAAGAGTGAACAACCATTTTTCTCACCAGAAACCTGTCTCGAAGTTTTTATTGTGCCTGATTCAGGTCATGATATTAATTTGCACCGAAATGCCCAGGCGACCTTTACGAGTATGCTAAATTGGGCAGATCAACACGTAGGTGCCAATGATGCAAAGGATGGTGTATGTAATCATTAATATTAATCGACAATAAAAATCAACAAATTTCTTTAATTATGCAGTGCAGAAATTTCTTCAATCTGTTGATTATTAATTTGAAACATAGTGTTTTAAGCTTGGATGACGACTTGGAACTGGGGCTTTTGAAATGAAGCAGAACACAAGGAGATAAAAGTAATGATACCTGTTGGAATTGAAGCGATGAACGCTTTTGCGGGCAGCGTTTACCTGGATGTGAAGAAACTTGCCGAACACCGTGGATTGGATACCACCAGATTTGAAAATCTGCTGATGAAAGAGAAGACCGTAGCACTGCCTTACGAAGATCCGGTTACTTTTGGAGTGAATGCGGCGAAGCCGATTGTTGATGCGCTGGGCCAGGAGGAGAAAGACCGCATAGAGATAATCATCACTTCTACAGAATCGGCTTTTGATTTTGGAAAATCGATGAGCACGTATTTCCATCATCATTTAGGCTTAAATCGCAATTGCCGTTTGTTTGAGTTGAAAAGCGCCTGCTATTCCAGTGTGGCAGGGTTTCAAATGGCAGTCAATTTTATTTTGTCTCAAACATCTCCCGGGGCTAAAGCTTTGGTGATTGCTACGGATATTTCCCGTTTTATGGTAGTGGAGGGGGGAGAAGCGCTCACGGAAGATTGGGCCTTCGCCGAACCAAGTGGAGGGGCTGGAGCAGTGGCGATGCTTGTCAGTGAAACTCCCTATATGTTTCAAGTGGATGTTGGGGCCAACGGCTATTATGGCTATGAGGTGATGGACGCCTGCCGGCCTGGTCCGGACAGCGAGGCGGGTGATGCCGATTTGTCCCTGCTTTCTTATCTGGATTGTTGTGAGAACTCTTTTTTAGAGTATCAAAAGCGCATTACGGATATCGATTACGCCAAAAGTTTTGGTTATTTAGCATTTCACACACCTTTTGGTGGTATGATCAAGGGAGCTCATCGCAAAATGATGCGCAAAATGGCCAAGGCTAAGCCGGAGGAGATTGAAGCGGATTTTGAGCGTCGTGTGACTCCCGGCCTCTCTTATTGCCAGCGTGTAGGCAATACCATGGGGGCCAGTACAATGTTTTCACTGGCCAGTACAATTGATAATGGCGATTTTGATGAGCCACAACGGATAGGCTGTTTTTCCTATGGGTCCGGTTGTTGTTCGGAGTTTTTCAGCGGAGTTGTCAGAAAAGAAGGCCAGGAGCGACTACGAGCACTCAAGATTAAAGACCAACTGGATAAAAGGCAGAAACTGTCCATGGAAGAATACGATGATCTGCTCAGCGGCAGCAATGCAGTGAAATTCGGTACACGCAACGTAACTTTGGACACTAACTTCATTCCGCATGCTAGAAGCGCGCAAGGGAAAGAGACACTATTTTTAAAAGAGATTAAAGAGTACCATAGGGAATACGAATGGATATCTTAATCAAGACTAAAAAATACGAAACGATTCAAGTCAGAATTGATGAGGAGATCTGTTATCTCCAAATCCATCGCCCGGAGGCAAACAATACAATCAATAATCGACTGATTGAAGAGTGTGGACAGGTACTTAAGGTATGCGAAGAGTCTGCAAAAATTGTGGTGCTGGAAGGATTACCTGAAGTGTTTTGCTTTGGGGCGGACTTCCAAATGATTCAAAAAGGCTTTGAAAACGAGTACGAACAGGAACTAAATCCGGGATCTTTGTATGATTTGTGGCTGCAATTGGCTTCCGGTTCCTACATTACGATTGCTCACGTTCGAGGAAAGGCCAATGCCGGAGGGATTGGTTTTGTCGCGGCCTGTGACGTGGTGCTTTGTGAGGAGAAAACGAAGTTCAGCTTATCTGAACTTCTCTTTGGCCTGATGCCGGCCTGTGTTTTACCTTTTTTGATTCGTAAAATGGGTTTTTCCAGGGCACACTATATGACCCTGATGACACAACCTGTTTCAGCAAAACAGGCCCATATGTGGGGATTGGTAGATGCTTTTGAAGAAAACAGTGAAAATCTGCTGAGAAAACACTTATTGCGCCTGAGACGACTTTCCAAGACGGGGATTACGCGTTACAAACGTTATATGAACGATTTGAATGACATTCTAATTGCATCTAAACCGAAAGCGCTGGAAGCCAACAAAGAGGTGTTTTCCGACCCTGATAATCTGGAAAAGATTGCGCGTTTTGTAAAAACCGGAAAATTTCCCTGGGAAGAAGAGGATCACTTATAACGTTTGTTGTGAGTGTTGAGGGGTTCTTCTTCCGAATGGAACAAGTTGGTGAGGATTCCATAAAGTCCGAAGAAGTGATAAAGTTTTAAATAGCCTGCTTCAAGGTACTATGAGCAGGTGGGTTTGATTAAAATGATAGATTCCAGAGTATAATTACTAAAGGAAAAAGGATGAGTTTAATAACATCAAGCGAATATCTGTCTACCTATCCGGAAACGATTCCCAGTTGTATTTGTTCGCTCGAAAAGCATTTCCCGGAGCTGGAATCTCAAGTGGAAACTATTAAATCAGCGATGGACCTCCAAAGCAGAGATATGGACGAAATTCTCCTTAAGTTGCTTTGGGGTAGCTTGTGTTCACTGGAACTGTTTAAGGAAAAGGAACGGAGACCAATTTCGGAAGTCTACCCTTCAGTACTACTTGACCGTTACGAGGGATGGTTGCAGGAAAGTGTCCGTATTTTAAAGGAAAAAGGATATTTTTCTGATACAGCAACCGTTTCTTCCGATAACCTTGATGACCTATGGGATGAATGGGACCAGGCAAAGATCAATTGGATACGAGATCCTGAAAAAAAAGCTCAGGTAATTCTGGTGGAGTCATGTTTGCGGGCCTTACCGGAAATATTAGTAGGGAAGCAACAGGCTACGGAAATTCTGTTTCCTGATTCTTCCATGGAATTGCTGGAAGGCGTTTATAAAGGGAATGGATTTGCTGACCTGTTTAATGAAATACTGGGCAAAACCATCGTTAACTATCTCCAACAACGAATCTCTCAGCAACCTTCCTGCTCAATTCGGATTCTTGAAGTTGGGGCTGGTACTGGTGGAACAACGGCAGGGCTTTTGGAGAAACTGGGACCCTTTCGTGAACATATCTCAGAATATTGCTATACGGACCTTTCCAAAGCTTTTTTATTGTACGCAGAGGAGCATTACGCTCCGGGGAATTCTTATCTCGTCACGCAGATTTTTGATGTGGAAAAAGCAATCAGCGTCCAGAATATCAGGGCAGATCAATATGACCTGGTGATTGCGACCAATGTGCTGCATGCGACTAAAAATATTAGAGAGACCTTGCGTAATGTCAAAGCAACTTTGAGGAATAATGGTGTGATTCTGTTGAATGAGATGAGTGCCAATTCTCTATATGCCCATCTGACCTTTGGTCTGCTGGAAGGTTGGTGGCGCTATGAGGATACCGCGATACGTATTCCAGGTTGTCCAGGGTTATTCCCTGAAACCTGGGCAGATGTTCTGGGAGAAGAGGGGTTCGACTCGGTTTTTTTTCCTGGTGAAATTGCACAAAAATTAGGTTTACAAATTATCGTAGCCGAAAGCGATGGAGTGGTCCGGTTAAAACAAGAGAATGAAACTGAAATTCATGAAGGAAGCCAGCATGGACAGAGCAGCAAACAAACACTTTTAAAGGATAAAACTACTCCGGAAACAACCTCTGAATTACTACGAGAAAAAAGTACCATCTTTCTAAAAAATTTGATTGCGTCGACCCTTAAGATGCCGAGCCATCAAATTGATTCTTCCGGGGCCTTCAAAGATTATGGAGTAGATTCTATTTTAGTGGTCCACCTCACTAATGCTCTACGCAAGCATTTTGATAATATCAGTAGTACCTTGTTTTTTGAGGTACAAACGATTGACGCATTGGTTGAGCACTTGATGAAAACACAAAAGGAGACACTTCTTCAGCAGGCAGGATTGACCTCTTCCGGACTTAGTGAGATATCATCCACCCTGCCTGAATTGGAATTGAAAAGATCTCAGCCATTTGCAGCGACTCATCAACAGGGATTTATGTCTCGATCAGAGTCGAAAAATATACAGGTAAAATTGCCGGATTTTCAAGCTCATGACGTAGCAATTATTGGGTTAAGCGGCCGCTATCCACAGGCAATGGATGTAGATGAGTTCTGGAATAATTTGAAAGCAGGAAAAAATTGTATCATCGAAGTTCCTCAAGATCGTTGGAATTGGCGGGACCATTTTGATGATAAAAAAGGCACACCGGGCAAGCATGATACAAAATGGGGGGGATTTCTCGACGACGTCGACAAATTTGATCCTCTATTTTTCCAAATAGCTCCAAGTATGGCTGTGCGAATGGATCCCCAGGAACGACTGTTTATTGAGATCGCCTACACATGTATTGAGGACGCGGGATACACCCCCGGAACACTTGGAGGGCAGGGAGCAAAGTCTAACAATGGGCAATCTGATAATAAGATTGGCATATTTGTCGGTGTAATGAATAATCCATATTCCGCCCAAGCCAGCTATTCGTCTATTGCTAACAGGGTTTCCTATTTATTGGATTTCCAGGGTCCCAGCTTAGCGGTAGATACCGCTTGCTCGTCATCACTAACGGCTATCCATTTAGCCTTGGAAAGTATATACAGTGGAACAAGTGACTGTGCTATTGCCGGGGGGGTAAATTTAAACCTCAATCCACAACATTATTTAGACTTGAGCGCAGCAACCATGCTTTCTTCCACAAACCAATGCAAGTCTTTTGGGGACTGCGGTGATGGTTTTGTTCCTGGAGAAGGGGTAGGTGCAGTTCTGTTAAAACCTTTGGCCAAAGCAGTTAAAGACCAAGATCATATCTATGGCATTATTAAGGGTAGTATGCTGAACTCCGGGGGGAGAACAATCGGTTATACGGTCCCTAATCCGAATGCCCAATTTCGACTGATTGCCCAGGCCCTTGACAGGGCTGGCGTTGATGCCAGAACGGTGAGCTATCTGGAGGCACAGGGAATCGGGACTGTCCTGGGAGATCCCATTGAGATATCCGGATTAACCCGTGCCTTTGAACAGAGTTCCATGGATAAACAGTTTTGTGCGATCGGCTCTGTTAAGTCAAACATTGGCCATTGTGAGAGTGCTGCAGGTATTGCAGGGTTGACAAAAGTATTGCTTCAAATGAAAAATGCCCAACTGGTGCCTTCTCTGCATTCACAACAACTAAACCATAACATTGATTTTGCAAACACGCCTTTTATTGTGCAACAACAACTGGAAGAATGGAAGAGACCAGCTGTTTCTCTCAAGAAGGATGACTCCTCAAAGATAACAAAAGAATATCCCAGGATTGCCGGCATCTCTTCCTTTGGCGCCGGAGGAGCCAATGCTCATCTGGTGGTTGAAGAATACGTAAAGCAATTACTAATTAACAATGAACAATTAGCAATTAAGGATCAACCCCATCTTATTGTCTTGTCTGCTAAGAATAGAGAACGGTTAAAGGATATGGCCAGTAATCTGTATGACTATCTAATCGTAAATTGTAAATCTGAATTCGTAAATCTACATGACCTTGCTTACACTCTCCAGGTTGGTCGTGAAGCTATGGAAGAACGTCTGGGTTTGATTGTCCATTCTATGAAGGAACTTGAGCAAACGCTGAAAGGTTTTATAGAGGACAATACGGAAGGCTATTCTGATGAGAGAGAAGATCTTTTTCTTGGACAAGTCAAAGTCCATAAGGACACTTTGGCCGTTTTTGCGGCGGATGAGGATATGGCCAAAACCATTGAGGCTTGGATCATTAAAAAGAAATATAGCAAACTTCTGGATCTCTGGGTCAAAGGTTTAATCTTTGATTGGAATAAACTTTATGGAAACAAGAAGCCGCGGCGGATTAGCGCTCCCACATATCCTTTCGCGCGAGAGCGTTACTGGATGGAAATTCGGGGTGCGACCACCCTCGATTCTCAGATAACTGGTATGTCGAAGTCCGATAGTGTACTTGAAGGTGATCTTGATACGGAACAAGGAACAACGTCGGTCCCAATATCAGTAAATATTAGGACCACACAAACTCCTTTAGTTAAAGAGAAGATGCCTGATGGACAAAAAACAATTCAAAGAAACATTGATGTTACTGATCAGATGGTTAAAGATTATGTGAAAGAAGGCATCATAGAAAAACTTTCAGAATCTTTGCAAGTAGACATTAATCAAATTGATGTGGAAGAATCCTTTCACGATTATGGATTGGATTCTATTACAGGAGTTAATTTAGTTACTATCATTAATTGTTTATTAAAGATTGAATTAAAAACTACAGACCTGTTTGATTATAGTTCCGTGAAACAACTGACAAACTATATTATATCAAATTACAAGGACCAGCTTATTACCGATATAGGACAGGACCAGGGGCAAAGTGAAAGCAGGCAAGTTTTCACCGAAAGTGAAGAAAATAAAGTATTTTCCTCTTCTATGCCTTTGTTGAATAAGGAAACCTTGACTGATATTGATCAAATTGAAGAGAAAATAAGTATCAGTGAACAAGACTCTATTGCCGTTATTGGAATGAGCGGACGATTTGCTCAATCAGAAACCTTAAAGGATTTTTGGGAGCATTTATCCAAAGGGACCGATTTGGTTAAAGAGGTTTCCAGATGGGACCTTTCCGGACATTATCCGGATACAGATGTAAATAAGGGCCAATACTGTAATCATGGAGGTTTTTTAGAACATATTGATCAGTTTGATCCCCTGTTTTTTAAGATTTCTCCTTTGGAAGCCACTTACATGGACCCTCAGCAACGGCTTTTTCTGGAAGAATCCTGGAAAGCCCTGGAAGACGCGGGATATGGTGGAGAAAGTATCAAGGGGAAACAGTGTGGGATATACGTGGGATGTGGAGGTACAGATTATCCAAAGCTGTTTTCCCAGAAACCGCCTCCACAATCTTTTTGGGGGAACGCAAGTGCCATCATTCCTGCACGAATTGCTTATTATCTGGATCTTCAAGGGCCTGCTGTCGCTATTGATACCGCGTGCTCCAGCTCTTTAGTTGCCATTCATATGGCTTGTCAAAGTTTGTGGTGCAAAGAGACAGAGATGGCTTTGGCGGGAGGAGTGTCACTCCAATCCACTCCCGGATTTTACTTAGTGGCCAACGAAGGTGGGATGCTTTCTCCAACCGGTAGATGTCATACTTTTGACGAGAGGGCTGATGGCTTTGTTCCGGGAGAAGGGGCCGGGGTTGTCGTTCTGAAACGACTGGAGGACGCCCTTTCCGACGGCGACCATATTTATGGAGTGATTAAAGGAAGTGGAATCAATCAGGATGGAACAACGAATGGAATTACTGCACCGAGCGCTAAGTCGCAGGAGCGTTTAGAAAAAGAAGTCTATAATCGTTTTCGGATTGATCCTGAAAATATTCAAATGGTTGAGGCGCATGGAACGGGAACAAAGTTAGGAGACCCAATTGAGTATGAGGCTTTGAGTCGGGCATTTCGTAGCTATACGGATAAAGAAACCTATTGCGCAATTGGGTCCGTCAAAACAAATATCGGACATTTGACAACGGCTGCAGGCGTTGCCGGAATAATTAAGATTTTACTATCATTAAAGCATAAAAAGATTCCAGCCTCTCTCCATTACCAATCTGGCAATTCGAAAATCCAGTTTCAAAAAAGTCCATTTTATGTAAATACCACACTTCAAGATTGGGAAGTGGAGGACGGTTGTTCCAAAGAAAACGCTAAGCGTCAGGCTGCAATTAGCTCTTTTGGGTTTAGTGGTACCAATGCTCATATGGTAATTGAGGAGGCTCCTCAAACAAAGTACAGTTATCCGGAACAACCAGACTATTTGATTGTCCTTTCAGCTCGAACGTCAGAGCAACTACGTGAACAAGTCAAAAATATTACAAAATTTTGTCAGGAAGAAGAGGTTGATCTTGGAAACATGAGTTACACCCTCTTACTGGGAAGAAAACATTGGAATCATCGCCTGGCTTGTGTGGTTGGTAGCCGAAAGGATTTGATAGGGTCATTAGAAAAATGGCTTGAAAAAGGACGTACTCTAAAAGTGTATGTATCATCGCTTGGTGAAGGAGAAGTGCGAGAGCAAGCCTCATTGAAGCGTTATGGAAATGAATGCATAGAGCGTTGCCGAAAGTCAGAAGACTCCATTCGTTATTTAGAAGATTTATCGACAATAGCGGATTTGTATGTACAAGGGTACGGTTTGGCATTTGAACAGTTGTTTGTCCATGGTTATTCAAGAATTTCTCTGCCGACATATCCTTTTGCGAAAGAAAGATACTGGGTGGAGGAAGAAAATGAAGAATATAGAATGAAAAATGTGGATGGAGCGAGACTACTCCATCCATTGTTACATCAAAACACCTCAGACCTCACTGAACAGCGTTTTAGCTCTACTTTTACGGGAGATGAATTCTTTATGAAAGACCACCAGGTGAAAGGTGAAAAGGTTTTACCTGGTGTGGCCTATCTGGAAATGGCCCGAGAGGCTGTTAAGCGTGCTTCAGGATCGTTTTCCGACAGCAATCAAAGAATTCAGCTCAATAACGTTGTGTGGATCAGGCCAATCACTGTGAGTGATAAACCTATTGAGGTACATATAAGGCTTTTCCCTGAAGAGAACGGAACCATTTTTTATGAAGTCTTTACCGACAACCCAAATCAGGAAGAAGGGCCTCTTGTGCACAGCCAAGGAATAGCGACACTTGTTTCTTCCGAAAAGATATCACCTCTAAATCTAGGTGATTTGCGGGTAAAACTTAAACAGAAATGTCTCACTCCACAAGAGTGTTATCAGGCTTTTAAAACTATGGGCATCAATTATGGTCCCGCTCTACAAGGACTTGAAAAGGTTTACGTCGGGAATAATGGGGATGGCTGCCCCGAAGTTTTGGCCAGTCTGAAAATGCCATCCTTAGTCTCAAAGACAAAAGACCAGTTCACCCTTCATCCGAGCCTATTGGATTCCGCTGGTCAGGCATCAATCGGACTTGGCATAGGCGGTGCGGCAGCAGATGATGAGGATACACTGGATCATGAGTCCGGTGGTGTGCTCTCGCGGCTATCAATGCCCTTCGCTTTGCATAGTATTGAAATAATTGATAGTTGCAGCGAATCAATGTGGGCGTGGATACGCAGCTCTGACGGCGGAGCGGTCTCTAATGTTCAGAAGTTGGATATTGATCTTTGTGATGACGCAGGGAACGTATGTGTCAAAATGCGAGGGTTTTCCTCCAGAGTGCTTGAAGGAGATCTTGAGACAGGAAAAGCGGCAACAAAATTCACTGAGCAATCCATGGAAGCTCCCGTGGGCCTGATTACGATGAGTCCGGTATGGAACGCTGTCCCTATCGAAAAAGGGAAAATTTCTCCTGATGAAAACACTAAAATAATCTTGATTGGAGGGACCCGTAAACAAAAAGGGGCCATTAAGAAACTTTATCCTCAAACTGAGACGTTGGAAATTGTGTCCAACACGAATGTCGATGCCATTAGCAGGCAATTTGAAGGACGAAATACCATAGACCATATCATCTGGATTGCGTCGGAAAGTTCTGTAGAATCGTTAGAAGAGAAGCAAAATATAATTCAAGATCAAACTCAGGGAGTGTTACAGGTTTTTCAAATCATCAAGGCCTTGCTTTCTTTAGGTTACGGAACAAAGGACCTGGCCTGGACGGTGATTACCACACAAACTCAAGCTGTCCGTAGCTCTGATCTGATCTACCCCACTCATGCAGGCGTTCACGGTTTGATCGGCTCTATGGCCAAAGAATATCCCCATTGGAGGGTCCGTTTGCTCGACGTGGAGGCAGGTGGTGATTGGCCTATTCAAGAAATGTTCAGATTGCACTATAATGCTCAAGGTAATGCTTTGGCTTATCGGGACCAGGAGTGGTTTTCCCAGAAATTGCTCCATGTCCGTGAGCTTCCGGCACAACCGACACGGTATAAAACAGGTGGCGTTTATGTGGTGATCGGGGGAGCTGGTGGGATCGGAGCAGTCTGGAGCCAATGGGTGATGGAAAAGTACCAGGCTAAAGTCATCTGGATTGGTAGGAGAGAGAAGGATTCCGTGATTCAGGAAAAGCTGGACGCTATATCAAAAGCAGGCCATACTCCTATCTACATCCGTGCCGATGCTACCAATAAAAAATCTCTGGAGAAAGCGTATCAACAAATCAAACAAACTTATTCTCACATCAACGGTGTGATTCATTCGGCCATCGTTTTGTTGGATTCAAGTCTGGCCAGAATGGATGAGGAAAGATTCAAGGACGGATTACAGGCAAAAGTGGATGTAAGTGTACGAATGGCCGAAGTGTTTGAAAAAGAATCTTTGGATTTCGTTTTATTTTTCTCTTCCATGATGGCCTTTGGCAAAGCTGCGGGGCAGAGCAACTATGCTGCTGGCTGCGTTTTTAAGGACGCTTTTGCCCGCAAGTTTTCTCATGATTGGTCTTGTCCTGTAAAAGTAATGAATTGGGGGTATTGGAGCAGTGTAGGGATTGTGAGTGATCAATCTTATAAGGACCGTATGGAAAAAGCGGGTATTGGATCGATTGATCCGGAAGAAGGTATGGAGGCCCTGGAGAAACTGCTCAATGGTCCTCTTGATCAGGTCGCATTGATCAAGAATTTAAAAACAGATGCTATGATGAATATGGGTGAAATAGTCCTTAATGAATGGATGAGTTGCTATCCTCAAGCACTTTCCACAGAAACCATGGACCGCCTTGAAAACCGTCTTCCCGAACAGGGTGAAAAGTGGAAGAAAATAACATCTGATAAAAAATTGCAAAATCCTGAGATGGAAACGCTATTTTATCAATTGCTTCTGGCGAATGTACAGCCATTTTTTAAATCCAAAAAAGGCTTACTTGACCGTTATGATTGCTGGCTTGAGGAAAGCTTTTCTGTTTTGCTTGCTAAAAACTATTTGAAACAACGAGATGACAAGGGCTATGACTTTGTGGATGGAAAACGTGTTGATCTTGAAGATTTATGGAGGCAATGGGACCAACAAAAGGTTGAATGGATTCAAGACGCTAAGAAAAAAGCCGTGGTGGTCTTGGCGGAAACTTGTCTGCACGCTTTGTCGGAAATCCTGACAGGCAAAACACAAGCCACGGATGTGATGTTTCCCAACTCCTCCATGGTGCTTGTAGAAGGCATTTACAAGGGTAACCTTGAGCCCGACTTGTTTAATGATACCCTGAACGAAATTTTGGTTTCTTATATTCAAGGGCGTTTGGATCATGACAAGCTCTCACAATTCCGTATTCTGGAAATCGGCGCTGGCACAGGAGGGACTACTGCCTGGCTTTTGCCGAAACTTCATCCTTTCCGGGACAACATTCAGGAATACTGTTATACCGATCTTTCCAAAGCGTTTTTATTGCACGCCCGGGAACATTACGTTTCTCAGGCGCCATACTTGAGAACACAGATTTTTGATGTTGAAAGGCCGATATCCGGACAGGATATCCGGGGGGATAGTTATGATGTTGTGATAGCTGCAAATGTTCTTCACGCCACCAGAAACATTCGCCAAACTCTGCGCAATGCCAAGGCGACCATGCGTAAAGGCGGTATTCTTCTTTTAAATGAACTAAGTGATAAATCGCTGTTTGCTCATCTGACCTTTGGTTTACTCGAAGGCTGGTGGCTGTATGAGGACACAGGTCTACGTATTCCGGGAAGTCCCGGTTTATATCCTGAAACCTGGAGAAGGGTTTTGTCGGAAGAAGGTTTTGAGTCCGTCTTTTTCCCCGCAAAAAAAGGCCATCAGTTGGGTCAGCAGATTATTGTCGCCCAAAGTAATGGGATTGTGAGGCAAAAACAGCTTCCTGTTGAATCAGGAGCAAAAAGATCTAAAGCAAAGGCGATTCCATTGACAGTAAGAGACAAAACCTCACAAGTTCCTATAGTTCGAAAAAAACCTTTGATGCCTATCTCTATTGAAGGACAAAAAACGATTCTAACGAACATTGATGTAACGGACCAGATGATTGAAAATCATGTCAGAGCAATTCTAAGGGAGAATATCTCGGACGTTTTAAAGATGGATGAAAGGGATATTCAAGATCGCGAAAGTTTTTCTGAATATGGTGTTGATTCTCTCATCGCGGTCCAACTGGTGAATCAGATAAATAAACAATGCAGAATTTTACTCCAGACAACTGTGTTGTTTGATTACAACAGTGTGGATCAGTTATCCAGGCATATTATTGAAGAATACAAATCCGATTTGATTTATTCTTTACAGGAAAATGTGCCTTCCCATGTGGAGAAGAGCGTTGAGGAAGTTCAAAGTGAAACAGACCCTATGCCTTTGGAGATACCGAAAGAGAGAGTTAATCGTAGGATGAGGAGACCACTGAGAAATCGGTTTTCTCAACAAGAGACGGAAGGTAGTCCTATAGAGTCTCATCAAGAGCCATTTATAGCCAGAAATCAACCTACTTATTATAAACTATTTATCGAAGGTCCGGGAGACATTGAAGATCTTAAAATAATGGAAGCTTTAGTTCCGGAGCTGAAAGAAAACGAAGTACGGGTTTCCATGCGCTCATTTTCTCTGAATTTCGGGGATTTGCTTTGTGTTAAAGGATTATATCCGACTATGCCGCCTTATCCTTTTACACCGGGATTTGAGGCTGCCGGTATTGTTGATGCTGTCGGTGGTGCAGTAACATTAGTTCGTCCCGGAGATTCGGTCATTGTGGGCATGGGTAAATACATGGGAGGACATGCCACTATGGCCACCTGTTTGGAAGAGCACGTTCTTCTAAAACCCTCATCCCTCTCTTTTGAGGAAGCCTGTGCTTTGCCTGTTGTAGCTCTCACCATGATTGATGCTTTTCATAAAGCGGATTTGCAATCGGGAGAGAAAATTCTAATCCAGACTGCGGCAGGAGGGACAGGGCTTATTGCGGTCCAACTGGCACAACATTATGGGGCGGAAATTTATGCGACTGCTGGCTCGCAACAGAAACTGGATTATCTGGAAAAATTAGGAGTCCCCTACCGGATCAATTACCAGCAAATGGACTTTGAACAGGAGATCAAAAGCCTCACCGAAGGGAGAGGAGTGGATGTGGTGATCAATACCTTGTCCGGGGAGGCCATTCAGAAGGGGATGAATTGCCTGGCTCCGGGAGGGCGGTATATTGAAATAGCGATGACGGCATTAAAATCAGCGAAAACGATTGATTTATCTGTTCTCAGTAACAATCAAAGTTTTTATAGTGTTGATTTGGGTAGATTGGGGTTTGAACATCCGGAAAAAATAAAAAAGTATCGAAATGAAATGATTCGTCTGGTTGAGAAAGGGACCATTCATCCGACCGTTTGCAAAGTATTTCCTTTTCATCAGATTAAAGAAGCATACCGATTCATGGAAAATCGACACAATATTGGAAAAATAGTTGTAAGTGTTCCTGAAGAGTCCCAGTTTAGGGAAACCACTGCAATTGTGACTTCATCCGCTTCTCATGGGATTTTACAGACAAGACCTTCACTTGTGCAGGACTCCATTGCCGTTATAGGAATGAGTGGGCGGTTTGCTCAATCCGAAACACTAAACGATTTCTGGGAGCATTTATCCAAAGGAACTGATCTGGTGCAAGAGGTTTCCAGATGGGACCTTTCCCGGTATTATCCAAATACCGATGAAAATAAGGACCAATACTGCAAACATGGAAGCTTTTTAGAAAATATTGATCAGTTTGATCCCCATTTTTTTAAGATTTCTCCTTCGGAAGCCATTTACATGGACCCCCAGCAACGACTTTTTCTGGAAGAAAGCTGGAAAGCCCTGGAAGATGCGGGATATGTAGGAGAAAGTGTAGAGGGGAAACGTTGTGGGGTATACGTGGGATGTGGAGGAGCAGATTATCCAAAATTGTTTTCCCGGAAACCGCCTGCCCAATCTTTTTGGGGAAATGCCAGTTCTATTATTCCCGCACGAATTGCTTATTATCTGGACCTTCAAGGGCCTGCCGTTTCGATTGATACCGCATGCTCCAGCTCTTTAGTTGCCATTCATCTGGCTTGCCAGAGTTTGTGGTCCCAGGAAACAGAGATGGCTTTGGCCGGGGGTGTATTTCTCCAATCCACTCCCGGATTTTACTTAATGGCCGGCAAAGGTGGGATGCTTTCTCCAACAGGCCGATGTCATACCTTTGACGAGAGGGCAGATGGCTTTGTTCCGGGAGAAGGAGTTGGGGTTGTCGTTCTGAAACGACTTAAAGATGCCCTTTCCGACGGAGATCATATTTATGGAGTAATTCAAGGAAGCGGAATCAATCAGGATGGAACAACGAACGGAATTACTGCGCCCAGTGCTAAATCGCAGGGACGTTTAGAGAAAGAAGTCTATGACCGATTTCGGATTGATCCTGAAAATATTCAAATGGTTGAGGCCCATGGGACGGGAACAAAGTTAGGGGATACGATTGAGTATGGAGCTTTGAGTCGGACATTTCACAGCTATACGGAGAAAGAAGCTTTTTGTGCAATTGGATCAGTCAAAACAAATATCGGACATTTGACAACGGCTGCAGGCGTTGCCGGAGTGATTAAAATCTTGTTATCATTAAAGCACAAAAAGATACCACCCTCTCTTCATTACCAAACCGGCAATTCGAATATCCAGTTTCAAAAGAGTCCTTTTTATGTAAATATCACACTTCAAGATTGGGAAGTAAAAGAGAACGCTAAGCGCCAGGCGGCAATTAGTTCTTTTGGATTTAGCGGGACCAATGCTCATATGGTGATTGAGGAGGCCCCTCAATCAGAGCGCAGTCATCCGGAACTACCGGGCTATTTGATTGTCCTTTCAGCTCGAACTTCTGAACAGTTGCGTGACCAGGTCGAAAACATTTTAAAATTTTGCAAGCAAGAAAAGCCGATTGATCTAGGAAACATAAGCTATACCCTTTTACTGGGAAGAAAACATTGTAATCATCGTCTGGCTTGTGTGGTCCGCAGCAGAAAGGAATTGATAGGATTTTTAGAAAAATGGTTTGAAAAGGGACATACACTGCAAGTGTCTGTTTCATCGTTTAGGGAAGGAGAAGTGCGAGGACAAGTCTCATTGAAGCGTTATGGAAATGAATGCATTGAGAATTGCCGAAAGATGGAAGATTCGGTCCGATATTTAGAGGATTTATCGACAATTGCGGATTTGTATATTCAAGGATATAGTTTGGCATTTGAGAACTTGTTTGTCCAGGGTTATTCAAGGATTTCCCTGCCCACATATCCTTTTGCCAAAGAAAGTTATTGGGTGGAAACTCAGGGGGCAGAGGGGATACCATCCGACATCAGAGATTCACAGGTGGTTGTCAGCGCAAAGCCAGGAATTAGGAGCAACTTGCATCTTGGGCTTCAGGAAAACAGATCAGAACTTTCGAAGCAGGATTTGGAAACTGAAACTTACTACGGATGGCAGTTTTCTTTAGCTGGTAATAGTCAAGAATTGGATCGTCAGTATTCCAATTTCAGCGTAGAGGAAAAGGCAAAATTGTTTGTACAGCAATTGATTGCAGATCAATTACAAAAGCCTGTAAATCAGGTTGAAACAGAGCTGACTTTTTTTGACATGGGGTTGACGTCTCTTGGAATAGTTAAAGTTAGCCAGGAAATTAAATATATTATCGATATGGAATTTCAGCCAACTGACCTTTTTGAATATACAACTGTTTCAGACTTATCTTCTTATATTGGTGAACGTTATGCGGATATTATTAAACAATTAATTGTGACAAAAAAAGAGTTCAAAAGAGATGTTTTTCAAACGGAGTCAATAACACCTCAAACATCCCCGGTTTCACACGAAATGAAAAATAGGGGGAAGGGGCCCTCAGGGAATGGATCAGGAGTAGGGCCTCAAAAGAGTGTCGAAGACCAGAATGCCAATGTTTTAGAGATTCTTGAAAAATTAGAAAAAGGTACTTTAAGTTTAGATGAAGTAATAACTTTGCTTGATGTATAGGAATTGTAAAGTTAAGATTCTTCGGTTGATCATCTCACGCCAAAGGTAGATCTGACTTAGGCACGACCTCAGAATAACATGCAAGGGTGTCATTCTGAATGCAGCGAAACGAGATGAAGAATCTAACTTGATTATATAAGGACTTTTATTTTAAGTCTTTTTGTTGAAAAAAGTTGTAGCAAAAATGTTTAATGTTTTTGTTGTACAGGATGTAGTTTAATGAAGTATAGGTCCTGGAGGGACCTGATCTTAAAGCCTGGGGTTTTAACCCCAGGCTTTAAAGGACTGAATATTGCACCCTGAAGGGGTGAGAGGAGTGAAACAAAGTAATGGCAAGCACACTCACAAATCTGTTATATCACATTGTATTTACTACCAGGAAGAAACAGGATTTTATAATACCAGAGCTTTCTATGGAGCTCTATCCCTATATTGGTGGGATCATTCGAGAAGAGAAAGGGAAATTGCTCAAGATAGGGGGTACATTAAATCATGTTCACATTCTTGCCAAATTTCCAGCCTCCGTTTCGGTATCTGAAATGATGCGGTGTATTAAGGGTTCTTCATCAAAGTGGACAAATGAAAACTCAAAGAGTACTCAACACTTCTTATGGCAGCGTGGATATGGAGCTTTTTCTGTTAGTGAATCTGCTGTTGAAAATGTGATAAGTTATATAGGGAATCAGGAGGAACATCATAAAAAGGTTACTTTTGAAGATGAATTCTTGCTATTGCTTCAAAAGCACAAGATTTCCTATAATGAAAAAAATATATGGGATTGATTCTAGCGCCCCTTCAGGGCGTGTATTCATTACGTTCTATTTTCCTGGGGTTTAAACCCCAGGCTTTATCCTTTTGCCCTTTAAGGGTTTTTGTGCTGTTAAGTTTCTTCAGCCTGCCACAGACCGGCAGATAGAAATGACATGTTAGCGAGCTAGGACCACCCGTAGGGCGTTAACTTGATGAATAGAGAATTCAATGTTGATAACACTTCGACTCCGCTCAGTGTGACATTGTTCAGAACTTAGTGTGATGTCATCCTGAGGGAAGTCGAAGGAAAGTCTTTTGTCGCGATAATGACTTAACTTGATTGGGAAGAATATGAATATAAGTATTAATGAAATTATCTCTGCGTATAAAAAAGGGAAATTGACTCTTGTTGAAGTTAAAAAAAAGTTACAAGAGCTGAACGGTCCACTCCCCAAATATTCCCTTTCGGAAGGACAAAAAGGTCTCTGGGCGCTGCAAAAAACCTTTCCTGAAATGGCAGCGTATAATGTTCCTCTCTGCTTTCGTATTTTGGATTTAGACGTTGACATGTTTAAAAAAGCCAGTCAGTTTCTAATGAAGCAGCATCCGATTTTAAACTCGGTGATTAAAGAGGATAATGGGACCCCTTATCAAATCATGCAGTCTGTGCAAGATAATGTTTTTCAACACAAGGATCTTTCCGGTATTGAGTCAGATCAAATTCAGTCTTATCTGAACCAGAAAGCTAAACAACCTTTCAGACTGGAAAAAGGGCCTTTGCTTCGGGTTCATCTTTTTTCTCTATCAAACCAAGAGACGATTGTTTTGATCAATATACATCATATAATTTTTGATGGTAACTCTGCCTTGATATTGATGAAAACACTATTTGATGCTTACCATGATCTCATTGACGGAAAAGAACTGATTTTCATTTCACTGCCGGCAACTTACAATGATTTCGTCAAAGAAGAACAAAAAATGGTCAAAGGCAAAGAAGGGGAATCCCGTCTTTTGTATTGGAAGAAGCAGATGGCAGGGACATTGCCCATTTTGAGTTTGCCAACTGATCGACCTCGTTCATCTTCCCAAAATCATTTTGAAGGGAAAACCTGCTCTCATACCATCTCTTCTGAGTTAAGTGAACGAATCAAACTGTTTTCGAAAGAGCAAAAGGCCTATTTATCGACTCTCTTTATGGGTCTTTTTAAGGTCCTTTTACACAAATACACTGGCCAGAGGGATATCATTGTGGGCATGCCTGTCAATGAAAGGAATCAACAGCATTTTAATCAAATGATCGGTTTCTTGATCAACATGGTCCCTATGCGGAGCGAAATTTCAAGTAATGAATCATTGTTGGTATTTTTAAATAAACTTCAAAATACCATTTTAAGTGGAATGGCTTGTAGTTATCCATTTTCAGCATTGGTTCGAGAGCTAAATCTTTCTACTGTGACTGGAAGCGTTCCTGTATTTCAGGTGGCTTTTCTGTACCAGGATTTTCTTACAGGAATGGATAGTCGGGAGCTTCCCATCCAGATTGTTGAAGGTATTCATCAAGAAGGAGAATATGAGATTGTTCTGGAGGTGATAGAACAAAAAAAAGGCTTTCTTTTAAGTTGGAAATATAATCCTGAACTGTTTGATGAAGCAACTATTGTCCGTATGATGGACCATTATACAAAGCTTATCGATGATGTTAGCAGAGATCCAAATCTGATACCGGATGAATACTCCCTCATCTCTGATAAAGAAAAAAAGACTCTCCTTTTGGATTGGAACAATACCCGGCTGGACTATCCTAAAGAGCAATGTGTTCATGAACTCTTTGGAAATCAAGCAAAGAAGACCCCTCAAGCTATCGCGGTGGTTTATAAAGATCAATCCTTAACGTACGAAGAGCTCGATCAAAAAAGTACAGTATTAGCTAAATATCTACAAAACCAGGGGGTACACACTAACGCATTAGTTGCTATTTTTGTGGAGCGTTCATTGGATATGCTTGTCGGCCTCTTAGGCATTCTTAAAGCTGGAGGAGCTTATGTTCCTCTTGATACTGAATATCCGGAGGAACGATTAGGATATATTTTGGAAAATAGTCAAGCCAACATCATCCTCACTCAATCTCAATTAAAGGAAAAAGTTTTCACGTTGTTCAATCAAAAGGGTCATCCCGGAAGTTCGGAATCAAAAATCACTGCTATTGTTTTGGATGAACAATGGCCCGAAATTCAAGAGAATGCGGCAAAGGAGAAAAGATTACGGAAAAAGGCGTTAAGTAGCGATTTAGCCTATGTTATTTATACCTCAGGAAGCACAGGTGCTCCCAAAGGGGTGATGATTACTCATCAGGCTTTAACGAATTTCCTCATTTCTATGGCCAAACAGCCAGGTTTGCAAAGAGAGGACAAACTGCTTGCGGTTACCACCTATTGTTTTGATATTGCCGGTTTGGAGTTATATTTGCCATTAATTAAGGGGGCCCAATGCCATATCTGTGATACTAAGACAACGAAAGACGCAGAAACATTGAAAAGTCTTATTCAACAAATTAAACCAACCATCATGCAGGCAACACCATCAACCTGGACAATGCTTTTTTACACAGGCTGGCAAAATGAAGAAAACATCAAAATTCTCTGCGGAGGGGAAGCCCTTCCGGAATTATTGAAGCAGCATTTTGTCAAGACGAATAGCGATGCCTGGAATCTATTTGGTCCAACTGAGACAACGATCTGGTCTACTATTGAACATGTTAAAGAAGATAAGCCCATCACAATTGGAAAACCTATTGCCAATACCCAAATTTACATTCTGCATAACCATATGCAACTGACTCCTATCGGTATTCCCGGTGAACTTTGTATAGCGGGGGACGGATTGGCCAAAGGATATTTCAATAAACCAAACCTGACAGCAGAAAAGTTCATAGATAATCCCTTCAACCCAGGCAGTAAACTCTACCGAACAGGAGATTTAGCCCGGTGGTTACCTGACGGTACGATTGAGTATCTTGGACGTATGGATTTTCAGGTTAAAATTCGTGGATTTCGCATTGAGTTAGGTGAAATAGAAAGTCAACTCAACCGTCACTCACAAATAAAAGAGAGCGTTGTTATTGTCAAATTGGAAGAAAAATCCAAACATTTGATTGCTTATTATGTGTCTGCCCAAAAAGATGATGAAAAAGAGAAGTACCATTCAGATGAGTTAAAAGCTTATTTGAAAACAAAATTACCTGAATACATGATTCCCTCATTCTTCATCTCCTTAGATCAGGTGCCCTTGACCCCCAATGGAAAAATAGATCGAAAAGCGTTGATGAGCCGTAAAATAGTTCTTAGCAAAGATGCCCCATGTTTACTTCCTCAATCAGATATTGAAAAAAATGTCCTGGAAATATGGAGGGACGTCTTGAAGATTGAAAATATTGGTACTATGGATGGGTTTTTCGAGGTGGGGGGTGACTCAGTATCCGCTGTGATTCTTGCCGAAAGAGTCAGCAACGCTTTCCATGTCTCTTTTACGGCAGCAAATATATTCAAATATTCCAATGTCAGGCAAATAAGTCAGTTTGTGAATAAAATGAACAAGGATATTTTGCATGCTCAAACTGAAATGGATGAGTCAACAATGGATTGCGCGCGTTCTCTAGACATTTCTGATTGGAAGAATTCTAATAAATCCTACCCTGAATACTATAAAGAGAGTTTAGCGATTATTGGAATGTCGTGTCATTTCCCCGGAGCAAAAAATCATCAAGAATTTTGGTCTAATCTAAAAGAAGGTAAAGAAAGTGCTCAATTTTTCTCTAAGGAAGAGCTTCGCAAAGCCAATGTTGCTGAGGAAACGATTCAAAACCCAAATTATGTCCCGATGCAATTGTCGATAGAGGGAAAAGAGTTTTTTGATTCCGGGTTTTTTAATATTCCTCCCAACAACGCATCTTTAATGGACCCACAGTTCCGCCAGTTATTGCTTCATTCCTGGCAAGCCATAGAGGACGCTGGCTACGATTGCAAAAATATCCCCAATACTGGTGTTTTTATGTCGGTATCGAATAACTATTATCAAGCATTGCTAAAGAATTCCAATACGGTCCGGGAATCAGACGAATACGTAGCCTGGCTCTTAACTCAGGGAGGGACCATCCCCACCATGATTTCATATAAATTAGGATTAAGAGGGCCGAGTGTTTTTATCCACTCCAATTGTTCGTCTGCGCTGACCGCTTTATCTTCGGCCTACCAAAACCTGCAATTGAATGAAGCCAGATATGCGTTAGTGGGAGCTTCGACATTATTTGCTTCATCTCATATCGGTTATGTTTACCAACCCGGACTTAATTTTTCCAGTGACGGGCATTGCAAAACATTTGATGCTTCGGCAGATGGGATGGTTGGGGGGGAAGGAGTTGGTGTGATTGTGGTGAAAAAGGCTTTGGATGCTATCGAAGATGGTGATCATATCTACGCACTTTTGCGGGGAATCGCTTTGAATAATGATGGTTCGGATAAGGCCGGATTTTACGCGCCAAGCGTAAATGGTCAATCAGAGGTGATTCAAAAAGTCCTGACTTCAACAGGGGTTGATCCTGAGTCGATTAGTTATGTCGAAGCTCACGGGACCGGAACAAAGCTGGGGGACCCAATTGAGGTTTTGGCCTTGACGGATGTTTATCAGAAATACACTTCAAAAAAACAATTTTGTGCGCTTGGTTCCGTGAAGTCCAACATAGGGCATCTCGACACTGCGGCGGGTTTAGCCGGATGCATGAAAGTTGCCTTAAGTTTGAAGAACAAAGAGGTCCCTCCCTCAATCAACTACACCAGTCCAAATCCGGAGATTGATTTTGAGAATTCTCCTTTTTATGTAGTTGATCATTTAAAGAAATGGCAGAAAGAGTCGTCGCCACGCCGGGCCGCGTTGAGTTCTTTTGGCATTGGGGGAACAAATGCCCATGCTATTTTAGAAGAATACCAGGCCGTCGAAACAGCAGAATCTAAGGAGTCAAAATCAGTTCCTGATCAGGAAAACTTCCTGGTCCTCTTATCTGCTAAAAATGATGAACGGGTCCATGCTTATGCTGAAAAACTTTTAGCGTTTCTCAAAGGACCTCAAGATAGTCCGCCTGATTTAAGAGATTTATCATACACCCTTCAGGTGGGACGGAAGGCAATGCAAAGTCGAGTGATTTTTATTGTCCATAGTGTAGATGAGCTTATTAAAAAGTTGGAAGTATATACTGGTACGGCGGAAGGCCTTCGACAGGGAAAACCAGGGAATTGTTTTCAAGGAGACGTCAAAAAGAGTGCTGAGGGGATTCAATTATTTGAAGATGATGAGGACTCTCAGGAACTCATACATAAATGGATTACGAAAGGCAAATTGAAAAAAATTGCGGAATTCTGGACCAGGGGTGGGCGTGTCGATTGGAAGTCGCTTTATCAAGGGAACCAGCCTCATCGAATGAGTCTTCCCACCTACCCTTTTGCCAGTGAACGCTACTGGATTGAAGAACATATGTCAAAAATTGCAGAGCTTGAGTCAGGAGACAAGGTATCGTTACATCCCTTACTTAAGGAGAACAGGTCCGATCTTCCTGAACAGCGTTTTGAAGGAAAAATCCCAGAAAAACCCGAGAAAATTGGCACGTTGATGGTTAAACCGGTTTGGAAGGAAAAAAACGTTGCTCCTGCAGATAATACCCCTGGATATTCATCCCATCTTGTCATGTCGTATGGAGTTAAATCATTCTCTTCTATGGCGAAAGGGATTGAAGCTCAAATTGAGGGAGTCTCTTGTGTGCAATTAAAGTCTCAAGGACAGTCCATGGAAAAACGCTACCTGGACATTGCTATTCAAGTCTTTGAAACCATCAAAAGTATTCTTGAAAAAAAATATAAGGGTAGGATTCTCATTCAACTTCTCATTCCATCCCGGGATGAGGGAGAAATCTTTGCCGGACTTTCCGGCTTGTTAAAGACAGCACACCTGGAAAATTCCAAATTTTCAGGGCAACTCATTGAAGTCGGTCCACAAGAAACCGGAGAAAAGTTACCCGGGATACTTAAAGAAAATAGTCAATGTCCCGAGGACGTTAAGATTAGATACCGAATGAATCAGCGTCAGGTGGCTTCATGGGAGGAAGTGCTTCCGGGAGAAGGTAGTACCACCATTCCATGGAAAGACAATGGTATTTATCTTATCACTGGAGGTGCTGGTGGTCTGGGACTAATCTTTAGCAAAGAAATCGCGAGGACGATCAAAGACCCTGTTCTGTTCCTTACAGGGCGATCTCAATTAAGTACGGATAAACAAAATCAACTCAAGGAATTAGAGTCACTGGGAGCCAGGATAGAATATAGACAGGTAGATATGGGACGGCGCAAAGAAGTGGACGACTTGATTAAAGGCATTAAAGAAGATTTTGGGTCTCTCCGTGGTATCCTCCATAGCGCAGGTGTCATTAATGATAACTTTATCATCAAAAAAACAGCTGAAGAGTTTAAAGATGTTCTGGCCCCTAAAGTTGCGGGGACCGTAAATCTGGACCAGGCTACCCGTGACATTAATCTTGATTTCTTCGTTCTTTTTTCCTCGATCTCAGGTCCCCTGGGAAATCCGGGACAGTCAGACTATTCGGCAGCCAATGCCTTTATGGATGCTTATTCAGGATATCGTAATGATTTAGTCTCATCAAATGAACGTCAAGGTCAAACACTCTCCATCAATTGGCCCCTTTGGAAAGAGGGAGGAATGCGTGTGGATGAGGCCTTAGTAGAAATGATGAAAGAGAATGGAGGAATGGTTGCGATGGAGACCTCCAGTGGGATTCAGGCTTTGATTCATGGTTTAGCCATGGATCAGAGTCAGATAATGGTAATGGAAGGTGATCTGTCAAGGACCGGACAAGGGTTGTTAGGAAGGAAGTCGAAGGCTAAATCCTATTCCATCGAGACATCAATTCCTCAGATAGATAATAATATTCTAGAAGAAAAGACATTACTCCAACTCAAATGTCTTTTGGGAGAAGTCCTCAAACTGTCGGTGGACCGGATTGATTCCCGGGAATCTCTGGAGAGTTATGGGATTGACTCTATCATAATAACTCAGTTGAATCAGAGATTAGAAACTATCTTTGGGGAAATCACAAAAACCCTGTTTTTTGAATTCCAGACATTAAGTGCACTGGCGGACTACTTTATTGCAGAGTATCCACAAGAGTGTATCGCCTGGGCCGGAGCGGCACCATCTCTATGCTCCGAAGCACCTTCAACAAGTGTTGCTTTAAAAGATGAGACTCCAGTACTTACTTCACTAAAACCAGGTAAGATCAAGGCACATCATTTTGCCCAAACCGGATCCGGAACTCAAGTTCAGGAGCCCATTGCGATCATTGGAGTCGCGGGGCATTATCCCAAGGCTGATACAATGGAGGAATATTGGGAAAATTTGAAAACCGGTAAGAATTGTATTACCGAGATTCCTTCTCAGCGTTGGGCATTGGAGGGCTTTTATGAGGTGGATATTGAAAAGGCAGTAGATAAAGTCAAGAGTTATTCCAGGCTAGGTGGGTTTCTTGAAAATTTTTCTGGCTTTGACCCTCTATTTTTTAACATTCCTCCTGTTGCTGTGTTCAATATGGATCCACAGGAGCGTCTCATGTTGACCACCTGTTGGGAAGCCATGGAAGCAAGCGGGTATTCCATGAAGTCCCTCCAAGACAAATATCATGGGTCCGTAGGGGTGTTTATAGGGGTCACTAAATCTGGCTTCAATTTACATACCCATCTGGGACCGGACTTGGAAACATCCCGCTTGCCTTCCACTTCATTCAGCTCTATGGCGAATCGGGTCTCTTATCATTTAAACCTGACTGGCCCCAGTATGGCCATCGATACCATGTGCTCCTCTTCGATTACCGTTATCCATGAGGCCTGTGAACATATTCGTCGGGGAGATTGTCAATTAGCCCTCGCAGGAGCAGTCAACCTGTATCTCCATCCACAAACTTATATAGATCTCTGTCTGGGTAAAATGATTACCGATGAAGGAGAGATTCACTGCTTTTCAAAGACCGGAAAAGGATTTATACCTGGTGAAGGGGTGGGGACCGTATTATTGAAATCTCTGAGTCAGGCCATCGCGGATGGTGATCATATTGAGGGAATCATCCGGGGTACAAAAATTAACCATGGTGGAAAGACCAATGGTTATACCGTTCCAAATCTGGTACAGCAACGAGAATTAATACATGGCGTTTTAGAACGTGCGGGATGTGATGCCTCTGATATTGATTATATAGAATCTGCAGCCAATGGTTCGGCCATGGGTGATGCGATTGAGTTTGAGGCCCTGAGGCAGGTTTTTCAAAAATGCCCGACATCCTCATGCTGGCTGGGAACGCTTAAGCCTAATATTGGGCACTTAGAAGCAGCTTCCGGAATTTCTCAATTGACGAAGGTCCTCTGTCAAATGAAGTATCAGACACTGGCGCCAACTCTGGTCAGCTCCGATCGATTAGATGAATCACTGCACTGGGAACAGGGCCCATTCCGATTAGTGACTGGTGAACAAACCTGGTTGCCATCTGAAGATGCGCCCCATAAGGCATTAATAACTTCATTTGGGGCTGGTGGCTCCTACGCTGCCATGGTTGTTGAAGAATACATAAAACCAGTCAATGAATTAGCCATTGAAGTAAATGTTCAAGACGCGCAATTGATTATATTGTCCGCACGTACAGAAGTCCAATTGAGGCACTATGCTAAACGTTTACAAAAGTATTTGAAAAGAGTTGAGGTCTCCTTGCCTTCTATCGCTTATACATTGCAGCAGGGAAGAGATTTCATGCGTTATCGACTGGCAATCCTTGCCAAAGACCAAAAGGGGCTTTTGGTCTATTTGGAAGCTTATTTACAGAATCAATCAAGTGGTCCCGTCAAAACAGGAGATGCAAGGCAATTCAAGACCATGAGAGAGTATCTGCCTTTGCAGGAAATTGAAGATCGTGTATGCCGCGCTTTGTCAAAGCGTGATCTGGAATCCCTGGCTTACTTTTGGTTGAAGGGGTACGACGATATTGTATGGAATGATTTGTATGACGGACAGGTAACACGGTGCAACTTACCGACCTATCCTTTTGAATCTCGCTCTTTTTGGTATGAAGATCAAAAAGCAATAATTCCGGGGTCTCAGCCGGATGTTCAAAGTACTCTTCACTCTTTGGATATCAAGGAACCGGAAGAGAGTTTATGGCAGGAAAGAGACCTTCAATCTTTGGATGAAATCCAGGCAAATCTGGTAGCTGTGATTAAGGATATTTTGTTCATGCATGAAGAAGATGAATTGGATGAAGAAGCTTCATTTCTGGATATCGGATTAGATTCTATTAGTGTAGTACGTTTTATTCAAAAACTATCCCAAAAACTCAATCTGTCCCTTCGTGAGACTTTAGTTTTCGACTATCCGACGATAGGTGCCTTAGCGGAATATATCGCGCAACTGCCTTCCCAAAAGGTCCAACGGCAAGCTTGCCAGGATGCCCTTATAGAGGGGGGTCTCCTTCTATTCAAGGACCATCTGGGACGAATTATGAAAGATTATGAGGAAGTGGTCCCTTTACAAATAGAGGGTAAAGGCCCTCTTCTCTTCTGTATCCATCCCATGTCAGGGGATGTAGGTATCTATACGAAAATGGCAGAGGCAGCACAGGGTCGTTTCAGGGTGATTGGGATTAAATCCAAAGGATTTTTGACCAATAAAAGTCCTTTGGCTTCAATAGAAGCGATGGGGGAGTATAACGCGGAGATAATGATATCCATAGATCCGGAGGGTCCATATCACCTCCTTGGTGCCTCTATGGGTGGAACTGTTGCTTATGAAAGTGCCCGATGTCTCCAGTCCAAAAATAAGATTGTCAAGACCTTGTTCCTTATAGAATCTCCCCTTATTGAGAATGGTGAGGACGCGGGTTTATGGGATTCTGATGATATTCATAATTGGATTATGAACGCAAATTTTTTAATGATTACGATGCTCCATATGGATCCTGACTTTCGCCAGAGAAAAGAGGAGGGGGTAATTCAGTGGTCTAAACTGGAGATAACCTATGGCGAGGTAAAAGATGTGGCTGAAGAGAGGCTTGTGGAGAGTTTAGTGGACCTCATTGGACAACGAGGTGTCAAACAATCCAGGGACGTACTGATTCAACGTTTAGAATCCATGTCACAAATTCATTTGGCTAATTTACGTGGTTTAAGTCGTTACCGTGCCACTCACTTTCCCAGGCAGGAGGATTTAACTGCCATTTTACTGCGTACCCGAACAGCCAAAGCTGTTTCCGAAGAGGTATATAATCCTGATTATTTAATCAATGTACAACAAGCAAAAGGTTCCATGTCCTCTTTTTTTGAGTGCTGGAAAAAAGTTTTGCCTCAATTGGAGACAAAGGTAGTCGATGGTGAAAATCACTTTGATTTGCTCAATACTCAAACCACAATACAACAGATGTGTGATCTCATTGCCAGAAGCATGGACTCGTTGTTGCAACCACTACCAACCGCTCTTGTTGGAATAGAACAAAACAGGCAAATTTCTCATAGTTCCGAAATAGAAAACAAAATAGCTATTGTGGGAATGTCCGGACAATTTCCCGGTGCTAAAACGCTAGATGATTTTTGGGGATTGTTGAAAAATGGACAATCCGTCTTCACGGAGTTCCCTCAGAATCGAGACTGGGACCTGGGTAATATCTACGATAAAGATCAAAGGCCCAATAAAACATATATCCGTCATGGGGGCTTCCTGGAAGATATTGATAGATTTGATCCACTCTTTTTCCAGATTACTCCTAAAGAAGCTGAGATGATGGACCCTTCTGAGCGGTTTTTTCTTCAGGAATCCTGGAAAGCGATTGAGGATGCAGGAATTGACCCGACTAGCTTATCAGGAAAACCATGGGGTGTATTTTGTGGTGGTGGAGGGGATTATACTCTGTCGATTAAAGAAATCTCAGGTATGTCTCCTCACGTGACAGTTTCCAATATTCCGGGACGAGTCTCTTACAGCTTAAATTTAACAGGACCATGCCTATCTGTGGACGTGGGTTGTGCCTCTTCTTTGCTGGCCGTCTCTCAGGCTTGTGATCACTTAATATTGAATAAATGTAAAGTCGCTATTGCGGGAGGTGTATTGATATATTCCACGCCAAATTTGATAATTACCGGGTGTCAAACCGGTCTGTTTTCTCAGGATGGACAGAGTCGTGCCTTTAGCGCACGGGCGAATGGTATGATGCCCGGTGAAGCGGTAGGTGTATTGGTTTTAAAACCCCTGGCCAAAGCCTTGGCCGATGGAGACCGTATTCATGGCGTGATTGAAGGGTGGGGGAACAATCATAACGGCAAAACCAATGGAATGGCCGCTCCCAGCGTTATGGCTGAGGCTGCGTTGTTTTCAGACGTCTATCGTCGATTTCAAATCAATCCGGAAACGATAAGTATGGTGGAAGCCAATGCAACGGGTACTCCATTAGGAGATACTATGGAAGTTCAGGCCTTGACCGAGGCATTTCAAAAGATGACTGAAAAGCGGAATTTTTGTGCTTTGGGTAGTGTTGAAAATAATATAGGCCACTCCTTTCAAAATTCCGGTATGAACCATGTTATGAAGGTCCTTCTGGCATTGCGTCATGGTGAGATTCCCGCAACGTTAAATGTGGAAACACTAAATCCTTCCTTGGATCTGGATAATAGCCCGTTTTTTATTAACAACCATGGACTCTCCTGGAATGCCGAGACCAATCAAATCCGCAGGGCTGCCGTGAGTTCCTTTGGGGCAACCGGTACAAATGTCCATTTGGTTATAACAGAAGCTCCGGTATCTGCAACACAGTCGGCATGGCATTATTCAGAATCCGGCAGACCTGTGTTAATCGTCCTGTCAGGTAAAACAAAAACAGCGTTGAAGCAGCGGTGTATAGAACTTAAAGAATTTTTGGAAAGGCAGGATGACCAGGAATATCCAAACTTATCCCAGCTTTCCGCAAATCTCTTGTTGAGAAGAAGTCATTTCTCGGAGCGTAGCGCCCTGGTTGTTTCAAATCAAGATGAATTACATGCCCGATTATTGACACTCATTAACGAGGAGAGACCTGATGATGCCTTTACAGGAACGGCTCGGAAGGATATCGGTCCCTCACTCTACGCATTAGGACGTATGACGGCCAAAACTATTGCCAACGCGAAGAAGCCTGAGAAAGAGGACCTATTGGTAATGGCTGATCTATACGTTCAAGGGGTTCTCCTTGATCTATCTGACTGTTTTTCAGAAGCGGAAAAGTTTCCGTTGTCATTGCCTGCCTATCCTTTTGAAACAAGAAAATGTTGGATAGGTTCCCCTGATGAGGTAAGTTCATCTCATAAAGAAGAATCAAGGACATCATCCTCATTACTCGCAACTATTCAAGAACAAGTTGCGGAGATTACGAGTTATAAAATCGATGAAGTGGATGTGGATGCCAATTTTAGCCAATTAGGTTTAGATTCGCTCATGAGCATGCGATTGCTTGCCGCAGTGAACGACGAATTTTCCCTGGAAATACAATTGGTAGATCTTTTGGATCATAATACTATAAGGCGTTTGGTCGCTTTAATAGAGAAAGAAAATATTCAAAATAAGAAGGGTCCGGAAGAGGCGATAGAGACTATTTCTTCAGAAGTATTTTCCGGACAGGCGGGTTGGTCCTCTAATCGATTATCTCAATTGCCCAATGCACTGCACATCACTAGCCTGGGTGGAGAAAACATCGTGACTCGGGAAATGTCAATGGAGTCATGCAGACAAAGTTTGGTTAATCTGACTAAAAAGGGGATAGCTATTTTTCATGAAGGCGATAAATGTTACTTCTTATCCCATAGATCTATCGATATCCAGTCTGTCCTGGATTCCCTTTCCCCGGAACAGCGTCACGATCTCCTCGCTCAACTTCCTACCGGAATGTTGATTGCACCGGTTTCTCAGGAACAGGAGCGTAATCTTTATCATTCTGAAGTAACGAGACAATCGGCATGGAATATCCAACACGTCTATGAGTCTTCAATAAGTCCTTTAGATATTCCTTTATTAAACAAGGCCATGGCTCATGTCATTGAGAATCATGATTTACTGAGAACGTATTACTTATCACTAGGGACTACCTGGGCACAAATTATTGTGACGGATGCCAAACTAGAATTTCAGATTCTGGATCTGCCCGGGCTTCCTGATTTTCAAAAATTTATCGCAACCGAACGAAATCGTTTATTAAGACTCGACAATGCTCCACTTCTCCAGGCCTGGATCTGCCAGACTAATAACGCCTGTTATTTAGGGTTTGTAACACATCACAGCCTCGCTGATGCATTTACTATTACCATGCTGTTTTCAGAACTAATGAGTTACTATCAATCGTTATTAAAACAACAAAAAACTGTTTTGAAACCGGTAACTGAGCAGTATTGGCAGTATTCCCTCTGCCAATTTGATGCAGGCATATATCGAAGCAGTAAAACCATCCAATATTGGACAGACCAGCTGCACGATGGCGTATTGCCTATCCAGCTCCCTTATGCACGGGATCCACAGGAAGTTGAAGAGGGACTCTTGCACGTGGCTGATGGGAATGTAATTTCCTTGTCTACTACCCTTAGCAATGATATTAAACGCTTCAGCCAGGATCATGAAATCACCTATACTCAACTGTTTACAACGGCAGTTACTATGCTGCTGATACATGGTATGGGCAATGCCAGGGCCATCGTCCAATTTGTCAATAACCAACGGGACAGGGTATCCTTGATGAATACCCTGGGAGAGTTTACCAATATTCTTTTTATCCCATTTGATGTGGATCCCGAATCGAGCGTCATACACGTATTGCGGGAGGTCAAACAAAAAAGCCTGAATAGTTTACGCTTTGCCAAGATAGATTTTTCAGAATTATTGACCTTAACAGGCCTGGACAACTATGAGGGCTATTATCAGCAATTAGGAGATGTGATAATAGACAGCGCTGATATTGATACGGGTACCCTGGATTCTTCTAAAGGATATGGACATTCTCTCTTTGTCGATGTCCTGTCTCAGAAAAAGCAATCTCTCGTTGAAGGTAAGGCCGTTGCAACATTATTTTATCAAATTTTAAAGGTGGACCAATCCATCCACTTCATTACCACTTATCGAAAACACTTGTTTGATAAGTTAGAGATCCAACAATTGTCTACCCTGATAGTCCAGATCGTAGAGGAGATGATCCATAACCCGGAACAGAAAGTAAATGAGATTCTTTCCAGGATGCATGACAGTATTGAAAGACTGAAAAACCAGGCAAAACGGTATAAGATAAAATCTCAGATTATACATAAAAAAAGCTTATCCGAGGGGCAAAAAGGACTATGGTTATTGCAGGAACTTGAACCGAATATGAGTGCCTATAATGTTCCCATTGCCTTTAAGATTCATGATAAAATTCAGATGGAATTTCTAAAACAGGCATTCGAATTTATGCTCAAAAAGCATCCAATCCTTCAAACCGTTATTACTACAGATGGAGATGGTAGTCCCCTACAGTATATAAATAAAGAAAGAGCCCTTAGCTTTAGTCAAAAGTCCATTCACTCTCTATCTGAAGAGGAGTTGTCGGAACTACTAAAAACCACCTTTAAACAGCCTTTTAAATTAGACGGTGGTCCGCTCATGAGGGCACATCTTTTTTCGCTATCATCTGATGAACATATTTTGTTAGTTACCATTCATCACATTATCTTTGATGGGACCTCTATACTTATTTTAATCAATGATTTACTATCTGCCTATAAAACATATTCCCAAGGACAACGGCCAGTCCTGAAAACAGGGAAGACGCCATCCTATTTTGATTTTGTTGATTGGGAGCAAGAGCTCCTTGTGAGTGAAAAAGGTGAAAAACACCTGGCCTATTGGAAAGAGCAATTAGCAGGTGAATTGCCTCTTTTAGAGCTACCTATAGATAAAACAAGACCGGCCAGGCAAACCTATACCGGTGCAACCTGTTCCGTCAGGCTTTCTACCGAATTAACAGGACAACTACGCCATCTGGCCAAAGAGCAAGGAGTAAGTTTGTTTGTTTTGCTATTGGGTGTTTATAAGGCATTGCTATGCCGATATACAAATCAAGGGGACATAATTGTTGGGGTCCCAACGTTAGGGAGACCTGAAAAGCGTTTTGAATTGGTAGTCGGATATTTTATCAATATGGTTGCCATGCGTAGTACGATAAATGAGAATCACTCCTTTTCATATTATCTTGATCAGTTAAAACGGACGGTTGCCTATGGTCTGGGCCACGCGGTGTATCCTTTTCCCAAACTGGTAACGCAATTAAACTTAAAGCCTGACCCAACACATTCTCCTGTTTTTCAAACTATTTTTGTGTTACAGAACTTTTACTCAATACAGGCACAAAAAGAACTTACGGGAAAAAATCCTGGTATTTCCATTATACCGGACCTCCAACAAGAAGGTGATTTTGATCTAAGCATGGAGATGGCTGAAGGAGAACATGATTTGTCTATCCATTTATCTTATAACCTGGATCTTTTTAATGAAGAAACGATCATTCGTTTTATAGAACATTTCATTAAACTAGCACAAGAGATTGTCCAAAATCCTGATCAGGAAATAGGGCAATACGATTTATTAAGTAAAAAAGAGAGAGACAAACACCTTATAGAGTGGAACAATACAAAAGCGAATTACCCTGAAGACAAGCACATTCATCAACTCTTTGAAAATCAGGCTAGTAATACACCCGATGCTGTAGCTGTGGTATTTGAGGGCAAACAGTTAACTTATAGGGAACTCAATCAAAAAAGTACTCAATTGGCAAAATACCTGCAATCTCTGGGGGTCAAACCAGACACATTGGTTGCCATTTGCGTGGAACGGTCCTTAGAGATGATCGTGGGGATTATGGGTATCCTCAAAGCGGGTGGGGCCTTTGTGCCACTTGATCCTGACTATCCTGAAGACCGATTAAGGTATATGTTGAAAGACAGCCGGGTGAAGATACTGATAACCCGGGAAGAACTGACGGAAAAAGTCTCTGCATTCGTCTCCGGAAATAATTGCGCAGTGTGTGTAATAGACAAACAATGGGATGAAATAATGAAAATAAAGGGTAGATTAGTAAATGAAGTTCAATCCGGGAATTTGGCTTACGTTATCTACACATCCGGTTCTATAGGCAGGCCAAAGGGAGTCCTTATATCTCACGACTCTCTTGTCAATCACTGTCAGGTCACCCAGAATTATTACAACCTTACACCTGACGATCATATACTGCAGTTTGCTTCACTCAATGTTGACGCGTCATTGGAGCAGATTCTACCCGGACTTATAAAAGGAGCGACGTCGATTCTGAGAGATAAAGAGGTATGGTCTCCTGGAGAATTCCAGAAAAAAGTCAGAGACAATGAAATAACCGTTGCCGACGTTCCACCGGCTTATTTACGCGAGCTACTTCTTGATTGGTCTCATGCATCGGAATTAAACCTTCAGGAACAACTCAGATTGGTAATTGTCGGAGGAGAAGCCCTCTCACCTGAGACAGTTGATCTCTGGCGGAGCAGTCCAATGAATTCTACCCGTCTTATCAATGCTTATGGCCCTACCGAGACCACCATAACCAGTACGGTATTTGAAATAACAGCAGACACCCAGATTCCCATGCCTTCTCAAAATATTCCCATAGGCCGCCCATTGGATAATGAAAGCGTGTATATTCTGGATGGATATAGAAATCCTGTTCCTGTGGGTGTTCGCGGAGAACTTTACATAAGCGGAACAGGTGTTGCTCTCGGTTATCTAAACCGACCGGAACTCACTCGGGAGAAATTCATCGATAATCACTTTAATCCTGGTACCAGAATGTATAAAACAGGTGATCTGGCCCGTTGGTTAGCCGATGGCAATATTGAGTTTTTAGGACGTATTGACCATCAAGTCAAGGTCAGGGGATTTCGCATCGAGTGCGGAGAAATTGAATCGGTATTAAATGAACAGGAAAATATAGGAAATACCCTGGTACTTGCCAAGACCATCAATGAAAGCGTTCAATTAGTCGCCTACTTTGTTCCTGTCAATCCGGGTAGTTCTGTCGATATCGAAAAATTAAAAAATGCGCTTAAGGCAAAATTGCCCGATTATATGATTCCCTCCGCTTTTGTGTCATTAGATGAGATTCCGCTCACGCCAAATGGAAAAACAGACCGCAGAGCATTGGCACTACATGATATTGATTTGGCTGGCAGTAAAAAATATATTGCTCCGGTAACCGAGACAGAGAGGCAGTTAGCGGATATTTGGGAAGAAATACTGGGTGTTGAACAGATTGGGGTCCTGGATAACTTTTTTGATCTTGGCGGTCACTCGCTTTTATCTGTCCGTCTCATGGCAGAAATTCATAATAAATTTGGCAGAGATCTACCTATCTCCACTCTCATTCAAACCCCTACCGTTAAGGAACAGGCAAGCATGCTACAACTGCCGACAGAGAACGAACACCGGGGTCCTTTGATATCCATACAGCCGAAAGGAGATCGGACACCATTTTTCTGCGTACATCCGGTAGGAGGAAATGTGTTGTCATATATGGAATTGACTCGTCAACTTGGAAACCACCATCCCTTTTACGGCTTACAATCACCCGGACTGAATGGAGGCGTTCATCCGGAGAGTATTGAAAAGATGGCATCCCTCTACATAGAGGCTATACGGACAATTCAGCGTCAGGGGCCCTATTGCCTTGGGGGCTGGTCTATGGGAGGCATTATAGCCTACGAAATGGCACAGCAATTACAACAAACCGGAGAAGAAATTAGCTTGATTGCGCTGATAGAGAGTTATACGCCATCAGCGCTGAAATTAATTGAGGACTACTATAATAAGGAACACAATCTTGGAAAGTATGGACAGGAATACCTGATGATCAACTCCTTTGCCAGAGACCTGTTTGGCGGCATGATTCCTGAAATCCAGGCGCAGCCAAACGGACATTCAAACTATTCGGAGATCTATTTCGAAAGTATACTGGAGCATGCAAAAAAGAGTGAGGACCCGATTCTAGATCGTATGGGGACAAAACAGATACGAAAATTGTTTGGCGTATATATGGCCAATACCCATGCAATGAATAACTATAAACCAAAACCCTATAAAGGTAAGATCGTCCTTTTCAATGCTGAAGGGGACGCAGATGAAGCAGACTCTCACGATCCGACAATGGGTTGGGAAAAACTTGCTGAGGACGGACTGTTCATACGAAATATTTCTGCAAACCATTACACTATCCTCAGGGAACCTCAGGTGAAGATACTGGCAGATGGATTGCGGAAATTTCTTACATAAAGACAATTTCCTTGAATAATATTGGCATGGAAACCTGCTTTTCGAATGCTAAATGTGAAGTTGGCGACTGAGGAATTTAGATGATGCCTCTTATAGGGCAATGCCATTGAATGAGAGAGAAGGGCAAGCCGTCACACTCTTTTCTGCAGAGTGTTTAGTGTGTGGGGTTATTAACGATAGAAAGGAAAGATTTATGAAAAGAGTTTACTTTTATTTGACGTATTTTCTTAGCATTTATGCAATTGGATGCGCTTCCGTTACCAACGTAGATAAATCGTCACAATCAGTTGTCGCTCTCATCCCGATAGAGGAAATTAAAAAAAGTGCTGAAATTGAAAAGAAAGAAATGTTGGATTTTTTATCAAAGACTATCACTTATAAATCAGTGGAAGATTACGGTTATGAATTGAAACCGGCGACAAAGGATTTGATGGAGTATGTTTTTCAAACAGCGGAAAAGATGGGCTATGAAACAAAATTGGCTGCAAATGGCTTAGTAGGTGTTTTAGAGTATGGTAAAAAAGGAGGAGAGTCGGTTGGTGTTTTGATTCATCTGGACGTGGTCCCTGCTGATTCTAAAGAGTGGGATAATCCTCCTTTTTCAGGAGAAGAGATTGATGGGAATATATGGGGACGCGGCTCCCAGGATAATAAAGGGCCGCTTGCCTTAACTTTATGGGCGGGGAAAATCTTAATTGATCGTAAATTTCCCTTTCAACGTCAACTCAGAATCATTCTGGGGACCAAAGAAGAGAAAAGTTTTGAAAGCTTAACAGAATACTTTAGGACCACACCTCAACCAACTTTTGGATTAGTGCCGGATGGGGTTTATCTCATTCATGGAGAAAAAGGTATTGCGGATATAGATTATACATTTGAAGGGTTGACTCCTGAAGCTTCAAAGCGGGATAAGATTGTTTATTGGAAAGGTGGTTTAGTCGTTAACTCTGTACCTGATTTATCGTATGTGGTAGTCAAAAGTAATAATGTGGAAGCCACCTGTAAAGAGCTTGAATCGTTGATAAAAGAGGTCACAGAAGAGTTGGCAAAAGGGTCTTCAAGAACTATCTATGGCCTTGCCGGTGGTGTCAATATTTGCTATAAACCGGATATTCATGTTACCGATTATAAATCATTCGTTCGTGAATATCCGGATGAAGAAATTCCGGAGCAGGGGGACCTGGTTTTTTATTCCAAAGGTGTAGCGGCCCATAGCAGTGTTCCATGGTTCGGTAGAAATGCCATTGTGGAGGTCGCTTTTGTTGGAAACAGAATGACGGAAATTTCTAACAATGCCTATAAACGGGCCTTTGATTTTACTACATCTAAAATTGGACTTAACGACTATGGGAATGGATTAGGAATTCGTTATAGAGATGAGAATCTGCCGGATATTCAATTCATCAAAGATCCGCCGATTGATATATATGTGCAATATTATGGAACCTCAATGAATCTGGGTCTGGTAAAAGTTGATTCGGAAAAAAATAGATTAGTGTTATCAGCTGATTTTCGTACGGGATTTAAAAACACCAACCTGGAAATCCTTGAAAAATCCAAGGAAACGGTGGCACAATTTCAAGGTCAGGCCAATTACCAGGAGGGAATAGGATCACACTATGAGTCATTTGTCCATGATTTGGATTCGCCTTTAATACAATTAGTAGGAAGTTCTTACAAAGAAGTTACTGGCGATAGTCCCAAATATTTAGTAATAGGATCGAGTAGTTACTTGAAGCTTGTTAAAAATTTTACTAATTTTGGTCCTGTGGATATTTTTGCCGGTGAAAAAGACTTTGTTCATAAGAAAAACGAGAGGATTGAGATTGAGAGGATGAAAGATGATTTGGTCCTCTTTACCCATACCTTACAAAAAATGATTCAAATTGATGTTGCGCCAATTCAGGGCGAGTAACTCGTCTGTAGGCGACTCTGGTAAAAACGATAGGGAGCTTTTTCAGTGGTAACTCAGGGAGACACTCGTACGTATTTAGAGGAGATATTTTTGATTAACGTTGGAATTGAAGCAATCAATATTTATGGAGGTAACAAACATGTGTACCGATTTTATTTTGCCATCTGATAAGGACAATCAAACTATTATTTCCGGAAGGACAATGGACTTCTCAGAATCACCTGAAAGTCCCTATATTACCGATCTGGTAAAGGTACCCGCAGGTATAACCTTTACCGGTGGTGCACCTGGTGGTAAGGGAGGAATTGAAATAGGAAAAGGGCATCGTTGGGAGAATCAATATGGGTTTATAGGTGTCTGGATGCGACCCGGTACTATGGCAGAAGACACTGGTCCAACGAAGATGATCTTCAGCGATGGCTTGAATACGGAAGGGCTCTCTGCCGCCGCTCTCTGGCTGTCATATTCTGACTATGAACAGCCTGGTAGTCCTTCTCAATGTTTGAGTATTGAATTTATCGTGAGTTATGTTTTGGGTACATGCGCAACTATTGATGACGTTCAGGAGAAGCTGGATAAGCTAACGGTCTGGTTTCCGGGAAAATTGGAATACCTCCTGCCAAGTCATCTTTCTGTCCATGATAGCAGTGGCAAGAGCCTGGTATTGGAGTTTGTTAAGGGACATAAGGTGTACTATAACAATACTATTGGGGCATTAGCTAATGGACCAACTTTTGATGTACATGCGACAAACTTTTACTATTCTTATAATTCCCTGACACGCGCAGATAATAACAGCGACAAATATATTCAGCTGACCGAAGATAAAGGCAGATACAATATTACTACACCCGGAAATAATGGGTATCAATTTGAGGTATTATCATCCGGTATGTCCGGATTGCCCGGAGACAGTTCTTCACCATCACGATTCACCCGTACGGCTAAATTGAGACAGTGTGTACCAACAACATATGACAATCAAAATGGGGTGCAATACGCACTACAGGTATTAGGGAGAGTGGCAGTCTGCGAACAGGAGGTTTTAACGTATTACGGCCCAAATGGGAAGCCTGCAGATCCTAGAAACACATATAACCCGACTCTATGGATGGTTGTTCGAAGTCACCGTGACAAAATATTATATTACTGCACCCACTTGAACCACAATCTCCATGCCATTCAATTGTATGCGTTAGACTTCTCCAGGGGAACTTCCGTCTGTCAGATCCCCATGGCCAGCAATCAGTGGTTTATTGATAGTACATCAGGCCTTCAATGATTAGCTATTGGTACCTATTCAGCGTGCTTTATGTAACCCCTTCAGGGTATTACAACTGTTAGAGTCAGTACCCGGGGTAACTCTGCAACCCCGGGCTGGCATGTTTAACCCTTCAGTGCAGGAAATTTTTACCCCAACGGGGTTATATACCCTAGCCCAGGGTAAGCGTAGTGCAACCCTGGGTTGCTGGATAAAATATCAATTTTACCCTGAAGGGGTTACATAAATCCTTGTACCACATTAATGTAAAAATTGATTTTCACGGACCCTTATGCATGAAAAGACCTTTCATCAATCGGAAATTAAAGATAGAATGATGGAATTGTCTAACAAGTAATAAGGGAATAATAAACGGAGAAAAAACAGATGACTTTAGAAGAGGTATTCCAGGTTGTTAAAAAGAACATTTATGATATTTTACCTTTTTTAGCTGGGAAAGAGATTGTAATTGAAAGCAGTCTAAAGGATTTAGGCGCCAATTCCATCGATCGAATGGAAATTGTGACCCTGTCTATGGAGAGTTTGAATGTTAAAATTCCACCCAACGAATTTGCGGATGTTAATGATATTAAAGGGTTAGTCAACCTGCTGCAGGAAAAAGTAAACGGCTGATAGAGAGGGAACATGGAAAAACCGGTTGTGATTACCGGAATGGGTCTGGTGGGCCCAATCGGGCAAAACATTAATGAATTTACATCCGCCTTAAAAAATGGGGAAAGTGGTATCGGTTGGTTGGAAAAATCATCCGCTTCGTCCATAACGGTAAAAATCGGGGCGGAGATCCGAGATTTTTCCTTTAAATCGGGGCTTTTGCAGTATTCACCATGGGATTCTCAATATGGTGAAGGTATACTACAAAGAGCAGAACAGTGTGCCCACCGGTCACCGCTTACCGTGCAGACCTCTGTCTTGTCAGCTTTAGAAGCGTGGCAGGGAGCACGACTGCACCAGGGAAATATTTCCCCTTATCGTTTTGGCCTTGTTATTGCGGGTAATAACCTCAACCAGCAGTATCCCTTTGACTTCTATCAAAAAATAAATCAATCCCCGGAATATCTGAATCCAAGATATGCCCTTCATTATATGGATACCGATCATCTGGGGACATTGAGTGAAATTTTCGAGATTCGTGGAGAGGGATTTACCCTGGGAGGCGCCTCTGCCAGTGGTAATGCGGGTATTTACAAGGCTTATCAACTCATTCAATGGGGTGTAGTTGATGCCTGTATGGTGGTGGGTGGATTAACCGATTTGTCCCCCCTGGAGTTACAGGCATTTTACAATCTGGGTGCAATGGGAGGAAAACATTTTTGTAATGAACCGGGGAAGGCTTGCCGTCCCTTTGATAAGAGGCATGAAGGATTTATCTATGGGCAGGCCGGTGGGTGTCTTATCCTGGAATCATTAGAATCTTCAAAAAAACGAGGTGTCAGTAGTCTGGCTGAGATTTTAGGAGGCTCATTGGTCCTTGATGGAAATCGATTGCCGGATCCCAGTGAGGATGGAGAAGTGAGGGCAATGGAATCAGCCTTAAGTATGTCTAAAGTCAGTGCGGACCAAGTGGATTATTTGAATACCCATGGGACATCTTCACCATTAGGGGATGAAACAGAGATGCGGGCAGTCCGACGTGTCTTTAAAGACATACTGCCGCACGTATGGATAAACGCAACCAAAGGTCTGACCGGCCACTGCTTGTGTTCTGCGGGAGTGGTGGAATGTATTGCCACTATTATTCAGATGAAGGAAGGGTTTGTGCATCCCAATGTCAATCTGGAAAATCCCATTGATAGTCAATGCCGGTGGGTTGGCCCAGCTTCTGTCCAGGCGGATATTCAAATAGCCATGAGTAATTCATTTGGCTTTGGAGGAATTAATTCCACTATTATTTTAAAAAAAGGAACTGAGTACCGTTAAGGTCTCAGGTGATTTCATTGTAAAAACATTAACATTTATAACTGTTAAATCTATTATTTAGCAGCTTAGCTGCCTCTTTCATCAACTTTTCCGCAATTTCATCAACATGCCGATTCTTCCAACTCTCCAGGTGTGTTCCTTTTACCCATTGATTAAAAGCGCCCAACGCGGGCCCACATTGTATCTGGTAATCTACCTTTTGCTCTTCACTTCCTCTTAAGGCCAAGCGCGTTGAATGCCCAAAATACCACTTAAAAATCAATGCCATCATATTCTTCGGATTACTATCTGCCCTCTCAATTTCACCTGGTGTGTAAAATCTTCTGCAATCATCATACACCTCTTTAAAACTACGCTTAAAATATTTTTCCTGAATTTGCTTTTTTGTCTTCTCATCAATTTCGTCCAATGAATTATATTGTTGATATAGGGTATAAAGCTTATTTGCTCTTACGTGAAAAAATAATCCCTTCCTGGCAACCTGTACCTTTGCTCCCATTTCAAACATATCGCCTGCGGGTGCGTATGCGGTGTCCTGTACATTAATTTGTTCCAATAAATCTTTTACTGCGTCACTGGTGCTTGCTTCAACGGAACATTGATTAATAGAACCGGTTAAAATAAAATCCGCCCCCAGAATGAATGCTGCCGCTGCCGCTTCCGGTGTTCCGATGCCTCCTGCGGCACCTAACATAATATTCCTCGCATATCCATATTTTTTTACCATCTCATTGCGCAACTGTAACATTGCGGGCATCAAGACGTAAGCGACACCCTGGTCGGTATGTCCACCGGAATCAGCCTCTACGCATAAATAATCAGCCGTTGGTACTTCTTTTGACAGGTCTGCTTCTTCCTTTGTAATTTTATTATCTTCCAACAAATAATTCACTATCCGTTCAGGGACCGGACTTAAAAACGCTTCAGCCACTTCCGGTCTTGATACCTTTGCCATCACCTTGTTTTTAATAGAGATGGTACCATTAGCTTGGCGACTTAAGCCTTTCAGCCTATATCGTGCAACAGGAGACGTTACCTGTAAATATGCCGCAGCCTCAATATTTCTCACACGATGGTTTAAATATAAATCAACAGTATCATCTTCTAAGGGACTGTGTAACAAATTCATGCCATAAGCTTGTCCGTTATTAAGCTCTTTTTGAATATATTGGATATCCTCTTCAATCTTCTCCAGGTCCATACCACCTGTTCCCAGGTAGCCAATCATGCCTGCCTTACCCATTCTTGTTACCATTTCTCTTGAAGATATACCCATATACATTCCGCCTGTCGCATACGCATACTTCAGATTAAGTTCCTTCTTATACTCTCCATTCCCAAGCGATTCTGCAGTAATACCAACGGCTTCTTCTACAACAGTCTTCTGTCCATTCTCATTGCCGTTCTCCACTTCAGTGCCAACTAAAGGGACCGTTTTCTCACCAGTAGTTTCTTTTCTGGTATTGGTATCCTCCTGTTCAATTAAATCTCCTATTACTTCTTCTTCGTCCTGAACAACGAGTGGTTGCGCCTCTTTCTGTATGTTACGGATTAAACCTTTTAAAACGTTTCCCGGGCCGATCTCTTCAAATTTCATTTGCCCTTTTCCCATTAAATATCTAATACTTTCACTCCATCTTACCGAATGGGTGATCTGCTCTCTTAAATTCTCCTTTACTTCAGACTGCTTATAGGGTCTTGCATGTACATTTGAGATTACGGGTATGTCTAAATCGATAAATTCGAAACCTTCCAGAAAGGTAGAAAACTCCTTCTGTGCTTCACTCATATATGGAGAGTGAAAGGCGGCACTTACCTTTAAGGGAATAAACATTCTTGCGTTGGAAGCTTCAAAAATGGGCGTAGATCTGCTGATTTCCTCTTTTGGTCCGGAAATTACTATTTGAGACGGCGTGTTGAAATTTGCTATAACAATACCGTTTAAATCATTCTTCTCAAGAATTTCAACAATCTCTTCCTCGCTCAAACCGATCACTGCAGCCATTCCTCCACCGGTTGCCCGGCTCATCAACTCACCCCTTTTTTTTACCAGTCTTAAACCCGTTTCGAAATCAAATGCACCTGCTGCAAATAACGCATTATATTCGCCTAAACTATGCCCAGCTACAAAATCCAGCTTCTGTTTTGTTTCATTCAATTTCTTTAAATAGGTAAACGCACTGACCACATATAATGCCGGCTGTGTATATTGAGTCAGTCCTAATTGTGAATTAGGATCATCCAGACATAATTCCTTGATGGAATAACCCAGAATTTCATCAGCCCTGTCTGTTTGTGATTTGAATTCGTCAAAAAGAGTGCCACCCATCCCTTTTTTTTGTGATCCCTGACCCGGAAAAACATATGCAATCATCTTCTCCTCCTCACTTGTTCTATTAGATAAATTCTTACCTTTAAAAAATGATTCGATTTTTTCTAAATTCCTTAAATCCTGTCCAAAGGGGTTCAGGACTGAAAAACTTTCAGATCCGGAATCATTGAATAAAATATATTTTACAAAAGTGTCAAGTGTGCCTGATGGCCCTAGATCTAGATAAATATATTCCTGTTCTTTCTCTAATGCCAGGATTGCTTTTTGAAATTCTATAGGCTTTCTCAAAACCTCCCAAAAATAATCATAACCCGGCTCTGCAAGAATACCGGCTCGTGAACAGGAAATGAATGGGACGCGAGGGGGGGAGAATCGCCATTGCTTTAGAAACGGTAAACATGTTGATTTACATGGGTCAATTAATGACGAATGGAATGCAAACGATACCGGCAATAATAGATAACTGATACTTCTTTTATCTAAATAATCTTGAATCAGTTTCAGGTTTTCGTTTTTACCTGAAACTACAAAATGAGAATGAAAATTAATTGCAACCAATTCACTATTGTTGCATATGGCAGGAATGTTCTCGTAAAGTTCCGCGTTATGCAAAATAGCCAGCATTCCACCTTTCTGGCAAGTCTCCTCAAAGATCTCCGCTTGCTTAATAAGTACCTCTAAGGCTTCCTCATATTTCAGAATACCGGCAATAGCTCCTGAAGCATACTCACCGAGGCTGGCACCTAATACATAGTCCGGCTTAATACCTTTTTCCTGTAAAACTTGTGCTAGTGAAAATTCTACCATGAAAATTGCCGGATTGCTATACAGCAAACGGTCAAATTGCTCCTGTTTATTTTTACTTTCATCATACACATATTCGATTACGGAATTGCCCAAAATCTTATTTGCAATACCATCCAATCTCAGCATCCATCTTTTGAAAGCAGGGCAATTATCGAACAGGTTCTTCCCCATCTGATAATACTGGGAACCCTGTCCTGAAAACATAAAAACAATAGGCCTGGACATATTATTACCCATGTGATGTTAACATTATAAAATAAATCTCTATAGAGCTGGAGTTTTTTTTTAAAAACTCCCGTATTCGAAGGAAAAATAATGGTAATAAAAAATCATATGCCTATGCCAAACTGGTCAAGAGTAATGTTCATAATCTGCCATACCTAATCCTATGTCTTCTTGAAAAGATTGCTCGAAAGGTCAGCGCAAATACACATACATAAATCATTTCATCAAGTGTCATCTTGGATGGAACATTGCTTTGGAAAGCTTGGTCCACTCATTGATGGGTAAGCCACTGGTTTTACCTTCAAGTATTTAGTAGTAAAATATTCTTCCAACTGGTTTGACAATTAGAACAAACCAGAGAGGAGAAATAAATGCAACGTGTAATAGTCTATCACATTCGAAGTATGATTGTATATACCATGTAGCGTATGCACCTAGTTTTAAAAGAGTATGAGGATGGTAAATTTTAATTAGGTTTTATTGGCGGTCTTTAAGACAATCCACAACCGTCAAGCCACCATTTTTTGAGGTGCATTATGAATATTATACCTTAATTGCAGGAGATGGAAAAAATTCAAAATAAGGGATATTACAATAAATCAGTTGTTACAGATAAGGATAATAGCTGGAACGCATCTGATGAAGATGTTTATGACAAACAGGGTGATATAATGGTCCTTATCTCTAAAACATAAATATATTCTCGGTGTATTGTAATGTATTTACACGTACATTATGTGTAAAAAAAGAAAATAATTTTCATTGAAAAGAAATTTGTAATTAATACAAATTATTTTGAAGTTTTTATTGTACATCAGAAGGGTGGTATAGGCTTAATAAAGCTTTTTGATTGTCACTGTAAGGAAAGCATTTCAAGTTACTGAAGTCAATACGCAGTCACCGTAACAGTAATTGGCGGTAAACCACGTTACTCCACAGGAATTAGGATTTTTTGGTAACTACGTGTAACACAAGGTGATAGCGCCATAACAGGTATCAAATAAAGTACTTATGGGAAATATAAAAATAGCCATTATTTTGAATGGCATTCTGAAAATAGTAATTTTAATAATTCCCGTAATTGCCTGATAATGCTTCTGATATGACACTATCACTTTATTTTCAATAAGTTTCAACTTTCCATTTAATTCTGGTGATTCCTGTGATTTTCTGCCTATTGCAGCTGGCTTTACAACAGTATTTTTCGTTATTTTCCTATTGATTTTTGATTGGGAATCAAAGAGGCTTTTTTTTTTGAATATAAAACACGCATTATTTCAAAAAATCAATCATTCGTATACCAAGCATGATCAGGTGAATATGTGATTCAGACCTCTATTCTACCATCATATTTCATCTTGATTGAGTAGGCACTACTACAGACCTACCTTGCCATGCCTTGATAAAGCTTGATTTTGGCAGCTAATTAAGTAGTATGTATGTTACATGCTTTTTTTGTAAGAACGTAAACTTGCTAATCTATTTTGTTAATAAGCATAAACAATAAAGATGTTAATTATATCTAAGTAAAGCTATGCAACATTTCTCAAAGTATTTTCTTGTGGTAGTCGCTGTCATAGTGATCAGTATACTGCCGGTCGCGTGTACACAACGCTCTTTAGCTCCGTTGCAGAGTCATTCTGTAAACGGTTTGACTTCCCAGAATATCACGGATTCTGAACATCACTATTTCCATAAAACGGAAAAGCCACATAAGGCAGAATGGGGTTATGAAGGTGATACCGGGCCGAAACATTGGGGAGATCTGAGCCCTGACTACATTCTGGCAAAACAGGGAAAACTGCAGTCACCAATTGATATAAGCAAGTCCATTGAGAAAGAGCTGCCAGATATTGTGTTTAACTATCGGCCTGTAAAGATCAACCTTGTTTATAACGGACATACAATTGAAGAAGAGGAGGGGGGTAGTCATGTTCTTGTCAATGAAGACCTTTTTGAACTCAAGCAATTCCACTTTCATGCTCCCAGTGAGCATACAATCAATGGTAAGCATGCTGATATGGAAATGCACCTCGTACACAAGGCTAAAGATGGAACCGTCGCCGTTGTTGCCGTTATGATCGAGCAGGGGGCCGAAAACAGGAGCTTCACATCAATATGGGAAAACCTGCCCACACCCGTGAAAAGAGAGGTACAGGTTGCCCGTACCGTAGATGCTACAGATCTGCTTCCCCGTAACCATACCTACTATCGCTATCGAGGGTCCTTCACAACGCCACCATGTACCGAAGGAGTAACCTGGTTCGTATTGACTGTACCGATCGAACTCTCCCCTGGACAGATCAACAAGTTTAAGTCAATTATCAACAACAATAACCGGCCGACTCAGCATCTAAATGAACGTAAGATTTATTTAAGTGAGTAATGCCAGACGAGTTGGCATACTTGATTTCCATGATAAGTAAATATACACTGATCAAAACAATATTCATGGATTAAATAATGAGAAACAAGCATTCTCTACTTTTGATACCCTCTCTTCAAATACCTATATAAATCTTACATATCAAATGTAATCAGGTAGTGGATTAGAGACGTCACACTGCTTTTTTATCTTGATTTTGGTAACATTATATGTGCCATAAACATTGTCGTTGGAGTATTCTATTAGATTTTATACAACTCAGACATACATCAAACAAGATGATGGATAAGCTTTCATATAGATTAGTTTGCTTTTCATAATGTTTTCAAGGATGTTACAACGAGGTTTTCTGTCAAATCATTTGTCGTTGTGATCGCTTTCCTTTTTATTGTATCAGCACGCTAGTTAAAACTATGCACTTTCAGTGCAAGGCTTTAGCTGTTATGTACTTTTAGAATTAGTGTATAATTGCCTCATGAGAAACAGACACGGAAACCATACAGTTACTCGACTTACAGTACATTTAGTATGGATTACAAAATATAGGTATCATGTGCTTAAAGGTGAAATCCAGAAGAGATGTAGGGAGTTGCTGATTCAAGTATGTGACAGTGAAGATGTGAGAATTCACAAAGGAGTTGTAAGCAAAGATCATGTACATATGCATATTGAATATCCACCATCAAAATCAATTAGTGATCTTGTAAAAGGCTTAAAAGGTAGGTCATCACGGTTACTTCAAAAAGAGTTTTCTGAGTTGGGTAAAAGATATTGGGGAAAGCATATGTGGGGAATTGGTTATGGGGCTTGGAGTGCAGGAAATATAACAGACGATTTGATACAGGAGTATTTGGAGCATCATAGGGAACGTCCTAATGAAGATGCAGAGAGCTTTATGTTGGAATAACGGACTTTCAGTCCGTGTGTTATTAACCTCTGGACTTTCAGTCCAGAGTGGTTAAGTTTTATAGGGTACCCGTTACATCAGATTGTACAAGGCGGCGAATCAAACAAACATGTTTGTGCTGCATGCGAGTGTAAGGCATGTGGAAATGGGCTGGCCGGTGGAAAAGTGTGGTGTGACTCTTGCTCTGTCGGTTTCTTGAAGAGTAAAAAGGTCGACGGTAAAGAATGTTGCCACAAAGGAGAGGTTTACGAAAAATGTAAGAAGTCATAAGTCGCAGGCTGATTTTTAACCTTAACAAAGAGGGTTAGCTCAGTTGGGAGAGCGCTTGAATGGCATTCAAGCAAAAGTGTGTTATTATTATTTTGTCCTGTTTTGCTAAGACTTTGTCATACACGTAGTTTACTCGATTTAAAGATCATTACGGAGAGTCTTCCCGACTCTCTGTTTCGATCTATTTCACATTTACTTCGTACCCACACCATCCTACCAAAGTAGATCAATTCAGGGCAGAGTTTGCAGGCATAGCTTTTTTCTTGACTTTAACAATATATAAGCTTATATTCAAAGGGACTACCATATTAATTTTAAATAGGAAATATTACAAATGATTAAGTGGGACGATAAATACAGTGTGAATGTGTCAATGATTGATGAGGGGCATAAAAAATTCATTGACCTTATCAATAAAGCTGCTCGTGTACAGAAAGATAATAATAAAAGAGCAAGTGCGATATCAGAGATATTAATTGAAATAACTACGTTTTCAAAAAAGCATTTTAGAACTGAAGAGACTTGCATGGTAGATTGTAAATATCATGATTATAAATCACACAAAGATGAACATAATCGTTTTTCTGAAATAATCCCTGACTACTGGGAAGAATTAGCGGACAACGAATTAAAAGTTATAGATGCGATACTTGAACACCTGAAGTGGTGGCTAACTAATCACATTCAAGGCACTGATAGAAAGTATGTAGACTGTTTCAATAAAAATGGTCTTAAATAAATTTAATAAAACAAAATTTATATCAACTCCATCCCAAAACTTCTTACCAGTAATATCCCTGTGTATCCAGATGTTTAAATTTTTATGAGTAATATGCCCCACCATTTCACAAAAATTATCTATAGCAAATTCAAGAAATGTATGATCAATATCTCATCGATTGTAGAGCACGTTACTTGGAATCCCATCCAGGCATTTTCCGCAACCCGTTAGGATCAGCATAATACGTTATGTTTCAACGGTTTATAACTGCATTTGAATTGTCTCTATTTGCACGAGTCATGGTCGCAATATTGTTGTATCAACTTTCATCTTGAGTTACCTACATTTATGGAGAATCTAGATTTTGCTAAAACATTTCCTCATTCCGTATAGAATTTAGCACTTGATTTTATGTTATTTTAGGCGTATTTTGACTGATTATCGTATATATAACATTAATCTACAACAGGATAAATCAATGTTATCACAAAATCCTACTGTACTCATTCATACTTACTTACTCTCTGAGCAGCATCTCTCTGTTTATATATTATTAAAATAATCAACTCAAACGAAATCGTATCGTGTGGAGTTTGAATGAAAGATGTTTAATTGCGACCACTTCTGGAGAAGGACAAATCCGAATACGCGGATCTGCTCCTCTTCTGCCTTTACTTTAAGTCCAATAAGTATAGCATTAAAGACGTACGGAGAACTCAAGCATAACCAATCTTTGTGTGCTTGGTGTCTTTGTCATGCTTAGCAGGGTTTTGTGTATGAATTAATTAAAGAATATTATGTGCGACGAAAATACCGCCAAAGGCAATCTTTATGATGCCATCAGTGAACTTACCGTTCATGATCATATATGTATAGTCTACGAGACAAAAGAAGAGCAGCTCAATGCTGTTGTGCCTTTCATCAAACTTGGTTTAGATCGTGGGGAGAAATGTATATATGTTGTAGATGATAATACTTCAAAAGTGGTTATTGAGGCAATGCAGAAAGATGGTATAGAGACCGATTCTGTAATCAAATCTGGTGCTTTAAATATTCTTACCAAACAGGAAGCATACCTCCAACAAGGCCATTTTGATCCTGATTGGATGATACAATTCTTGAAGGAAGCTACTGATTTGGCAAAGTCAGATGGTTTTAATGCGTTAAGAGTAACAGGTGAAATGACATGGTATTTGGGCGGCGACATTCGATTAGAAAATCTAATAGAATATGAAGCTAAACTTAATTATTTTTTTCAAGAGAACGATGCTCTTGCAATTTGCCAATACAACAGTAACCGTTTTTCCTCTGAAATTTTATTGAATATTATTGAGACTCATCCAATTGTTATATACGGTGATTTAGTTTGCAAAAATACATATTATATTCCACCTGATGAATTTCTAAAACCAGATCAAAGCGATTTAAAAGTGAAACGTATGCTTGGAAATCTCATCGAATACAAACAGGTTGAGTTAAAACATAAAGAAAGCGAAGAGCGTAACCGCCTATTGGTGAGAAGTGTAAGCGATTACGCAATATTTATGATTACTCCTGAAGGAATTGTAAGTAGTTGGAATGAAGGTGTTCAAAGAATAAAAGGATATAGCTCTGACGAAATTATTGGCAAACATATTTCTATTTTCTATCCTGAGAAAGATCTAAAAAAAGGAAAAGTAGAATATGAGCTGAAAAAAGCAAGAGAGGATGGGAAATGCGAGGATGAAGGATGGCGTATAAAAAAAGATGGATCACGTTTTATGGCAAAAGTTATTATTACTGCATTATATGATGATAATAGGAAATTATATGGTTATGCAAAAGTTACGAGTGATATCACCGAGCGCAAAAAGGCCGAGGATGTGTTGCGGCAAAAAGTCCAGGAATTAACCTCGCTCAACAGATTAAGCCAGAAAGTTAGTTCCAGTCTCTCACTTGATCAGGTAGTGAATGCAGCACTTGAAGAGGTTACTGCTGCTGTTACCCCTGATTTGGTACTGTTCTTCCTGAGGGATGGTGATAATTTGAATCTACAGGGTATGGTTCCTGCAAACTCCAAATACTGTCACGAGGAGACTCCGGTGCATCGAGTAGGGGAGTGTCTTTGTGGACTGGCTGTCCGTGAGGAGGCTCCAATGTATTCCAGTGATATTCTTAATGATTCGCGTTGCACATGGGAGGAGTGCAAGATGGCGGGTTTGCGCTCTTTTGCCGCACTCCCCCTGTTTGGTAAAAATGGAATTATTGGAGTACTGGGGCTGGCATCCGGGACTCAGCGTGATTTTCAGAAACAAAGTATATTTCTTCAGACTCTTTCTAACGATATTTCAATTGGCCTGCAGAATTCCATACTTCATATGCAGGTGAAGAAACATGCCGATGAACTGGAAACCAGGGTAGCAGAACGGACTGATGAATTAGCCCGGGCCAACATTCGCCTTAAAGAGCTTGATCATCTAAAGAGTATGTTTATCGCAAGCATGAGTCACGAACTAAGGACACCGCTTAATTCCATAATGGGCTTCACAGGAATAATTCTACAGGGGATAGTTGGTAAGATCTCGGATGAGCAGAGGAAGCAGCTCTCTATGGTAAAGAAAAGTGCTTCCCACCTCTTATCACTGATAAATGATATAATCGATATAAGCAAGATAGAAGCAGGTAAGGTGGAGATTTATGTCCATAAATTCGAGCTACTGTCAGTTGTCAAAGAGGTAATAAATTCATTTACCGTCCTTGCGAAAGAAAAGAATCTTAAAATGGACTTGAAAATGTCAAAAAAGATTATGGTAGAAAGTGATGAGCGAAGGATAAAACAGATCATCACAAATTTTGTGAGCAATGCAATTAAGTTCACAGAAAAAGGCAGTGTGAACGTATGCGTACTCCAGAACTCTGGTTCTGCTATAGAGATCAGTGTTGCTGATACGGGTATCGGAATAAGAAAAAAGGATATGAATAAACTTTTTAAGGCCTTCAGCCGAATTTATATAGATGGAGTTATAAAGGAAGGTACCGGTCTGGGTCTTTATCTTTCCAGAAAGATATCTGATCTTCTTGGCTGTGAAATAAAGGCTGAGAGCGAGTTTGGAAAAGGAAGTGTTTTTACGTTAACGTTACCATCGAGGTGCACATAAAATCTGTGTAAGTCCCCGTGCATCAGTGTGTGTTATTTAACCAGCGTCTTTCCGTGTATATAAGGAGGAAAAGCTTGAAGCGTATTCTAATAGTTGAGGATAACGAACACAACATGTACCTTATCAACTTTATTTTGGAGAAAAATGGCTATGAAACAATAAAGGCCTTAAACGGTGAAGAGGGAATAGTACTCGCGATGAAAGAGAAGCCTGACCTTATTATCATGGATATCCAGCTCCCTGATATTAATGGCCTGGAAGTGACAAGGAGGATAAGGAAATCTAAGGCGGATGGCACTATTCCCATTATCGCTATAACATCGTATGCGATGTCCGGTGACAGGGATAAGGCGCTGGAAGCGGGATGTACAGGTTATATTGAAAAACCGATCAATCCGGATACCATTATGGCAGAAATTGAAGAATATTTGGTGTAATTCATTAAGGAGATCAAAATGGAACCTAAAACCAAAAAGATTCTCATAGTAGATGATACTAAAGAAGACCTCTACCTGTTAGAGACTGTGTTAGAAAAGAGTGGATATGATGTTGTATCGTCCAGAAATGGAGTTGAGGCCATTGAGATGCTGAAAGATAACACCGTGGATATGATTGTTTCCGATATTTTAATGCCAGGGATGGACGGTTTTCAATTCTGCAGAGAGTGTAAAAATGACGATAGCTTAAAGAAAATACCATTTGTCTTTTATACCGCTACCTATACCGATAAAAAGGATGAGGAGTTTGCCCTGGGCCTGGGCGCAGAAAGATTTATCACCAAGCCGTGTGAGATAAATGAGTTATTAAAGGTACTGGAAGTCGTTATTGAAGGCCATAAAACCGCTGCACCCGTTGCTATTAATGGAGAGAAAATCTATCTTGTAAAGTATAACAAACGTCTGATTGGAAAACTTGAGAGTAAGTTATTGGAGCTGGAGAAAGAGATAGATAAGCGCAAGCAGGCCGAGAAGAAACTGGAGGAGCAAAAAAAGGCTTTAGAGCAAAAAAATATAGCACTTAATGAAATTCTCGGACAAATCGAGATTGAAAGAAAACAGATAAATGACAAGGTAATAGCCAATGCAGAAAACTTGCTATTACCTATTATACAAAAACTCAGGCTAACAGGGGAATCACGTAAGTATGTACAATTACTACGAGAAAACATACAAGAGTTGACGTCTTCATTTGGAACAAAGCTAACCGAAAAAGAGGCTAAATTAACTTCCAGAGAAATGGAAATTTGCAATATGATAAAAAATGGGCTTTCAAGCAAAGAAATAGCCAGCCTTTCTAACATTTCCCGTACGACCATAGAAAGGCATCGCGCAAATATAAGGAAGAAATTTGGTATCATTAACAAGGATGTCAACCTATCATCATTTCTGAAAACACTTTAACACACTATGCCTCCATCACAGCCACTGTGTATTATTCATACATACAACGTGTATGGTAAAGCCATATTGACTTCTCAACAACACAAGATAATCTATATATCATAGAATTCAGGAGTTAATACAAAGGCATTAAGAGACTAACCATCATTTTTTTCCTCACTTAATAACCATCATATTTAAGCACTTACTGTTTTCGTACCCAAAAGGCATTAAGACAAAACATATTTGAAAAATTATAAATAACACCATATGAATTATGAAAAGATGACAAAAGTGGAGTTAATAAGCAGGATCAAGTCACTTGAATCAGGTATAGAAATTTCGAGGTGCAGGGAAGCAGAATCCACACTTAGAGAATCAGAAAAAAAATACCAAGCCTTGATTGAAAGCACTCCACATATGTTTATTTCAGTTGACGCGAAGACCTCATTAATAGCAACGTGTAATCAACCGCTTGTAACGGAACTGGGCTATAGCAGGGAAGATATCATTGGCCAGCACATTTCCTTTGTCTATCATCCGGACTGTGAAGAGGCCAGGCAAAAAGTCTATTATGAGGCATTTGTCAATACAGGCAAAGTTCATAATGCTGAATTGCAACTAAAACAAAAAAATGGACGTAAAATTGATGTCATTTTGTATCTATCTTTTATACGAGATGACCAGGACAATGCATTTGACTGCATGCCAGGATGGTTATACATCACTGAGCAAAAGAAGGCAGAGGAGAAAATAAAGGGGCTTGCAAAATTTCCAAGTGAAAATCCAAATCCCGTAATAAGAGTATTTAATGATGGCCGCATACTCTATTACAACAAGGCAAGTACATTCTTATTAGATTTCTGGAATTGCCAGACAACAAGAATATTGTCTGATAATTATAAAAAAATAGTTTCTGATGTTCTTCATACCGGTGTAAGTAGCGTTGTCGAAACTGAGTGCTGTAGAGACCGCATAATTTCCTTAACATTTGCACCGGTAACTGAAGAGGGTTACGTCAATATTTATGGAATGGATATCACCGAGCGTAAGAAGGCAGAGGAAAAGCTTAATACGACTAACGAATCTCTTGAGAAACTTGTGTTTGTGCGTACTGCAAAATTAAAAGAATATAATACGAAACTATTACGTGAAATCACCAGACACGAGTTGACAAAAGAACGGAGCGAAACTATTCTCCGTACGGCTCTTGATTGTTTTTGGCTTGTAGATATTCAAGGCAGGCTTCTGGAGGTAAATGACGCTTACTGTAGTTTAACAGGTTATAGCCGTGAAGAATTGCTCAAGATGTGTATATCTGACGTTGAAGCTCTTGAAGCTCCTGAAGAGACAAAGAAACACATACAACAGATAATTAAAACCGGAAGCGACAGGTTTGAAAGCAAACACAGATGCAAAGACGGCAGGATTATTTGTGTTGAAGTAAGCACCAATTTTTTGGGTATGGAAGGCGGACGCTTTTTTGCCTTTATACGCGACATCACCGAGCGCAAGAGGAGCGAAGAGGCATTGGCGCAGAGTGAACAACGTTTCCGACGGTACTTCGATCTGGGCCTAATTGGCATGGCAATAACTTCACTTGAGAAAGGTTGGGTTGAGTTTAATGATACACTTTTCAAAATGTTCGGCTATTCGCGAGAAAGTTTTGCAAAACTGACATGGACAGAGTTGACCTATCCTGAAGATCTTGAATCTGATCTGGCACAGTTCAGTCGAGTGCTTGCCGGAAAGATAGATGGCTATTCCATGGAGAAGCGTTTTATTCACAAGGATGGTAACATTTTTCATGCTGTAATTTCGGCTAATGCTATACGCAGAGATGACGGTTCAGTGGATTACTTTGTTGCACTGGTACACGACATTTCTGAAAGCAAGTCGGTTGAGCTGAAGCTAATGGAGCAGAAGAGTGCTTTGCAGCAAAAGAATATAGCTCTTAATGAAATCCTTGGGCAGATAGAGATTGAAAAGAAACAGATAAAAGACAATGTAATTGCCAATGCAGAAAACTTGCTATTACCTGTTATACAAAAACTTAAACTAACAGTAGAATCGCGCAAGTATGTACGACTACTACAACTGAACTTACAGGAGTTGACATCCTCATTTGGCGTAAAGCTTACCGGAAAAGAATTCAAATTAACTTCCAGAGAAATTGAGATTTGCAATCTAATAAAAAATGGGCTGACAAGCAAAGAGATAACCACTATTTTAAATATTTCTCACGGGACTACAGAAAGGCATCGTGCCAACATTAGGAGAAAACTAGGTATCATTAAAAAAGATATCAACCTATCCTCTTTCTTGAAAACACTATAAGTGGATCCATCACATGCCAGATACTATGTATATATAATACATGATATATGTATGATCAAGCCATATTGACTATTGCTTATTACCTGTGATAATTAAATAACTTAATAATGTTCCAGTCGTGGTGTTAGCGAATAAGAGTGTGAGAATTAACGGAGAGAATGTCTGAATGGGCGTAAAGATGGAATACGAAAAAATGACAAAGGCAGAGCTGATCGAAATGCTCAAGTTGCATGAGGAACAGTTTAAAGACACTCTCGATCAAGTTCAGGTTGGTATCGCTTATGTTGATCTGGAAGGGCAATTTATCAAGGCAAACAGACGTTTTTGTGATATCACTGGGTATTTGGAGCAAGAAATACTTAAAAGTACATATCATGATATTACCTTTCTTGATGACCTTGACATTCAGTATCAAATTAGAAAGAAGGTTTTAGATGGTGAAAATTCCAGCTATACGATAGAAAAACGTTATATCAAGAAGGACAACTCCGTTATTTGGGTGAGCCTGACGGTGACTCTAATACGGAAGCCTGACGGTAAATTGAGTTATTTTATTTCCATTGTAAATGATATTACTCAACGTAAAAAGGCTGAAGAGAAAATGTGTAAATTGTCTCATGCTACCGAATACAGTTCTGTCACGATTGTGATTACGGATATTAAAGGTAATATAGAATATTCAAATCCAAAGTTTACTGAACTTACCGGCTACCGTCTTGAAGAAGCCATTGGCAAAAACCCGCGATTCTTACAATCAGGTAAAACATCAGTGGAAACATACAATAACTTATGGAAAACTATTACATCAGGTGGTGAATGGAAAGGCGAATTATGTAACAAAAAAAAGAATGGTGACTTGTATAGGGAACTTGTAAGCATATCTCCTGTTAAAAATGACAAAGATATTGTAACCCATTTTGTAGCAGTTAAAGAAGACATTACCGAGCTTTATAAAGCGAACAAACGTCTCAAAGCTCAAAACGTTGTCGCGCAAGTACTGGCAGAATCGAACACACTTAAGGAGGCTTCCGGCAAAATTCTTCAAGCCATATGTACGGCACTTGAATGGGACCTTGGAGAAATCTGGATATACGATCAACAAGATGGTGTTTTACGTAATACAGAAATCTGGCATTTGAGTTCTCTTAAGATCGAGGAATTCAAAGCTGCGACAAAACAAATAACTTTTCCAGCACAAGTTGGGCTTCCGGGCCGAGTATGGGAAAGCGCTAAACCATTATGGATTGAAGATGTTGTCTATGATACAACGTTTCTCAGAGCATCCATTGCAGAAAGAGAGGGGCTACATGGAGCCTTTGGTTTTCCTGTTATGAGCGGTAAAGAAGTACTTGGTGTTATCTGTTTTTTTAGCCATGAGATAAGACAGCCTGACAATGATTTGCTTAATATGATGTCAGCGATCGGCAGCCGGATTGGCCTCTTTATCAAACGCAAGCAGGCGGAGGAAGCGCTCGTACAATCAGAGAGGTTGAAATCATTAGGAACAATAACTGCCGGGGTTGCACACGATTTCAATAACATTCTTGCCGTTATCTCTGGCAAAGTACAATTAATTGAGATGGAGTACGAAAATAATAAGCAGTTGGCTAATGAGCTAAGTTCCATAATGAGAGCGATTGATGATGGTACCGAAATAGCCAGTAAGATGCTTAGATTTACCAATACCAGTCGAGGCACCACGAAATTCGTACCTTTTAATATTGGGGATCTGATAAACCAAACGATAGATTTTACAAAGCCCAGATGGAACAATATGGCTCTGACCAATGGGATACACTATCATATAGACAGAGAAGGTATGAAAGAGATTCCTGAAGTACTTTGTAACCCTGCGGAGCTGCGAGAAGTGTTTATAAATTTAATTAGCAATGCATTGAATGCTATGCCAGATGGTGGCAGCCTATCATTCTGTACATGGAGTGATGAGAATACTGTGTTTATAAGCATATCTGATACTGGTACCGGAATGACTGAAGAAGTTAAGAAGAAGGTATTTGATCCTTTTTTTACGACAAGGAGACCGGAAGGAACCGGATTGGGCATGAGCACTTCTTACTGCATAATAGAAGAACATGGTGGTAAGATAGATATTGAAAGCGAGGTGGGACAAGGCACGACATTTATCCTGAGCATTCCTAATGATAAGAAAAAAGTTCAGCAAACAGTATTACCTGAATCCTCTCAGGAGACAAAGGAGACAAAGGAGAATAAGGAGAATAAGGAGAATAAGGGGTTACGTGTTCTGGTAGTAGATGATAATGAAGGCATGCGCAGTGTACTGGATCAATCACTTTCCAGAATTGGCTGCAATGTCAAGACTGTTGAGAACGGTACCGATGCCTTAGAACTATCAAAGAGAGAAGAATTTGATATTGTGTTATGTGATCTGGTAATGCCTGATATCTGTGGATATGACGTGGTAAAAGCGTTGAATGAGTTAGAGAAAAGTCCAAAGATAGGCATAATAACCGGCTGGGCCGAGGAACTCATTCCGCTGGAAAAAGAGGTCCTGGAAATTGATTTTATTGTCAAGAAACCATTTAAATTATCAGAGTTGAGTAAACAGATAAATGATGCGTTTTAGTTTTTATCTTCTAAACCACCAAGGCGAGAATCCGGATATAGGGAGTTTGCGCACGAACACGTAAGACTGATAAATTCCATAAAGGAAGCAAAATCTAAAGGCTTCACGCTAAACGAAATATCAAAACTATGCAAACTTATGGAAGAGAAAAGTATAAGGTCCTTTGCGGCTATTGATTAAGGAATATTCAACTAAGAAAAGTATTTACGAATGTCCACCCTGCAAGTTTATTAAATCATAATTTCATGTTAAGAAAATGAATGAAAAGACAAAAGTACTCATAGTCGATGATGATGTTGCCCTTTGTGAAAGTCTGGTGGACACACTAGAATTAGAGGGCTACTTGACAGAAACAGCCTACACTGCAAAAGATGGTATTAATAAAGTTGAGCAAGACTTTTATAACATCGTATTGCAGGATCTGGAACTACCTGATTCTGATGGCATTATGGCTCTGGAGAAGACCAAGAATATTTCTCCGGATACTGAGGTAATCATCTTCACTGCCTATGCAGAAACTGACCGTGTGATAGCGGCAATGGATAAACATGCCTTCTCATTTCTTTGCAAACCATTTGAAATACAAGAGTTGAAAACGACTCTTAATAACGCCTGCGAAAAACAATCAATTCTGTATGACAACTGCAAACTATTTAAACAAGTATCAGATGATAAATATGAGTGGGAAAGCACGTTTGATTCCATCTCAGACCTGATCAGCATTCACAATATAGACGCCAAAATAATAAAATGTAACAAAGCATATGTTGCCAAGCATAAAGCTAAGTATCAAGGAATTATTTGAAGGAATTGCTGTGAGGTCTTTCACTGTCGTAATGATCCGTTGCCTGGGTGCACTATTTTAAAATGTAAGGAGACGTTACAGCCGGTAGAAGAAGCTAAATGTATGGGTGGAGTCGTCCTGATGTCATGTTTTCCTAGATTAGACACGTCAGGTGGATTCATCGGTTTTGTACAAATTGCAAAAGACATTACTAAGCATAAGCATATAGAGGAACAGAATAAAAAGTTGTCTTGTGCTATAGAACAGAGCCCGGTAACGGTTGTTATTACGGATACTGAAGCCAATATCGAATACGTTAATTCCAAATTTTATCAACTAACCGGATACACCGAACATGAAGTCATTGGCCAGAATCCCCGTATTCTGAAAACCGGAAATACTTCACCTGAAGAATATAAAGAAATGTGGAAAAATATTACTTCCGGTGGTGAATGGTCTGGCGACTTTTGTAATAAGAAAAAGAGCGGTCAAATTTACTGGGAAAATGCAAAAATATCCTCTATCAAAAACAGTAAGGGGATTATTACCAACTTTATTGCTATTAAGGAGGACATCACTGAGCGCAAGAAGGCAGAGGGGACGCTGAAGGACAGAGTGCATGATTTAGGCGAGAGATATAAGGAACTCGGGGGGCTTTATGCTCTCTCAGAGATTATTAACCAAGTCGAAGTCTCTTTGGAAGATACCCTTCAGGGAGCAGCTGTTCTAATTTCTCCTGCCTGGCAGTATCCGGATATTACCTGCGGAAGGATAGTCTTTGAAGATAAGGAATTTAAAACGGATAATTTTAAAAAAACCAAATGGATGCAGTCAGCTGATATTATAGTAGCAGGAAATAAGGCAGGTGTTGTTGAAGTTTGCTATCTGCAAGAAAAACCTGAAATTGATGAAGGTCCGTTCCTCAAAGAAGAGAGGGATTTAGTAAACGGCTTTGCTCATCAGCTTAGTTCATTTATTGAGCGTAAGCTAATAGGAGAGACGCTAAAGACCAGCGAGGAGAATTTCAGGGCTATAAGTACTGCAGCTAATGATTCCATCATTATGATAAATGATGATAATTATATTTTATTTTGTAATGTTGCTTCTGAAAGGTTATTTGGCTTCGAAAAAGAAGAATTAATCGGTAAGAAAATATACGAAACAATTATTCCTGATAACTTCCGAGCAGATCATATAAAAGGATTCAAATCATTCAAGAATACCGAGCAAGGTTCTTTTATCGGGAAAACAGTGGAATTAACTGCCATACATAAAGACGGAACAGAATTTCCTATAGAGCTTTCTCTTTCAGCCGTAAAGATTAAGAAAAAGTGGAATGCTATAGGCATTATAAGGGATATTACTGAGCGCAAGAAGATGCTGCAGAAATTAAAGAACTCTGAGAAAAGAAATCGTGTTTGGCTAGATAGTTCACCGGTTTGCACAAAAATAGTGGATCTCGATTTTAATCTGAAGTATATGAGCGCAGCGGGTATAAAAGCTCTCAAAATTGACGATGTCACACAGCTTTATGAAAAACCATATCCTTTTGATTTTTTTCCTGAGTCGTTCCGAATTAGTATGACTAAAAACCTGGAAAAAGTTAAAGAAACAGGCGAAATTATTACAGGGGAAGATCCTGTGTGTGATATAGAGGGGAACGAATTGTGGTTCCAGGCAACTCTAGTACCAGTTAATGACAGTGAAGGTCGAATTGATTACATCGTAGTTGTTTCCATCGACATTACTGAGCGTAAGAAGGCTGAAGAGAAAGAGAAGTTAGGCATTGAAAAACTAAAAAAGACCACGGACGGAGTCGTAAAGGCATTGGCATTGACTGTTGAACAGCGGGACCCTTATACTGCTGGCCATCAGCAACGAGTGAGTGAACTAGGCTGTGCAATTGCAGAAGAGATGGGGCTGTCAGAGAATCAGGTTGCCGGAATTCGTACGGCGGGAATTCTCCATGATATAGGTAAGATACATATCCCTGGAGAGATTCTGAGCAGACCTAGCAAGCTGACTAAAGATGAATTCAATATAGTAAGAACTCATGCTCAGGCCGGTTATGATATATTGGAAGGGATTGAATTCCCATGGCCTATTGCGGATATTGTGCATCAGCATCATGAACATGTTGATGGTTCAGGCTATCCTCTGGGTTTGTCAAACAATGACATTCTTATTGAAGCAAGGATTTTATGTGTGGCAGATGTTGTTGAGGCTATGTCCTCACACCGGCCTTACCGTCCTGCTCTTGGTATAGACAAGGCATTGGAGGAAGTCTGCAAGAGTAAGGGTATTTGTTATGACTCAGATGTAGTGGATGCGTGCTTGAAGGTTATTAAAGAGAAAGGTTTTGTGTTTGAGTAATTGAAATTGCTGAAGCGTCATAACGCCTTTTTGCTTTTAATTCTTTTTACTACATTCTATACATTATCCACCCAAAAACCACATCTCGCTTGCTGACTTACTGCAATAACTTTTCTATTCTGAAAGAATCTCCAAGCTACCATAATTTATTTAATACTACCGTCAAATCTAGTTAGCTCAAAATCCGGTAATTTTGAGATTATTTTATTAACGGAAAATAGGAACTAACAACAAATATTTGTCGATTATAAACTCGTGTCTTTTTGATGCTATCGCTTATTTTAGAATAAGCTACAACACTTTTTTGATTCATGTTAGGTCTTTGAAAGTTGACAAATATTAAAATAAGAGTACAATGTCACCTATTAGTTGAAAATCGGTGGAAAAATGGAAAGAATGAGACTCTACAATGCTGCGAACGAAAATGTGACTACTGTGGTCGAGGTAGTCGTGGTGGAGTCCGTCTGGAGGTTTTTCACCGGATAAAGGGTAACAGGTCAAACTTAAATATATAAACCCCTTTCGGTTAAAACCGGAAGGGGTTTTTTTTATTGGCAAAGGGAATTAGTAAAGGAGAGAGATGGATTTAATAAATTTGCATAATGTAGTTGTATTTGTAGTAGAAGGTAGTGTGTTGCTACCTCCGTAGGGGTTTGTCTGCATTAAATTGTTTATAAGCCTCTGCCAGTTGCGTTCTGGCAGGGGTTTTTTTTATTTATATTAAAGGAGTAATCATGAAATATTCAGGTGCAGAGATAACAATAAAATTATTAGAAAGAGAAGGAATAGATATTATTGCGGGTATACCGGGAGGCACAAATTTACCTCTGTATAGTGCGCTTGGCAAAAGTAAGATAAGGCATATCCTTGCAAGACATGAACAGGGAGCCGGTTTTATGTCACACGGGATGGCCAGATCAACGGGTAAGACTGCGGTTTGTTTTGCTTGCAGCGGACCTGGGGCGACTAACCTTATGACCGCCATAGCGGATGCTAAAATGGATTCGGTTCCCATAATTGCTATAACAGGACAGGTTCCTTCTTCTTTAATAGGAACGGATGCATTTCAAGAAGTTGATACTTACGGAATGACAATACCGATAACAAAACACAATTTTCTTATTCGGTCGGCGAAAGAACTATTGAGTGCAATTCCGGAAGCTTTCCGTATAGCCTCAGAAGGGCGACCTGGGCCTGTTTTGATAGATATACCTAAAGATGTTCAACTGGAAACGATCAAAATAGAGTCTTTCGACAGGTCGTTTGATGAAGATGACCTGTCTATATGTATTGATGAGGCTACGATTGAGAGAGCGGCGGAAATGATAAATAGTTCTAAAAAACCTGTTTTGTATACGGGTGGAGGAATCATTTTATCTGGAGCGGAAGATATCTTGATGGATTTTGCACATAAAAATTCTATTCCGGTTACTTCTACTTTGATGGGCCTGGGATGTTTTCCAAGTGGTGACGATATGTTTATAGGGATGCTTGGCATGCATGGGCAAAGGTATACTAACCATATCATGCACGAAACCGACCTGATACTCGCTTTTGGGGTCAGGTTTGATGACCGTGCGACAGGCAAAGTTAAAGAGTTCTGTCCAAACGCCAGGATAATACATATAGATATCGATGGTGCGGAAATAAATAAAATAAAAAAAGCGGATATTGCTATTCAGGGTGATATTAAGCAGGCAATAAAACAACTACTACCTCTGATTGAGCATAATGCTAGAAAAAAATGGACAGAAACCATAATGGATATGAGAGAAAAATATCCAATTTCTAAAATGGTGAAACAGGATGAACAATCACCAGAGGTAATGATAAAAAAGATAGGAGGCTTTGCGGGAGAGGAGACGATCATCACCACGGATGTTGGACAACACCAGATGTGGGTTGCACAGTATTATCCTTTTTCAAAACCCAGAACATTGCTGACCTCCGGAGGCTTAGGGACAATGGGTTTTGGATTTCCGGCCGCAATTGGAGCAAGTTTAGCTAATCCCGGGAAAAAAGTTATCTGTTTCAGCGGGGACGGATCGTTTTTGATGAATATTCAGGAATTGTCAACATTGTCTGAGTTGAACCTGGATATTAAGATAATAATTTTTAACAATAGACACCTTGGACTCGTTAGACAGCAACAGGAATATTTTTATGGTAAAGAGTTTATAGCTTCGCAGTTTTACTGTAAAACAGACTTTGCAAAAATCGGTGAGGGTTTTGGGATAGAAAGCTATGATTTGGAAATGGATGAAACCCCTTTTCTTACGCTTGAAAAAGCGATAAAAAAAGAAGGGCCCGTTTTGATCAATATCCCTCTTGCTCCCGAGAAAAATGTAACGCCAATGGTTGCACCCGGTTGTGCAAATTATGAAATGATAGGAGGTGAGATAAATGAATAATATCGCAAACACAACAATTGAACTGATTGTAAACAATCATCCTGGTGTAATGTCGCACATTACCGGATTGTTTGCAAGGCGAGCTTTTAATCTGGAGGGCATAATATGCGGAGAGATAGAAGATGGCTCGAAGAGTAGAATGTATTTACTTGTTAAAGATGACGATAGATTAGAGCAGATAATAAAACAGATCGAAAAACTGTATGATGTATTAGAAGTCACTCTGCGGGAAGATTATGATCATACTATATTCAATAGGTGACATGAGATCATTATATCGGACCGATAGGTATGCTAAAACCGATTTAGTTTCTGGCTTTTCAGAAAACTAAATCTTGGTTGCCTGCCCGACATGTCGGGCAGACAGGCAGTTTTCCCCGACAAAAGGTGCTGAGGACTTTTCCCGGACTGAAAAACGCCAAGGACGTTACTCGGGCAAAATAATTTTTTGATTTTTCCGAAAACAATTTTGAGATGAGTATAATTTGAAATAAAAGAAAGTGGACAGTGCGTGGCTAAATATAGTTTCACTATTAGTCACGTTTAAAATGTACAATTTTGAATTGATTTCATCTTGATCCCAAAGTGTATTTATCGTTATAACACTAATTTTTACTAAAATTTACAGAATAAACAAACGCTTTTCTAAGATTCATCCTTTGTTCCCACATGGTTGTTTGTGTGGATTCTTTGGTGATCGTGGGAAGAATGTTACTGTACTCCATGCCAGAACCGGAATTACGTTTATAGATTTCCGGTTCTTTACCAGGAAAGATTGATATCCCTTTGAAGTCAAAAATGTTCAATACAAAAAACTGACTCTTGCGCAACCGGTAAATCATTACAGGAAATCAGAGAGGAAGTTACAAAGGTGTGTGAGAGTTAGCTAAAGAGATTCCAGGAACTCAAATACTCAATCAATTCCCGAAAATCCGCAAAGAAGATAAAAGAACATGACGTATTGGACATTCAGGCAAAAGAGGTCTATCTAAGAAATGCTAATGCCGCGAGGGAAAGAATAATCGCAAAAATTTTACGCACATTCCAATGCTCTTTATAAATAACTATAGAAAGTATTATTGGTATAAGAATGTATAGCGATTGAATGGCATAAACAACACCCAAAGATCCGTCAACAAACGCAAGCATCATTGCAGAGAAACCTCCAAATTGTGTGATTCCTGATAAAAATGATATCTTAAGCATATCTTTATCAATATGACGATATTTGAATGATTTTCCATTGCGTTGTGTATTTTTCTTTTGTAGTTCATAAATACACCAACCAGATATTGAACCGAACGCATGAGAGACTGCTACAAATAAAAATACCGTTTCAAATACTCCAGAGCTATATTTACTGATTCCAGCAGCAACAGCAGTGAAAAATGATGCTATAAGTAAAAACACAATCCCTTTCCATAAATGCTTTTGTCTCAATTTTTCGCTTTTATGAAGAAGTAATAATGGCACAGTAATACCAAGCGTAATACCTATCCATTCTGCTACAGTAAATTTCTCTGAAAAAAGAGTCATCCCTATTGCTAGAGTGAATATTGGGCCTGCGGTCTTGTAGAGAGGGAACAAGATCGCAGTATCAATATATTTAAGTGCATCCATGCGGAATATAGATCCGATTATATGTGTGATCCCGCTCATAAAACCGAGTAATAGGCCAATTTTCCACAATCCACCAAAGCCAGAAAATATCCAACTAGCGGTAAATGCCAGGACAGAAGATACGACGGTACTCCACATGTTCACAAGCAAAGTAGAGTGCCCCTGTTCTACTGCAATTTTTTGAAAAAACGTATATAGTCCTGCAAATACAGCAGAGGATATAGCGTATATAAACCAAAGTTCCATAATTTATTCCCATTCCAAAATGGTGTTGGGTATTAGATCTTATTATTTGAAAATTATATACCTGAATTAAAACAGTTTTCTGGTAATGTAAACCAAATCATTATATACTAAAAGCAGTTTGGTTTTTCAGAAAACTAAATCCTAGTGGTAGTTGTCACCGGACAAAAAGCGCCGAGGACTTTACTCAGGCAAAACATATTTTTGGAATTTTCTAAAAACTCTTTTGAGAAGTGAAAAACACTTGAATTTTATTAATAATGTTGCTATTCTTTTGAGCAAAAGGGACTGAGGGATAAAATTCCGAACAATCGCATAACTACTTTTCATTGAATGACAATATGAAAAAAGACATCATTAAACTCATTCCAGTTGCCTTAGTTGTCATCACCCTTGTATGTGGGTGCACAACCGCATCAGAAAAAAATCAAAGATCCGCGACAAATACCCTTACTCAGACAGGCCTCCCTCAGCTATCAGCCATTACTGGTACGGGCACGTTAACGCCACCCGCAAACCCCGACAACTTCAGCTTTGTAGTTTTCGGAGACAGTCAACCCAATTTTACCGTTGTCTCTCAAATTTTCAGCCAGATCAAATCAGGCCTCAAACCAACACCGGACTTTGGCCTATCCCTTGGGGACATTGTCAAAGGGGAACCTCAGGTACCGTTTGATTCCGATCCAATTGAAAAAACCCTTAAAAACTACCTTTCACACGCAAAGGAAGCCGGAGTTCCCATATTTAATGCGCCAGGTAACCACGAGTTAGACGATGTAGTCAACACCAATCCCTGGACGGAAATGCCCAGTCAGAAGATGCAGACGTTGTATGAGAAAGTGGTGGGCCCTACTTACGGCTCGTTTGACTTCGGGAATTCTCATTTCATCGTCTTGAATACAGAGGACGTTCCTCCCAAGGGAATGAAAGGCCCAAAGCCTCCTATGGAATTTAGCTATATTGGCCCCAAGCAACTCGCTGAACTAAAAGCGGATCTCGACGCAAACCGGGATAAAACACACATCTTTGTTGCCATGCACTACCCCATTCATCCTCTCAATCCAAAGCGAGACAGCCTGTATGGGGAAAGCCGCCAGGCACTTATAGAATTATTCGCGAAATACTCTAACATCTCCTACGTGCTCGCCTCACATGAACACTATTTTTACAACCCTTTTGACGAAACCAACGTCTCCACGGTGCCCGTCTTCAGGGCTGGGGGGCCAACCCGCTATTTGATTTCCGGCAGTGCAGGGGCCTCTTTCTGGGACCCTTCACAAATCTGGGCATTTCACCATTACCTTGTGTTCCAGGTCAGTGGTGAAGCGGTTAACGTCACGATCAAAAGATTGCCTTGATTAGTGTTATTAGTTAATATGTCTGGCGTTAATTAAACAGCTTGTTATGTACCTTACGCTAAAATGGAATAGGTTCACCATCGTCATCAAATAGTCCCATATCACTTACTAAGCTAAGGAATACCCCAAGTGACTGAGACAGATTATTCACAATTTTACTGTACACTAGTTTTTCTTCTGATGTTTTTGCTTTTCCCATCGCTTTTAACGCTATGTTCATCTCTTTTGAAATACCATCCATTAATTTTTCTGGTTCCATATTTTCTCCCTACAATTATTGTTTATCTATATAAATTAGTGGTACATGAACAAATTCAGTGGCACATACCATCTATTAGCCTTTCCTGGGTTTCTTACAGGTCTCTTAGGTTTGAGTAACCGAGAAATTGACACAAGATGAGTTATAAATCCTTTACTTCCAAGAGGTCGTCCTGTTCGACTATGCAGCTGGATATTCAATTCGGGGGAGTCTTGACGTGAAGGGGATTGTAAAATATCAGACACATGCAGCCAAGAGGAGATTTGATCCCTTTACCCGCTGCGGGAAGGTTATGATCATACTATTTTCAATAGGTGACATGAGATCATTATGTCGGACTGATAAGCAATTGGAGTTGATAAAAAGGTACCAGACTTTTCCGTGAGCCGTTAAGATGTCTGTTCTTCACAAATATTCATAAGCTTCAACTTTATGAGATTTATAATTTGTTTTAATCAAGAGGCATGAGGCTTTTTGTTAAATTTCTGATAATTCAAAACTCGAAAAAGTATTTATAGGTGTAAAATACTTAGAGCTTTCTGTGCTATCTTATCCAAAGTGCTTTGACCTCTTTAATGCCTTGACTTCAATTTTGGTAGATTTTTTTTCATTAAATTAGGTGGGAATAATGATAAAATATAAAAAATTAATGGCGGATCCTCGAACTCTGTTGATTTTCGTCTACACGATAAAAGAGGTTTTACATAGTAGAGAGGAATGCTTGAAAGATGGATGATACTACCAAATTACTATTTCAAATTCTAACTGGCTTCGTTTTGGCCAACATGGCTATCAGCATCACTCTCTATTTGACTTCCAGGCAAAAAGAGTACCTGAGATTAGTACCCTATTGGGTGATGGTTGGATTCGTTTTTATCGTCCAAGGTGCATTTCAGACACACCCTATTCAGATTGCTCTTTCTTTTACTGTTTCTGTGATTCCTATTTATTACATAACCAGGATATTACTTTCTGATATCGATAGTAAGCTGTCTATTAAATTGTATATTGGCCTGATATTTTCCGGGCTGGTGACCACTCTTCTCCTTTATAGGTTAGATGTTTCTTTTAAGATCTTTGCGCTACCATTGTCGGTGGCAGTGGCCAGTCCCCTTTTTGAAGGTATCTACTGGGTCTTATTTAAAAGGAGAAAGAGTTCAACAATGATCCAGAAATTTATGGCGATGGTTATGGTTGCCGGGATCATTCATTGTATCAACTTTGCTCTATATCGCATGGAGGATGGAGCTCAGATTTGGGGTTGGATGGTGACTTTCACTCTTTATCAGTTATTTTCTGTCTTGCTTCCAGCCCTGGTAGTTGAAAGAGTGGCTAAGACCGAGAAACAAAAGCTGGCAAACATAAATGAAAAACTTTTGATGGAAATCGAAAAACACAAACAATCAGAAAAGTCTTTGTTGGAGAGCGAAGAGAAATTCAGTCAAGTGGTTTCAACAACAAGAGATGCCGTCATGATTTTTGATTCTGAGACAAGACAATTCGTTGAAGTCAACAAAGCTAGTGAGGAACTCTATGGATATGATCGTGAAGAATTCCTCAAAATAAAGCACTATGATATTACCAACGAACCGGAGAAATCTGATATTTCTATAAAAAAAACTATTACGAGAAAACTTAATTTAATTCCTTTACGTTATCACAGGAAAAAAGATGGAACGGTATTTCCGGTAGAAATTTCTGCTAGTGTTTTTGAGCTAAAAGGCAGAAATGTTGTTTGCGGAATTATCAGAGACATCACCGAGCGCAAGAAAATGGAAGATGCACTTTTGCAGTCAGAAAAACTGAAGTCAATAGGAACGATAACTGCCGGTATATCCCATGAGTTTAATAATATCCTTGCAGTCATGATGGGTCGTGCAGAGGTGCTTGAGCAGGGTTTTGATGATGATAATGAATTGAAGAAGGGACTAAAAACTATTATAAAGGCGGGTGAAGATGGAGCCTTGATAGTGAAGAAAATGCTTACGTTTACTAAATCAGAAGCAAACCCATCAGAATATATTTTCTTTGATATCAGACATTTATTAGAACAGGCAATTGATTTCGCAAAGCCCCGTTGGGAGAATATGGCTCAGGCGGGCGGTATGAACTATAATATGAACAATAAAGGCATGAAAGAAATACCGGAAGCACTTTGTAACCCCACAGAGCTGAGAGGAGTGTTTATAAATGTTATAAATAATGCCCTGGATGCCATGCCGGATGGTGGCAGCCTTTCATTTAATACATGGAGTAATGATGACACGGTGTTTGTCAGTATATCTGATACAGGCAAGGGTATGTCTGAAGATGTGAGGAAGAAAATATTTGACCCATTTTTTACAACGCGAAGACCACAGGGCACAGGATTGGGTATGAGCGTTTCTTATAGTGTAGTAAAGAGGCATGACGGTAAGATAGAGGTGGAAAGTGAGGAAGGAAAGGGTTCTACAGTTAACTTGAGCTTTCCGATAAAGAGAGAAATTGCACAGCAAAAACTGTCATCTAAACCTGAAGCTCATGAGATAAAGGCAAAGGGACTTCGTATCCTTGTTGTAGAGGATAATGATGATATGTGTATGATAATGAACAATGCACTTACTAGAGGTGGTCATACGGTTAAAATTTCTAATAACGGTGCTGAGGCTATAGCGCTTGCCAGTAAAGAAGATTTCGATCTCGTTTTAAGCGACCTGGCCATGCCGGATGTCAATGGATATGAAGTAGTCAAAATGTTGAATAAGTTAGAAAAGAGGCCAAAGATAGGTATAATAACAGGCTGGAGTGAGCAACTCGAACTGTTTGATAAAGAAGAGATGAAAGTAGACTTTATTCTCAGAAAACCTTTTAAACACATTGAGTTGGCAAAACAGATAAATGAATTGTTTGGTGCGGATAGTTGAGGGTAAAAACCATAACCACATTTCAACGAAGTGGCCTTTCAGTATTTAGAAATTTACTGAGGATAAAATAACTACTCATTAGTAAACGATGGAATAAGTCTTGGAGCACAAAGGTTCTCTCCTTGCCTAAAAACATTTAAGCCAAGCCCAAGAAATCTGAAGAAGTATTTTTTACTTCACAATTTCTGAAAAATACTTGATTTTTCAGGGCAAATATGATAAACATAGTTTCTATAAATAATAACACACCATATACTTACGAAAACAACGGGGGATTAGCTCAGTTGGGAGAGCGTTTGCATGGCATGCAAAAGGTCAGGGGTTCGACTCCCCTATCCTCCACCATATCAACAAAGGACTTGTGACTTTCGGCAGGAGCTTCATTCTTTAATTGTGAACTAAAAAATTCTTTTGCTGTATTTCCAAGTACCTCATCAAGTTTCTTAGTATCCTGGAACATAATGTCTTTTTGCTCTTGCCATGTGTGGTCCGTTAATCTCTCTGGGTTTAATTCCCCACAGCTTGCTGCGAATGAGAAATAGTACCCCGTCAGCTTGCTGCGAGGTAGTTTATTGGAAAAATTAGGGCCGATAGGGACGAGAAAATAAATTCTTAGATGATTTATTCGGAGGTAAGTAGGGAGATTATAAAGGGATTTAAAATGCTAAAGGTAAGATGCAGTCAAGGGGAGATCTGACCCCTTTTCTTTTTCCTTGGTGAACTAATGAACGACGCCAGGAAGCGAAAGTTTGATGTTGTCTTGGTCTGGAGGTTTGACCGTTTCGCAAGGTCAACTAAGCACCTTGTAACAGCCCTGTACGAGTTCAGGAACCTTGGCATAGACTTTATATCATATCAGGAAAATATTGATACTAGCAGTCCATTAGGAGAGGCTATATTCACGATTATAAGCGCAATGAGCAAGCTGGAGAGGGATATCATAGCAGAGAGGGTTAAAGGTGGCTTGCGTAAAGCCAGGGCCAATGGGAAGCAATTAGGACGGCCTGAGACGGGTGTTGATGTAAACAAGTTAGCTGAATACAAAGAGCAAGGTAAATCAATACGTGAGATCGCTAAAGAGATGGGATTGTCTCGTGGTAAGGTAGAAAGGACGTTGAAACAGGGTGTCTCGAAAACCCTTGAAACTTGTACGTTGTAAGTATTTGATTTGCAACAGTTCAAATACTTAATTTTAGGTGTCTCGTAAACATGTATTTTTGAGACGCTAGTTTAAGGATTTATTTAGAACTATATATTATCATTTAAGCTAATATATAAATTGTTTTTCTGCTTATTGCTCTATAGATTGTTTTTTTAGTATTTCGTATTCAATATAGCGCATCCTAAGATCAACTTCACGCAAATGATTTTCAACTTTAAGAGGGTCTGGTGCATGTGATAGATCATTTTCCAGTGATATTTTCAGGGATTGCAATCTATCAAGGTCACTCTGTAATTGATCAACATCCTTAACATGCGACTGAAGACAACCGAAAAGTGGAAGCAGGAATATAAGTGTAGCGACAATTAATATTTTCTTCATTATGTCTTTGAGTTGAAATGTATAGAATGTGATAAAAGTCTACACCTTTAAAATTCTAAGTCAATAAGGAAGCGCATTAGGAAAATTCAATTGTACAAAACCTTTACCTTTTGGAAAATATCAAGCTTGTTATGGAAGAGAAAGAGTCATATTTAAGGTACGATCCTCAAGGAATTGACGCAAGCTGGCATCATGAAGCTATGTTTAATTTAAGGATAAGCAAAGAACAAAATACAAGCATTTAGAAGCATATGATATATTATAAAATCACCCCCAGGGGGTATGTTCCCTGCCTGTTCGCATGTATTAATATTACACCCCACTCACCGTCTGATCCCAACAAAAGAACTTATAACACACCAAAACAATCTGTCACCTTACCTTGAATATGTAAAAACTTAAATATCGGGATTCATAGGAATATTACTGGTGAGATGTGGTTGTGGTAGGGTTAGGTACGGGTGTCACCCGAACAATAAGGTAACACCCGTTACTCATCAATATAAGAATTAAATACTACTTCTTTTTTTTCTTCTTCTTATGGCCACTTCCACTGTCATCGTCACTGCTCTTATCGTCACTGCTGCTATCATTATTATTACAACATTCGCTTAAGATTTGAACTTCATCTATTAGGATCTGAATCTGCCCCTGCATAAGTAGTATCTGCTCTTGCATAATAAGAACCTCCTCCGGTGTTACACCTCCAGATATTCCTGTAAGTTGTGAACCGTCTCCTATAAAAGAATCGGCCTTAACATTGCCATTTACCTCCAGCTTTTCCGATGGAGCATCAGTGCCTATACCGACATCTCCTCCCTTGATAGTCATACCCATCCAGCATTCACCAGCATCTTTGATTCCGTTCTCGTTATAGTCTATCCATATAAACCCTGCAGGGCAGCTTCCATTATCTTCAAGAATTCTAAATTCTCCTACATCTACACTACCCTGTTCATTGTTACTTGCAACTACACCTGCCAATGAAGTAGGTATACAGAATGGAGTCTCAGTGCCATTCTCATAACCAATAAAATCCAATTCACTACCAATAAAATTGGTTTCGCTACCAACGTTATTAATGAATTCTTCAAAGAAGCGATTAAATGGAGAAATAATTCTTTTAGTAGGGCCGTTTGGAAACCAAGGAAATTTTAGTTCCTTTACAGGATAAGGGGGATCCTGTATCGTACCCACACACGATGTTTCAGTACCAAAGTCTGTACCAGTCCCTCCTGTTGTACCCTGTGCAAAAGTTCCTTTCTCTAGACCCAGAGAGTATAGCCCTACAACAAGGATTATCATAATAATTGAAACAACAAATAATGGTCTAAATCTTAACTTCATGTCCCCTCCTAACTATATTTTTACGTAGAAATAAAATCATATTAAATTTTAGAAAAATTATACACGCTCAGATAACAGTTTTCTATCAGGTTTATCCTGATTGCTCACTAAATTAATTGCAAATATTTGAATTATTCTACTTTATTAGGAGGAGAATCTAACTTTGCCAGATCCTCCTTCGACAGATCATTATATAAGGCAAGAAGTAAAGCCTCTAATTTCTCCACCCTATCAGCAAAAGGCCTTATTCTCTTTTAATGGTATCTACCATTTTTTCGAGCTGTGATATGTATATATGTACCTTCTCAAGCTCCTCTACAATACCCTTACGATGTGCACCAACTTCAACTACTTCCATACCGTCTAAACCTTTTGACATTAATGCTGTTATTGGATGGTTTTTGTGCTTCATCCAATATAATATGTTCCAGCTTTGTTTTGCTAACTTCTCCTTAGTTTCTATGGCAAGGTGCATTGCATCGAGATCATCCAGATTGGATTCCATGGCTATTTAGCATAAGCAAAATAGCTAAGTAATCATGGCAATCTATTAGGGCTGTTCCTAATTGCCTTAATCATCTCTTTCCTTAACAAACGTTCGCTGTTCATATTTTTAAAATTAAATAAAACATTACTTAAACCAAATAGTAGCTGCTTGTGACATTGCAGCATCCTCGAACGTTCCCGCTGCAGCATTGACTCTGGCCTGAATCAAAAGCATTGCGATACCTGTCGGCTTCGTATATGAAATCCACCCGGTATCTATAACGTCAGGCGTGCTACTGGTGGTGCTCACAGCACTCCCGAGGATGGCTACTGGATTCGGAGGCCAACTTTGATTAATCGCCAACTGATATTCGGCCTTGGTCGCCGTTGGCCCTCTTACAAACCCTCGAAACAACAGTCGAATTTGCGTACCGGGAATCTCAGCAAAATCAAGCGTAAATAGAGAATTGGGTGTAAATGTAATTTGAAACGCAGAATTTAGTTGAGCGTCATTAATCACTAATGGGAATGATGTGTCTACTGTGGGGGGTGTTTGACCTCCTCCAGTTGTATCATCGCTACTATCATCATCGTTGTGGCCATGCTTATCTTTCTTCTTGTGATGACCACTGCTATCGTCATCGCTGCTACCATCATCTGCCCAAGCAGTGTCATTACCCTTACCAACTAAGAATATTTCGCTTGTAGAATAAAAACCAACTACTACCAATGAAAACATTGCTATAAAAAGTAATCTCCCGAACCTTACGACCATTGTACACTCCTCCTTTATCTAATAATTTGGCAAGAAATCGCAAACCTAAATAAAATGTGAAAACAACTACTGATATCAAATTACTGTGTTACCATTACTTTACGCTCTTTTAACGACAGCCTTCAAATCAAATAATCATCTCCTTTCAATTTGTACCAAAATGGTAAAATCAGAGTTTTTGATTACTAATTACTCCTGTTACATTAAAATGTCGGTTATTACATCTTTTTGCAAACTTAAAGTGGCAGCTTAAACTATTCGGCATATGATTGCAATAAGGGAAAACCTGAATATGCGCTTCGAAATACCTTAGTCTAAAATGAGGGATAAAGGATACGATAAGGCGGAATGTGGAAAGGTGTCATGACACCTCAGATTTACCATCTTATTACGCTTAGTATATGAATGGTGTTTAAGATGAACGAAAGCATAATTTTCATTAATGCTGTCGATGGCTTTGAGAAGGAAACCAAGGCTTCCATTTGTAGAACTCTACCAGAATGTTGATAATGTTAGAAACGGCACTGGAACAGCATCGAGAGAGGCATTCTTCCTGTTAAACACACAAATACAACACTTACAACTTTGAAACTGGGGTTCGAATCCCCGACCTCTTGAGTGCCAATCAAGAGGTCGACTGTGCCCAAATTGTATCCAAAATAACTTAAAACACCCTAAAATAGACTAAATTAGATTTTGGAAATGTGCCTATAAGTCTAATAAAATAAAATAGTTGAAACTAAACCAAAAAACAATTTATACCTTTGGAGATGAATGGGTTCAAGAGGTCGCTGGTTCGAGTCTAGTATCGTACATATCAATATATAATTTAAGCAATTCTATCTACTCGGTTTACAAGAAACAGGTTCTCATTTCTTCAAAAAGATGATCTAATTACGTTTGATATGTGAAATTTGAATTGATAGAAATGGGGTGTATATGAGGAATAATATAAATTCCCCATTTTCATACCACAAGGGGTCTGAGTGTGAACAAATTGTGAACAAATCATTTCAAAACAGACTAAAACAGGGGGGTATTTATTCCCCCTGAATTAGCCATAAACCTAAACAATACAAAACAGTAAGTACTAAACTGAAAAACTACCTATCCAATTAAAGCAGAATGGCATTCAAAAGGTCAGGGGTTCGACTCCCCTATCCTCTACCATATCATAAAAAGACTTACGACATAACGAAGGAGAATATAGCTTAGAGATTGTATTTATTTTGTGACCAAATTTTATGAGAAGTGGGAGGGGGTATAGGAAGTCAAATTTCTATACCCTTTTTTTTATTTACCGTAAAGGGTTTTGTACTCCTACTTAGTTTCTGTACGGGAATTCCTAAGCGTAATAATAGTCGTATGTTATGTATAGTATGAGGCAGTAGAAACCCTTGCAAATTGGGAGTAAACTGATACAATTCAATTCCTTAAGTTGTTGTACAACAA